>Ga0187846_10002124_pt1 | contig 11003 bp, 8 predicted proteins | sample TC_taG_FD_161473 | JGI IMG/M metagenome (GOLD analysis project Ga0187846, IMG submission 161473) | Biofilm microbial communities from the roof of an iron ore cave, State of Minas Gerais, Brazil - TC_06 Biofilm (v2) | ecosystem: Environmental > Terrestrial > Deep subsurface > Cave > Wall biofilm ... | reverse complement strand
GGTGGTCCTGTTTCTGATCAGCTTGATGTACCTGATCTGCTACATGGACCGCAGCAACATTTCCGTCGCCCAGCCGGAGATCGCCAAACAATTTGGCCTGGACAAGGGCGCGATGGGCCTGGTCCTCGCCGCGTTTACTTGGGCTTATGCGCTGGGGCAAGTTCCGGCCGGGTGGTTTGGCGACCGCTTCGGTCCCAAACGCGTGCTCACGGTGATCATGACGGTTTGGTCCGCCACGGCCGTGATGACGGGCGCGGCCTTCGGCTTTGGCTCCTTGTTCGGCGCTCGTTTCCTGCTGGGGCTGGGCGAGGCCGGCGCGTTTCCGGTGGCCAGCCGGGGGATGCAGCTGTGGTTCCCAAAGGTTGAACGCGGACGCATTCAGGGGACGACTCATTTCTTCAGCCGCTTCGCGGTGGCCATCACGCCCTTCATTGCGGGCAGCATCCTGCTGGCCCTCGGTTGGCGGGCGATTTTCTATATCTTCGGCTCGCTGGGAATTTTGTGGGCCATTGGCTTCAACCTTTTTTACCGGAACCTTCCCGAAGAGCACCGGGGCGTGAATCGCAATGAATTGGCTCGCATCCGCGGCGTCAACGAGGACGGGAGCATCAAGCCGCCCGCTGTGACGAAGCTCGCGACACCTTGGCGGCAGATTCTGCTCTCGCCGAACATGTGGTTTATCTCTGTTGGCTATTTTTGCTTCTTCTTTGGCACAAACTTCTACCTGACGTGGTATCCCACCTACCTGCGAGAGCATCTGCACATGTCGATTCGCTCCCTGGGGATCTGGGGTTCAGTGCCGCTGCTGGCAGGGATGGCGGGAGACGTGGCCGGGGGATCGCTCTCCGACCTCATATTCAAAAGGACGGGAAATGCCAAGCTGGGGCGCCGCGTCGTGGCCGCTCCGGGGTTTTTCTTGGCGGGTGTGTTCGTCATTCCCGCGGCCTTGACTCTGAACACATTCACTTCGATCTTGTGTTTGGCGGCGTCGTTTTTCTTCCTGGAATGGGTGATCGGCCCGGCCTGGGCAGTCCCGATGGACGTGGGCGGCCAATTCAGCGGGACGGTTACAGGCGTCATGAATATGGTGGGCGCGCTCGGAGGAGCACTCACGGCAGTGGTGTACGGAAGCCTCTTCAATCGGGGTTTGTGGGTGGCCCCGTTTGTGGTGAGCGCGGGGGTGATGTTCGCGGGCGCGCTGATTTGGATCTTCCTGATCAATCCGGAAGTGTCGGTGGTCGAGCGGGCGTCTTGACGTGCTGGGGTACCAGCCGCACGCGGGCCTGGCTATCGCCAGGTCCGCCCAGCAGGCTGAAGAGTCTGTGTGGCAACACGAGATTGTTTGTAGGGCACGGCTTCAGCCGTGCCATAAAGCCAGCAAAATCAACCCGGCTTCAGCCGCTGGCGTTCAAATTTCTAAGTGGCCACACAGACTCTGAAGCCTGTGGCCACCAGTAGTCACAGGCTTCAGCCTGTGAATCCGGGCGGCCGGTAGGCCACCCGGAGTTGTCCGGGGACTGCGGAACAGTACGCAGGATTCGCGGGACACGAACGGCGCTACAAAAAGCAGGCCTCGCCAGAGGAGAATGGCAGTCACAATTTCAGCAGGCGCGCCGCCGTCCCTCCGAGAATCATCTTCCGCTGCGCGCTCGTCAGGTTGATTTGCTCCAGGAATCCGACGGGGCGGTCGTAGCCCATGTCGAAGCAGTAGTCGCTGCCGAGCATCACGCGCTCCGCCCCCACTTCCCGAATCACAAACTCCATAATCTGCTTCGAGTGAACGATGGTGTCGTAGTGGAAGCGCTGTAGATAATCGCTCGGCGCTTTCTTCATTTTGAGCGCCTGAATTTCCGGCCGCACTTTTGCCCCGTGGTCCATCCGTCCGATCAGGATGGGCAGCACGCCTCCGCCGTGCGGCAAAGTGATTTGCAGGTTGGGATGGCGGTCGAGCACGCCGCCGAAGATGAGGTGGGAGGCGGCGATGGCCGTGTCCACCGGATTGCCAATCAGGTTGGAAAGATAATACGGTTGCGTGCGCTTGCCGCCGACCGTCGTAATCGGATGCAAGAAAATCGGCAGGCCCATCTGCTCGATGCGCGTATAGACGCGGTCGAACAAGGGATCGTCGAGGTCGTGGCTGTCAATATTGGTGCCCATGTACACGCCGCGCACGCCGGGGAGCTTGCTGGCGCGATTCAGTTCGTCGAGCGCGCGGTCGGGATAAAGCATCGGCAGCGTCATCAACACGACGAGCCGGTCCGGATAAGCCTTGTGAGCGGCGCTGGCGGCATCGTTCCACACTTGCGCCAACTTGTGAGAGAGCGCTTCGTCGCCCCAGTTGTTCATTGGGGTACTGAACGAAATCGCGTGCACCGCGACCCCTTGCTGGTCCATGTCCGCGATGCGCTTCTTCAGGTCAACGAAATTCATGGACAGCGGGCCTTGGCCTCCTCCAGGGGAAGTAAAGGTGAAGCCCTCTGCAGTCATTTCGAGTGCGGCGCCGAAGCGCTTGCCGTCGTTCTTGATAACGTCGAGGATAGTTTGCGGATAATAGTGAGCGTGAATGTCCACCGCGCGCACCCCGGTGGCGCCCAACCCCGGCTTGGTCGCAGTCTTGTTCTCAGCTTGCCTGCCGGCTCTGGCCTCGCTCGCTTCGCCCATGGCTGCCATCGCCGCCACAGATAAGCCCGCCTTGAGCACACCTCTTCGTGAAAGCCGCGTTCCGCCGTTGCACCCTTCTTGGGTGGTCATCTCGTTTCCTCCTAAAATTTGACTCGCGGGCCCTCCGTAGCCCGTGGGCGAGCATATAACAAACTCGGCGAGCAGCCATAATCTTGTTGTAGACTCGCTTCAGTTGCGGAGCGGACTCCGCTTAGAGCGGTACAGCTGCAGTTTAGACAGCGCTCCGGCGAACGCGGAAGGAGAATCAACATGGCGGCCAAGCAATCCCTCAAAATGTTGCTCACGCTGGCTCTCGCTCTGCTGTTCGGGTTCTCCCTGCAAGGGAACGCTCGCCCCCGCAGCGCTCGTTCACCTCAAGCCGACGCAAAGCGAGTGCGCGTCTCCGCCAACGAAATCGGCGGCGTCGTGAACGGGGCGAAGGGTCCCGAGGCGGGTGTGTGGGTCATCGCGGAGACATCTGACCTGCCGACGAAATTCCGCAGGATCGTGGTCACCGACGAGCAGGGCCGCTTCCTGGTTCCCGACTTGCCGAAGGCCAGCTACAAGGTTTGGGTCCGGGGCTACGGCTTGGTGGATTCGAGCCCTGTCGATGCGGGACTGGGCAAGAACCTGACCCTCGCGGTGGCGCCCGCTCCCGATGCGAAGACGGCCGCCAAAGTTTATCCGGCAAATTATTGGCTGTCGCTGCTGAAAATCCCGCCGCAGAGCGATTTTTCCGCGGTGCCTGCGGCTGGCTCGAGGCCTCCCAATATCACCAGCCAGGAGGGATGGATCAGCCAGGCCAAGAGCGGCTGCCAGACTTGCCACCAACTCGGCGACAGGGCCACACGCGAAATTGGGCCGGAGCTAGGCAAGTTCGATTCTGCCGCCGATGCGTGGAATCGCCGCGTGAAGTCAGGCCAAATGGGACCGAACATGAGTTCGGGAATGAACATGTTCGGCCGCGACAAGGGCGTGGCGATGTATGCCGATTGGAGCGAACGGATCGCAGCCGGAGAAGTTCCTGCCGAAGCGCCGCCGCGGCCCCAAGGAATGGAACGCAATGTTGTGCTGACCGAATGGGAGTGGGGCGGGGCGACCGACTGGACGCACTTCTCCGCCTCCACTGATAAGCGCAATCCGACGATCAACGCCTACGGCCCGGTCTTTGGCACCGCCATGGGCAGCGGCTCGGCGGCCATGGTGGATCCCAAGAACAACACCGCCTCCTTGCTCAAGATGCCGACCTTCGAGGACGAAGACAAAGGCATCGCGCACTACATTCCGGTGATGAGCGGCTTTGAGCCTTCTCCTTACTGGGGCGACCAGCTTATTTGGAAGAGCGTAGCCAATCCGCACAATCTGATGATGGACGCGAAAGGACGCTTGTGGATGGGCTCTTCGCTCCGACCGAACAAAGACCAACCTCCCTTCTGCCAAGATGGAGCGAATAATCCCTACGCCAAGACGTATCCTCTGGACCGCAGCAGCCGGCAATTGCAGTTCTACGATTTCAAGGCCGAGAAGTGGTCGCAGGTGAACACCTGTTTCAGCGTCCATCATTTCCATTTCGCGGAAGACGCCGATAGCACGCTGTTCATGGACGGGAATGCGGGCTTCATCGGCTGGCTCAACACGCGCGCGTTGGAGGAAACAGGCAATCAAGAGAAAGCCCAGGGGTGGTGCCCCGCGTACGCCGACGTGGACGGAGACGGCAAGTTCGATCCCAAAGTGGACAAGCTCATCCCCAACACGTACGACAGTTCGGTGAACCCCGTGGATGGCAGTGTATGGTTCGCTGTGGATAGCTTTCCCGGGATGATCGTGCGCGTCGAGCGGGGAGCGCATCCGCCGGAAACTTGCCGCACGGAAATATTCAAGCCGCCCGTAGCATGGGGCAAGGTCGGCGGCGCGGAAGGCTTCACGCCGCACGGCATTGATCCCGACCGCAACGGCGTGGAGTGGGTAGCGCTCGGCGGCAGCGGCCACGTGGCCAGCTTCGATCGCCGCAAGTGCAAAGAGCCGCCCAGCAACCGGATTGCTTCCGGAGAGCAGTGCCTCGAAGGTTGGACGCTGTATCAAACTCCGGGGCCCACGTTCAAAGGAACCGGCGTGAGCGCCGAATTCATGTACTCCACATTCGTGGATCAGTTTGACATCATGGGTTTGGGCAAAGACACGCCGATGGCTACCGGATCAGGTTCGGACTCGATACTCATCCTGGACCCGAAGACCAGCAAGTGGATTGTGATGCGCGTGCCCTATCCGCTGGGATTTTATTCGCGCGGGTTGGATGGACGCATTGACGATCCCAAGGCCGGCTGGAAGGGTCGCGGGCTGTGGGCCGCTTACGGCACCATCCCCAACTGGCATATCGAGGGAGGCAAGGGGACGAAACCTCTCGTCGTCCATTTCCAACTGCGGCCAAACCCGCTGGCAAATTAGATTGTGCGAGTAGTTGAGTTTGTCTCTGGAATTCTAGCAATTTGGCGGGGAAGTCCTTCGCTCCGGCTGGGAGCGAGACTCCGAGGAGCCGCTCATCGTACGGTCAAGGTCTGACCCGTCTCCTTCGTTCCGAGTTCTCTCCCGTCGGCAAACACAAGCTTCAACAGATAGCCCACCGCCGAGCCATTCTTAGCTGCGTAGAAGGTGAGGGTGACCTGATCTCCCGGCTTGACGCTGTCCTTGCTCCAGCCTGTGCGAGATAGCTTCGCGGGGCTCAGGGTTTCGACCGTCCATCGGGAAACCTTGCCATTGTCATCTTTCGCGTCCAAATAGATCTGCACGTGAGGATTCGCCCAGGCAAATTCGGTCACCGTCCCCTTGATGGCTACCGGCGTGGTCTCGTCGTAGGCAGAGTTCCCGTGGTGCGCATACGCCGGAAGGCAGATGGACACGAAGCCCAGACCCAGAAAAAGGAAACCATGCAGCTTTCTTGGCACGCATTTGCCTCCGGCAGGGCAATGTACCACAAACCTGCGACGGCATTCCTGTCGCAGAGCTCCTCGCTCGTGGAGCACTTAATGGGATGGTCTGCCGCCGAGGTTGTGCAAGTATGTTGCGTACGGAGTCCAAACGGCGATGAATGCCTCGCTTTACAATTGGCAGTTGTTGCGGTACGTTTCGCCCACGCAAGGGAATGGAAAGCAAGTCGTGCTGGATGCGCCGATAACGGTCACATTGAGCTTTAAAGCGAATCCATCTGTCGCGGATAACGAGCATCGAGTCAAGGGCGGCGAAACTGGACTCCGGCGAGAGGTTTTCGTCAGGAAGCAACCCGCAAGACCTCTCGAGCATGGAGGATCTCAACTATGGATTTGATCCGGCGAAAAATTCTGGCAACGGGCGCCGTGGCGACGGCGATGGCCGCCGTGCGGCGCTTGTTTGGCCAGCAGAGTGGGAAAGGAGCAGGCGCCATGTCCTTCTACGAAAAGGGTCCCGTTCGCATTTACTATGAGGAGGCCGGTTCCGGCTTCCCGTTGTTGCTCATTGCCGGCGGGGGATTGAACTCCACGATCGCTGGCTTGAAGCGCGGCGATCCCTTTAACCCGATCGAGGAGTTCAAGCGAGAGTACCGCTGCATCGCATCGGACCTGCGCAACGCCAATGGCGGCCAGTCCTCTGGCCCGCTCGAGTTCGACCGGCCTTGGGATTCCTATACTGACGACCATCTTGGCCTGATGGATCACCTGGGCATCGACAAGTTCATGGTGATGGGCTTCTGCATTGGCGGCCCCTTCGTCTGGAATCTCTTGAAGCGGGCGCCGAATCGTGTGGTCGCGGCGGTGCTGGCGCAGCCCAGCGGGTCGCGCCCGGAGATGCGCGACCTTTTCTACGAAAACAATATGAAGACCTGGGGGCCCGATTTGGTCAAGCGCCGCCCAGACCTCACCATGGAGATGGTGGACAAATTTCTGACCAAGATGTACCGCACCAACCCCGACTTCGTCTTCACGGTGACGCGCGATTTCGTGCGCCATTGCCAGACGCCCGTACTGATCCTGCCGGATGATATCCCGGCGCATCCGTACGCCGTCGCCATGGAGGCCGCGATGCTCGCGCCAAACGCCGAGGTGAGCATCTTCCCGTGGAAGGAGCCCAATGAGCGGATTCCCCTGGCGGTGCGCCAGATACGTTCCTTCCTCCGGGCCCATCGCCCGGCTTCTGTTTAGCGAGCAGTGTTAGTACGATAGGGCGGCGGCCGCCGGTTCCGGCACGCTGCTGCCGGACGTTAGCGCACTCCAGAATTTGATCGGCGGCTGCAGCCGCTTTCAAGATGAACTGGGGGAATTGACACAGTGCAGACAACTCCTGAAACGGCTCGCGCAAAAGACGGCTGCCGGATCGCCTACCGGATTCATGAGAACGCAGGGAAGCCGCGCCTCGCCTTGATTCACTCGCTCGCTCTCAGCGGGGCCATCTGGGATGGGGTCGTCAGCGAACTCGGCGCGGATCTCGAAATTCTAGTTTATGACTGCCGGGGCCACGGCGAGTCCGACCGCCTTCCCGGCCCATATAGTGTGGAGCTGTTTGCGGAAGACCTTGCGGCGGTGCTCGATTCCTGTGGTTGGGCGTCCGCCTACGTGGCGGGCTGCTCAATGGGCGGGTGCGTGGCCCAGGCATTTGCGGCTGCTTCCCCCGAGCGCGTGCTCGGGCTGGCCCTGATTGACACGACGGCATGGTATGGGCCGACGGCGGCCAAGGATTGGAGCGACCGCGCGGCCAAAGCCGCGAAGGACGGCTTTGCCTCGATGATCGCTTTTCAACTCACGCGCTGGTTCAGCGAAATTTTTGTCCACGCCCACCCCGAGCAGACTCAAAAATTTTCGCGCATTTTCTTGGCCAATGACGTGGCATGCTATCAAGCGGCTTGCGGACTGCTAGGCAGCGCCGACTTGCGTCAAGCCGCGCCCGGATTTCGCGTTCCTGCGTCGGTCATCGTGGGCGATGAAGATTACGCCACGCCGGTGGCCATGTCGCGCAGCCTGCACGAGATGATCCCCGGCTCGACGCTCACGGTGCTTCGCGGCGCCCGGCATCTCGCCCCAGTTCAATGCGCAAAAGAGATTGCCGCACTTTTGCGAGAACTCACCGGAGGGGCGCAAGCGAAAACAAGTGCGCGGGCCGGCGCCGGCGATTGAACGCATCCTGAGTTCAACCTTCGCGCGCCAGAACTCCCTCCATAGCCCTAACGTTCGGGGCGCTGGCGTTTTCTTATTGCATTGCTTGCATTATATTACTGCCGAGGAATCGCTTCGCCGGAGCTGGCTGCCGGTGCCGATGGCGGGAGGGACCATGAAGCGGATCAGGCTGAACTCAACGTTGCTAGCAGCGGCGTTTGCTTTGGCTGGTTGCCTCGGAGTGAGCTCCCTCAGCCGCGCTCAAAACACGCCTAAAGGCGATCTCGCCAAGGCGCTTCCGCCCGCTGCGATTCCCACTTTTTCCACCGATAATCTTGCGCGCAGGGCTTTCTTCTATGCCGGTGGCAAATACGTGGGTGAGCCCGGCAAGGAAATCATGGAAGGGGCCATGTACACGGAGGTGTGGGTTCCGAAGAAGATTCAGCACCCTTACCCCATCGTGTTTTTCCACGGGAACGGACAGACCGGCACCAATTGGCAGCAAACCCCGGACAATCGCGCGGGCTGGGCTTACTTCCTGATCTCCAAAGGGTACGTGCTCTACATGGTGGACTACCCGGCCCGGGGCCGCTCGCCCTACGTCCCGGGAGTGGACGGCAAGCTGGGCATCCGCACCGCCCTGGATCTCGAGTCCATTTGGACCGCTCCGGCCGCCAAAGGCGACTTCCCCCGAAAAGAGAAATACACGCAATGGCCGAGCGACGCGCCCAATCACGGCCAAATGGGCGACCCCGTGTTCGACAATTTCGCGAAGACCCAAGTGCAATTTGTCGAAGCGCAAGCCGAGCTCGCCGTGCCCGCTGGCATTGCGCTGCTCGATCAGATCAATACCCCTGTGATCCTGCTGACCCACTCGCAAGGGGGCGGCATCGGCTGGAACGTGGCCGACGCGCGGCCCAATCTGGTGAAGGGAATCGTGTCCATTGAATCCGGCGGGCCGCAAATTGGGGTTGTGGACACTGCGAAAGTCGCTTACACAGGGCGCGCGGGCGCCAAGTGGGGCCTGACCAACATGCCGATGCATTATGACCCGCCGATGAATGATCCCTCCGAGTTGAAAACGTATCTGGAAGAGAAGTCAGATCGGCCCGATGAGGTCCCCTGTTATCTCCAGCAGCAGCCCGCCCACAAACTCGTCAATCTGGAAAAAGTCCGGGTGCTCACGGTTTCCGCTGAAGGTACGTACCACCGCGTGTTTGACGGGTGCATTCCCAAGTGGTTGAATCAAGCGGGGGTGAAGACCGACTTCGTGCGCCTGGAAGAAGTGGGCATCCACGGGAACATGCACGAAATGTTTCTCGACCGGAACAGCGATGAGGTCATCAAGTTCCTGGAAGACTGGATCGTCAAAAACGTGAAGTGAGCGCCACACGGAGGAAAAAGGCGATGAAGAAACGCTGGATGGCCACGATTGCCGCGAGCCTGATTTTCATGGTGGTTCAAACCGGGTCGGCGCAAAATGCGCCCGTGCGCCTGATCGCCTCCAACGGCGTCAAGGCTGTGCTCGACGAGGTTCTGCCCGAAGCCGAGAAAGCCATCGGGCATCCGGTGTCCGCGCAATTCGGCACCACCGCGGATTTCATGAAAAAGATTGCGGGCGGTGAGGATTTTGATGTGGTCGTTCTGACGGCGGAGGCCATCGACAAATTGAACAAAGATGGCAAGACTGCCGGCCCCACGCGTGCGGATCTCAGCCAGGTTGGAATCGGTGTAGGCATTCGCGCCGGCGCACCGAAGCCCGACATCCGGACTGCCGCTGCGCTGACAAAAACGCTCGTGAATGCGAAGGAGATTACTTACGCGCCGAACGGCGCGAGCACGCCCGCAACGGTGAAAATGCTGGAAGCCCTCGGAATCGCCGACCAGCTCAAGCCCAAGACTTTGCTTTTGCAGGGGTCGGAGCTCACTCTGGCCGCTGTCGCCGACGGCCGGGCGGATTATGTGATCACGCTGATCAGCGAGATCCTGCCGGCCCACGGCGTCGAACTGCTCGGCCCGCTCCCTTCGCAGTTCCAGCAGTACGTCAGTTTTTCTGCTGCCGCAGCCGCTCATACAAAAAACGCCGATGCCGCCGGCGCCCTAATCAAATTCCTGAAGGGCCCGACAGTCGCACCAGTTTATAAAGCAAAAGGGATGGAACCCCGGTAACCAGAAGCAAAGGCGCAGCCCAGTAGCCACAGGCTTCAGCCTGTGGAGCCGGGCGACAGCCCGGCGTTCTTCTCGTGTGGCCCGCGGCGCGCACGCCAACCTCAAGCGGCCCTGGTTGTCTTCAGGACCGCCCCACCGGCTCAAGAGGCTATGTGATAACGCGGGAATGTTTGTGGGTCACGGCTTTAGCCGTGACATAAGGCCAGCAAAATCAATGCGGCTTTAGCCGCTGGCTGTCTGAAATCTAGGTTCCCACACAGACTCTCAAGCCTGTGGCTACAGAACCGCGGTGGCTTCAATCTCCACCAGGAACTCGGGCCGAGCCAGGCGCGCCACGCCCAGCAGCGTGCTCGAATAGCGGCACCCGGCGCGCACCAGGCGGTCCAGCATCACATTGCGATTGGCGAAGTAGCCGTCCAGATCGGTTGTGTACACGTTCAAGCGGACCACATCCTTTAACCCATACCCTGCTTCCCTCAGCACCTGTTCGAGATTATCAATCGCACGGTTGAGTTGCCCGCGGAAGTCGCCGGCGTGGAGGGATTTGCCGTCCGCGTCAACCGATACCTGCCCGGCGCAGTAGAGGACGCGCTGGCCGCCGGTCACTTCATGCCCCTGCACGAACCCTGCAGCGTCTTGCCATTTCGACGGATTGATGATTTTCCGCTCCACGCTTTCCTCCCATGTGAAAGTTGTCCCGCGTTTATGTTTATGGAGCCTGTGTCGTACGGCGAGGATGTTCGTGGGACGTCGCCCGCCTGCCGCCCAGGCAAGGCGAGGCAGGCTTCAGCCGTGACATAAAGTCGGCGCAACTGAAGCAGCTATGCCCGCTGGCCCGCTGCCAGGGAAACGACCGACGATTCATAGTCGCCACAGCCCATTTGTCCCTTGGGGAAAATGTTGTGCCGCGCAATCCACTCAAAGGATTCGTCGAACACTTCTTTGGTGTAGGGCTCGAAAACCAGCCGCTCTCCCGGACCCCATCGCCGCGTATCTATCTGGTCGCGGAAGCGCTCAGGGAATTCCTTCTTGTAGTGATGCGTGTATAGCTCG
>Ga0187846_10002123_pt1 | contig 11005 bp, 14 predicted proteins | sample TC_taG_FD_161473 | JGI IMG/M metagenome (GOLD analysis project Ga0187846, IMG submission 161473) | Biofilm microbial communities from the roof of an iron ore cave, State of Minas Gerais, Brazil - TC_06 Biofilm (v2) | ecosystem: Environmental > Terrestrial > Deep subsurface > Cave > Wall biofilm... | reverse complement strand
GCAAGGTTGAATCGATTCACAAACCATGGGAGGTTAGTGCATGAGCCGAGTTCATACGACCACCGAGCATACCGAACGTGCCTGCAGCTGCCTTTGCCCGTCATGCCGAGCGATGCACCGAGCGTTGAGCCTGCTCGATGATGTCCAGACCAGTGTCGGGACGTGGTTCGACGCGGCCCGAGCTATTGAAGGCGCTCGCAGCGTCCTTGCTGAGGACCTTGGACTCGTCAAGGGACCAGACGACCGCTACACCCAATCAGCTACCTAAATCGAGTGGACGAAACGGAGCCTAAGCTCTGACTGCACACCATATTGCCAGCTTGAATCGTGCAACCTAGCGGTTGCCGGTTTGAGCTGGCTTCACGCCACGCACTAACTCATTCCAAACTTTCGCATCGTTAGTTCGTTGCAACACCAACTAATCAACTAATCACTTAGCACAGCTAAGTAGTTTCGTTAGCACAGCTAAGTAGCAACACCAACTAATTACTTAGCACCAGCTAAGTATCAGAACGACATCCTCGCCCCCCCCCCGGGGGTATCGCGTACTTCTTCCTGAATTCCCTGGAGCTCGCCGGCAGATGACCTCCGAAAAACCTAATTACTTAGCACCAGCTAAGTATTTCAGGCTCCTCCGGCTGGCTCCACTCCCCACTAATCACTTAGCAGCCCATCATTTTAGTTTCGTTGCAACACCAACTAATCACTTAGCAGTGCTAAGTATCAGGTAGGTGGCTTCGCACACCTCACTCAGAATCTCTCGCATCGTTGATTTAGTTGCAGCACAACTAATTTACTTAGCACCTGCTAAGTATCGGGGTTTTTCCTCCGCTGTATTTTTTCCCGAGACAGTTATTCTCCGCGTGTTGCCTCGATGATGGTCTGAGTGCACGCGAGCACAGGGTTAGTGCGGTAGTCTGGCTTCGATGCGCGTATCACTCGACCCGAGCCACCGAGCGCAGACGACAGGGGCGGGTCAAGTAGTCATGTCCGCCGGAGCTGGCGCGAAACGTGCGCCTAAGGGAGCAGGGGGTGGGGGTGGCCCCCTCCAACTCATTGACGCGAGGAGGGTTAGAATCTACAAGCCGTTATCGGTTGGTGCCCGGTTGCGCCAGAACGTCTCCGTCGATCGATCGATGCCACTGATGTCCGCAATGTCCTTGCCGCACTCCACTCGATCTCGTGTTTCACTGCTTCTTGTTGACACGGTGCCAATCGGCAATTCGGGTGATCTGGTGCCGGCGTCGATAGCGGGTCCGCTCGACAACTGCGATAAGGATTCCGACACGACGCTACCTAAGTTGGGGATCGCCATAGTGTCCAAGACCATCTGAATCGGTTTGCCCGAAATGGGCACGATCATACCCTGTCTATGAAGCTCTCGAAGGAGAAAAGCTTCTTTCCACTGGCGAGAAGTTTTCTGAGTTTCGAAGAGAATCGCGGGATACGTGATTGCCGTGATTTGCTCGATTGTGGGTCCATGCCCTCGCCGAGGAATCAGAGACTCCAGAGCGGAGAGAACCCTGGCAACGTAGGGTGCGACTAGAATGCCGAAGAATCCGCGCCTGTTTAGGTTCATAGCTCTGGAGCCCAAGTGCCTCAGTCGTCAGGCTCAGAAGGGTTGGCTCCAGGGGCTGGGCTCGAACCAGCGACTTCTCGGTTAACAGCCGAGCGTTCTACCTCTGAACTACCCTGGAATTCAGAACTTGGGGATGATCGTAACGTCGACGGTCTTGCTTTCGAACCAGGCCCCTCCTTGCCCGAGAGATGCCTGGAAGTAGTAGTGACCCCCTGCCGTGATCGGGACCTCGAACCAGAACGTCTTCGGTGCACGGAGACCATCGATCGTTTTGCAGTCACCGCTTTCTTCGCCCTCATCCCCGTCCTCCGTGATCGCCTTGTAATTGAGGCAGATAGCCTTATTCGACTCATTGGGCTCGATCGTAACTTTTGCTCGCACGGTGACTGGCGCGAAGGTTGTTCTGGGAGAAACCTCCAGGCGGATGGGCTCCGTCTTGCCAGACACCGTAGCGAGCAGTAGGAGGCAGGCGACGAGCTTCATCAGAGAATCCGGAACAGCTTCCTGAACGGGTAGGTGACGGCCTTGCCTACGTCTTCGACGGCAACCACGGTCGCATGGTAGACGGCCCTCACGGGCGGTTCGACTTTCTTGACGCCGGTCGACAGGAGGAACGCCACAATGCCAACGCCGGCACCAATCGCGAATGGATTCATCCTATTCTCCTTTGGTTTCAACGACTTGACGGTAGAGGACGTAGTTCGGCGTAACGGCAGCCAGTTTATAGACCTGGCCCGAAGCATCGTGCTCCAACTGAGCCGGTAACTGATTGGTATCGTTGAGCCCTAGATCCTGAATGGTGCCCTGGATCTGGCGCAGACCGAATCGGTTCTCGATCACCACACGTGGTGTCACCGAATCCTCCTGGCATGAATACTGCAAGAGCCATGCCATATGCGCGAATTACCCGGAACGACTACTACGATCGGCGCCCTTCGTCCTCCAAAATGGACACTGTCCCCGGAGAAAAGGACACTATCGTTACCTCACTCGAAGTCCGTTCCGGTCTATCGATTCGAGTTCGTCTTCGGACAATTCGTTTTTACGGTCATACGATGTTTGTTGCGCCTTTGACCCTTGCTCTGTCGGAGGACCTTGAACTCGAAGCTTGACCTGGACGATCTTGGTCGAGAATCCAACCAGGTGACGCTTGAAGAATCGCATGATCTCCTGATTCTTCGTGACAAAAACAGCGTCCCCTTCTTCGACCCACGAATCGCCCTTATCCTCGAACAGCACGAAGTCCTGAGGGCCGATAACTGTCTCCAGATGAATAGCTTCCGCCTTAACCTCAACGAAGTCGGGGTTGGTTTTGATTTCCACAGGTCCTCCAATCATGCTACAATGCAAAGGTTATACCACACGGAGGATCATGCCCAAACCTCGACGCGGACGTATCCCTCGCGCACAAGAGGCTTTGGTCGCGAAAGTCGTTGCTGACGGCGAGGTTACTGAGGCCCAGCTTCAGGGGCTCTCCATGGCCCTGCAACGTCCCGAGTCGACCATCAAGCACATGATTCAGACGGCGAGGCGACACTTCAACGAGAATGCTGAGCATTACGTCAAGACGCACCGCGAAGTCGTCGACAAGGCGGCTGCCAGCGAGGACCCTAAGGCCCTCGAAGTCGCGGTCAGGGGGTCCCAATGGGCCATCGAGCACATGAGCGCGGATGGGGAGCGGATCATCGATAAAGACACCAAAGGACCATCCGGAGTTCAGGTGTTCGTGGGCTTGAAATTCGGCGGAATGAAAACACCAGAGGGATCGGGGTCATAGGAGTCGGGGGGGGGGGTCTTATAGACCCCCTCCCTCCCCTACCCCCACTCGAAGAGGGTCATGGACGTTTGCACGAATTGTGAGCGGAGAAAACCAGCCAAGCTGGGGCTCTGCCACAAGTGCCTGGAGCTGAGTATCGTGGGAGTATCAGATGGGATCGAAAAGGCCCTCTACACTCCCCAAGCTCATCAGCAGATATTCCACGAAGCCAATACCCCGAACTTCCTGGCCTGGGGCACCCGAGGCACCGGGAAGTCGATCACTCTACGCTGGGACGCGATCGGGCGCTGCTTGACGTTTCCTGGCTTCAAAGCTCTTATCCTCCGACGCAAGCTGGTGGACCTAAGGAAGTCCCATCTGCGCTGGATTGGGCCTGAGGCTCGGTCCCTCGGGGCCAACTACCGCGAGACAACTAGTGACGTGAAGTTCGAGAACGACAGCTTCATCCAGTTCGGTCACTGCGAGGACCAGGCTGCCCTCGAAGGCTACCTGTCATCGGAATGGGACTACATCGGGTTTGACGAGCTGTCGACCTTCACCCTCGAACAGTTCCTGAAAATATCCGCAGCTGCACGATCGATCACAACTCGTCCCTATATTGCACTCGTTCGGGCCTGCAGTAACCCGCTCGGGCCTGGGGCTCACTGGATGAAGGAGTGGTTCATCGACAAGATCGTGGACTACGCCGAGTTCCCAGACTACAATCCGGCCGACTTTGACAGCATCTTCAGCACGTTGGATCAGAACAAGTATGTCAGTCGGAAGGAATACGAAGCTCGACTCAAGGTGCTCCCCGAACACGTCCGTCGCGCCTGGCTCTACGGCGAGTTCGTTATGGAGGGTGCCTACTTCACGGACTTCCGGAAAGCACTACGTGATGGCAATAAGCTAACGCCCTGGCATGTTATTGACAGCGTTCCGACCTGGCACGGAGAAGAACTCTATAAGCTCGGGTGGCTCAAAATCTACCGAGCGATTGACTGGGGTTACTTCCCCGACCCAGCCGTCTGCCTCTGGATTGTCGTGCTCCCGAACCGGCGTGCTATAGTGTTCAAGGAGCGCACGTGGCGACGAACACTCGCAGCAGACGTGGCGAAAGAGATCAAGTCTGAGTCAAAGGGCATGCACATCGTCGATACGTTCTGTGACCCCACCATGTTCATCAAGCATGGCGAGGCTAGCTACAGCATCGGGGAAATCTTCGAGCAGAATGGCATTCCCCTGTCTCCTGCTCAGAACGATCGAGAACTCTACGGTTACTCGATTCACGAATACCTGAACACCAAGGTGACAGAGGAAGTCGACGGGAAGATGGTTCAGATTCCCCTCGTTCAGATTCTCGAATACGCCTGCCCCGAGCTTGTTCGCACGATCCCCGTGCTCGAAATGGACAAGAGCGACCCGAGAAAGATTGCTGACGGACCCGATCACTGGGCCGTTTCCTTTGCCTACTTCGCGATGTCTCAAGCGACTCCCTCGAAGGACCCATTCGTCCCGGCGAAGCCTCGCTGGATGATGCCAAAACATGCGCACCGCTCTATCGGTGCCGTCTAACAGAGTGACTTATGGCCGAACAAGATCCGAGCGCGATGGAGAATCTAAAGGCTGGTGATCACCCCGAGGCCCAGGACAAGGACAACATCCAGTCCGACGAGCGGGCGACTGAATCTTCTGACGATCAGAAGGCAAAGGAAAAGAACAAGAAGATCGCCAAGGGACTCAAGGGCCAGAAAGAATCGTCTAAGCGCAACCGGAGGCAGTTCTACAACGAGTGGAAGCGTTCAGTAGAATTGCGCCTCGGGAAGATCGCCTCCCAGTATACTGGGGGCGTCAACGTCGAGGACGAGGTTCAGACAGAAGTGAATCCGGACTGGTCGTTGACCAAGACCAAGGTTGCGAACTTGTTTTCTCAGGTGCCGATGGTCTCGATGACGCACCAGAACAGTCAGTTCGCTCAAGCCATCCCTCCCTTCATGAAGTCGGTCAACTACGAGATCAGTGAGAATCGGTGCGACTTGGCCGTGCCGATGGAAGAGGTTCTGAACGACGTCACGAATGCTTCGGGTGTTGGCGGTATATATGTCTCCTACGATGCGATCTTCGAAGATGTAGAGATGCCAGCAATTGACGTGAGCCGACTGCCTAAGGCGATGGTGGATATCGGCATTAAAATGAAGCTCATTCCGACGACGACCAAGCCGATGCCCGTAGATGCAAAAATCTCGACCGAACGAATTTCACCAACGAATCTGCTGTGGCCAACAGAGTTCCTTGGCTCCGACTTCAACAAGGGTCCATGGGCAGGTTACTCCGGATCGTATACCTGGGCACAGGGTCAGAACGAACTCGATCTCGACGACGACGATAAAGAGCGGGTGATGAAGGGCTCCGAGAGCGAAGTGAAGACCGAAGACGATCTGCGATCTCAACCTGACAAGGGTGGTTTGCTCGACGTCAAGAAGATGCACTTCGATCACCTGTTCTACAAGCGGCATCTGTATGACAGCGACTGCGCGTTCTTCGATGAGATTTGGGAAATCGTGTGGGTCGATGGAATCGATGAGCCTGTGCGCCATCGTCAGTGGACCGGACAGAAGTTCCTTGAGGACACGGGGAAGTTCGTCGGGAACAAAATCTTCCCGCTGCAGATTCTGACGACGACCTACGTGACGGATAACCCCATTCCTCCATCTGAGTCGAGTGCGATGCGACCTCAGGTGAATGATATGCGCCGAAGCCGCTCTCAAATGTTTCAGAATCGCGAGCGGTCCTTGCCTCTTCGCTGGGCCAATAGCGACAAGATGGACCCGGAAGTCATGGATACCGTCATGAGGGGAGACTTCCAAGGGATCATTCCGGTGCAGGGTGATGGCTCCCGGATCATGGGCGAAGTAGCTCGCGCAACCTACCCTTCTGAGGACTTTACATTCGATCAGATGAACAAGGCGGACCTGATTGAAGGCTGGGGATTCGGACCCGCGCAGCTTGGCATCGTGCCCAATAAGCAGAATCGAGCCCAGGTCCAGAGTGAGGCACAGAATTTCGCGACTCGCATCGGCGTCGAGCGTAACAAGGTCGCGAAGTTCTTCCTCAACATCGTGAGGCTGGTATCCGGCTACATGATCCTCTACAGTGACTTCCCGATCTTGACACCGCAAGAGAAGCAGATCATGCAACAGACCTGGGATCAGGGGCACATTCAGCACGACCTGGTGCTTAAGATTCGACCCGATTCTCAAGTCGTGCTCGATACGACGGCACGTATCAAGCGCATCTCTGACTTTATCAACCTCACAGGCAAGTCGGGCTTTGTGAACGTTCAGCCTCTCATTACGGAGCTTGCTGAGTTGTCAACGATCGATCCGAACGGTGTCGTGATTACGCCTCAGCCGAAGCAGCCCGAGGAGCCAAACATCTCCTACCGCTTCAGCTCAAAGGACGACCTGATGTCGGCAATGGTGATGGCACTCCTCGTCAAGCACGGCAAGGCGCCGAACGAGCAGGAGATTCAGAAGGCTCAACAGCTTCTTCAGCTCGCATCTCAAATTCAACAACCCGGTTCGCCGGCACAAGCCCCTGGCCCACAACAGGGACAACCGCCGGCCGGACCAGCGGGACCGCATCCTCCCGGTCCTGCTGGTCCTCCTCCCAATCCGGAGCAACCAGCCGGCGCCAATTCCAACTGGAGCACCATGAGCAAAGTCGCCAAGCGTTCCCGTGATATGGCATCTATTGGTGAAGGAGAGAAATAATGCCACTCTACGACCTGCGCTGCAAGAAGTGCGGTAAGGTGTTCATGGACGTGCTCGTGAAGAACAATCGCGAGCACTACTCTCCGGCCTGCCCTCTGTGTCACACCATCGGTAGTCTTGAAAAACTACCTAGTTCTGCATCATTCGTCGTCAAGGGTTTCAACGCCAAGAACCGTTACTCGGGAGGGGGCGATGATCAATCAGGAAACGGGAAAGACTGAGTGCGATAAGTGCGGCAAGGAACTCACGGTGGGCGAGTATCCCTTTTGTCCGCACGGTTTCGGGACGTCGATCGCAGTCGGCGACATGATCGATGTCTGGATCAAAAACGGTATCGGGCTCATCAACGACGATGGCACACCGAAGCACTATACGTCGCGCGAAGAACTGAAGCGTGCGACTGAGAAAGCCGGTTTGACCAACTACGTAGTTCACGGAGACGACGACAAGTATACGTCGCGCTGGGTTTAGGGAGGCACTCTCGCTTTCCCCATTTCACGTTAGAAAGAGGGTCTAGTCATGGCGGATCTCTACGATGTCATTCAGAATGTTGTCAACTCGGTCGAAAAAGGAGACGGTATCCCTCCGGTTGAGCCGACTCCGGACCCCGAACCGGACGCAGGAGACGGCGATGGAGACGAAGGAAACGACGAGCCCGCAGGAGACGAAGGCGGAGAGGGTGATGAGGGAGTTGAGGAACCTGATGGAGAAGGGGATGGAGACGCTGACGAGGAACCTGAGGGAGACGATGAGGGAGAAGCCGACGATGAGGCCGATCCCGATTCCGGTGGAAAACCCAAGGTCGAGGAACCGAAGTTAGAGAGCGACGAGACCGATAAGCTCCTCGAAAGTCTTGGGATCAGGGCACCGAAAGAAGGTGAGCGCGAGAACCGACTGCCGCACTCCAGGGTCCGAAAGATCGTCTTCAACGCGGTGCAGAAGATCAGGCAGGAGCACCAGTCGGACCTGAGCCGTCGAGCCGTCGAGGCTCAGAAGCTCGTCGTGAAGGCGAACGAGTGGGACCGATTCAACGGGCTCATGACCACGGATGCCGATAAGTTCATGGCATTGCTCAGTGCTGCATACCCCATCTACAAGAAGTTCACGACCCAACCTCAGCAGGTCGCAGCACTGGTTGACGAGAAGGGGCCACTACCGGACGTCAAGCTGGAGGACGGCTCGTTCACTTACAGCGCCGAGCAGTGGGCGAAGCGGGAAGCCTGGGTGGTCACTAAGGCCACATCCGACGCCGAGGCCCGTCTGAAGTCGACCTTCGACGAGCGCCTGGCTCCGTTCGAAAAAGAGGCCAACGCGCGAAAGATCAACGAGACGAACCTGTCGAACATCCAGGCACAGATTGCCCGAGCCGAGCAGCAGTGGGGCGAGCTGTTCCGAGTCGACTACAAGAAGGGCAAGGAGAGCGAAATCCTCAAGTATATGAGAGACATGCAGGCAGCAGGAACCCCTATCCCCTTCGACTACGCCGTGACGCAAGTCCTTCTGCCAAAGGTCCAAATCGGTCGTGACCAGATGCGAACTGAGGTTCTGAAGGAGTTCAACGACCGGAAGAAAGCGGCACGAAAGCCTGCTGCTGCCGGTGCCGGCCAGACAAAAACGGCGATCCGAGAGAATCGACCCGCGACTCCTCCGGACGGTGTCGACCCGGTGACGTTCGCGATTCAGAACGCTGTCAAGAGTTCCGGCCTCAAGTAGACTCTGCAATAAAAGTGCCAGGGACTTGACAACACCCCTGGCACTCCTATACGCTTGTGAGCGACGTAAGGGACTCCCCGTCAGAGTCGACCGCCCCTGCAGCGTCACAGCAGACTACCGCCAAGTCCTCGGCGTTACTGAGAGACAAAACGACGCTTTTGTCGAAGGTAACAAACAATGGCACTCTCAATTGGGCAAATTGCCGCAGTGTCGTATCCTGCCGTGCTGGCGGAGATGCGCAAACCGGCAAACCAGTGGGCTGAGTCTGCGTTCCTTCGTGAGCTTGAGCGACAGGGCGGAATCGAACGCAAGTCCCTTGGCGCCACCATCGAAGCTCCGCTGGACTATCAGCGCAACCCCGGCGCAGTTATTCAGACGACCGACCTGCAGCCTCTTTCTCTGACGAAGACCGAAGTCATCACGTCCGCCTCGTATGCCATCGCGGAAGTTTCCGTCCCCATCGTGTGGTCGAAGAAGGACGAGGTTCAGAACCCGTCCCAGACTCAGAAGATCGCCCTGGTCAAGTCGCTGCTCGAAAACGGTATCGAGTCGCACGACGACATTCTGGAGCAGAATATCTTCCTGACGTCGACCAACGGCTTCCTCGGTCTCGAAACCATCGTCCCGGCCTCAGGTCAGGGAGTGGTTGGCGGAGTCGACGCTGGCGCGAACTCGTTCTGGCGCAATCAGGCGAACACCTACGTTGACGACACCGATATCGAATCGGGCATGACTACGACCTGGAACCAGGCCGCGAAGGGCTCTGGCGCCAAGTTGATGCCGACACTCGCTGTCTCCGACGCTCCGACGCAGTCTCTGTTCGAAGGCACGCAGCAGCCGAATCAGCGCTACGTTGACACGCAGGAACTGAAGGCGGGATTCAAGATTCTCGCGTTCAAAACCTGCCGCTACGTCTTCTCGCAGTATTCGGGCAACGGCGGCGCGATCTACCTGCTCAACCCGAAGAACCTCACCCTGGTCGTTTCGAAGGAATACTTCCGAGATCGTGGAGACACGCAGGAAATTCCGAACGCGAACGGCTTCGTGATGAAGATTTACTCGGCTGTGCAGCTCGTTACCAACAACAAGTCGCGGCTCGGGATCGTCAAGACCGCTTCATCGGTGTAAGGAGACAGACATGGCTACGGCACTTCCCATCAAGATCGTTGGTCACCCTCTGGCGGTGACTGTCACAGGCGATGACCTGTCGAACTTCGATGGCCCGTCGACTGTCTCCGGATCGTCTGGTCTCGGCCAGCGAAATCCGGTGGGGTTGCAGGCTCTCGATGACGCAGGCAACGTCTACATCTACCTGCCGGGTGTTGCATCACTCGCGCAGGGCGACTTCGTGATCTATCAGGGGATCAATACGCTGGCTGGAACGGCCACCGTGACTCGTATGCTCAACGACGCTAATACGGGCGGCGCTGGTCAGGTCGCGATGTCGTGCTCGGCAGCGGTTGCTACCTGCTTCGGTTGGTTCCAGATTTTCGGTCTGACGGCGGCTATCGCCAACATCGCGACCGTGGCGTTTACGCTTCCGGCTGCACTCTATCGCTCGGGAACGACTGCTCGTCTGAGCACGTCGACCAACGCGAAGGATGCGGTCTTTGGCGCGTTCACGGGCGCGGCGTCGGTGTCCAACGTCGGACAGGCGCTCCTGAACTACCCGTTCGTGATGGATCAGTCGACTCTGTAAACTTCGGTTCCAGGGTGAGATGGCACAGGCTGTCTCACCCTGCCATAGCTTCGGGCTATGTAGGAGAAGACAATGGCAAACGCATTCGCCCCGATTTACAAGGGCGGAATTCCCTTTCTCAAGCCCGGTATTCGGTTCCTCAAGAACGCAGGTATTGGCACGGGAGCAGGAGCCCCGACGAACGGCACGTCCGGATCGTATGCTGGGAAACTGAACAAGGGCTCGCTCTACCTCGACTCGACCAACGGCAACGTCTATATCAACGTTGGCACGCAGGCATCACCGACCTGGCAGCTGCTGGGTGGAGCTGGAGTTCTCGCGTTCTCTACTACGGACGGAATCACTGCCAACTCGGGCGGTGGACAGACCAACGCGACAGCACTGACGACCACGATCAACCACGTCACAACTGTTGTGTCGGCTGGGGACTCGGTCAAGCTACCAGCAGTAGTTGCAGGGGCCATTGTCATCGTGACGAACAAGGA
>Ga0187846_10002122_pt1 | contig 11017 bp, 10 predicted proteins | sample TC_taG_FD_161473 | JGI IMG/M metagenome (GOLD analysis project Ga0187846, IMG submission 161473) | Biofilm microbial communities from the roof of an iron ore cave, State of Minas Gerais, Brazil - TC_06 Biofilm (v2) | ecosystem: Environmental > Terrestrial > Deep subsurface > Cave > Wall biofilm... | reverse complement strand
TCCAGTTGGGTGTAGTCGCCTAGGATGATCACTCCAACCTCAGCCTCATCGAGGTCCAACGCCAGCCCCGTGATGCCGTGGCCGAGGTCGAGCATCTCGTTGAGCATAGCATCGGTAAGGCCTTCAACTTTAGCCACGCCGTCACCAATCTCGCGGATGACACCCACATTCTGCTTGGCTGCCGCGGCCTTGGCTTCGGCAATTTGGGCTTCAATTTCCTGGAGTAGGTCAGCCATACGTCGTTCACCCCAATCTACTCATGGCGAAGGTCAAAAGCTTCTCTCCAACGCGGCCAACTTGGACCGCACGCTGCTGTCATAGACATCGCTGCCGACCTTGATGCGCATCCCCCCAATCAGCGCCGGGCGGTGGGCGAACTGGATGTTTATCCTCGGACCGTACGCCCTCGTCAGGCCAGACTCGACGTTAGCCTGTAAATCCGCCGGCAACGGCACGGCGCTTTCGACTTCGGCCGTGTGCCGGGCGCGTTCGAGTTTGACTAAGCGATGAAAGAATGACAGAAGGGTGAGGTAACCACGGCGTTTGCCTTCCATTACCCTTTGCACCACTTGGCGGACTCGGCCCTCGTCCATCAACCCATCGACGAGACACAAGCGGAACAATTGCGCGGCCTCACGCTTGGCTTGTTTGGTCGTTTTCATCCTGGTTCGTACTAGATGGCCGCTATGCCGTCAACTGCTTGGCCGTCTCCTCGCTCAAACGCCGCTGGTCCTCCGGCGTCAGAATCTTGCCGGTGACCGTAGCGGTGGTCTGCACAACCAACCGGCCCACCTCGCGCTTGAGTTCGGCGAGCATCCGGGCGTAGTCCTGTGCAGCGGCCTCACGCGATTTGGCGATGATCTGTTCGGCGGCAGCGATGGCCTTCTGGGTTTCCTGCTCCTGCACCCGAGCCGCCGCGGTGCGGGCTTCCTCGATCAGTCGCGTCGCCTGGGTATTCGCCTGCATCATCACTTCCTGACGCTGAGCCTCGGTCCGGGCCAGTTCGGCTTTTATTTTCTCGGCGTTAGCCAGTCCCAGCTCGATGAGTCGACGCCGTTCATCCAACATCTTCAGAATGGGTCGATAGGCAAACTTGTAAAGAACAAGACAGACGATGCAGAAGCTGACGATCTGGGCGATCAGGTGAGGCCAGTCCACGCCGAAGACGGTGGCAAGCCGTTCCGGGCGTCCTGCACTCGCCACCTGTGCTTGCAAGAAAAGAGCATCGATAATCATACGCTCACATCCTGAGAGGCTAAGCCCCCTTTTTCGGCTGCCCGGCCCATGGTTCCTGTTACCGCACCAGGAACAGGGCGTAGAACACGATTGCTTCGGCGAAGGCGATGGCCAGGATGGCCTGGACCAGGATCTTCGTAGAGGCGCCGGGATTGCGACCCACCGCGTCCGAAGCTTTCATGCCGATCAAACCCACGCCAATGGCTGCGCCCAGCGCCGCCAGACCAACGTGTATGCTTCCAGTCATAGTTTCTATTGTCCCTTTCTCGCCGGCTTCCCTTTTTGAAGGCGGTGAAGCCGTCAGGATTCATCATTCATTCGTGCGCGTATGCTGACAGATCAGGAGTGTAAAGACAGCAGTCAGCAGCATGAAGACCAGCGCTTGGACTAACCCCATCAGCAGTTCCAGGAAGTAAAATGGAATAGGTATCAACCAGCCAAAGCCGGGCACTAGCGTGGCCATCGCCTCCATCATGTTTTCACCGGCAAAGATGTTTCCGTAGAGACGAAAACTCAAAGAGATCGGCCGGAACAAAATCGAGACAATCTCCAGACAGCCGGCCGCGAAGAAAATGAACACCATAAGCGGCTTTAGCAGACCGGCGACCTCACCCTTGGGTCCAAAAAGCTCCTTTACAAATCCAATGGGACCAACCTCCTGAAGGGCCCAGACGAACCAGCAGGCAAAGAAGACCAGGGCCATAGCGAACGTCATGTTGACATCGGCGTTGGCGCCGCGCAACAAAGGTTCATCGATCACGAAACCATGGGCGGTCTCGTGCCCCCACCCGATCGTGCCTACGCCGGGAATGAGGCCCAGCCAATTCCCGGCGAGAATGAAAATGAAAATGGTGGCAAAGAACCAAAACGTCTTTTGGGCCAGGTGCGGGCCAATGACTCCTTCCAGAAATTTGTAAAGACCCTCAACTAGCCATTCCAGGAAATTCTGGGCTCCATCCGGTACTTGCTTCATGTTTCGTGTAGCGACCTGAGCCAACACGATCAGGCCCAGAGCCACAATCCAGCTCACCATCATGGAATTAGTGATCGGTAAACCGAAGAGACGGGTGATCTCGACGGCCTTCTGGGAGAGGCCGTGTTCCTCCTGCTCCGGGGCGGCCGCAGGCTGGCCCCCTTGTTCGGAATTATGTTGTCCGGCCACAGCGCTGGCGGGCGTAGGTGGTGCAACCTCTGATCGGCTGCCCACCGCCAACGCCACGTTGGCGCTAACACCCAAGAACACGGCAAAGAAGACCAGCGTCAATTCAGCTTTCAGTCTGCTCATTAGATAACCAACGACCGAAAGTGCATGGATAGCCTTTAGTGTCTGACGGTTGCTTGATATTAACGCGTAGCATGGCTCGACAAAAAATCGGTGTCAAGGCATTTCTGAAGACAAGCGTTGGGGCGAATCGGCGAAATGCATTCCAGTTGCTAAATTCAGCGTCGCGCCCTAGAATGCATCTCGCGAGGAAATCGAATGCATCAATTACTCATTGCCCTTGGGACTCTCCTGCTCGTTGGATCGCTAGTGTGCGTCATTCTTGCCAGTAATCAGTATTGGCAATTGCAGTTCGAGCTTAATGACCGTCTACCGGAAGACGAGAAGTTTGAGCCGAGGTCCTGGCTGTCCTTGACCACCGGAAGGTGGACCCAGTTCAGGGAATTGCAGCGGCGCGTCTTACCGGATAGCCCCCGCCCCAGGCGGGGGCGGCACTTCGCTTTGAGTGGGATCGGTCTTTTAATTTGCTCCATCGTCGCCTTCTTCCTCTCGTACACCCACGTAGTTGGGGTGACAGGGCAATGAGTTCGGCTCCAATCTCCTACCCATCCGGGTTCGTCGGACCGCGATCTCCCTCCGGGCAGTAACCCCAACGGCTAATGCCGCAAGGCACCATCCATCCCCCACGATCCTACGATTTGAGAAGTGACCGGGGCAACTGTCAAAACTGACAGTACATTAGGGCGCAACGCCAATCGAAAGGAACAGAGAACCGGAAGAGCGCTAGGAGGTGCGATCCTCCCAGTCGACCCACTCGACAGGATGGGTCGCGGGGTGGGCGCTCACCTTTATTCTGCAATTCCTAAGAGACCTGCGTACCCTACGTCCGCTTGATAATGACGGCAGTGAGATCATCTTGCTGTTTCGTGCCACCGGAAAACTCAACGACGGCCCGATAGAGGGTCGAGATGATCTCCTTCGGAGGCAGATGCCTGGAGGCGCGAACCACTTCTTCGAACCTCTCGACGCCGAACTGTTCCTCCTGCGCGTTGGCCCATTCAAAGAAACCGTCCGTCGCCAACACCAGCAGGTCGCCCGGCTGAAGTTCAAGGTGCCGTGGCAACTCGGAAATCAGTCGGGGTGAAATGCCAAGGGGCAGGGCTTGGCCGCCCAACGTGTCGAAACGGTCTTCCCTCATCCAATAAATCAGCAGCGGCCCCTGGCCCGCTGAAAGCAACTGCACCCGTGAGTTACCTGGCTCGCAGAGCGCCGCCACAAAGGTAACAAAGCGGCCCGAGGTCATATCATCGGCCAATGCCGCGTTTATCCGTTCCATCGCGCTCTGCAGCTCGTCCTGCAGTGTGAAGTTGGCTCTGGCGTACGCACGACAAACGGCGGCGAGCAGCGCCGACCCGATTCCGTGCCCGGTGACATCCCCCAGCGCCACTACGACTCTCCCACTCGGGAGAAGCTGCCAGTCAAAGTAGTCTCCCCCCGTCTGATCCGCCGGCTGGTTCCATCCTGAGATTTCGAAACTCTCAATCGGCGGCGCAGTGCTCGGCAACAGAGACTGCTGGATCGACCGCGCCACTCTCATGTCGTGTTCCAGCCGCTCGAGCTGGCGCCGTGTTTCCGCCTCGCGTAACGCCTCATTGACGTGCTTGCGAATTTCAGCCGCTACCGCCCCGGTCACCAGCCCGCCGATCAGAAATGCGATGGCGTAGCTCACCACCGCCTTCTGGGGGGAAAACATGGAGGTGCCCCCGCTCAGCACAGGCCTCCACCCCAAATGAAGCGCGGCCACGAGGTAGGTGACCGCCGAGACGAATCCACAAAGCCTGCAAGCCCACGGATTCAACCGCAGTGTGGACAGGATAATGAACAGGAAGAAGCCGAGGGCGGCGGGGTTCGCCAACGGCCGATCGGCAGCCGCAGCCGCTACGCTCGTCATGAATGCAACTCCCAGCGCCGGGAGAGAAGTCTCTAGAATGCTGCTGCCAACCCACACCCAGACGGGGAGGTCGCGATCGGCCTGCGTCGCTCGCTTCACGGCGTCCAACATCAAGAGTTCGTATCCGACGAAGAGAGCGACCACCAGGCAGCTCAAGAACCAAGAATGGTGATCTTCACGGTTCTCCGCGATCACCACCCGGATCGTCTGCACCATAAACACTACGCCCAGGGAACCCAGTACGATGAGAATGCGGAGCCTTTCACTTTTCAGAAGAGCCTGCCGGAATGCGCCTGATTCCATGTGTGGTTCACTCAAAACTACAAGTTGAGTCTTGACATGAATACGTCTGTCAGTCCCGGCTAATCAAGACAGTCTAAGAGTAGCAGGCTGTCTCCCTCCGACTTGTTGGCCCGGATTGAGGAATCTTTTGTTCAGTAAGCCTTGAGTCCCTCGGCACGAAACTGGGCGCATGCCCGCTCGACCGCTTCCAGGGCCGGAGGTTGAACGTCAGCGAGTTTGTAATCCAGTCTAAGTTCTTTCCATTTGAATCGTCCCATTTGATGGAAGGGCAGGACGTCGACGCGTTCCACGTTGCCCAGACTGGCGGCGAATCTCGCAACCTGGGCCACGTTCTCCGCACCGTCTGTCAATCCGGGCACCAACACAAAACGCACCCAAACAGGTCTTTTAAGGGCAGCCAGGCGGCGCGCGAAGTCCAGCACCGGACCAACCTCCATTCCGGTAAGCTGCCGGTGGCGGTCAGCATCCCAGCTCTTTATATCCAGCAGCACCAGGCTGATTCTCTCCAGTTCTGAGTCGGTGAGACGGTCGCCCAGGCTACCATTGGTGTCCAGCGCGGTGTGAATTCCCATCGTGTGCGCGGCGGTGAGCAGCTTCACGGCAAACCGGTACTGCATGAGGGGCTCACCCCCGCTCAAGGTAAACCCGCCCGACATGACCTTCAGTCCGCTTCGATACTTGCGCAGTTCTTCGGTTGCCTTGCTGAGCGTTACAGGAATGCCGTTGCTCATCGTCCAGGTATCCGGGTTGTGGCAGTAGAGGCAACGAAACTGGCATCCGGTCGTCCACGCCACCACGCGAACCCCCGGACCATCGACGGTTGAGCCGGTGGTGAACGAATGAAGGAAGCCCATATCTCCGGTCGCCAGCGCCGTGCGGACATCGGATTCGGGAACGCCGCGGCCCAGATTCACGCGCAGTTCGAAGGGACTTTTCGCTTGCAGAGGAGGCGTTGTCAGTTGTTCCGGTAAGCTCATGAGCCTAATTAATTCAGTTTCCGTGGAACGTGCGATTGATCACGTCCATTTGCTGCTCGCGAGTCAGCCGCACGAAGTTCACAGCGTATCCTGAGACGCGGATCGTCAGGTTGGGGTACTTCTCGGGATGGTCCATCGCGTCCAGAAGCATGTCCCGATTCAAGACATTTACGTTCATGTGATAGCCCGTAACGCCGAAGAAGGCGTCAAGCATGCTTCGCAGGTTGGCGACTCGATCTTCTGGAACTCGCCCCAGACCCTCAGGAACCAGTGTGGAAGTGAGAGAAATGCCGTCGGCAGCGTCGCGATAAGGGATCTTGGCGACTGAGGCTGCGGAAGCATGGATTCCGTGCCGGTCCCTTCCATGCATCGGATTGGCGCCCGGAGCAAAGGGCTCTCCACGCCGGCGCCCATCCGGAGTGTTGCCGGTGCTCTTCCCATAGACCACGTTGGAAGTGATGGTCAGGATCGATTGGGTGTGCAAGGCATTGCGATAGGTAGGATATTTCTTCAGCTTACTCATGAATGTGCTGACGACCCATGAAGCAAGCTGGTCCACTCGATTGTCGTTGTTGCCAAACTGAGGGAAACTGCCTTCTATTTGATAGTCGGTCACGAGCCCGGTTTCATCGCGGATCACTCGAACTTTCGCGTAACGGATTGCCGACAAACTGTCGGCAAGCACCGACATTCCCGCCATGCCGAAGGCCATGGTTCGCAGCGGAGCGTAGTCGTGTAGCGCCATCTCGAGGCGCTCGTAGGCATACTTGTCGTGCATGTAATGGATGATATTCATGGCATTAACGTAGACCCCGGCGAGCCAGTCCATCATCCTTTCGAACTTGCCCGTGACATCATCGAACTCAAGGTATTCGCCTTGCACGGCGCCGGTCTTGGGGCCCACTTGCTGGCCGGTGATCTCGTCCCGCCCTCCGTTGATTGCGTAGAGGAGGCATTTGGCGAGGTTGGCGCGAGCGCCAAAGAACTGCATTTGTTTCCCGACCAGCATTGGTGACACGCAACAAGCGATTGCGCCGTCGTCGCCCCACGTTCGGCGCATGATCTCGTCGCTTTCGAATTGAATAGAACTCGTCTCGATCGCCACCTTGGCGACGAAACTGCGGAACCCATCGGGCAGCCGGGGGGAATACCAAATCGTCAGATTGGGCTCAGGGGCCGGGCCCAGGTTGTAAAGCGTCTGCAGGAAACGAAAGCTCGTTTTTGTCACCAGGGTGCGTCCGTCGTCTCCCATCCCGCCAATCGACTCCGTCACCCAAGTCGGATCACCCGCAAATAGCTCGTCGTACTCTGGGGTTCGCAGAAAGCGAACAATGCGCAGCTTGATGACGAAATCGTCGACGATTTCCTGGGCCTGCTCCTCGGTAATAAGACCCGCGGCCAAATCGCGCTCGAAGTAGATGTCAAGAAAAGTCGAGGTCCTACCGAGAGACATTGCCGCGCCGTTCTGTTCCTTTACCGCCGCCAGATATCCGAAGTAGAGCCACTGCACGGCCTCCCTCGCGTTGCGGGCCGGAACCGAAATGTCGAATCCATAACTGGAGGCCATCTGCTGCAGTTCCTTGAGCGCGCGAATCTGTTCGCTGAGCTCCTCCCGGTCGCGAATGATGTCATCGGTGGACATGGCCGCGTCAAGGCTGCGCTTTTCCTCTTGCTTCCGCTCGATCAGCCGTGCGACCCCGTAGAGAGCCACGCGGCGGTAGTCACCGATAATGCGGCCACGCCCATAGGCATCGGGAAGGCCGGTCAGGATGTGAGAACTGCGGCACCGCCTGACGTCTGCGGTGTAGGCATCGAAGACTGCTTCGTTATGCGTCTTGCGGTACTTGGTAAACGCCTCGACCACGTGCGGATCAGGTTCGTACCCATAGGTCTTGAGAGCATTCACCACCATCCGGAAGCCGCCATTTGGCATGATGGCCCGCTTGAGCGGGGCTTCAGTCTGAAGACCGACAATGACTTCGTTCTTCCGATCGATGTAGCCGGGACCATGCGCCGTGATGGAGCTTGGAATCTGGGAGACGTCGAGTACGCCTTTCCGGCGCTCTTCCGCAAACAGCTCGTTCAAGCGATTCCATAGTGCCTTCGTCCGCTCCGTCGCCAGGACCAGAAAGCACTCGTCTCCTTCGTAGGGCTCGTAATTCTGCTGGATGAAATCGCGAACGTTGATCTCCCTTTGCCAAAGACCCGTCCTAAACCCCTGCCATGGGGAAGCCACTGTCTCTGGTGCGATCGGGTATGAGGAAGCACTGGCCACTTTTCTCCTCCTAACTTCTGCTTTGAGCAACAGGCTGCATCAATCCAAGTAACGACCCGGTATGTCGCGCAATCATGAGTTCTTCGTTGGTCGGAATCACCCAGGTCGAGACTTTGCTTTGGCGAGTGGAGATCCGCGGACCTCGATGGGTGTTGGCCTCCGCATCCAGTTCCACGCCCAGCCAGGAAGAGGCCTCACAGATTCGCCGGCGGATGTCCGGCGAGTTCTCACCAATGCCCGCGGTGAATACCAATCCGTCGATGCCGCCCAGGACCGCAGCTAAAGCGCCGATCTCCTTGGCCGCGCGGTACACAAAGTAATCTACCGCCAGTTGAGCTTCCGGTTCGCTTCGGGCAAGCAGGTCGCGCATGTCATTGCTGATACCAGAGATTCCCAGTAAGCCCGATTTCTTGTAGAGAATACTCTCCACTTCCTTAGCGGACAGTCCAAGAGACTGAAAGAGATACAAAACAACGCCCGGATCAAGCGCGCCCGGCCTCGTACCCATGCAGAGTCCATCCAGCGCCGTGAAGCCGAGACTGTTATCTACACTTTTGCCCTCTCGCAACGCGCATAGACTGGCGCCGCTTCCAAGATGCGCGACGATGACGCGACCCTTGGCAATCTCCGGAGCCACCTCTGGCAAAACCGAGGCAATGTATTCGTAGGACAGCCCGTGGAAGCCGTAACGCTGCAGTCCTGACTGACAAATGTCTCTCGGCAGCGGTATGAGCTCCGCAACCTGCGACCGGCCAAGATGAAAGCTCGTGTCGAAGCAGGCGACCTGCGGCACGTCCGGCAATCGCTCGAAGACTGCCTCAATGGCTGCCAGGTTGTACGGCTGGTGTAATGGGGCTAGGGGAACCAGCTCATACAGCTCTGCCAGAACTTGCCGTGTCACTAGCACGGGCCGGCTGTACCGAACTCCACCATGAACGACGCGGTGGCCGACACCTAGCACTCGCGGCCCGCCCCACTTGGACCGGAGCCAGGAAGCCAGCGCGTCGATGGCGGCGTGCCCGTCTCGAACGGCGTCGTCGAGACTTTGATCGGCCAGGATTTTTCCCTGAGCGTCCTTCGCGGACAGCCGTGGTGACGTCCCGATGCCCTCGATCTGTCCGCGCGCGGCAATTTCCCAGTCTTTGTTCTCTGGTCGTCGGAAGACGCAAAACTTCAGGCTCGATGAGCCTGCGTTAAGAACGAGAGCGTAGTCATCCATTGCAAATCTTTACCTCTACATCTGTTTTCGCCGAGCATGAGCCGCCAGCATTGCCACCGCACAGCTAGCGATCCGCGAGCGCACGCTGTCCGCCCTGCTGGTGAGGACTACCGGCACCCTCGCCCCCAGCACTAGTCCGGCGCTGTCCGCGTTGGCAAGGAAACTGAGCTGCTTCGCAAGGATGTTGCCAGCCTCCAGGTCCGGTGCCAGTAGGATGTCCGGATCACCCGCAACCTCTGAATGAATTCCTTTCGTTTGCGCCGCCTCCTTGCTAATCGCATTATCAAACGCGAGCGGCCCATCCAGGACGCCGCCCTTGATTTGTCCCCGCTCGGCCATCTTGCACAAAGCGGCAGCATCGATGGTAGCCGGCATCTTCGAAGTTACAGTCTCAACTGCAGCAAGAATGGCGACCTTGGCTTTCTCGAGGCCCAGGGAGAGTGCAAGATCGATGGCGTTCTGGCAAATGTCGGCTTTGTCCTCCAGGGTGGGAGCGATATTGATGGCACCGTCGGTGACGATCAAAACTTTATGATACGTGGGGACATCCATGATGAAGACATGGCTGATACGGCGACCGGTGCGCAATCCGCCATCGCGGGCCACTATCGCTGCCATCAGTTCGTCGGTATGCAGGCTGCCTTTCATCAGAAGTTCCGCCCGCCCTTCCCGAACCAGCTCTACTGCCTTTGCTGCAGACGCATTGCTGTGCGCAGCGTCCACGATCTCCGCGCCGTCAAGATCGATGCTGGAAGATTGGGCAATAGCCTCGATCCTCGCTACCGGCCCCACGAGGATAGGCTGGATCAGCCCCTTTTCAGCGGCTTCGACCGCTCCCGACAGCGCTGTCTTCTCGCAGGGGTGCGCCACAGCGGTTGGAATCGGCTGCAGGCTCTTGCACTTCACCAGCAGCTGTTCGTACTTTCCAGTGCCTTGTCTCATTGCTTGCCGCCATTTCCTTCGACCAGACCGGCACCACCCGGATCTGCAAGTACATTTTGAACCACAGTTTCATGCTTCCGGGAATGGTGGCTACGGTATCCTCCGAGGCCATTGGATTCTTGAGGCGCGAAGATGGTCTTCTAAATTTGTGTTGATCGAGGGGGGTGACGGTTCAATGAGCACGGCGGTTCTAGACCCACGGGAGCTTTGTCCCAGATCTTTCCTTATTCGTCTTCCTCCGGGACTGGGGTCCAGGATTTGTCCGGGTTGAAGCGCTCCATCTTCTGGAACTCCGCGAGGGTTTCCGGCCCAAAATCTTTCTCGTAGACAACGCCGTCCTGGCTGACGATGAAGGTCTCCACTCCGGTCACGCCGTACTCGGCCGGCGCAGCCACCAAGGCGAAACCCCCGATCATGACCCCTTCCACCACGAAGTTCATTTCGCCGAGCGGCGCTGCGGGTCCCTGCCCTTTCAGAATTTTGAAGAAATAGCCGTGGTACGGCTCCGAACTGCTGGTGTAGCCCTGTTCGATCGCGCGGGCAATCTTTTCGCCGATGGGACCGCCCCAGGTGCCATCGGGATCCTGCCAGGCCAAGCCATCCTGTTTGCCAGGATTGCTGACGATGCGCTGGGCATACTGGTTCACATCGTAACCCTGGCGCTTCCGGAAGGCGTAATCGTACTGCGCTTCCACGTAACCGCGGCAGATTTCAATGGCGTCCAGTTCGTTGGCGCCGATGCGGCGGTAGAGGAGTTCCTGCCGGCCGGCGTTGGCGTCAAAGGACCATTTGTCACCCCTCTTGACAATCGGCACCGGGAACGGCCAGTCCTGGTTGCCCACGAGGAGGAATGCGCGGTTCCCAGCCTTCGGATCCACGGAAACGCTCTTCT
>Ga0187846_10002121_pt1 | contig 11018 bp, 8 predicted proteins | sample TC_taG_FD_161473 | JGI IMG/M metagenome (GOLD analysis project Ga0187846, IMG submission 161473) | Biofilm microbial communities from the roof of an iron ore cave, State of Minas Gerais, Brazil - TC_06 Biofilm (v2) | ecosystem: Environmental > Terrestrial > Deep subsurface > Cave > Wall biofilm ... | reverse complement strand
GAGTCGCGGCGTCGAGCCCCCCCCCACATCGTTCATTCCTGCACGATGCCGCGGCGCCGTGAACGAAACCCGCTGAAGTCGGCCGGCCAAAGGCATAAATAGGTGACCTTTCTCGGCCCCCGCGGCGGCGCGGGGGGGTACCGTCATTGGAGGAGCTCATTTGCAGCGTGGAATTTCTCCGGGGCAGCAGCGAGCTAGTTGCCCGGGTATCGAGCGAGGCCGGCGGGGTGCGGGAGTACCGCGCCGGTTCGGTCGACGCGGTGATCGATCAGGTGATCAACGACCTCCAAGAGGAGTTTGAGTCTGCCCCGGCGACCTAGCGCTCGGTCTTCACGGAATTCGCACGGGGCTACGACGTCACGGTCCACAGGAGTTCACTATGTCCACGGAGCGCTCTGCAGGAGGCAAGCCACCGGTCAGCCGCGCGGTCGAGAGTGCGTTCACCAAGGTCTGGGGGGACGAGCACGTCGTGGCCCTGATCGCCCTCAAGGTCGAGACGTCCGAGGCCGATGCGGTCGCCTCCGAGGTGAGTCGGTTCGGCGAGGTGGAGGACGTCTTCCTCGTCACCGGCGACACGGACATCTTCCTCAAGGTTCGCTTCCCCCACTATGACGAGCTCAAGGACTTCGTGCTGCACCGCCTTCCCGCGGTGAAGGGGATTCGGGAGACGAAGACCCTCCTCGTGGTGACGGCCTACAAGGAGGGTGGGGAGGCCCATCGGCCGTGACGGCGCAAAGCTCGCCCCCGTCCGCCCCTGCCTTCGCTGGTCCGGGAATCCCGGGCGCGGGGGACAAGGCCGAGGCGCTCTCTCGAATCGTCCGGTCGCTCGATCAGCTCGCGGACGACTCGAGCGTCCCGCGGAACATCCGCCGGGGTGCCCAGGCGGCCAAGGCGGAGCTCTCTAAGAACCGAGTGGCTCTCGACGTCCGGATCGCGAGCGCGGTGTATGTGCTCGACGACCTCGCCAACGACCCGAACCTTCCCACCCACGGACGCACCGCCATCTGGTCGATCATCTCGGACCTGGAGACCGTTCAGTGAGCCATCCCTGGCCAAAGCTGAAATATCGCAGCCGGGTCGGAGGACCTGGGGGCGCGCGAGGGCCCGTAGCTCAGGTAGGTAGGCCGGTCGCCGCGCGCACTGGCCCTACAAAGAGCAACTGGCTTTTAACCAGTTGGTCGGGGGTTCGAACGAGAGAGTCCCGGCGGCGCCGGGAATCTTGCCGAAAGTCCCCCCGGGCCCGTACCCCCCAGAACGGAGCACCATGAGTCCGACCCGCACGAGAAGCCGCCGCGCCTTGGCGACGGCCAAACCCCCGAGCGCCCTCGACCAGGTGTTCCGTGCGCACCACCTCGTCCCTCCGCACGAACTGTTGAGCGAGGAGGAAGGCCAGCGCGTCCTCCGCGAGCTCGCCACCTCCGTCGAACGACTGCCGAAGATTCTCGCGACCGACCCCGGCCTGAGAACCGACCGGAACTATGTGACCGCGCGCGAGGCGCGAACCCCGATGAACGGGCGCATCGTCCGCATTCGCCGGCCTTCCGCGACCGCGGGCGAGGCCGTCGCCTACCGCGTGCTGGCCCAGTCGGTCGAGGAGTGAGGGTCGCTCATGCGAGAGATCGTGGATGGCTTCTTCCGCGAGCGGTCGATCGTCAACCATCACCTCGCGAGCTTCAACGACTTCCTTCCGACCAACGACAACCCGAACTCGAGGATGCAACGCATCGTGGACGATGCTCGGGTCTCCGAGGATTCGATGGAGCGCGGCGTGATCCGCCTGGACGTCCAGAAAACGAAGACGTCGATCTACGTCCGCGTGGGACGGCGGCGCGACCCGAGAACGGGGCTCGTCAGCCCGTCCGCGGAACCGACGATCTTCGTCGGGCAGCCGTTCGTCAAGGAGCCGGTCGGTTCGAAGCCCACGCTCACGCCGATGGAGGCCCGTCTCCGGAACCTCACCTACCAAGCCCCCATTCAGCTCAACGTCACCGTCGTCGAGAACGGCGTGGAGCGCGCTCCCGAGCAGGTCCACATCGGGGACCTGCCGATCATGGTGAAAAGCCGACCGTGCAACCTTCACCGCGCCAACATCGAGCGGGACTCCGGTTTCCCCCTCTCGGACGAGGAGTATCGAGCAAAGCTCGTCGAGTACGGGGAGGACCCCCTCGACCCGGGCGGCTACTCGATCATCGGGGGAACGGAGCGGGTCATCATCAGTCTCGAGGACCTCGCACCGAACCGGATCTTTGCCGAGTTCAACGAGCGCTACGGCACGCCGATCGAGAGCGCCAAGGTGTTCAGCCAGCGTGGCGGCTACCGGTCGCTCACCGTCGTCGAGAAGAAGAAGGACGGCGTGCTCCAAGTCTCGGTCCCGACGGCGTCCGGCCAAATCCCGCTCGTCATCCTGATGAAAGCCCTCGGGATGAAAAACGACGAGGAGATTTTCCAGGCGGTTCTCGGGGAGCTCCTCCCGTTGGACGAGCCGTTCGTCCAGACGATGAAGCACCTGCTGAACGTCAACCTCGAGGAGTGCGTCTCGAAGAAGCTCTACCCGCCCGAGGGAATCCTCACCACCGAGGACGCGCTGTTGTTCCTCGAGAAGAAGTTCGCGACCGGGCAGGCCAAGGAGTACCGCCAGCGCAAGGTGGACGGGATCCTCGACCGGTCGCTGCTACCGCACCTCGGCGATACGAAGGAGGACCGGCTCAAGAAGGCGCTCTACCTCGCGCGCATGGCGCGAACCGTCCTCGAGCTCCACCTCGGGGTCCGCGGTGAGGACGACAAGGACCACTACGCGAACAAGCGCCTCAAGCTCGCGGGCGACCTCATGGAGGACCTGTTCCGCGTCGCGTTCACCCTGCTCCTCAAGGACCTCAAGTACCAGCTCGAACGCTCCTTCGCGCGCAAGAAGGACCTTCGGATCGCGAGCGCGATCCGGCCCGACCTGCTCACGCAGCGCCTCGTGCACGCCCTCGCGACCGGCAACTGGGTCGGCGGGCGCGCGGGGGTCAGCCAGGTGCTGGATCGCACGAGCCACATGTCCACGATCTCGCACCTGAGGAGGGTGACGAGTCCGCTCACCCGGACCCAGCCGCACTTCGAGGCGCGCGACCTGCACCCGACCCAGTGGGGGCGGCTGTGTCCGAACGAGACGCCCGAAGGGCAGAACTGCGGCCTCGTCAAGAACTACGCCCTCTGCGTCGACGTCTCGGAAGGCGCCGACGAGGAGGAGGTCACCCTCATCCTTCGCGACCTCAACACCCGCGAGATCGGCCCGGAAGTGTTCCAGGAAAGCTCCGCCCCGCGGGGCAAGCGGGCGGCGCGGGTCTACGTGAACGGTAACCTCATCGGCCTGCACTCGCAACCCCTCGAGCTCGTCCGTGAGATCCGCGGGCGGCGCCGGTCCGGTACGCTCTCGCCGACGCTCGGCGACAAGACCTACGAACTCAACGTCCGTTACGATGCCGAGATGAACGAGGTCGTTGTGCACTGCGACTCCGGCCGGTTGCGGCGGCCGTTGATCGTCGTCAAGGACGGCATTCCCCGCGTCACGCGGGCCGACCTCGATGAGCTCGCGCGCGGTACGTTGAGCTTCTCCGACCTCGTCCGCCAGGGGAAGGTCGAGTGGCTGGACGCGGAGGAGGAGGAAGACTCGTTCATCGCGGTCGAGGCGTATCGCTCCCCCGAGCGCTGCCCGAAGTGCGAACGCGCACTCTCGCGCGGGGACGTCCGCTGGGTCACCGCGGGCGAGCGTGCGCCCAAACCGGTCGTGAGCTGCGGCCGCTGCGGAACGGAGTTCCCGACGGACGACCTGCTCAACGCCCAGCACACGCACCTCGAGATCGACTCGAACTTGATGCTCGGCGTGTGCACGGGGCTGATCCCGTATCCCGAGCACAACTCGACGCCGCGCAACACGATGGGCTCGGCGATGGCGAAGCAGGCCCTCGGGGTCGAGTCCGTCAACTACCGTCGGCGCCCGGACACGCGGGGGCACCTCCTGCACTACCCGCAGTCCCCGCTGTTGAGGACTCAGACGATGCGCTACGTCCACTTCACCGAGCGACCGGCCGGACAGAACTTCGTGGTCGCGGTGCTCTCGCACGAGGGCTACAACATGCAGGACGCGCTCGTCTTCTCCAAGGCCGCGATCGACCGGGGTCTCGGTCGGTCGTCGTTCTTCAGGACCTACCGCGGGGAGGAGCGCAAGTACCCGGGCGGTCAGGAGGACCGATTCGAGATCCCACGGCCCGACGTGGCCGGAGCGCGCGTCGACACGGCGTACCGCAACCTCGGCGAGGACGGGCTCATCTTCCCTGAGCTCGAGGTCAGCGAAGGTGACGTGCTGATCGGCAAGACGTCCCCGCCGCGGTTCCTCGAGGAGAAGACGGACCTGCTCACGCCCCAGAAACGGCGCGAGACCTCGGGGACCGTGCGCTTCGGCGAGTCCGGCTGGGTCGACAACGTGATCCTGACCGAGGGCGAGAACATTTCCAAACTCGTCAAGGTCAAGGTGCGCAACCAGCGGGTCCCCGAGCTCGGCGACAAGTTCGCAAGCCGTCACGGCCAGAAGGGTGTGATCGGGCTCATCGTGCCGCAGTCCGACCTCCCGTTCACCCGCGACGGCGTCACGCCGGACCTACTGATCAACCCCCACGCGATCCCGTCGCGGATGACCGTCGCCCACGTCCTCGAGATGCTCGGCGGCAAGGTCGGGGCGCTCGAGGGGCGGACGATCGACGGGACCGCGTTCTCCGGCGAGCGCGAGGAGGCGCTCCGCGAGTCCCTCAAAGCGCTCGGGTTCCACCCGAGCGGGCGCGAGACGCTCTACGACGGCCTCACGGGCCGCCGGCTCGAGGCCGAGATCTTCGTCGGGGTCATCTACTACCAGAAGCTCCACCACATGGTCGCCGGGAAGATGCACATGCGCTCCCGGGGACCCGTGCAGATCCTCACGCGCCAGCCGACCGAAGGTCGCTCGCGCCAGGGCGGGCTGAGGTTCGGTGAGATGGAGCGCGACTGCTTGATCGGCCACGGCGTCGCGATGGTGATCAAGGACCGGCTGCTGGACGAGTCCGACGGGACGATCCAGTACGTCTGCGGCAACCCGGAATGCGGCCACATCGCGATCCCCGATAGCCGTCAGGGCTCGCTCCGCTGCCCCAGCTGCGGGAACACCTCGTCCATCTATCCGGTCGAGATGAGCTACTCGTTCAAGCTCCTCCTCGAGGAGCTGATCAGCCTCGGCGTGATCATGCGCCTCCAGCTCGAGGAGATGCGGTAGGGAGGCTCACGGTGGCGCAGGGACTCTCGAAGAAGATCAAGGCGCTCCAGTTCGCCTTCCTCTCGCCCGACGAGATCCGCCGCATGAGCGCGGCGAAGATCATCACGGCCGACACCTACGACGACGACGGCTACCCGATCGAGATGGGGCTCATGGACCTCCACCTCGGGGTCATCGAACCGAACCTGCGTTGCCGCACCTGCGGAGGGCGGGTCAACGAGTGCCCCGGCCACTTCGGCATCATCGAGCTCGCGATGCCCGTGATCCACGTGGGCTACGCCAAAGAGATCAAGCGCCTGCTCCAGGGAACGTGCCGCGCGTGCGGCCGTCTGCTCCCTGACCTCCCCTCCGCCCGCGGCGAATCGGCCTCGGACGGGGAGGAGACCGTCGTCCGGACCCGGGATGCGCGGGAGGAGCGATCGTGCCCGTTCTGCCACGAGGTCCAGCAGCGGATCGTGCTCGACAAACCCACCACGTTCCGCGAGAACGGGCACAAGATCACCCCCAAAGAGGTCCGAGCTCGCCTCGAACGGATCCCCGACGACGACGTGCGTGCGATGGCCCTCAACCCGAAGTTCGGGCGACCGGAATGGATGGTCCTCACCGTGCTCCCGGTTCCGCCGGTCCAGGTCCGGCCGTCCATCACGCTCGAAAGCGGCGAGCGGAGCGAGGACGACCTCACCCACAAGCTCGTGGACGTCCTCCGCATCAACCAGCGTCTGCGCGAGAACCGCGACATGGGCGCTCCCCAGCTCGTCGTCGAGGACCTCTGGGAGCTGCTCCAGTATCACGTCACGACTTACTTCGATAACCAGACGAGCGGCATCCCCCCGGCGCGCCACCGCTCGGGGCGCCCGCTCAAGACGCTCGCCCAGCGGCTCAAGGGAAAGGACGGACGGTTCCGGTCGAACCTCTCGGGAAAGCGCGTCAACTTCTCGGCGCGCACCGTGATCAGTCCGGACCCCCTCCTCTCCATCAACGAGGTCGGGATTCCGACCGAGGTCGCCCGTGCCCTCACGGTGCCGCTCGAGGTCACGGTCCACAACCAGGAGATCGCGAAGGGACTCGTCCGGCGAGGGCCCACTCCAGCGCCGGACGCCGGCGGGCTCTACCAGTGCGGGGTCAACTACCTGGTGCGCGAGGACGGGCAGCGCATCAAGGTGATGGAAAAGAACGCGGAGGCGTGCGCCGAGCTCGTCGCTCCGGGATGCATCGTGGAGCGCCAGCTGATCGACGGCGACATCGTGCTGTTCAACCGGCAGCCGTCGCTCCACCGCATGAGCATGATGGCGCACTTCGTTCGCATCCTGCCCCACAAGACGTTCCGGTTCAACCTCTGCGACTGCCCCCCCTACAACGCCGACTTCGATGGGGACGAGATGAACCTCCACGTCCTCCAGAGCCAGGAGGCGAGGGCCGAGGCGAAGGTCCTCATGAAGGTCGAGGAGCACATCCTCTCCCCCCGGTACGGGGGCCCGATCATCGGGATGCTCCACGACCACATCACCGCCGCGTTCCTGCTCACCTACCAGAACCCGCACTTCACCCGCGCCGAGGTGACCTATCTCCTTTCAAAGATCGGCTACGAAATCCCTTCCCCGGCGGGAACCGACAAGGGCCAGCCGTACTGGACCGGAAAGCAGCTGTTCTCGCTGACCCTGCCGACCGACCTCACGATCGAGTTCCGCTCGAACATCTGGAACCGGTGCGATTGCGCGCCGATGTCCTGCAAGCACGACGCCTACGTTGTCGTCGAGCGCGGCGTGCTCAAGGCCGGCACGATCGATGCGAAAGCGATCGCCTTCCAGAAGGGCGCGATCCTGGACGCGATCGCCCGGAACAATGGGATGCCGCGCGCCCGCCAGTTCCTGGACGAGATGAGCCGCCTCGCGATCACCGCGATCGGGCTCAAGGGGCTCTCCACGGGGATCGACGACGAGGACGTTCCCGAGGGCGCCCGGCACGAGATCTCGGACGGGCTAGCGAAGGCACGGGTCAAGGTCACCGAGCTGGTCGAGCAATACCGCCGGGGCGAGCTCGAGCAGATGCCCGGCCGGTCGATGGAGGAGACGCTCGAGGTGATGGTTCGGCGCGAGCTCGGCAAGGCGCGGGACACGGCGGGGGACATCGCGGGGCGCTACCTCGGTCTCGAGAACCCGGCGGTCATCCTGGCGAAATCGGGAGCCCGCGGTTCGATGCTCAACCTGACGCAGATGGCCGGCGCCGTGGGCCAACAGTCCGTTCGAGGAGAACGGCTGCTCCGAGGGTACTACAACCGGACGCTGCCGCACTTCGCGCGAGGCGACCTGGGCGCGGACGCGCGGGGGTTCGTCTCCTCGAGCTACAAGCAGGGGCTTTCGCCGACCGAGTACTTCTTCCACTCGATGGGTGGCCGCGAGGGTCTGGTCGACACCGCGGTGCGCACGAGCCGCTCCGGCTACATGCAGCGGCGGCTCATCAACGCGCTCGAGGACCTCAAGGTCGCCGAGGACGGGACGGTCCGCAACACGGCCGGGACCGTCATCGAGTACCGCTACGGTGAGGACGGCATCGACCCGACGCGGTCGTTCCAGGGCGCGGCGGTCGCGACCGACGAGATCATTGCCTCGGTTCTCAACCGGCGCGTCAAGACCGCGGCCGAGTTGCGCCGCGAGGCCGCGGGGGGAACCCCGATCGTCGGCGAGGAGGAGATGGACCTGCTCGCCGAGGCTCAGCTCGAGGAAGAAGGCGAAGAGGAGGAGGCTGAGGAAGTCGGGGCGCCTGAAGAGGGCCCCGGGTTCGAGGGCGAGTGACCATGGCCGAGGAGAAGAAACCGCCCCACGACCCCCTCCGCGAGCGGATCGTCGAGCAGGCCGCCAAGGACGGCATCCCGCTCCCTCCGTCGCTCGTCGACGAGCTCGCGGACAAGCTCTCCCGGCTCAAGGTCACCCCGGCGGAGCTCGCGAAGGTCGTTCGAGCGATCGGAGAACGGTTCCGCCACGGCCAGGTGGACGCCCACGAATCGGTCGGGATCGTCGCGGCCCAATCGATCGGCGAGCCCGGGACGCAGATGACGCTCAGGACTTTTCACTACGCCGGGGTCGCCGAGATGAACGTCACCCTCGGTCTCCCGCGGCTCATCGAGCTCGTGGACGCGCGCCGGGTTCCCTCCACCCCGATGATGACGATCCACACCGACCGGAAACTCCGGGCCGACCGGGAGGCGGTCGAGAAGATCGCGCTCCAGGTCGAGGTCACCACCGTGCCGGACGTCGCCGCGATCGGGACCGTGGTCGAGGAGCTCAAGGTGGTCGTCAGCCCCTCGCTCGCCCTGATGCAGGCGCGCGGAGTCAAACGGGCCGACCTCGAAAAGTCGCTGCGCGAGGGGCTCGACGAGCGCCAGGTCACGGTCAGCGACGGTCGGGGCTCGGGGGAGAGCCGGCCGTTCGAGATCCACCTCGCCGAGCCGGGCGCCGCTCCGACCAAAGCGAAGAAGGACGAGCCCGCTGAGGAGATGCCGTTCAAGAAGCTGCTCGCCGCCAGCGAGGAAGCGAAAGGGATCCGGATCAAGGGGATCGTGGGGATCAAGCGCGCGCTCATCAAGAAGGAGAAGGAGGAGTACGTGATCTACACCGAAGGGTCGAACCTCGAGGGCGTCCTCGGCATCCCGGGCGTGGACGCCGGCCGGACGACCACGAACTCGGTGTTCGAGATCTACAAGGTCTTCGGGGTCGAGGCCGCGCGGGCGGCGCTCATCCTCGAGGCATCGCGCACGCTGAGCGAGCAGGGGCTCGTGGTCGACATCCGCCACCTGATGCTCGTGTCGGACGTGATGACCAACGAAGGCGACATCCGCGCCATCGGCCGCCACGGCATCTCGGGGAAGAAGACGAGCGTCCTCGCCCGAGCCGCGTTCGAGATCACCGCGGCCCACCTCCTGCGCGCCGCCATCACCGGCGAGGTGGACGAGCTCAAGGGCGTCGCTGAGAACATCATCGTCGGCCAGCCGATCACCCTCGGGACCGGTGCGGTCAACCTCGTCTACCGTCCCCCGGCCGGCCCCCCCGCGACCCCCGCGAGTGCGCCCCCGGCCCCCGAGGCAGCGGCGGCGGAGTAGCGATGGACCTTGCCCACGCGCTCAAGGTCGCGCTCCAGACCGGCCAGGTCCGGCTCGGTGTGCACGAGAGCCTCGAGAGCGCGAAGGCGAAGAAGGCCCGGCTGCTGATCGTCTCGCGCACGTGCCCGGACCTCAAGCTGAGGGACGAGCGAAAGCTCGGACGGATCCCGATCTACCATTACGACGGCACCGCCGTCGAGCTCGGCGCCGCGTGCGGGAAACCGTTCCCCGTGAGCGCCCTCGCGGTCGTCGAGCCGGGCGCTTCGGCGATCCTTTCCCTCGAGACCGGGTAGGCGACGGGGGCCCGTCAGCGGACGGCGGGACCGAGCGAGCGGATGACGGAGATCGTTCTCGACACGGAGACGCTCGGCTACATCCGTCTCTTCGAGGAGCGCACGGGGGCTCGGGTCAAGGATTGCCTCGAGGCGGAGGAGAAGCTCGTCTTCCTGGTCTACCCGGGGGAGATCCACAAGGCGGTCGGACCGGGGGGCGTGCTCATCGACCGCCTCAAGGGGTTGCTCAAGAAAGAGATCATGGTGGTCGAGTACGCGGACGAGCCGGAGAAGCTCGCGAAGAACATCTTCTACTTCTACGAGCCGCGAAAGGTCGAGATCGTCCTCAAGGGCAAGGGCCGGCACGTGACGGTCACGGTCGACCCGCTGTGGAAGGCCCGCGCGATCGGAAAGCAGGGAAAGAACCTGAAGATCGCCCGAGCGATCCTCCTGCGGCACACCGACATCAGCTCGGTCAGCGTCGCCTGAGGGCCGGCCCCGCTCGCACGAGCCGGCGGGGCTACAGCGGGGCGCCCGGCCGGGAAAGCCCCGCGGCCCCGATCGCGCCGGCGACCTCCCCGAGCGTGCCGGCGACGACGCGCAGCCCCCCGGTCGCCGCGGCGAGCGCCGCGGCCTTGACTCGATGCTCGACCAGCGGGATCAGCTCGGGGATCCCGTCGATAACGCCCCCCGCGAGCACCACGACCTCGGGGTTGACCGCATTCACGACGCTCACGATGCCCGAGGCGAGGTACTCGGCGGTCTCGTTGACCAGGTCGACCGAGAGCGGGTCATGGAATCGGTAGGCGCGGCCCACGGCGCGCGCGTCGAGGTGGTCCGTTCCCCCGGCGGCGGCCCGCAGCCCCGTCCCGCGGGACGGCTCGTCGGCGTAGGCCTCGCGGGCCCGAGTACCCAGGGCGAGGCCGCCGACGTACGCCTCGAGGCAGCCGCGACCCCCGCAGCTGCACGGACGCCCGCCGGAGACGATCGTGAGATGGCCCACCTCGCCCGCGGTGTTCGAAGCGCCGAGGAGCAGCTGGCCCCCCGAAACGATCCCTCCCCCCACCCCGGTTCCGACCTGAACGAGCGCGAGGTCGCGCGCCCCGGCTCCCGCGCCGAACTGCCACTCGGCGTACGTCGCGGCCCGAACGTCGTTGACCACGATTACTGGGCGACCGAGCTCTTTCGACAGCATCGGCCCGAGGGGGACGTCGCGCCAGCGCAGGTTGGGCGCGAAGACGACCTCCCCGGTGGTCCTACGGACCTGGGCCGCCACCCCGACGCCCACGCTCGAGACCTCGAGCCGGTCCGTGCCGACGAGGCTCGCGAGATGTCGGGCGACCTCCTGGACGACGGTCGCCGGTGT
>Ga0187846_10002120_pt1 | contig 11019 bp, 13 predicted proteins | sample TC_taG_FD_161473 | JGI IMG/M metagenome (GOLD analysis project Ga0187846, IMG submission 161473) | Biofilm microbial communities from the roof of an iron ore cave, State of Minas Gerais, Brazil - TC_06 Biofilm (v2) | ecosystem: Environmental > Terrestrial > Deep subsurface > Cave > Wall biofilm... | reverse complement strand
TACCGCGTCGAAGATCTTATGGAACTCGTTAATGCTGCCGCCGAGGCCGACGAGCACGGAGAAACTCTGCACGAATTTCTGGACCGCACCTCGCTCGTTTCCGAGGCTGACCAATACGACGAGAGAGCGCGCCTCACGCTGATGACCCTGCACACCGCCAAAGGGTTGGAGTTTTCCCAGGTCTATCTGGTTGGACTAGAAGAAGGGTTGCTCCCGCATAAGCTCTCGGGCTTTGAGGAGGCCGGCATCGAGGAGGAACGCCGACTGTGTTATGTGGGCATGACCCGTGCTCAGGACCGCCTGGTGGTGAGTAGGGCCAAGTTCCGGCGCTTCTTCGGCTACGAGTCCCTTGAGCCTACCCGGCCCTCGCGCTTCCTGGGGGAAATCCCTACCGACCTTTTCGAATTCCTGGCGCCGGGAGGATCGGCGTCCAAGCCACGAACGGAATGGGAAGACGCCCTGAATTCCGTTGAACGTGTGGAGGGCTTCCTGCGCCAGCGTGGGTTCAGCTCGCAAAAACCAAGCGGTTCACGCGCGCCTTCTCCACTTCCTAGGAAAGGCCGCTGGAAGCTGGGGACGCAGGTGCGCCACGCGAAATATGGCGTGGGCACGGTGATCGAGTGCGAGGGCGAGGGCGAGGACACAAGACTGACTGTCAGCTTTCCTGGCTACGGACGGAAAAAGATCGTGGAAAAGTTCGCCCCGCTAGAGAGGGTGTGATCCCCAGAACAGCGACGAGCGGCAAGTGACGAGCGGTTAGAACATTGACGGGTGACGGGCACCCAGCAAGAACAGCAGCTCGTCACTTGTCACTCGTCACTCGCCACTGTATGAGGACTCATGGACACGACGAAGATCAAGGACAAACAAGAGCGCAAGAAACTGAAACGGGCCGCACGCAAGAAGCGACCGCCCAAAGCCAAGAGAACCGATCCGCGCGGCTCGCACAAGCCGAAGGTTAAGAAGAAGGCCCCGGCGGGACAAACCAAACGGTAAGAACAATGACGAGTGACAAGTGGCGAGTGGCGGGTTTCTGCTCGTCACTCTTCACTCGTCACTCTTCACTGGGGTCGGTATGTGGAGCCAACTGCTTCGCAAAAAAGGTATCGACAAGCTTCTCGCTGAGGCTGACGAGCCTGAACACCGTTTGCGAAAGACGCTGGGGCCCTGGTCGCTGACTGCCCTCGGCATCGGCGCCATCATCGGCACCGGTATCTTTATTCTGACCGGCACGGCGGCGGCGGGTGAGGTGGTGAAAGTGCAGTCGGTCCTGAAGGCGCCGTTGATCGATGCCCTTCTTCATGGCCGGCATGCGGTGGGGGTTGCCGGACGCCCAGGTGCCGGGCCCGCCATCGCGCTCTCCTTTTTCCTGGTTGCTGTGGCCTGCGCGCTCGCCGGGCTTTGTTACGCCGAGCTGGCCTCCATGATCCCCATTGCGGGCAGCGCCTACACCTACACTTACGCGACGCTGGGTGAAATCGTGGCCTGGATCATCGGCTGGGACCTGATCCTGGAATACGCCGTCAGCAATATGGCGGTGGCGGTGGGTTTCTCGGCATATGTTGACAGCCTCTTGCAGGGATTCGGCCTTAGTTTGCCCCGTCAACTTGCGGGGCCGCCTTTCGTCGGCGGGCAACGCACCGGCGCCTGGTTCAACCTGCCCGGCTTCCTGGTGGTCATGATCCTCACGGTTGTCCTGGTGAGGGGAATTCGCGAGAGTGCCGGCGCCAACAACCTGATGGTGTCAGTGAAAATCATCGCCATTCTCATCTTCATCGTGGCCGCGTCGCGTTACATCCATGTTTCCAATTGGAAGCCTTTCATGCCCAACGGCTGGCAGGGCGTGATGACCGGCGGAGCCATCGTCTTCTTCACCTATATCGGCTTTGACTCGGTTTCCACCGCGGCAGAAGAATGCCGCAACCCCCAGCGGGACGTGCCTTTTGGTATCATCGCATCGCTGATTATCTGCACTACACTCTATTGCTCCGTGGCGATCGTGCTCACTGGTATCGAGCACTGGCAGGCGCTGCGCAACGCCGCTCCTGTCGCCAATGCCTTACAAGCCATCGGATTGACCCACGTCGAGCGCTGGGTCACCGTTGGGGCGCTGACGGGCATGCTGAGCTCGCTGCTGGTTTACCAGTTGGGCCAGGCGCGTGTGTGGTATTCCATGTCGCGAGACGGCATGCTTCCCAAGATCTTTTCCAATGTTCATCCCCGGTTTCGCACCCCACATGTCAGCACGGTTGTGGCGGGCTTCTTTGTGGCCATCCCCGCCGGTCTGTTTGATATCGGCACGCTGGCAGACCTCTCCAATATCGGCACGCTGTTTGCTTTTGTGCTGGTCTCGCTGGGCGTGCTGGTGCTGCGGCGGAAGCAGCCCGAGCGGCGCCGGGCCTTCCGCACGCCGTGGATTCCGTTCCTGCCTATCGCTTCGGTGATGTGCTGCCTGATCCTGATGGCGAGCCTGCCCCTGGAGACATGGCTGCGGTTCGTGGTCTGGCTGGTGATCGGACTGACCATCTATTTCCTCTACAGCCGTCACCACAGCGAGTTCGGACGGGCGCCCCGCGAATCCGCGCTTGCCGGTCGGGCCACAGAGGCTGTGAAGTAAAGCCACAAAACTCATTCACCACAGAGACGCAGAGGCACAGAGAAAGACGCAGGAAGTTCGATCAAGAACGGCTGGAGAGGATAGTGACAGGGCAACCGCTGCCAATCGAACGACCCCTGACCAGGAGGCAGTCTCGCGTACCTATCGCTTGGCTCTTCTACTTGCTGTCTTTCTCGGTGTCTCTGTGCCTCTGTGGTGACCAGGCCTTGGCCTGGGGCCCGAAAGCGCATCGGCTCGCCAACAACTGGGCCATTGAAACGTTGCCGCCAGAGATTCGCGGCTTCTTTCAGGCCTACCGCGAGTACTTGATGGAACATGCGAGCGATCCCGACGAGTGGGTCAAGAAAGATCGCTACGAGCTCATGCGGCATTACATCTTCCTGGACAGGTACGGCCGCTTTCCTTACCTCAGCCTGCCGCACTCCTATAAACAGGCGCAGCAGAATTTCGGGGCGGGCCGGGTTGCGCGCAACGGCGTTCTACCCTGGCAGATCGGCGAGTACAGTCTGAAGATGACCAACGCCCTCAAGGCGAAGAACTGGGATGAAGCTCGCCTCGACGCCGCTGTGCTGGGCTACTATGTGGCCGACGCCCGCGATCCTCTGCACACGACCGAGAACTACGATGGGCAACTGGTGCAACAAACAGGTCTCGAATCGAGGTTTGGCGTGGTCCTGATCGCTCGCTATGCCAACTTCTTCATGGTCCGCCCCGACGATGCAGTAAAGATCGATGACCCCACCGAGTACGCGTTCCAGGCTCTGCTCGACGCCAATACCTGGGTGGACCGCGTTCTCTGGACAGACCGGCGGTCCCGCGCCGGCTTGGTGGACTACAACGACGACTACTACGATCGCTTCTATTCTCAGATCGGTTCCACCGCGGCGCGCGCTATCAGTGAAGCCGCCCACGATACGGGTTCTTATTGGTATACTGCCTGGCTCAACGCCGGCCGGCCCGCTCCGCCCGCGCGGTAAGCAGTAGGCAGTCGGCAGTAGGCGGTAGGCTGCGGAAAAAAGCCCCGAGCATGTCACCCTGAGCGTAGCGAAGGGCCTGCTTTTTGTACGAAATGACCGATAATCGCGACAAGCTTCTGGCGGACCTCGCGGAAATCGCCTCGCGCACCGGGGACAAGGAAGTCTCGTTTCAACGGGTGGCCGATCGCCTCAGGGCAAGCGGCCGGTATCGCTGGGTCGGGCTTTATGCCGTGGACCACGCGCTCGGAGTCGTGACGAACATTGCTTTTAGCGGGCCCGGCGCGCCGCAATATCGCACCTTCCCCGTTACGGAAGGGCTGACGGGAAGGGCCGTTGCCCGCCGGGGAACGGTCAACGTGGGAGATGTCTCCGCGGATCCCCATTACCTCACGGCATTTGCTACCACGCGCTCCGAGATCATCGTCCCCGTGTTCGATTCAGCCAAGCAGCGTGTACTTGGGACAATTGATGTCGAAAGTGAAGCGCCCAGCACATTCAGCAATGACGTGCAGACTCTCCTCGAAGCCTGTGCCGAGCTGGTCCGGCCGTTGTGGGAGGGTTCATTTGCTCGAAGCGTTCATCCATCGCCTCCCCAAGGTTGAGCTCCACGTTCATCTCGAAGGCAGCGTTCAGGCCGAAACTCTGCTCGAGCTTTCGCGAGCCAAGGGCCGGCTGAGGAAGGAAACCGAGGACTGGATTTCCCAACGGATCCGCCGGGGCTTTCGTTATGCGGGCTTCAAGGAATTCCTCAACGCCTTCAAACTGGTAACGCTCCTCCTGGAGACGCCCTCCGACTATGCACTGATCACGTCACGCTTGGTAGAGTGGCTTGCGGTCCAGAACGTCAAGTACGCAGAAATCATCCTCTCTGCCGGCGTGTTACTCTGGAAGAAGCAATCGGTCCCCGCGGTCTTCGAGGCCGTCGCCAAGGCCGCTCGGGAGGCGGGACCACGCCTGGGTGTCCGTGTCAACTGGATTTTTGACGCCGTCCGCCAGTTTGGAGTCGGCCACGCTCGCTCCGTCTTGCGCTGGGCCGCTCGCTTCCGCCCGGCAGGAGTCGTGGCCTTCGGCCTTGGAGGAGACGAAAAGGCAGGACCGCCGGATCGCTTCGCAGCCGTCTACCGTGAAGCTCGCGACCTCGGGCTTCACGTGACAGCGCATGCCGGAGAGACCGCAGGACCGGAAAGCATTCGCAAGTCGGTCGAACTACTGGGCGTCGAACGCATCGGTCACGGTCTAACGGCAGCTCAGGATGAAGCCGTCATGGGCCTCCTGCGCGACCGTTCGATTCCCCTGGAGGTGTGCCCCAGCAGTAATGTTTGCACCGGGTTGCTCAACCGCTTGGAGGACCATCCTTTACCAAGGTTTCTGCGGTCCGGCCTGGTCATCACGCTGAACTCTGACGATCCGGCCATGTTCGGGACCAGTCTGGAAGGCGAATTTGTTCTCGCCACCAGAACATTCGGACTGGACTCCGCGGCCATCCTCTTGCTAAGCGAGAATGGAATCCGCTCCGCCTTCCTGCCGCAGAGCGAGCGGGAGAACCTCTTGGCCGAACTGCATCGAGCAGTGACGAGTGACAAGTGCAGTGGCGAGTGACCAGTGACGAGTGACAAGCGACCCATCGGCTGCATTGAGGACCGCCTTCCTCGCTCCTCAATATTCGCTCCTCACTCGTCACTTGTCACTCGTCACCGTTTTCTTTAACCTTAATTCATGCTCCGAGCTATCTTCTTCGACGCGGGGAACACCCTGCTTTTCCCGCGCCTCGAGGAACTCGCCGAGGACCTCACGGCCCAGGGTTATCCCGCCACGGTCGAGGACTTCTACGCCGCCGAGCGTAGAGGCAAACTGAGGCTCGATGAATGGCTGTGGCCGAAGATTCGGAGCGGCGAAGTGCCGCGCCTCGTGGACTACGTCTACTGGGCAGAGTATCTGCGCGCCCTCATGGAGCGCATCCATGCACCGGAAGCGCAGCACGAAAGACTGACTCATCGGTTAGTCGAACGATTCAAAGATATCCGGTTCTGGTCCCGCGTCCTTCCTGAAACTGACACTTATCTCGAAACGCTCCGCCGCGGGGGCTACTATCTCGGGGTCATTTCCAACTCCATTGGCACGATGGAGGAGCAACTACGGCGCGTGGACTTAGCGCGCCACTTTCACGCGGTGCTCGATTCCGCGATTGTGGGCGTGGAGAAGCCGCACGCCGCCATCTTCCACATGGCCCTCGCTCGCGCCGGAGTTGACTCTTCGGAAGCGGTGTTCGTAGGGGATATTCACTCGACCGATGTTGGCGGGGCGCGGGGCGCCGGGCTTCTTGGGATCTTGATGGACCGCGTAGGAGCTTACACCGACCCTGACTGCCCGCGAATCGTTTCCTTACCTGAGTTAGAGCGGGTGTTGAACCGGATGCCTCCGAAGCTGCCCTGAAAATAACCGGGGCCTGGCGTTGAAAATAAACAACTTGGCTCGACCCAGGTTATTTTCATGCTTCCGGGGGTCGCAAGGCGACATGATTGGCTGTGAAAAATCGCCGTCGCCTTGCTGCCCCGCCGTTTGCCGTTTCGCCAATGCCGCAACCCCCTCACCCGTCCCGCTTCGCGGGACACCCTCTTCCCCAAGGGGGCGAGGGCTGCTCTACCAATTTCATGCTTGGAACTCGATGACGCAGGCAGAAACTAAACTGTCAGTCGATGCAGGTAGTTATATAGCTCATTTTGATGCTTTCAAACGGGGACCTCTCGCAGTAGTCCTGCTCCACGAAGTAGTGCTTCATGCCACCTTCCCGAGCCGCGGCGAAGATCCTTTTATAGTCGATCGTCCCTTGGCCCACCTCCGCGAAGAGCCCTACATGATCGTCCAATTTTAGGCTAAAGGGGCCGGCTTGTCTTTAAGATCCTTGATGTGCAGCAAGGGAAATCGGCCGGGGTACTTGTGGAAGTAGACCACCGGATCGTAACCGGCGTGCGTCAACCAGAAGCAGTCCATTTCAAACCGCACGAGCTTCGGGTCCAGTTCCTTAAGGAAAAATCGTAAGCCGTCGTGTCCTCGAACTTCGTGAACTCGAAATTGTGGTTGTGATAGCAGAACTGGATGCCGGCCTTCTGCGTCTGCTCGCCGGCTGTGTTAAACAGCGGCACCAACTGTCTGTACTCAGCCCAGGTCGTGCCCTCCCTTCGCTCGAGGATGGCGTTGACCATGTACTTCATGCCCAGCTCTTGGGCGTCAGCGATGCACTTTGGCCAGCTCCCTTTAATGTGCTTCGTCTCATAATGGCCGCTGGGCGCTGCGAGGCCGCTGTCCTTAAGAAGCTGGGCAAACTGCTTCGCCGTCAAGCCGTAAAGATCGTAGACTTCCACCTCCTTGTACCCGATCTCTGCGACTCTCTTGAGCGTTCCCGCAACGCCCTTGGGCAGTTGCTCGCGCAAGGTGTAGAGCTGGAGCCCGACAGGAAGGCCGTAAGGATTGGCCCGCAGCGACCTCGCCCATCGCGTACCGGCCGCAAACGCTGCCATTCCTCCCGCCGCGCTGCGCAAGAAGTTTCGCCGGTCCATCGCTCGACTCCTTTCCTTCCGTCAGTCGCCGCTACTGCCACCCCCACTCTCTGTCATTCCTAGGAGTGCTCCCATAGGCCTTCGGCCCACCCAAATAGGATGAAAGTCGCCCCTTTCTGTCATTCCGAGCGCCGCATGGGCCCTCGATCCACCAATAGAAACCAAATTCCCCTGCCTGTCATCCCGAGCGGAGCGAGGGATCCGCTTCTCCTTGCAGCCTCCAAAAGCAGATTCCTCGTCGCTCTGCTCCTCGGAATGACAGGGAGGGTAACCTTCGACAGAAAGCAGCGAGGAATGACGGGCAGGCGGGCTTTCATTTCACCCCACGGCCATGAAGAGGCTTTGGGCGAAGGGCCATTGGAGGTCCACCCATTGGCCGTCACAGCGGAACCCGGTGCGCTCGGCCATTTGCACAATCTCCTCTCGGTTGTACTTATGGCTGCTTTCTGTCCAGATGGTCTCTTCTTCGCGTAGGTGGACCGTCAGACCCGCCTTGCGAATCATCACGGCCTGGGCCGCAGTCGACTGCAAGTGCATCTCGATGCGGCGGTGCTTTGTGTCGTACCGCGCGACATGGCGGAACTGTGACAGAACGAAGTCGCCATCCAGTTCACGATTGATGCGAGCCAACAGGTTGAGGTTGAAGGCTGCCGTGGCACCGATGGGGTCGTCATAGGCCCGAATCATCTCGGAGACAGGTTTCTCCAGGTCGGTGCCGAGCAGCAGCGCATCACCGGGAATCAGGGTCTGCCGCACCCGGCGCAGGAATTCCTCACCCGGTTGGCGATCGAAGTTCCCGATGGAGCTACCCAGGAACAACACCAACAGATGCTGGCCGGATTCGCGCCGCGCCGCCACCCGGCGCAAGCCATCCAGGTATTCCGTCTCGAATCCCAGGATGCTCACCGACTCCAGATGATCGAGTTCCTGCTCGGTCATGGCGAGAGCGGCGGATGATATCTCAATGGGGTGATAGAGAGTGGGCTGGCGGCGCGCGAGCGCCTCCAGTATCCAGCGGGTCTTCTTGCCACTGCCGCTACCCAGTTCGGCCACGACTAGCGGCGAAGCAATCCGGGCGACGATCGATTCTGCATGTTGCCGGAGAATTCGTTGGTCGGCGCGCGTCAGCCCGTACTCCGGCAGAACGCTAATCACTTCAAACAGGGCGGAGCCCACCTCGTCGTAGAAATACTTCGAAGGGAGCTCTTTCTGGCCGGGTTTGGTGAGACCGGCGCAAACCTCTTCCGCGAACTGAGTAACGGCACGGGCTTCGACGAGACTCGCAGGCATGATTTCCCCAGGGGTTGCGATCAGCTACTTACGCAGCGGAAGGCTGTGTACACGTACGGGTAGCGGGGCTGGAACCAGTTGCGAAATGAGCGGCGCAGCATGCACTCGGCTGTGCGCGCCGACCCACCCTTCATCACGTAGTGCTTGCCGTCAAAGAAGTTGGCCGAGTAGCCGGGATAGAAGGGGAAAGGCCGGAAGCCCGGAAAGGGCTCAAAGAGCGTCGAAGTCCACTCCCAGCCGTTGCCTACGAGGTCCTCCACACCGTAAGAGCTCCGCCCGGCAGGATGGGCGGTGACCGGTGTAGGATCCCAACTCTGGAAATCAAAGTTGCCGCAGGCTGGCTGGGGCGGAGTGTCGCCCCACGGGAAGTCAGGCTCGACGCCGGCTGAAGTTCCATAGGCCGCGCGGTGCCATTGCGCCTCAGTGGGCAGGGCTTTCTTGCTCCAGCGGGCGTAAGCCGCCGCCTCGGCATGGCTCACGTAGACTGGCCAATCCAGCGGCAACGGTATTTCGGCAAACATGGTTCGATAGAACCAAGTGTCGCTGCGCCTTACCCAGAACTGCGGATGCTGTATGTTCTGCGCCTGGATCCAATCCCAGTTGGTTTCAGTCCACAGGCTCGCCTGCTCGTAGCCGCCCTGGCGAACGAACTCGAGGAACTGCCCGTTGGTCACTTTGTAAGCGTCGATCGCAAACGCCGGCACGGTCACAGTATGCTCTTCGAACTCGTTGTCCCAGCCAAAAATGCCCCCGGGGGCACGGGGCGAACCCAGTGTAGCCTTCCCGGCCGTTACCTCCACCATCTTGTGAGCTATCGGCCCGGTGGCTGGTAAGGGCGCAAGCCGCGGCGCAACTTTACGCTCCAGCGGTAACTGGTGCAGCAAGTAAGCCAAGGTTTCGGCATGCATCAGCCGGTGCTCAATAGCAACATTGAGGATAAATTCGGGGGAGTAAGAGAATCCGTCTCCCGCCGCTGCTGCAACTAGCAAAGAGTCTCGCTCCAGTTGGGCGTCAAGCCGTTCGCGCGCACGCGCATTATATTCCCGGATTTCATCCTGGCGCGGCCAGTCGGACGGTTGGTCGGCCGGCAACCCGCCGTCCACCGGGTCGATACCGAAGGCGAACAGTCGGTTGAACTGGGCATGAAAAGAATTGAGACCGTAGACGTGGCCCGCAAGCAGGTTCCAGTCGAAGGCCTCTAGGTGGCCTAGGTAGAAGACAAGGCGGTGCCTCTCGGGTATCGGGCGGTCATATAGAGCCTTCGGGTGTATAACGTCGAAGAGACTGTCCGTCAGTCTCCGCGCTGCGGCAAGACGACGAAGCAGCCTGTGTTTGCCCTGGGAATGGTCAGAAGTACTGGTCATGGTGGCGCATCCTTCCCCCCTGATGAAAGCACTGGCTTTTCTTGGATGCACCCATGCCCCGCAAGGATTCCAGATAATACCGATGGGGCCGTGGACGAGGCGAACATGCCCGCGGCCATTCCGGGAGAGCGGTACAATACCGAAACACTATAGGCTATTTAAATAGCCCTAAGCTTTCAAGACCTCGCTAACGATGCGCTTGTCCTCGGTAATCTGGTCTGAGTAACGGGGATACATCCCGACGATTGCAGCGTCAATGGGCTTGATGTTTTGGTAGGCAAACTCGAATGAGCAATGCCGATCGGCTTGAGCTTGGACACGATATCCGCGCACTTCAGCATGCCGTCCAGGATACTTGAGGGAGTGCGGGGAGCACCCGGTTCCACGTCCCATGGCGCAGCAAGGCAAACCCATTGGATCTTGCAACCAGCGTCTCGAATGCGTGAGAATTGTCGCTCGACTCGCTCGTTGTAGCTGGATTGCCAGGCGTTGATCCCGGCTTCTCGCAGTCCAGCAGGAATTTCACCACTCGCTCATCCGTGAACCACTCCAGCATGTGCTGGCTGTATCGCGCGTTGAAATGCGAATAGCCATAGAGCGGGTCGCCTCCAACAATGAGCTGCGTTATCCGGCTTGGTCCCAAGGCTACAGTGGGCAGCAGGGCGCGGGTTTCCTCGGCTGCTGCGGGCGCGCGGCCGGAAATCACGCCGGCTGCGAGCGAGGTCGCGCCTTTGAGGAAGCCCTTCAGGAGGCGCCGTCACTTAATCCGGAGTAATTCCACTTCAAAGACCAAGGTAGCGTTGGGAGGGATCACACCCGGATACCCTTGGGGGCCATAGGCCAAATCAGGCGGGATGACCATTTTGCGCTTGCCGCCCACGTGCATTGTACCCACACCCTCGTCCCAGCCCTTGATGACCTGTCTTTGGCCGAGCGTAAACTCAAACGGCTTCTTGCCCACCGAGGTGTCAAACACCTTCCCGTTGGGAAATCGCCCGGTATAGTTAACCAGCACCGTATCGCCCTGCTTGGGGGTCGGGCCTTTACCCACAACCAAGTCCACGTACTTCAGACCCGAGTCAGTAGTGATGATCTGGGGAGCGGCGGCAGCCCGTTTGTTGGCCTCCGAAGAGGGCGGCTTCTGCGGTGTGGAAGTTTGCGCAATCAGAGTGGAGGTCGTGGTAATCACAATAATCAGGCGAACGATTGTCTTA
>Ga0187846_10002119_pt1 | contig 11023 bp, 8 predicted proteins | sample TC_taG_FD_161473 | JGI IMG/M metagenome (GOLD analysis project Ga0187846, IMG submission 161473) | Biofilm microbial communities from the roof of an iron ore cave, State of Minas Gerais, Brazil - TC_06 Biofilm (v2) | ecosystem: Environmental > Terrestrial > Deep subsurface > Cave > Wall biofilm ... | reverse complement strand
CACACGGCGCAGCCCAGCCATTCAGAAGAAACACCATCGCCGGTGCGATCCACGTGTCCGGCGGCATCACTATGCGGAATGACGCGAGGGTACGGCATGCCATAGCCAAAGGCGTCCTGGCCCAAGGGCGGTCACACTTGCTTCGGCCCTGTACGCGTAGTGGCAAATCCAGGTGCGACCGAAGTTTGTGCACACACCTGGCCGGTGATCGGTAGTGGCTCTCACTGCCCGCCTCTGGCTCCTGATATGATGTACTGGGAGGCACAGCAAGGTGGCGGGAAGAATTCTAGCCATCGATTTCGGACTAAAGCGGATGGGCCTCGCGGTGTCGGACGCGCTAGGGCTAACAGCGCAGGGACTTCCCAGCCGGGAGCGCAGCAGACGCGAGGACATCCTGCAGCACATCCGACAACTCGCAGACGATTATTGCGTCGAGCGCGTTCTCCTCGGGAATCCGATCAGTCAAGCGGGTGAGGAGACAGCAATGAGCCGGCGCGTTGCCCGCTTCGCGGCAAAGTTGCGGCAGCGCTTGAGCTGTCCGGTAGAGCTATGGGACGAACGCCTGACCAGCGCCGAAGCGGGACGCATGCTCCGCTCTTCCGGCATCAGCATTGAGAAGCGGCGAGGTGCGGTAGATCGTGTGGCCGCCACTCTGCTCCTGCAGAGCTATCTAGACCGGCGGGCCTTTGAGCTGGAGCGCGCCCCCAGTCAGAGTAGTCACCGAGAAGGCCCATGAAGCCTTGGCTCTTGCTGCTCGTCGCCGTCGCGGCCCTGGCAGGCACGGTGTGGATCATTGCCAACCTGCGGCGGCCCTACCGCGGGTATTCCGGAAACCTCATCCTGGTGATCGAGCCGGGTACCCATGCTCCAGAGGTCGCGCAATTGCTTGTGTCGCGCGGCGTGCTGGTCTATCGCCTGCCCTTCCTCCTGCTGCACGAATGCGGCCGCGCGCGCCACCATACGCTCAAAGCGGGGGAATACCTTTTCGATCGTCCTCTAAGCCCCATCGCCGTTTACCGCAAGCTCATCCGGGGCGACGTGTATCTGCACCCGTTGGTGATTCCTGAGGGCTCCGACCGCTTTGACATCGCCCGCATTGTGCAGCAGCAACTCGGCCTGAGCCCGGAGGATTCTCTGCGCGCGACCGAGCAGACCTCCCTCATCCGCGACCTCGACCCTGACGCACGCAACCTCGAAGGTTATCTCTATCCCGATACCTACCGATTCCCGCGCACGGCGGGACCGGCGGCGGTAGTGACGGCGATGGTCGGGCGCTTCCGCCAGGTGCTGGAGTCGCTGTTGCCCGCGGACCTCGCTCGGTCCCCTGAGCGGCTCCGTGCAACTATCACACTAGCCTCGCTGGTGGAGAAGGAGACGCCTGACCCCGCCGAACGTCCCATTATCGCCGGCGTCTTTGCGCGCCGCCTGGAGAAGAACATGCCGCTGCAGTGCGACCCGACGGTGATCTACGCCGACCGCCTCGCCCGTCGCCCCATCGCCAGGTTTAACGGCCCCATTACTCGCAGCGAGCTCGCTGCTGACTCTCCTTATAACACCTATCTGCGCGCCGGCCTGCCGCCCGGACCGATCTGCTCGCCCGGGCTCGTCTCTATCCGCGCCGCCCTGAACCCCACGCCGGGCCAGGCGCTCTACTTCGTCAGCAACAATCGTGGTGGGCATGTCTTCGCTACCACCTTGCAGGAGCATGAGCGTAACGTGACCCGCTACCGTCGCGAGATCGCGACCCTTCGCCACCCCCCGGCGGGCAGCAACGAAGAAGCGGATCAACCAGGGTCCACATCCCACCCCGCTGCCCGGCCGTCCGGCCGCCATGGGCATGATCCTTCCCGGAGCAAGAGTGACCAAGAGGAAGAAACAGCTCATCCTTGAGTACAAGGAGGAGCACAGGCTGGAGAACGCGGGGGCGCAGGAAATCCGGCTTATTCAGGCGGAGCTTGGTCGCCTGGATCCCGGCAGGCGCCCTTCTCTCGCCTACATCGCGAACGTGCTCCGCGAGTCGGGCACGCGCGTCGAGTTTAACCATCGCTTCGTTGACCCGTGGATGGAAGAGCCTTATGCCACGCGCCTCAAAGGGCTGCTTGAGTTCCGCGACCTGGAAACGGCTGAGCGCGCCCTTCGCAGGCTTGACGAAGCCTACCGGGAGTATCAGAAAACTTCGGACCGCAAGGGAGCAAACTTGGTGCGCTCGCTGGCGCTGAAAGGCAAGCAACGGGCCGAGGGCCTGGCAGCGAATGCTCGCGTCAGTCCCGCAAGGCGCGCCGAAAAGCGCGAAATCGCCGCTTGGTTCCGAGTGTGGCTGGAGAGCCCGGATCTGTTCTTCGACTGGCTCGAGGCGCGCAAGTGCTCGGAAGAATTCCAGGCAACATGGGCTCGACCCGCCGGTGGTCCGTCACCCGCTTCAGGGCGCACAGATTAGAACGGCCAAGCCGGGCCATCGAGGTATAATGCCCCCATGGGTGCCGACGTCATTCCCCGCCTAACCTACGAAGATTTCCGTCAACTTCCTGACGACGGCAAGCGTTATGAATTGATCCAGGGGAGGGTGCATTTGAGTCCGGCTCCGAGTGTTCGGCATCAGTTCGTTGCGGGTAATCTTTATCGCAGCCTTGGCCCTTTTGTCGTTAAGAACCACCTGGGCGAACTCCTGGTTGCCCCGGTCGACGTCCGCCTGAGCGAGGACACCGCTCTACAGCCGGACTTGGTCTTTGTTTCGAGCGAGCGACTTCGAATCATTCAGGAAAACTTCATCGCCGGAGCCCCGGACCTCGTGGTGGAAATACTGTCTCCCTCGACGGCTGCCCACGACCGTGCAACCAAACTCAACCTGTACGCTCAAGCAGGAGTCCCTGCGGTCTGGCTGATGGACCCACTAGCGAAGACGGTGGAGGTCCTGAAGCTGCAAGGCAACAAGTATCTCGTCGACTCGGTCTTTGCCAGCCGCCAAACGTTCACCTCCTCGCTGTTCCCGGGTTGGGAAATGGCGCTCGATGAACTCTTCCGCTTCCCCGTAGGCCCCTGAGGACAGTCGCACCTCAATGTGTGTCATGTCGAACCCGCTCCATACTGGTGATGGTGCTTGTGACCCATTCGTCGCTGGCGCCCGCCAACTGATCCTGCGAACGGCGTCCCTCTGAGTCTACGATCCAAGTCTGCGGTAGCATGATTACCGGGAAGATCTTCTCAGCCAAGTCCTTAGCGGGCAGAACCGGAAAAGTGAAGTGGGTCTCCTTGAGATAGCCCTCGATCAGGCCCGGATTGTCGTCTACGCTGATGGTTACCACCTGCAAGTCTTTGCGGTCCTTAACCTGATCGTAAAGCTTCTGGATGTAAGGCAGCTCGCCGCGGCAGGCTCCGCACCAAGTGGCCCAGAAATCCAGGAGTGTAACTCTGCCTTTGAGATCGCTGAGCTGCCAGAGGCGGCCACCAAGATCCGTTACCGCGAAGTCAGGAAGGGGGGCCGAAAAGCTCAAAATCGGCCCCGCATGATTCGCCTTCTCAGGGGATGTGGCCCATGCCAGCCAGTTCTCGGGCTTGCCCCCTTGTCTCAGATAAAACTGCTTGGCAGCGCGGACGTACTCCTCTTTTTCTTCTTCCACCACTCGGCGTGGTGATTGCTGGAGCATGTCCTGATAGTGGGCAAGAGCGTCCTGTTGCCTTCCTTGCATCGCTTCCAGTTGTGCCAAGCGTTGCAGGTATTCGCGTCGCTGGTAGCGGTACTGGCCCTGGGCTTGAAGCGAGGCGCTCTCTGCCGGTTTCTGTCCCTCCAGATCGGTACTAATTTGAGTGAGCACGTCCTGCGCCTTCGCGGTTTCCTGGGTGGAAAGGTACAGATCAGTCAAGATGATGCCTGCCTGGTAGCGAGTGAAGGAGAGCCAGTCTATTCGCCCCCCGCGAGCCTCCGCCGGAATCAGTTCTGAATCAACCTCATACTTCTGCTGCACCTCGGCTTGGCGCAGACCCGCTTCAATCATTTTCGGCACGCGGTCCAGACGCACCTTTCGCTTGACATACTCCTCTGCCGCTAAGACCGAGAACGGCGGGTACGACACACCAAAATCGGACTTACTCTCGACGATCTCAGCCATCTTGTCGATGATCGCGAGGACCTTTTCGGTGGAGAGGCCGGGCAGCACACTCACGTCTCTCCATTCTTCAGCGACGAGGCTCGGCGTGTTCGGCCAGCGCTTCAGCCACTCCTCCGTGGCCTCGAAATGTTGTTCGTTCCACCGCTTGTAGTCTTCCTGTTTCGCTGCAGACGGTACGGGATGGTTCTGCATCCAATGCTCTTCCGCAATATTGACTGCGAACTGCGAGTTCGGGAACTTGCTAAGGATAGTGTCATTCAGCCTATGGCTAATCGAAGGGTCTTGGGCAAGTTCGGAGGCCTGCTTGAAAGTCCAGTACCACGATCTGCTCGCCACGGGCTCAAGAGCCTGCAGTCGTTTGACGTCGTCGCGAACCAACTGGCGGGCTTTGTCATGCTCTTCCCTCGGGGCAGCGCGGAATTCCAAGTCCCAGAGATCTGGGTAATAGCGCCATACCGTCGCGTCCGTGCGCGTCGAGAGAAGCTGGCGAAGGTGAACGGCCCCCGAACGGAGCATCGCGGGATCCCTCACGTTCTTAAAGTGGGCGTAGGCTTCCACGGTATTGGGACATGCGTTCAGGAACGCAGCCAGGTGCGCTTCAGCCGCACTATTGGCGTTGCCGGGCACTTCCGTCATTTCCACGAAGGTTAAATGGGGCCAGGGGAATCGCGGCACGGTCTCCAGAAGATGGTTCAATGTCTCGCGTGATCTGCGCACCTGTGAGTGCCCTAGGAGCCGGGCCTCAAGGTACTGAGATAGGGTCTGGTCAGGAATCGAGCGGTAGAGGGCTAGGGCGCGGTCAAATTCATCGGCTAACCAGTAGTGGGGGAGAATCGCGTCTTGGTAGCGAAGTTGAACGAAAAGGTCGTTCGGGTAAGGCTTCAGCAGTGCGCGCACCGGCCCGACGCGCTCCTCCCACGTTAAATCGGGATCGTCCGCGGGGGGCAAGGCGGCTAAGGACTGCGCCACTTCAAGAGACGGCTGACAAGGAGAAGAGGCGTCCTCCGCCAAGCAGAGCGCGCTAACTGCGCAGATGATCAGAAGCAGTCTACCGAGAAACATGGTCTCGCTCCTGAGGAAGTTCTGGACCCGTTCTTGACCAACGGCCCGTATCGACCTTGCCAGGAAGAGCGGACCAGCGCGAGGGGGTTCTCCGTTCCATTTGGTTGGGGTTGCTATTGCAGGATTGTGCCCGAGCGTGGCTGGCAGAGGTAAAGCCAGGAGAGCGCGTTGAATCTCATAACGAGCTCCGCACCGTCGCTTGGTTCTAGCTGACGCCAAAGTGAATTTTACCGCAAGTCCCTTCTGCCACCAATCGGAAGGTAGCGGCCGGGTGCGCGACATAAAAGTTAGGAGCGCGTTCAGGCCAGGTGCAGATGCCCGGGATGGCCGACACTTCTTGAGAAACTTTTTGGGCTCTGAGGACGTAGATTTTGTTATGAGGATGCGGTTGACGGGTGTCTTCACCCTTCTGTTGGGTCTGCCACAGCCATTTGTGTTGGCGCAAGCGAATCATTCGCCCCTGGCTTCAGTCAGTTTGCAGACCACCACGGCCGCTCCGTCGGTTGCGAAACCCGCAGCGCTCACCGTCGGAGCAATTCCGGGCGACGCGATCCGCGACCTTATCCGGAAGGTGGCGGAGAATGACATCGAAAATGACAAGAAGCAGCGCGATTACACCTACACCGAGTATGAAGCACAGCGGAGGCTGGACGGCAAAGGCCATGTGACTTCCAAGGAGTCCAATACCTACGAGGTGATGATGCTCTATGGCGAGCAGGTCAGCCGGCGCATAACTCACAACGATAAACCGCTTTCCGAGAAAGAAACTGCCAAGGAAGAGGAAAAGATCCAGAAGGTCATGAGGAAACGGAGCAACGAGACGGAGGAGCAGCGGAAGAAACGGATCGACGAGGAGAACAAAGACCGGGAGGAGGAACGAGAGTTCGTGCGTGAGATTGCCGACGCTTACAACTTCCGCTTGGTGGAAGTCGTGAGCCTTGAGGGCCGAGAAACTTACGTGATTGATGCGGACCCACGGCCCGGGTTCCAACCCCATCACACGGATGCCAAATACCTGCCCAAGTTTAAGTTTCGGGCGTGGATCGACAAAGCGGAAACCCAGTGGGTCAAGCTCCACGCCGAGGCGATTGATACTGTCTCCTGGGGATTGTTCATCGCACGGCTGCATAAGGGCTCACTCTTGGAGGTAGCGCAGACTCGAGTGAACGACGAAGTGTGGTTGCCCAGACAGGTTGTCGTGAGACTGGATGCAAAGATCGGGCTACTGAAGAACTACAACCTGGAAGAGGAAAGCACCTACCGAGACTACAAGAAGTTTCGTACTGACACGAAGATTGTACCGCTAGGGAAAGTAGAGGATTCCCCAGCATCACGCCAGCGGCTGGCATCCGGCTGCCCGCCTCAATAGGCCGAGCGAATAGCAATTGCCAAGCTCTGTCTTGAAAAAAAACCCTCAGCCCCTCACCCACCCGTCAGCTGATGGGTCCCCCCTTTCCCCGAGGGAGAGGGTGCGCGAGGTACGAGGGCGGGTGAGGGGTTATTTTCATGGTTTCTGGGGTGCCTCCCGGCGGCATGAGCGACTGCTAAGAACTCTGCCAGGCTACGCCGCCGTTTTCATCGTAAAAAACCTCCTGCATGTTTGGCCCATCAAGTTCGAGCATCGCGAAGCCGTTGAGGACTCGGCCAGGAACGTCGGGATCATTGGCTGAGCGCTTTTCGTACCATGCCACCTTCGGGTTGTCCAGTTCCGGCGCTTCACCCCAAGGGAGGCCCCCGTGGCCGCAGCAGCGGCAGAGGGTGTTGCCAGGTCCCTGAGGCTGATAAACTGCTCCGATATGGACGTGTCCCCAATACCAATAGGCTGGACCACCTCCAGCGGGGTACGCACCCATAACGTGATCCCACAAGGCATTGGTCTTCGAGCCGGTCGCGTCGAGGCCGTTGTGATGGGTCAAGAGGATCAACCTCTTGCCTTTTACCTGCGCGTTCGCTTGTTGCGTTAGCAAGAAGGTGTTTTGTACGTTCGGCATGTTGGCAGGGTAAAGTGCTCCATCGACGTACAGGCCGGTCTCGTCGGCGTAATACGCGGAATCGAGCCCGACGATGATCCAGTTGTTGTTTTCCAATGCGAAGAAGCTGCAGCCTTGCTGGAGTTGGAATGGAGGATTAGCCATGGCTTGGAAGTAGGGTTTCGCGCCCGAATACATCTCGTGATTGGAGTTCAGCGCCAGGGACCCGATCGAGCCCCTCGGCCAGAGGTTCACCAGCTCATGCTGTACCTGGTCGCTGGTACCTGCATAGTAGACATCACCCAGATGGATGGTTATGTCCGGCTGAAGGAGTGCCATTTTGTTGCGCACGTCGGTGCTCGGGGCCGGATTGGCCGGTGTCCTCCAGTCTCCGGTGCCCCAGTCGCCTGCCAGCCCGATTTGCACGACATCGGGTATCTGGATCGTCTGAGGCGTGGAGATAAAGGGATGTTTGCCTCCTATTAAAGGAAGAAGACTCTCCAGGAATACGGCGAACGCTTCGGTCCAGCCTGGATCAAATTGCTCGTACTTGCCGGTCCCCCAGATCACTCCGTCCGGGCCGACATCGAGCACCACTCCGGCTTCCAGGCTGCTCACGACGCCGTCGGGATCGTTTTTCAACGCGCTGTGGGCCAACATCAAGTGATGGGGGGCCGCCGGCACCGACGGAGCATTTCCGGTCTGGGAAACGCTCACTGCCTGTTGGTTCGCGTTCAGGATGGCAGGCGCAAGCTGGCTCTGCTGGTCCGAAGTGAGTTGGTTCCAAGCTGTATTAATCCGGCTGGTGATTACAGGGTCAATGCTTATCTTCATTCCGTATTCCTTGGCGGCCGTTATTTGACTCACTCGCTCCGTGCACAGCCGTCATTCTGAGCTGAGATAAGCAAGTGACTCTGCCTTCTATTTTTTGGTTCAGGTTCTAACGCAATTTCCTTGGCCGCTCATAAGCGAAGCCATACGAACAGAAAAAGAGGGTATCGGCTTAGCTCCAGAGTGTCAACCAAAGCTCCGCACCGATCCCCAATCACGGTCATTCCCCCACCTGCAACGTCCCCATGAGCGGCAGATCGTCCGATGACCTGCCTACGTTGATTTCAAAATCTCCCGGTGCCACGACCCAATGCATATCCTGGTCAAGCAACTGAAAGTCTTCGGGCGTCAGTGTGAAGGCTACTGTTTTCATCTCTCCAGGTTGGAGTGCCACTCTCTCAAACCCGCGCAATTGCTTGACCGGCGTTGAAACCGGAGCAAAAGTCTCATGAAGATAGAGCTGCACGGTTTCTTCGCCCGCACGGCCACCTGTATTCTTTACGTCCACGCTTACACGCGCGTTGCCCGCCGGGTGAATCTCGGCCGGATCGATGCGAAGGTTGCTGTAGTCGAACTTTGTATAGCTCAGGCCGTAGCCGAACGGATAGAGAGGTGTTGCGGGCATGTCGGCGTAGCCTCTTTTCTCACCATAAATCCAATAGGCCTTTGATGGCTTGTAGTTGTAATAAGCGGGCAACTGGCCGGAATGCCGGGGGACGGTGATTGCCAGCCGCCCGCTCGGGTTGTAATCGCCAAACAACACATCGGCAACCGCCTCTCCCCCGCGCTCGCCAGGACGCCATGCCTCCACAATGGCGGGCACGTGCTCGGCAGTCCAACGAATGGACAACGGCCTGCCGTTGACCAGCACCACGACGGTGGGGGTTCCGGTCTCGTATACGGCCCTGATGAGATCCTCCTGCACCCCGGTCAGGTCCAGACTGGCCACATCGTGACCCTCTCCGTCTGTCGGGCGGTCGCTCTCCTCATCGACGCCGTTCTGCCCCTGATTCTCGCCCACCACAACAATCGCAACTTCGGCGCTTTTGGCGGCCCGGGTTGCCTCCCCGAATTGGCTCTTGTCGGCACCCAAGACATTGCAACCTCGTACGTGGACCACTTTGATCTCCGGGCCGACCTTGGCTTTGATTCCCTCCAGGATGGAGACAATGTGCTGCGGAATAACCTTGGGCGAATAATCGCCAAGTTGATTCAGCAGATTCTCAGCGTCGGGGCCAATGACCGCAATCGATTTCGGCCGCTTACTCAGGGGTAGCAAGTGGTTCTCATTCTTTAGCAACACGATGCCTTCCCGCCCCGCCCGAAGAGCCAAATCTTGATGCTCCCGCGAATGAACAAGGCGCGTGGCGCGCACCACGTCCACATACGGTTTCTCGAACAAGCCCAAGCGAAATTTCTGCTCCAAGACTCTCCGCACGGCGCGGTCCACCAGCTCCACGGGGACTCGGCCTTCTTCCACATTTTCAATCAAAGGACCCATATACGCAGGTTCGTAAGTGATATCTAAATCTACGCCTGCCTTGAGGGCCAGCGCGCCCGCCTCTTTTTGGGATGGAACAATGTGCTCATAGATCAATGTTCCGAAGCCGTCGCCTTCGCTCTCAACTACTCCCCTAAAACCCAGTTCCTGCCGGAGGACTTTAGTAAGCCACTTTTCGGAGGCGTGCGCCGGCACGTCTTCGACTTCCGGATATCCGGCCATCACGCCCAAGCCGCCGGTCTTGGTGATCCCAGCAATCCAGGGAAGCAGAAAGTTCTGGCGTAGTGAGCGTTCTGACCACTCGATGGCGCCACGCTCCAGGCCGCTGGTGGGCTCGCTTTGGGTGGGGAAATCCGTCAACACGGCGATGACCTTGTCCGGGGCAGCGGTGTTGGATCCCTGCGTGCCCCGGACGATGTTTTCGGCAATACGCGCGTATAGGTAAGGATCTTCAGTGTAGGCTTCCTCGTTTCGGCCCATCCGCGGGTCACGATCCAACTCCAGCACGAGGGTGGAGAGCATGTGGATCCCGACGGCCCTCGCCTCTGCCGCTGCGGCCGCGTAAATCGATTTCACCAGATCCATGTCGAACGTGCTGCCAATGGCCAAGCCCTCGGGGAAAATTGTCGCCCCAGGAAACATTGCGCCGTGTGTGCCCTCTTCGTCCTCCAAAAGGGGTATTCGCAGCCGGGTCTGAGTCAGGGCGATTTTCTGTAGTTCGTTGAAATACTGGGCCTGCTGCCGCGGACCCTCATGCAGAATCTCGTCGGCGAGGGTGAAGAAACCGCAGCCCGGGCCGATCTCCTGGGTATAGGTCCCCGCTGCAAATCTCCTGCACGCTTCCGTCTTCGAAGGGATGTCCCTTCCCAGCTCATTCACGTAGACACAAGGCAAGTTGAGCTGGCCCACCTTCTCCTTCAACGTCATTCGGCTAAGCAAGTCATCAATACGCCGGTCGATGGGCGTGTCAGGATTAAGGTAAATAGGTTGTTCTCCACCATTTTGTGCGGTGGCTACGGGCGCAGCCGGCAGAACCACACATCCCACAAGAAGTAGTGCAAGGATCTTCGTAGTCGACATTCCTAACCTCCAAATAAGCCCGTCCGGGTGGCGAAGACCCTTCATCAGCTATCCCCTCACAAACCAGAATTGGCCAATTGACGCGTAGCAAAGGCGCGAGCCAGATGGGGATTTTTCAAAACCATGCGCTCAAGGTGTTGAATGATCTCGGGAGAGGGCACGGAGCGGAGAAGGGCTTCGAGCGCGGCCTCGGCATGGACAGAATCTGTCCGGACGAGGTCGAAGAGGAAGTCATGTGCCGCCTCCTGCCGGGTCAGAGCGATAGCGGAGAGAAGGACGGATCTGAACCAGGGATCGCTTTCCTTGAGAAAGCGTTCCCGGAGCGCCTCCAAGGCCTCAGGCGAGCGGTCTGCGGCGATGGCCAAGGCGGCCTCCGCGGCTGTTTCATCGGCGGTTGAGAGGAACCGGCTGATCCAAGAAATTGATGCTGTACCTTCGATGCTCAGCACCCCGCTGTAACAGGCGCCGAGGAC
>Ga0187846_10002118_pt1 | contig 11028 bp, 6 predicted proteins | sample TC_taG_FD_161473 | JGI IMG/M metagenome (GOLD analysis project Ga0187846, IMG submission 161473) | Biofilm microbial communities from the roof of an iron ore cave, State of Minas Gerais, Brazil - TC_06 Biofilm (v2) | ecosystem: Environmental > Terrestrial > Deep subsurface > Cave > Wall biofilm ... | reverse complement strand
CGGTTACAGCATTTCGAGCGGCGCCATGCACCCCGCGATTGCCGTAACCGGAAGAACTCCCAGCGACGCATTAGGAACTTTTGAGACCGAAACCGTCGTGTTCGACGGCCCCGGCTCGCAGACCCCCACCCTGAATCGCTGGGGCGACTATAGCGCGATTACAGTCGATCCCAAGGACGATTGCACGTTCTGGTACACGACCGAATACATTCCCTCCCCCAACGGCGCGTTCAACTGGCATACCCGCATCGCCAGCTTCCGCATGGCGAACTGTGTGCCGCTGGTTACCTCGCCCGACTTCACCGTTTCGCCCTCCCCCGACACAGTGAATGTCAGTCCCGGTAACAGCGGCACCAGCACCTTGACGCTCAGCCCCTTGAACGGGTTCGCCAGCACGGTGAATCTGACGGTCGCGATCACCGGCGGTCCGGCGGGCGTAACCGCCAGCCTCAATCCCACGTCGGTCAGTGGCGGGTCCGGAACGTCCGTGCTCACCATTTCAACCACCAGCGCGAGCCCGGGAGGGAACTTCACGTTGGTCGTCACAGCGACGGGCGGCGGCCTCACTAGAACGGCTTACGTCACTCTCGCCCTGCCCGGATTTTCGCTGGCCACGTCGGGCACGGGCAACGTTTCGGTCAACCAGGGCGCAAGCACGACCAATACAGTCACAATCAACACCTTCAACGGATTCACCGGCTCGGTGAGCTTCTCGGCTTCCGGCGTGCCCGGCGGGGTGACGGCGACTTTCAATCCCAACCCGGCCACCAGCACCAGTACCTTGACGTTCGCGGCAAGCGGCACGGCGGCTACAACCATACCCGTAGCTGTGACCATCACCGGTACGTCGGGTAATCTCACCCAGGCCTCCACGCTGAATCTGGCCGTGAACGCCGCCACCGGCACCGGCGGTTCCGGCACGCCGGTCGATCTCACTTCCGCGTTCAGCCTCAACGGCATTTACATCGATGGCACGACTTTCTCTGCGACAGGCGGCCTGGATGGCGTCGGCTCTGCATATTCCTCAAACCAGTTGACGCCGCACCGCATTCTCAACGGCGTACAGTTCAATTTTGGCGCGGCCGACAGCTCCACAATTACCGCGCCGAATGCGGTATACGGCACGGGCACTGCCATCACGCTTCCGGCAGCCCAGCAGGCGCAGTACTCTGCGCTGCAAATGCTCGCCACCGGGATCCAGGGAAACCAGCCCTCCCAAACGATCACGGTCACCTACACCGACAACACCAGCGCGCAGCTTTCTCAGAAGTTCAGCGATTGGTTTACTCCCCAGAACTATCCCGGTGAAGTCGAAGCCGTGGCCATGGCTTATCGCGACTTGAGCGACGGGACGCAGGACAATCGCCCCTTCAATCTCTACGGCTACAGCCTTGCCTTGAACAGCGCCAAGACTCTCAAGAGCTTCACCCTGCCGGGCAACCGCGACGTGGTCGTGCTGGCCGTGACCCTGACGGGACAGGCCGCTACTCCCAGCTATTCTTTATCCGCAGGCACGGCGAACCCCACCTCGGTGAACCCCGGCAGCAATTCGACCGCGACCGTGACGGTGACTCCCGCCAACGGCTACAGCGGAAGCGTGACGCTATCGTGCGGCATTTCGCCGGTGGTCAGTGGAAGCGATGCGCCAACCTGCAGTCTGAGCCCGAACCCCGTGTCGGTAACCGCCGGAGCGGCGACATCGACGCTGACCTTCGCGACCGTAGCTCCAGGCCATGTAGCCGTCGGCCGAAGCAGGCTGAATGCTGCGCGCGGGCCGATGCACCAGGCGCTTGCCTCCTCGAAACCGCTGTATGCCGCAGCGACTTTCCTTCCAGTTCTTGCTCCGGTTGCGCTGATCGTCTTCGCTTTCGGATGCCGCGGCAGGCGTCGCAAGAAGATCTTCAGCCTTTCCCTTTTGTGGATCATGCTCTGGGGAGTGATTCTTCTTCCCGCGTGCGGTAGCGGCTACGGAGGCGGAGGTGGCGGCGGAGGCGGCTGCACCTCCGTGCCCAGCGTGCCGACCGGCCTCGCGGCTTCGTCCACCACCAACTCCGGCACGACGCTCAACTGGACAGCTTCTACCGTGAGCTCCGGCTGCAGCGTAACCAGCTACGCCGTCTATCAAAACGGAACCAGGGTCGCCACTCCCAACGCCACAACCTACAATGTCACGGGCCTCGCGGCGTCCACGCAGTACAGCTTCACCGTGGCCGCGAGCGACTCATATGGCAGCTCGGCGCAGAGCGCCGCAGTCAGCGTCACAACCTTATCCAGCGGAACGCCGGCTGGAATCTACACGATCACGATTACGGGCAAGGATGCGAATGGCGTGGCGCAGACCGGAAATCCCGCCACCGTCACCGTGACCGTGAACTAGAGGAGATGGGCCGGGTATCTCGGGAGCGTGGGTCGCACCGGCGTCCGGCAAGTCGGCCGTTGACAACGTGAATCCACATGGCTGCTACACTTGCGCTAACACACTCTGCCGCGATGCTGACCGAAGGGATCGCTCTCCGTCGCGGCACGCTCGCCGACGCCCGCATCATCGCGCACCATCGCCGTGCGATGTTTCGCGACATGGGCTATCGCGACGATGCCGCCCTTGACCGCATGACGCGGGAGTTCCTGCCGTGGATCGAACCCAGGCTCGAATCGGGCGACTATTTGGCCTGGCTGGCCGTGACCGACGGCGACTTCGTCGTTGCCGGCGCCGGGCTCTGGCTGATGGACTGGCCGGCACACATGGTGGGCTCAAGTTTGCGCCGCGGCAACATCCTGAACGTCTACACCGAGCCCCCATTTCGCCGCCGGGGCCTGGCCGCCTGGCTCATGGAAGCCGCGCTGCATTGGTGCAAGGTCAACCAGATCGATTTCGTGATCCTGCACGCCAGCCAGCAAGGCCGCAGCCTGTATGAGTCCCTGGGCTTCCAGGCAGGAAACGAGATGCGGATCCAGCTGTGAGGGAAGCAGAGCGCCGGCACTGTGATCCCACAGCCCGGCGCTCCATCACAACGAAAACGCAGTCGGAATCTACCGGTTTACCCGCAAGATCATCTCGGTTCCGCTGTCGAGATGCACATTGCTCCCCTGCGAGCTGATCACCGACGCATTTGCCGAAGTCGAAGTCTGTGCCGACAGGCTCAGGCCGGGCAGTCCAACAACTCCCTGGCTGCTTGCCGACAACGTGCCCGAAACCGCGCCGCCCGCAGCGCCCGCGGTGGAGTTCACTGCTGTGCCGGCCGCGCTCCCGGCGGTGTCCACCACGCCGCCCGCCGTATTCCGCACGCCTCCGACCATTCCTCCGCCCGAGGCCCGCCCGCCGGACGATCCTGCGCTTCCAGCATTGCCCATCGGCATCGCGTCATCGTCCATCGCCGCCGCGCTCGCCCGGCTCCGGCCAATCGCCTGAATGCTCAGCGCCAGCGGCATTTCGGTTCCGTTCTTCAGGATCGCGCGGTCAAAAGCGATTCCGAGCTGCGAAGTCGCCTGCTCCTTGCTGTGGGCCTTCACCTCCGTGACGTGACCAACCAGCTTCGAGCCTTTGGGAACGACCACGTGTCCCCCTGACTTCACGTCGTGGGTCGTTTTCGCAATCACTTCATCACCCACCTTGTTCTTCTTGGCGTCGAGGGGTTTCGCAAGCTCTGCCTGCACTGTGTTTCCGGCTTGCAACTGACCGCCACTCGCCACCTGTGCGTTCTTGTCTGAAACTTGAGTGGCCTGTGACGCAGCAGCGGAAGCATTCTCTCCTGCCTGCGCGCCTGACTGTCCTGCCTGGACTGACGCTTGCCCTGACTCCGATCCGCTGGCCTGGGTTTGCGCGCTCTGCGCGACGCAAACGCCGCCTAACAGCGCTCCGAAAAACAGCGAGACGAGAAGCCTTTTCATAAACGCAGCCCTCCTGAGAGCTCTACGTGCTCTTAGTCCACGTCAAAATGTAGAGTTAAACCCGTCTCTGCACGTTGCATGTCACTTGCCAATGGCGGCAACGAGGCAGGCGCAGATTCTCCTTCAGAATCAATGGGTTCAAGAACGGTAAGCAGGCAAGCCAACGGTGACGATGAAAGAACTCCCGGTCGGCGGACGAGTCTTACAAATCTCGATGGCTTGCCCGTGCTGGTAGCTATCGCCGGCGACCCGGTTCAGTTGGCACGACGTTGCAGCCGTCGAGATGCGCACTGGCTCCGCTCGGCGAAGCCGCGCCGTTAAAATATATCGCCGTCAGTGTCGGGCTCTCCGACGGCCACAGCGTAATGTAGTTGTCGCTCCACCACACCGGCAGCGTTTCGTTGCCCGTGCTGTCGAGAACACGCGCTCGGCATCCCCCATACTTCGCGCCGTTGTACGCCCTGTCCCGCCATCCCTAGGAGAGATATTGCACAGTTTTCTGGATCAACTCCGCCGTCGGCCTGTACGGATCGCCCGGCGCATCGTACTCGATCGAGCAGTAGCCCTTGTAGCCGCGCTTCTTCAGAATGCCAAACGTCCGCGCCAGATCGACATGCACCGCTTTGCCCTGGTCGTTGAGCTCGCCGTCTTTCACGTGGCAGATCCCGTAGGCATGCGCGAACATCGCCTCCACGCCGCGATAGGCATAGTCTTCGTCATGCGCGACCAGCGAGTTGCCGAAGTCCGGCAGCGCGCGCAGCCACGGGCTGTTCACCTTGTCTATGACCTGCACAAGAAAAAATGGGTCTTCGCTTACCGGATTGTCGTTCTCCAGGTGCAATACGACGTTCTTCGACTCTCCGTACTCAGCGACTTGCTTCAGACTGTCGGCGGCCAGGTTGACGTCCGGCTTCACTCCCTTGGAACCCTCTACGTGAGTGCGAACACTCGGCGACCCGAGGGCGACTGCTACATCCACCCACTGCTTACCGAATGCGATCGCTTTCTCGCGCTCGCCGCGATCGGCCGCATAGACGCTATGGCGGCCGTCCGCCGCGATGTCGGCCACGCCGGAACCCGCCTGCTCAATCGCCGCGCGAAACTGCTCGAGGTATTTCGGGTCAGTCGACGGGAAATGCGGCGACCAGGGCTCGATCCGATGCACGCCGAACTTCTCCACCACGTGCGCGGCAAAGTCCTTCAACTCCATCGTCGGATTGCCGGCTCGGTGCTCTTTGCCGGCGATGAACTCACGGAACGGATACGAAGCGACAGAGATGCGCTCGCGCGGATTCGAAGGAAACTGGACGGAAGGCTCGCGCGCCGCGTGCAGGAATCTGGGTATGACCAGCGCGGCGGCCGCGACGCTCGCACTCTGTTCGAGGAACCGCCTGCGCGTCACACCTGCCATTTCGCGCCAGTGTAGCAGAGATCAGCGTGAATGGCGGGCTGGTCGTAGGGTCGCTTTCACCAGCCAAGAAGGCAAAGCGATCACGCTTTCAACCTCAAATGAAGAACCGAAAAACCGCGAAGTTTGCAACCTCAAAATCATAGTCCCCGCCACGCGGAACTGCTCAACTATAAGGACATGGAAATCCGTGATTTCCCGTTTGGCCGAAACACAACCCGGTCCGTCGCCCTGCCAGCTTATGCCTCTAGGTGATGCTGACCTCCGTGTACGTCCCGTACACGTGGCGCAGCGCTTCACAGATCTCGCCCACGGTCGCGTAGGCGCGGACCGCGTCCACAATGCACGGCATCGTGTTGGCCGGCGAAACATTGCCGTTGGATGCAGCCCTGGGCTCTTGTGCCGCCGCTTTTTTCAGCGCATCGAGCGCTCGCTGAACATCAGTATTCGATCGTCGCGCGCGCAGCGCCTTCAGCTTGGCCGACTGCTGGCGGGCCACGCTTTCGTCTATGTAGAGAATCTGTAGCGGCTCTTCTTCGATCGCGAACTCGTTGACGCCCACGATGATCTTCTCTTTGGCTTCCACTGCGCGCTGGTATTGATAAGCCGATTCCGCAATCTCTTTCTGCGGATAACCGCGTTCTATCGCCTTCACCATGCCGCCCATCGCGTCCATCTTGCTGAAGTAGTCGAAGGCGCCGGTTTCCATTTGCAGCGTGAGGTTCTCCAGGAAATACGACCCGCCCAACGGATCGACGGTCTGGGCAACGCCCGATTCGAAAGCGATGATCTGCTGCGTGCGCAGCGCGATGCGCGCCGCTTCTTCGGTGGGAAGGGCGAGCGCTTCGTCATAGGAATCCGTGTGCAGAGACTGCGTCCCGCCCAGCACCGCGGCCAGCGCCTGCAGCGCCACGCGCGCGATGTTGTTCATGGGTTGCTGCGCCGGCAGCGAGACGCCCGCCGTCTGCGTGTGGAAGCGCATCAGCCATGTGCGCTGGCTCTTCGCCCCAAAGCGATCTTTCATCATGCGATGCCAGATCTTGCGCGCCGCCCGGTATTTGGCAATCTCTTCAAAGAAATCATTGTGCGCGTTGAAAAAGAAGCTGAGCCGCGGTCCGAACTCGTCGACATTGAGTCCGCGGCGGCGCGCCCACTCCACGTACTCCACGCCGTCATATAACGTGAACGCCAGTTCCTGCAGCGCGGTCGAGCCGGCCTCCCGGATGTGATAGCCGCTGATCGAAATGGTGTTGTAGCGAGGCGTAAACCTCGATCCGAACTCGAACGTGTCGATCACCAGCCGCATCGACGGCGCCGGCGGATAGATGTATTCCTTCTGCGCGATGTATTCCTTCAGGATGTCGTTCTGGATCGTGCCGGAAATCTTCTTCCAGTCCGCGCCCTGCTTTTCCGCCACCACCAGGTACATCGCCCACAGCACCGATGCGGGCGAATTGATGGTCATCGATACGGTGGTTTTCTCCAGATCGATGCCGTGGAACAGAATCTCCATGTCTTCGAGCGAATCGATCGCAACACCGCACTTGCCGACCTCCCCTTCGCTCGCCGGATGATCGGAGTCGTAGCCCATCAGTGTGGGCAGGTCGAACGCCACCGAAAGCCCGCTGCCGCCGTGCTCGAGCAGGTATTTGTAGCGCCGGTTGGTCTCCTCGGGCGATGCGAAGCCGGAGAATTGCCGCATGGTGTAAAGCTTGCCGCGATATCCGGTGGCGTGAATGCCGCGCGTGAACGGCGCCTCGCCGGGATAACCGAGATACCGTTCCTCGCTCCAGTCCGCGGGCAGATCGGCCTGGGTGTAGAGCCGGCGAATGGGCGCTCCGGAAATCGTGGTGAAGCGCGCGTTGCCGTTTTCCTCGAGATTCACGCCGCTGGGCGCGCCGATCGGCCGCTCGGGAGCCTTCTCCAGCGTGGAGGCGAGCGTTTTTTCCGCCCAGTTCTTTTCCGCGGCGGAAGGATGACGATTCTCAAAGACGTCGGCGACGGGATTCTCAACGACTTGCGGCTTGAGCGGTTTTTTCCCCGGCATGCGCACCCCAGAGTGATTTCAACGCTGCCTTGATGATAGGGAAGCGCGCCGGTGGGAGCAAGGCAGGAAGCCAGCTTCAAAACGACCGGTCGGTCTGGGCTTCAGTGCCCGCCAGGTTTGGGCGATGTCATCCTGAACCCGGCGATGAGCCGGGTGAGGGACCTTACGGCAGCTGACACCGACGATGCGGTCGCGAAGTTGCGCCTGCACCGCAAGCAGCACACAAGAAGCCCCTCCACTGCAGCGATGCTTCTGGCGGACGTACGGTCCTTCGCGCCGGCTTCGCCGCTGCTCAGGATGACAGGGTGGTTTTATGACGCGATAGCTCCCATGCCTTGGCGTATTTCCACGAAACGTAAACGGAGTGGTAGAGATGCAGCAGCAGGCCTTCGCGGCCATCGAGGAAGCCGAGACGGAACAGGTAGTTGTAGATGAAGGTGAACAGCGGACGGAGAGCGATGTTGAGGAAGCTGAAGCGCACCTTGCCTTTCGCCACCACCATCTCCGCGCCCAGCGACGAGTAGCGGTTCATGTGCTCGATGTAGTCGGAGAGGGTGGGGTAGGAGTGGTGGATGAGAGAGCACTTCAATCGCCCAGATATGCCGTCGATTAGTTTTGCGTCCTCGTGGACCAGCCTTTCTTCGAACCGTGCAAAACCCTTCTTGAACAACCGGAGCTTGTGGTCTGGCCAGAACCCGCCGTATCGCACCCAGCGGCCCAAGAACTCGTTCTTTCGTGGAATCCAGAATCCTGTGACAGTCGCGAAGAGATCGCCGTTCATCCCCTTTTCTTTTGCGAGTCTCTTGAATTCGCGAAAACTTTCCCGCGTCAGAAGATATCGGGACTGCTTTGCCCGTTCGAGAAGCTCTGCATGGGTGGGTCGGACGGATGGAAAAAGAGCAGTGATTTCGGTTGCCAGTGCCGGCTCGACCTCCTCGTCCGCATCAAGACTCAGAACCCAATCTCCCGCCGCCTTTTCGATCGCGGAATTCTTCTGCGCGGCATACCCCTTCCATTCCTCGACGAAGACCTCCGCGCCGAACCCTTTCGCGATCTCTACCGTCCTGTCGGTTGATCCGGAGTCGACGACGACGATCTCTCCCTTACCGTCGGAAACGAGGAGTTTCACGCTCTCCAGCGTGCGGCCGAGGTTGGCCTCTTCGTTGTACGTGATGATGACGACCGAGAGAATCACGGAAGGAAGGATACACGCTCCCCGGCCGCCGGCGAAATTGATGAAAAATGCCTCACCCCAGGCTAGATCTTTACGTAAGTGTATGTACAAACGAGGTTTTTGCCTGCCCCACAGCTTCCAGCGACCTGCTCGCTCTCTAGAATGCCCATTCCTGCGATTCCCAGCCCCGTGGAGCGACGATCGGGCCACGAGTCGACCTTCCGGCCATCCGGCGCGACGGAGGCGCTAGGATCGCGTCCTGGCGCAAAGTCAGCTTCGGGCTGCACGTCGCTACAAGAATCTGTATCTGGGCTTCCAAGTTCGGGATTTTGGTGGGAAAATATTTCCTTGACCCTGACGTTACGTCAGGCACGACCATCCTCAAGGAGGGGATTCCGGTGACTCAAACCGTGAAACCACAGTTGTACCGGGTGCAGGCCTTCGCCGATCTGGCCGGATTGACGGTGCGTACTCTGCACCATTACGACCGGCTGGGGCTGCTCCGGCCGCAGCGCACCGATTCGGGCTATCGCCTGTACCGGCTGCGCGATCTGGAGCGTCTGGAGCAGATCGTGGCTCTGAGTTTTCTGGGAATTCCTCTCAAGCGGATCAAGGGGCTGCTCGACCGCAACGTTCTCGACTTGCCGGACGCTCTTCGCCTGCAACGCTCCGTGCTGCAGGACAAGCGCACGCTGCTGGATATCGCCATCAGCGTGATCCGCAAGGCCGAGAAGTCGATACGGCCGGGCACGCCTCCGGAAACCGCGCTGTTGAAAAAAATCATTGAGGTGATCGAGATGCAAGAAAGCATGGACTGGTCGCGGAAGTACTACGGCGAAAAGGCGCAGGCGAAGATCGCGGAGCGCAAGAAGCTGTGGTCGCCGGCGCTGCAGCAGCGCGTGGAGCGGGAGTGGGCCGAGTTGTTCGCCCAGGTGTCGGCCGCTATCGAAGAGGGCGAAGACCCGGCCAGCCGCAAGTCTCAGGCCCTGGCCGCGCGCTGGCGAAAGCTGCTCGAGGGATTCACCGGCGGCGATCGCGGGATTCAGAGCGGACTGAACAAGCTCTGGGCCGACCGCAAAGGCTGGCCTCCCGGCGCGCGCAAGAAGATGGCTCCCTTCGCCGACCGCAAGGTCTGGGCCTTCATGGGCAAGGCCATGGGCGCGGCGCTGCGGCAAGGCAAGGCGTGAACATCGAGTCTCGAGTCCCCAGGCGTGAACTAATAAGCTCTGAGGACGGAGGCCTGGAAGCCGACCCGGTCACACTCCTCCGCCTGCCATCGGCTGTGACGGCAGCAAACTTCCCGAGTCAGGGGGATGATGCGCATCGGGCGCGGCATCTGGACGCGGAGCTACGTACTGCACGCTGGGCAGATGCGTGACCTGGCCGCGAGTGGCGTCGGCGACGTTGATGCCGGCGTGGTCGAGCAGCAACCCGGTGGCGCGGTCGAGCTCGATGCGCGACTTTTCGTAGGCCGCCTTGGCCGACACCAGATTCGATTCGGTGGTGGTCAGCGTCGAGACATCCTGCAGGATCGCCGTCTGCGTGGTGAGGCCGACCTTCAGCTTTTCCTGATCGGCGTCGAAAGTCTGCCGCGCCAGATCGACTGCGGATTGCGCCGCCTGCACCGCGGCGCGGTTCTGGCGGACGTCGAACTGGGCGTTGCGCACTTCGATGCGCACCTGGTTTTCCAGCTGGTGCAGGCGCACCTGCGCCTGGCGGTACTCCAGTTCGGCGCGCACCTGATTGGCTTGCGCCGCGCGGTTGCGCAGGGGAATGTTCAGCGACAGGCCGATGCCCTTGTCGGGCGCGGTAGAGTTGACCAGCTGATTCAGCGTGCTGCCATAGCCGACGGGGCCGCCATTGCGGAACGGCGGCGGCGCCGTCGTGCTGTTAAAGCAGCGCGAAGTGACCGGATTGCAATCCGGCGGCACCAGCGCCGGATTCACCGCGCCGCCCACGCCCGAGCCCCCGTAATACGCAAACGCATCCAGCGTGGGCAGCATGGCGTTGCGCACGGCCTTGCTGCTGATGTCCCGCGAATTGAGATCGATGCGCGACTCGACCAGCTCGGCGCGATGGGTGAGAGCTTCGTTGATCAGGTCCTGCGCGGGGAGCACCGGCTCTTCCTGCGGAATCTGCATGGCGGAAGTCGGAACGACGTCGGCTTCGGCCAGCACGGGGTCTTCAATGCTGCGGCTGAGCGCGTTCTTCATCAGCAGCTCCTGCAGCTGCAGGTTGTTCTGCGCCAGAATCAGGTTCTGTTGTCCGGTCGAGAGCGTGGATTGCGCGCTTACCACCTGGATCGGCGGGATGGTCCCGACCTGCGCCTGGCGCCTGGCGTCTTCCAGCGCTTTCTGCTCGTAGGCAATCGTCTCTTCCTGCACTTTGGTGTTCTCGTAGGCGAAGACGAGGTCCCAATACATGTTTTCGACCTGGTCGACGGTGGTAATCACCTGCAGGCGGAAAGCGACGTCGGAGATTTCCTGATTGTTGCGCGCAATGCGGATGAAG
>Ga0187846_10002117_pt1 | contig 11029 bp, 9 predicted proteins | sample TC_taG_FD_161473 | JGI IMG/M metagenome (GOLD analysis project Ga0187846, IMG submission 161473) | Biofilm microbial communities from the roof of an iron ore cave, State of Minas Gerais, Brazil - TC_06 Biofilm (v2) | ecosystem: Environmental > Terrestrial > Deep subsurface > Cave > Wall biofilm ... | reverse complement strand
TGAAAACATCTTTTTCTCCCATGCTCCTATCATTGTCATCCTGAGCGAAGCGAAGAATCTCACGCTTCATTGTCATTCTGAGCGAAGCGAAGAATCTCACCATGCTTGTTAGAATTGTAACCGTCTACCCTACCCAACTCTCATGGTTAGCACGTTGCTATCCAAGGATCCTCTACATACAATATACGGAGCAGGTTACTTCTTTAAGTCAGTGCTCCCACGCCTAAAGGCGGGGGCTTGTGTCTGGGCTCCACCGCAACTCGGCATAGCGCTGCCGCCGTGCCGCTTTGGCTTCCTCGCTCGACACATCGGGGCGTACTGACAAGACGCCCGTGCTCATCCAGTCTTGCCGGGTAAGCAGCGTTCTCAGTGCCACATTCCTGGCACCAATCAGATCCGCATGGAGACTGTAATGGCAACTCTGACACACGAACAGCAGTCCCTTGTTGGGTCGATTATCCTCACAGGTATGCCCGCACATGGGGCACGCCTGGCTGCTATAGTGGGCATCGACTTTCACCGCCATGCTGCCCTTCATCGTTGCTTTGTAGGCAATGTAGCCATGCAGTTCGGCAAATGCCCACTTGGAGGCATGCCGGTTGGCTTTGCGCTGCTTCTTCGTTGCGCTCGATCCATGCCTGCGTTTGGTGCGTTCTCGAATATTCGTTAAGTCTTCCAGGCCGATGATGCTGTGTGGGTGCCGGTCCACAATGCGCCGACTGATCTCGTGGTTGGTAGCTTGTTTCAACCGTCTCTCCCGTCCACTCATGACGACAAGTCGTCGGGTAGCGGAACGGGTGCCTTTGTGCTGCAACCGCTTTCGCAGGCGTGCATAGTGGTCCGCTTTGGCTCTGGTCTGTTTACCAGAATAGAAGCAGGCGCCATTGTCCAGTTGTGCGGTGACCGCCAGGTAGCGTTGTCCTACGTCTACTCCTACCACGTGCTGGTGGGTTTCGGGAGTGGGCTCTGCTCCCTCAATCTCAAGGGTCACGAGCAGGTAGAACTGCTTGTGAGGCTTGTCATACCAGAGCTTGGCCGCTCCGATATGCGCGCCATGCTGCATGAGGGCGATGTGCTTGCTATAGCCCGTGTAGGAGACGGTGACACGCCCCTTGAGTGTCAAGATGCTCACCTGGTTCTCCGGTTTCAGGCTGTAATCTCGGCGGTAGTTGTAGGTCAGCGTCGGAGAGACGTACTTGGGTGGCTGGTCCAGGCCCTTGTAGCGCTTCTTGGTGATGCCTGCCTTCCGCTGTGCAGCATTCTGCTTCACCTTCGTCCACAAGGTCTTATAGCTAGCACCAACCTGGCGTGGGACATTACAGGCCATTTGGGCAGGCAGATGATAGGTGGCACGCACTTCTGCATAGGTCTCTTGTTGCAACCACTGCTGGTTGCTCTTCTTGCCATGGGCAAACGAGTAGCGAGAGACATAGTTCAAGGCATCACGATAGGCGAGACTCGTTGTGCGCAATGCCGCAAACTGCTCATGGCTCGTATGCAGTTTCAGTTTGGCGGTGATGATCTGCTTCATCGGACAAGTGTACACTATTTCACAGATAATGTTAATGATGATATCTGTGAACAATTCCGCCCAACACAGGCCCCAGACAAGGACTCGACATTCCTCCCCAGGCGTGAACGCCGGGAACTCCTGGCTCGCTTTGTTGAATGCCAGAAGAACTCACAGCTCCATCACAGTCCTTGACACAACCCAAAAAGCTCTTGACTTTTATAAACTCTGCCTGTACACTTCTAACCAGGTTAATCGTTGTTCAGGTCGCAGCAAGTATGGTAGCACACTTATCTGGGGTTAAAGCGTGAGAGGAAAGCTACGTGATAAGCGCACAGACTTCAGGCAGGATCGCATCAAGCGCGAACTAATGGAGCGCCGCCGCCCTCCAAAGCGCGAGAGCCGTCTTACACTCCTGCACCTCCAGGAGCTGTTAGAAGAAGATTATTTGCTGGATGACGAAGATGCGCAACTCGTAGGCGCACAGCAAAAAAGCCACGCGTAGGGGTGGGGACGCTTCTCCCACCCCTAAGAGACGTTCATGGAATGTCCAGCTCTGGGAACAAGCGCCGGGCGATCACCAGGCGCTGAATCTGCGCCGTTCCCTCGAAAATGTCAAACACTTTCGCATCGCGGAACCACTTGGCGATGAACTGCTTGCGTTCAGAATTTTCACCAGGGGCAGTGATCCGTGCTGCCGCTGCCGTCATCTTCATCACTAACTCCCCGGCATAAGCCTTGCACATCGACGCCTCCTTAGAGTTCGGTATGCGACGGTCGGCCATCCATGAGGCACGCCAGACAAGGAAGCGCGCCATCTCTATTTTCTGCCGGAACTCCTCCAGCTCGGCTTCGATCTTGCGGAGCTTGTGAGCTGAAAATCCCTTTGGTAGTTCCTCGCATACCCATTCAGAAGTGGTTTCATGGGCAGCCCGCGCAATACCAACTGCCAGCGCTCCAACCATCGGGCGCGTAGCATCAAGCGTTCCCATCGCAGCCTTAAAGCCGGCCTTCTTGCTACTTTCGCGTCCAGCGAGCAAGTTATCTGCAGGTATGCGGCAGTTCTCGAAGATCAGTTCTGCGGTCTGGGAAGCACGCAAACCCATCTTCTCTTCAATGCGCCCAACAATCAAGCCAGGCGTCCCTTTAGGCACCACAAATGGGCGAATACCCTCCCTGCCCAGGCTTTTATCAATCGTGGCAAAGGTCACGATTAGATCAGCGCGCGCTCCATTGGTGATGTAGTGCTTATGCCCATTGATAACCCACTCGTCGCCATCCAGGACAGCGGTTGTAGACATACCTGCTACATCAGAACCAATCCCTGGCTCCGTCAATGCCAGCGCGCCCCAGTGTAGTTGCCCATCCATATACGGGCCAAGAAAACGCATCTGCTGCTCCGGCGTACCATTCGAAAGTATAGGTGGAGCTGCCAGGCCTGGTCCAGGAATGGCAGTGGAGAGAGCTGCGTCCCCCCACGCCATCTCCTCCTGTGAAAGAACTGAGAGTATATTACTCTGCTTCTCTTCTTCAGACTGCGCCTGCATACGGGCCTGGCCCGCTGCGCCCGCCCAGAAACGTCGCTGCATATTCCAGAAGAAGGAGTCTGGGATTTTTTCAGTACGATCGCATTCCAACGAGATGGGGCGCATCTCCTCTAAAGCGACCTGGTGGGCATAGTCCCGTGCTTCTTGTTGCGATTTGCTGAGGGTAAAATCTATCATCGTGCTTCACTCCATCGCTGCTGCATTGCGCATCCACATCTCAACCGGATGATCCTGCAAGAATCCTGCTCCACCCAGGATCTGAATGGCATCAATCGCAGCCGCCTTCGCAATCTCAATTGCCTGGTGCTGTGCAGACTCGGCATCGCGCACCAGGGTATCAATTTCAACGCCTCGATCCCAGCTCGTCGCTGCTCGCCACAGCAACAAGCGGGATGCATCCAGCTTCATCGCCATCTCTGCTACCATAAAGGCGATACCCTGGTATGAAGCAATCGGGCGGCCAAACGCAACGCGCTCCTTTGCATAATCTTTCGCGTATTCGAAAGAAGCGCGTGCCATGCCGCAGGCAATACCAGCGCGCAGAATGCTATGCAGTGTTGCCGCTCGTATCACGCCGCTGTTGCCTGGTTCGCCCAACATGCAGCTCGCTCGGACAGCCGCATCCGTGAAGCTATACGATGCGCTCGGCGCGGCAATCAACCCCAGCTTCTGCACATCGGCGCTGATCTGCAAACCTGCTACCTGGGCCGGAACCACAAGTGCGCACAACCCATCACTGCCCCTCGTACCCTCCAAGCGCAGCAGCACTACACGCGGGTTAGACTCCCGTCCGTGAATAACATCGCGCTTCGTGCCGTTGAGGATGTACCTGCTGCCCTCCTCGCGTGCCGTCGCGCTTACTTCTGCCAGCGTATACCCGCCGCTGCGCTCAGCAAAAGCCAGACTTCCGCGCTGCCCATATCCATTGCGCTCGTCACAGAACTGAGGTATGTATTCCTGCTGCTGGCGTTCATTTCCAGCCAGCAGGACAGTCAGCGGGCCCATCAACGAGCCGATAATGTTCATGGCGAGCGCTCCATCACCAAAACCCAGTTCCTCAGCGATCAGTGTATAGGTCATAGCCCCGATTGCGCCTGACCCACCAAAATCCTCGGGAAATGGTGTCGTGAGGCCGGTCCGTAGCAGTGTTTGCATCAAAGACGGTGAAATGTCGCCCTGCTGCTCTGCACTCCGTCCTTGTGGGCGCAACTGCTCGACAGCAACACTCTGTGCGAGGTTGCGTATCTCTTCCTGCTCCTCTGTTGGGGCGAAGCTGAGCATAAACCCTATATCCTTTCAATAATCATGCCATTAGCCATGCCGCCGCCTTCACACATAGTCTGAAGACCGTAGCGGCCACCGGTGCGCTCTAATTCGTGCAGCAAAAAAGTGGCCAGGCGAGCGCCTGATGCTCCCAGTGGATGACCTATGGCAACCGCCCCGCCGTTCACGTTGACCCGCTGCATATCTGCACTGGTCTCACGTTGCCAGGCAAGCACAACACTGGCGAACGCTTCGTTGATCTCAATCAAATCGATCTGATCCAGCGTCAGGCCAGCCCGCCGTAGTACTTTAAAGGTTGCAGGTATAGGGGCAGTCAGCATCATAATGGGGTTATCGCCCGCCAGGGAGAACGCGACAAAGCGAGCACGCGGCTTCAGCCCCAATCTCTCGGCAGTTGCCCGTTCCATGATCAGTACGGCTGCCGCCCCATCGCTGATTTGCGAGGAATTGCCCGCGGTGACAAGGCCATCCGGCTTGAAGGCGGGTTTGAGGCTGGCCATTTTCTCCATGTTTGTATCGGTGCGGATACCCTCGTCCTGGTCAAAGATACTCGTCGTGCCGTCTTCGTTCTTGACCTCAACGGGTACGATCTGGCTGCGGAAACGCCCTTCAGCCGTGGCGCGTGCTGCGCGACGATGGCTCTCCAGGCTAAATGCATCCAAATCCTCCCTTGTGAGCTCCCACTTCTGGGCTATTAATTCAGCGCTGATGCCCTGGGGCACCAACCCGTTTTCATAGCGGCGCAGCATGCGGCTTCCAAAGGGCGCTCCTGGGCCATTTGCATAGGACGATCCCATAGGAACTCTGGTCATCGACTCCACTCCACCTGCAATTACAATGTCATAGGCTCCGCTTATGACGCCTTGCGCCGCAAAGTGAATGGCCTGCTGGCTCGAACCGCACTGGCGATCAACGGTAGTGCCCGGTACCGTTTCGGGAAAGCCCGCTGCGAGCAAAGCATCACGTCCTACATTGAGACTCTGCTCTCCAACCTGGCTGACACAACCTACAATGACATCATCTATCAGACCGGGGTCAATACCAGTGCGCTGGACCAATGTAGCAAGAACTTCTGCCAGCAAATCCACCGGGTGCCAGTCCTTCAAACGCCCGTTCCTGCGCCCAACTGCAGTACGGACCGCTTCAACAATTACCGCTTCGCGTTGTGCCATGATCGAAAAGCTCCTTGTTTGTATAGCAACATCTTGTGGTGGCAATAGGAGGACATTACTTCTTTGTAAGAGTTATTGTACGTGAACAAGAGTGAGGAGTGCAAGGGAAGGTGCTGGCCTTTTGCGAAGACCCCCTGTGCCGCCCAAATAGGGCCATCGTTGTTTGCTGGGATTCGCTGTTGTCCGCTACTCATCGCGGTAGAGTTTTGGACATGATCGTGGAAGATGCTCAATATGTGGTCGGCTCAGGATTTGCGCCTCCATAACGGACGGAGCAGCACAAATTGAATGATCGCTAACAAAACGAGTATCACAAAAACAATCAATGCTCCATTTGAATTATTCCCATTGGGATAGAGTCCACCCACATTGATACCGTAGAATCCAGTGATAACTGCTGCTGTGCTTAGAATAATAGTCACGACAGTCAAACGGTTGACCAGTGTGTTGAGGTAGTCCGTCTGCCTTGATTGGAATTGGTGCAACAGGAAGGTGAGCATATCCTTGTTCCTTTGGACCAGCTCTCCTGTCCGTTGGTAATGCTCATTCAGTTGCCGAAAGTAGATTCGTGAGGCAGTGATTGGGTACAGGCTGTGCCCTTCTTCTTTGTGTAAGAATGCATATCCGCTGAACATTGAGTTGAACATCAAATGTTCGAGATCGTTTGAGTGTTTTATTAGCCTGTTGATGTGATGTGGCACATTGGTCTGTCCGCGCTCAAACGAACTGGTATGAAGCTCATCAATTTGCAATCTGATATCACGTACTGCCTCGAAGAAGCTGACCACAATGGAATCTAGTATCAAAAAGACAAAATAGAGCGCGGCATGCTCAAGTGCCTGATGACTATCCCACTGCTTACGAACATCGTCTAAAGCCCCTACAGGGTGGTATTCTATCGTGATGATATAGTTTTGGCTGATGATGAGATATACCGGGTCGTGTAGGACCTGCTGCTCATCGAAGCGCACAGCCGTGCCTGCAAAAACATAGTACTCCTTTTGCCAATTGAACGGTGGATAGTCTCCTTTCGATTGGACCAACTTCACGGTGTCTGGATGAAGAGAGAATGTCTGACCCAACCAATCAAGTTCTCCATCGCTGGGCAATTTCATTTCGATCCAAAGTAATGTCTGTTCTTGCTTCAGAGATGAGGCAACCTGCGACTGATCGATTGTCTCAGTGTGATACGTAGACAGGTCATAGCGCTTACATATGATCGTCATAGTCTCTCCTTTATGAATCACTGTATCATATGGCAAGAGAGAAAACAATTTACCACAAGGCACTCGAGCCTCTGCTTCCGAAGCCGAAATCGGTAGCGCCGCCCAGTAGTGGTGAAGCCACGACCTGATGGCGGTAGTTGGCCTAGCCGGCACCTGGCGCATAGATTGTAGGTGAACAATAGTGGAGAGTGCCAGGGATAATACAAAGTCCCATGGCATTTTCACACACGAATCACAGAATCCATTGACATCCAGGTTGTGAGCCGTTAGTGAGGTGGTCTCTGGTTTTCGTGATGCATCTGTTATCCTGAAGATGGATACTTGAAAAGAGGGATGTTAGAATGGAATCGGGCCATTGCTGTTCCCAGAAGTGGCAAATAAAAAGGCAGGAGGGAGCACAACCATGTTTAAGCATATACTCGTGCCGTTGGATGGATCGTCCCGGGCGGAGCGTGCTGTACCCATCGCCGCACGCATCGCAAGCGCTTCTGGTAGCTGTATCACGTTGTTGCGGATCATCACTCCCCCAGGCCAGATTGTATGGCAGACGACAGAGTCAATCAGCCAACAGGAAACCTTTGATGCTGATCATGCCCGGGCAGCCAGGTACCTGGCACGTCTTGCGGCTTCGCAGGAACTGGAGGGGGTGAAAACAATTACACAGGTTTCCTCTGGACAGCCAGCGCAGCTCATTCTAGCCGTTGCCAGCTCGCAATCGCTCGACATCCCACCGGTTGACCTGATCATCATATGCAGCCATGGATACACCGGATTCAAGCGCTGGGCATTGGGCAGCGTGGCCCAGAAAATAGCATATCACTGCCCTGTGCCCGTGCTCGTATTGTTTCCTGATAGGGGAGCCGTTCCCAGCCGCCCCTTTCCAGACCCGGCCCGTCCTCTGCACGCCATTGCCGCGGCCATAGCACTCGACGGGTCCTCGCTGGCTGAAGCGGCTCTCTTCCCTGCGGCATACCTGGTTGCCGCGCTGGCCGCTCCCGCACAAGGTTCATTGCATCTCACACGGGTGGTGCAACGACCAGGAGTTGATACTGTGCTTGCAGGCCGAAAGCGTGTAGACCAGTTGCCGGGAGACCAATCTATCGCTGAAGCAATGAGCTATCTTTCTAAGATAGCCGACGATCTACATACCAGCCTTGCAGGAGGTCTCAATCTCAGAGTCACCTGGTCCTTAGCAGTGGCCGCCGATGTTGCAGACACGCTCATTGAAATGGCAGAAATGGGAAGAGTCGGCGGAGGTACCTGCGTGTACGGCGGTTGTGATATCCTGGCTCTGACAACACACGGGCATGGTGGGTTACAACGTTGGGCCCTCGGCAGCGTCACTGAGCGCATCCTTGCTGCCACGAAGCTCCCGCTGCTTATTGTGCGACCACAACAGAGGGTTGATGGATCATAGCACCGTACGAATGTTATGCTTCCGCCAGCTTCAGGAGCCGCTCGGCGTTTAGATGACCGATCTTCTGCTTATCCGCCGGACTGATAGAAGCGCTATCCAGAAACGCTCGCCCCTGCTCATTCTTACTATAGGGATAATCGACCGAGAAAATAATGCGATCGGCCCCCATGACCTGCAGGGCGAGCAAAAGCGGTGGATCGGTGAAGAAGCCGCTGGTCGTAATATAGAAGTTTCGCAAAAAGTACTCGGGCACGGTGTGCTGTAACTGCCCGGCCAAAGGAGTGAGCACGTCATTGATACGTGCGAGCATAAAAGGAAGCATCTCACCCATGTGCCCTATGATGATCTGCAAGGCCGGCAAGCGATCGAACACCCCGGCGAGGATCAGCCGCAACGCATGAATACCCGCCTCGGAGTGCCAGCCCCACCCGGCAGTCGCTAAAGAGAAGTTCACCACCGGGTCGAAGCCCTCATAGTAGGCCTCCCGCACAGCCGCAGGCGGCACCCCAGGATGAATGTAAATCGGCACGTGCAGGGAGACGGCCCGCTCCAAAATCAGATGGAAGGAAGGATCATCCAGAAATCGCCCATCAGTCGTACCATTGATCATGGCACCTTTGAATCCAAGCGAGCGCACCGCTCGCTCCAGTTCATCGGCAGCGGCCGCTTGATCTGTCATCGGCAGGACCGCAAATCCAGCGAAACGAGTGGGATGAGCGGCGATGGCAGCGGCTAGTTGATCATTCGCTTGCCGCGCCAACCTGACGCCTTCAGCGCCACGAATCGACACAGTGCCTGTCACCGTATGCGAGATCACCTGGAGGTCGATCCCGCTCGCATCCATATCCTTCAAACGAAGAGAGTCAAGATCAGTAAGCTTCTCCTGCCGTTCGGCGGCTAATGCCGGATTCGCGCCTACTCCCTGGTCGGAAGCATCTCTCTTCATCACCTCACTGACCCCACGGGCCAGGAAATGTTCTTCGATTGCAATCGTTCGCATGTCTACTCCTTTGTTAGCTAACGGTGTTCAGAAATTTTCTCGCGCTGTATTGCTGTCTGTTGTTTGCTTTCACTTGCTCGTCTTTTCATTGAGTCACACTTAAGTATGCCCCATGAATCACCCTCAAGCAACTGCCCGGGCCTTTCTAGCATCACAAGCACATCACAAAGCTTATGGAAGTCAAATGTCTCCTACATTACGACAATCGTCGGAGCATGGGATAAAGACAGCATATTGAGTGGACAGATGCCTTCTGGACAGCGCTGAAGCCATTTGTCACCAGCGGCGTCTACATCAATTTCTTGGGCGATGAGGGAGAAAGGCGGATACAAGCCTCATACAGAGCAAATTACGAGCGATTAGTGGCCCTGAAGGACAGGTATGACCCGGCGAACTTCTTCCATTTCAAAATGCAAAAACCCTTCATTCTGCTTAACAATATTTAATGAAAACAACATGATTTTTACCTCTTTGCTATTTTTATGCTTGATACGATATGATACATCGGCTATACTTCAACTAAGTGGAAATCGAAGAGTCATATACATCATGTGAGTTTCTCATGCAGTCTATCAGGGTTTTCTGCTCTTTTGCTCCTCAAGATAAACTCGCTATGGACAGACTAGAAGCTCATTTGTCCATCCTCAAGCATAATGGGCAAATTGAGATATGGCATTCAGGAAAAATTTCGCCAGGGGCAGATCTAGAGTACGAACGATCTACTCAATTGCAGAGGGCAGATATCATTCTGCTTATTGTCAGTCCGGATTATATGGCTTCACACCAGTGCTACACAGTCGAAGCTCACCGTGCTGTTCAGATGGCAGAAGCAGGCATTGCCCACGTAGGATGGATACCTTTTCGTCATGTGATGCATGAGGAAGCGATTTTTAGTGGTTGTCCTAATCTACTCAAGGATGGAAAATTCATTCGTGACTGGCCTGATAAGGATAAACCTCTTCATCAAATCTGTCAGGATATTGACGAATTAGTCTCTGAGGCGTACTCAGATCGACAAAGGAGAGAAGAAAATCGTAAGTATTTTGGCAATAGGCTTGATAGTACTCATCCAGTACCTCTGATGCCACCTCTAAAAGTAAAGCGACCTACGAAAGAACCGAAACAAAGCGAACATGACATTACACAAACTCCAGAAAAGAAGAAGCCGCAGCTACAAAGTCAACAGACAGCTATATTAGCTCCTCAAAAGAGCAGTGGAGGTAAAACAAGCAGAGCGGGAAGAACAAGGAAAGCTACTGAAACAGTTGCGCGAAAAGCTATCGCGTCAAGATCGCTAGACTTTAAGCTGCGGCGCGACAAAATCGAACGTAAGTTCCGTAAAAATCGAGGAACCTTATTCTTAATCCTATTTATCATCGATGTTTTTGCTCTGCCATTAACGTTTCGGAGCTGGTCGGACTCATGGCTGCTAGTAGGGCTTGCATTCGCCCTTTCCATCATCTTTTTCTCATTGGGCACGTTGACGATAGACAGTTTACTTCCAATAGTTGTCTCGTTGGTATTTGCAGGTGCTTGGGGAAGTCTCATCCTTCATTTTTTACCTTGGCCTCCGGCTACATCAACTCTATTCTTCATTATCATTGTTATTATCGTTGTTGCCTCTGCACATTACATGTTATTTAGGAAACGTTAACAATAAGTGTCACCATACTTGGGATAGTAATTGCGCTCATGAAAACTCTCATCGTGGTAGATTGAGAGACGAAAAGCAAGCGTTGATAATTAGGTGCCTCAGCCCTTACTTGGAGTGAACCCATTTGACCGGACAAGGGTCATAGGGAGGTTTCCTTGACCAAGCTATATGCCTCCTCAAATTCAGTGGGTGGTAGATAGCCTAAACTCGAATGTAACC
>Ga0187846_10002116_pt1 | contig 11036 bp, 8 predicted proteins | sample TC_taG_FD_161473 | JGI IMG/M metagenome (GOLD analysis project Ga0187846, IMG submission 161473) | Biofilm microbial communities from the roof of an iron ore cave, State of Minas Gerais, Brazil - TC_06 Biofilm (v2) | ecosystem: Environmental > Terrestrial > Deep subsurface > Cave > Wall biofilm ... | reverse complement strand
AGCGAAGGTCAGGGCGATATCGGCGGCGTCATGCATCCGCTGCCCGAAGGGTTGTGGGGCATGCCGCCGGACGTATTGAAAACGCTGCCCGGCTATGACCCCGATGTGCGGAAAAATCGCTCCGAGGCCCGCGAGATCATGCAGAGGCTCGGCTACCGCCCCGATAAGCGGCTGGCGCTCAAGATATCGACACGAAACATACCACCCTACCGCGATCCAGCGGTGATCGGGACCGACCAATTGAAGCAGGTATATATCGACGGCGAGCTCGACATCGTCGAGAGCGCCAGCTGGTTCCCCAAGGTCATGCGCAAAGACTATAAGATCGGCCTCAATCTCACCAGCGGCGGCGTCGATGATCCCGACCAGCAATTCTACGAGAACTACGGCTGTGGTTCGCCGCGCAACTACACCGGCTATTGCAATCCCGAGCTCGAAAAACTGTTCGATCGGCAATCAAGCGAAGCCGACGAAGGCAGGCGCAGGCAGCTGGTCTGGGAGATCGAAAAGAAATTAGCGGAGGACGGGGCCCGGCCGATTATCTTCTACAACCGCTTCGCCTATTGCTGGCAGCCTCAGGTCAAGGATTGGACGATGATGGTCAACAGCATCATCAACAATTTCCGCTTGGAGGACGTCTGGTTGGACAAATAACCAGCTGTCCGCGCGGCGGTGCCGAGCAGGAGGTGACCGGAAATGAAGAGAAATGTTCGCGCGCTCGCGGCAGCGGCAGCGCTGCTGCTCACAATCTCAGTGAGTGCGGCGGCATTCGCCCAAAAACCGGGCGGCATCCTGAGGATGCCCTCCGGGGATAGCCCGGCGAGCATGTCGATCCACGAGGAATCGACGATCGCGGTCCTGGGGCCGATGATGGGGGTGTTCAACAACCTCGTCATGTTCGACCAGCACGTGAGGCAAAACAGCCTGCAGTCGATCGTCCCGGACCTGGCCACGAGCTGGTCGTGGAACGAGGAGGGGACGACGTTGACGTTTACACTGCGCGAAGGTGTGAAGTGGCATGACGGGAAGCCGTTCACGGCGCGCGACGTTCAGTGCACCTGGGACCTTATCACCGGCAAGTCGAGCGAGAAATTCCGCGTCAATCCGCGAAAATCCTGGTACCGCAACCTCGAAGAGGTCACGACGAACGGCGATTACGAGGTTAGCTTTCACCTCAAGCGGCCGCAGCCCGCCTTTCTCGCCCTGGTGGCCTCCGGCTGGTCGCTAGTCTACCCCTGCCACGTGGCGCCGCGCGACATGCGCAGCCATCCGATCGGCACCGGCCCCTTCAAATTCGTCGAGTTCAAGCCGAACGAAGGGATCAAGGTAACCCGGAACCCGGATTATTGGAAAAAGGACCGGCCTTATCTCGACGGGATCGAATGGACGATCATCCGCAATCCTTCAACGGCGGTTATGGCCTTCGCTGCCGGGAATTTCGACCGGTACGCCCAGGGCATCTTGTCGATCCCTCTGATGAAGCAGATCAAGAAACAGGCGCCTCAGGCGATCTGCGAGATAGTGCCCTGGAACATCAGCCGAGCCCTGATCGTCAACCGTGGCGCACCGCCTTTTGATAATTCCGATCTGCGCCGCGCTATGGCGCTGAGCTTGGATCGCCAGGCTTTCATCGACATTCTCAGCGACGGGCAGGGCGAGATCGGCGGTGCCATGATGCCGCCGCCGGCCGGGCTTTGGGGCATGGCGCCGGAACTACTCAAAACGCTGCCCGGCTACGATCCCGATGTCGCAAAGAACCGTGCCGAGGCCCGCGAGCTTATGCAAAAACTCGGTTATGGCGCCGACAAGCGGCTCTCGGTCACAGTAACCACGCGCAACGTTCCCGGCTATCGCGATGCAACCGTCATCTTGATAGACCAGCTGAAGGAGATCTGGATCGACGGCGCGCTCGATGCAGTCGACACCACGCAATGGTATCCCAAAGTGATGCGTAAGGACTATTCCGTTGGTCTTACTGTGAGTGAGAACGGTCTCGACGATCCCGACCAGCAATTCTACGAGAATTTCGTGTGTGGTGCCGACCGCAATTACACAGGGTATTGCAGCCCGGAGGTCGACAAGCTGGTCGACCAGCAATCAATGCAACCCGATAATGAGAAGCGCAAGGAGCTCGTGTGGCAGATCGAAAAGCGGTTGGCCGAGGATACCGCGCGGCCTATCATCTTCTATCCACGTTCGGGTGCCTGCTGGCACCCGCAATTCAAGGGGCACACGATGATGATCAACGGCAATTACAATGGCTGGCGTTTCGAGGACGCGTGGCTCGACAAGTAGGCGCGAGCGCGTCGCCAGCGCATTATCCCCAGCACGAGCAACGCAGAGCCCAACAGGGCAATGGTTCTGAGCTCCGGGACGGGATCGAAGGAGACGCCGCGGTAAACGACCCCATATTGCGGCCCGTCGAGCACTGAGAACATCTCGGGCGGCGGCGGGACCGTGTCGGCGAGGACATCCGTGACGGCGACGATCTCGTCGGGGTCCGCACCCTGATCGCTTGAGGTGCTGACCGTGGAGGTCACGCCGTAGATCGTTACCGTGCCGTCCCCATTTACTATTCCGGTAATATTGCGCAAACCATCGGTCGCGGTGGCGGGATAATTGCCGAGACCCAGGCCCGCTTGCAGGGTGTAATCCAATACCCATTGGGTACCGTTAAAGCTCCATTTTTCCAGGCCGGAAACGGTGTCTTTGCTGGCGTCGGCGATCACCCCGTCGCCCTCGTCGGCGAGATAGAGCGTGTTCGCATTGGCAAACCAAATTCCAAACGGAAAAAAGCCAAACGTAAACGGCGCCGGCGGCGTCTTGGCGTTCGCGAGAAACGTCGGAAAGCCGGGAAGAATGTTGACCTGCGTCGAGGCCGCGGTGGCGGCGGTCGGCAGGGTCCCCGGCGTGCCAACCTGATAGACTGTGTTGATGCCGTTACCGCCGCCCCTTGGTGACATAAAGCGTGTTGTCGAAGATGGTTTCACCCCGATAATTATTGTCTTTGCCGGATTTGTCGGCCGGGCCATAAGGCATGTTGGTCTGCGGGTTGGTCTGCGTCACCGAGAAGCCGTACTGGAACCCAGTCGAGTTACCGGGCGTGCCTTGCTGCATCCCGACGACGGTCGTCTCCGGATTGTTGCTGCCGGGCGCGATCAGCTGCAAGCCGGTGTTGTTGACGATGTTGACCGGCGGCGGCGAGCCGCCATTGCCGGTGTTTCCGGTCAACAGATATTGGGTCTAGCCAGTACCGTTAACATTGGTCGCAAGAATGGCGGCGCGGCCGTTGTTACCGCTATAGGCGTTGCTGTTCGTGACCAGAAAACTGCCGTCGGGCTTATTTGCACGACCGATCGATTCGTCGGGTCCTGTGTGTCGGTGTTCGTCGGATCGATGTGGCCCGGCGTGTTCGAGTTTGACCTGTCGAGAGAGCCAACCGAGGAATTGTAGCCTACGAGGGTCGGAGCGCCGCCGTTCGTCGACAGATTGAGCGCGAGCTCCGATTTCGAGCTGAAGCTCGTCGTAATCCTCGTCAGGGCCGTGATGTCGGTGGTGCTGTCGAATTTGCCGATGCTCGTGATCTGGCCGAAATAGATCGGCGAGGTGACCCCAAAATTCCCGTCAACCGAGGTATTCTTGAAAATATTGGGATAGGTCCCGTCCGCGACCGCGTTGACGGGCATAGTCAGCGGGTTTGGCGCGTTCGGATTGATCAGCAGGACGGTCATTCCCGGAACGAGGTTGGGCGTTGTGTAACCGCCGGCGCTGCCGGTATTGGGGTTGGCCAGACCGGGATAGACGCTGTAGGTTACCGCCAGATCGCCGGGCACTATAGTGGTCGGGCCAGCGACAGCTGGCAGTGCGTCCCCAGCGATCGCCCCCATCACGGCGCATGCCGCGCCGCCGAAAAGGCGACATCCGATCGGCGTCTTTCAGATGGCCTTCGGAGTCATGCAAATTTCCCCCTATCACGTTGCCCGTTTACCATATCGTCCGCTGATGTCACTTTCGTGTCGGCACGGCGTGCCGTTGGCGACGTTCGTCACGTCGAGCGCATCTGCCTCATCAAACAGCAGCGCGGCGTTTGCGAGTCTTAGGCCTATCGAACGGATCGATGATAATCTGTCGCGCGGTCTAAGCTTTGGCGACAGGTTGCCCGCGGTCGCGGCGAACGCGCGATAACTGAGGGAGGGAAGCCGAAATGTGTCGACATCTTCGCAGCCTCGCGGCCATCGCCGGGATACTGATCGCGCTCGCCGCCCCACCGGCGTTGGCGCAAAAGCAGGGCGGGATCTTGCGGGAATACATGATCGACAGTCCGGCCAGCATGTCGATCCACGAGGAATCCACCGTCGTCGCCGAGCGGCCGGTCATGGGCGTGTTCAACAATCTCGTTCTGTTCGACCAGCACGTAAAGCAAAACAACCCGGATGCGATCGTTCCCGAGCTCGCGACCGGCTGGTCATGGAGCGAGGACGGCACGGAGCTGACCTTTCCGCTGCGCCAGGGTGTCAAATGGCACGACGGCAAGCCGTTCACCGGCAAGGACGTCAAATGCACCTGGGACCTGCTCGCCGGCCGATCAGCAGAAAAATTTCGCATCAACCCGCGCAAGGATTGGTACCGCAACCTCGAGGAGGTCACCACCAATGGCGATTACGAGGTCACCTTCCATCTGAAGCGCCCGCAGCCCGGCTTACTCGAGCTGCTGGCGTCTGGCTGGTCGCCGGTCTATCCGTGTCATGTTTCACCGCGCGACATGCGCAGCCATCCGGTCGGCACCGGCCCGTTCAAATTCGTCGAGTTCAAGCCCAACGAGCACATCTGGTTGAGGCGCAACGAGGACTACTGGAAAAAAGATCGACCGTATCTCGACGGCGTCGAGTACACGATACTGAAAAGCCGGTCTACGGTCATATTGGCCTTCATCGCCGGGAAATACGACCTGACCTTTGCCGGCAGCGTGTCGATCCCGCTGCTGCACGACATCCAAAACCAGATGCCCGAGGCGACCTGCCAGTCGAACCCGGGGAGCGTCAACACCAACCTGATCATCAACCGGACGACGCCGCCCTTTGACAATCCCGATTTGCGCCGGGCAATGGCGCTGAATCTCGACCGCAAAGCGTTTGTCGACATCCTTACCGAAGGGCAGGGCAATCTCGGCGGGGTTCTGCAGCCTCCGCCCGGCGGCTTGTGGGGGCTTCCGCTCGATGTTCTGCAGACGCTACCCGGCTATGGCGTCGATGTGCAGAAGAACCGAGCCGAAGCGCGTCAGCTAATGCAGAAGCTCGGCTATGGGCCCGACAACCGGCTCAAGATCAAGGTGTCGACGCGCGATGTCCCGCCCTACCGCGATCCGGCGGTGATTCTGATCGATCAGCTGACGCCGCTCTACATCGACGGCGAGCTCGAAACTATCGACACCGCCCAATGGTATCCCAAGGTCATCCGCAAGGACTACACCGTCGCCCTCAACCTGACCGGCAGCACCGTCGACGATCCGGATCAGGGTCTGTACGAGAACTACACCTGCGGTGCGATAGGAAACTACAACGGCTACTGCAATCCCGAGGTGGACAAGCTGATCGACCGGCAATCGATGGAGCCCGACCGCCAGAAGCGCAAGCAGCTGGCTTGGGAAATCGAAAGCAAGCTGGCGGCGGACGACGCCCGGCCGATCATCTACTACAACCGCGGCGGGATCTGCTGGCGACCCGAGGTCAAAGGACTGACGGTGATGGTCAACAGCATCTACAACGGCTGGCGCATGGAAGACGTCTGGCTCGACAAGTAGTGCGTCAAAGGGAGAGGGAGATGAAGCACAATCGACGTGCCGCAGTGGCGGCGAGCATACTGGTCGTCGCGATTTCGACCGGCGGCTCGGCCTTCGCGCAAAAGCCGGGCGGCATCCTGCGGACCTACGACCCCGACAGCCTGGGAGGGTTGTCGATCCAGGAGGAAGCGACGGTCTTCGCCCGAGGACCGATGGGAGGGGTGTTCAACAACCTGATAATGTACGACCAGCATGTGCCGCAGAATAGCCTCGCCTCAATCGTGCCCGATCTGGCTACCGATTGGTCATGGAACGAGGAGGGGACCGAGCTGACCTTCAAGCTGCGTCAAGGCGTCAAGTTTCATGACGGCAAGCCGTTCACCGCTGCTGACGTCAAATGTACCTGGGACCTGCGGATGGACCTGGGGCCGCAGAAGCTGCGGATCAATCCGGGCAAGTCGGCCTATTACAACCTCGCCGAAGTGACCACCAGCGGCGACTGGGAGGTCACCTTTCATCTGAAGCGGCCGCAGCCGGCGTTTCCAATGTCGCTCGCCGGCGACTCCTCGGGGATCTATCCCTGCCACGTCTCGCCGGCCGACATGCGCCGGCACCCGATCGGCACCGGCCCGTTCAAATTCGTCGAGTTCAAGCCGAACGAAGACATCAAAGTGACGCGCAACCCGGACTACTGGAAGCCGGGCCGGCCTTATCTCGACGGCATCGAATACACGATCATCAAGGATCCGGGCACGGCGAACCTCGCGTTTATTGCCGGCAAGTTCGACATGACGTTTCCGTATTTCGGACTGACGATCCCGCTGATGAAGAACATTGAGAGCCAGATGCCGCAGGTGATCTGCGAGTTGAACTCCGGCGAGGGCATCAACCGGCATCTGCTCGTCAATTACCAGAAGCCGCCTTTCGACAATCCGGAGTTCAGACGCACTATGGCCTTCAGCATCGACCGCCGGGCCTTTGTCGACGCCATCGCCCAAGGCCAGGGCGACATCGGCGGCGTGTTGCAGCCGCCGCCCGACGGGCTTTGGGGTATGCCGCCGGACGAGGTGAAGAAATTGCCGGGCTATGACCCCGACGTCGAGAAAAACCGCGCCGAGGGTCGCCGGATCATGCAGCAGCTCGGTTACGGTCGTGACAAACACCTGGACATCAAAGTGACGACCCGCAACGTCCAGCTCTATCGGGACCCGGCAGTGCTGCTGATCGACCAATTAAAGCACGTCTATATCGACGGCGAACTCGATGAGGTCGATACGCCGCAATATTTTCCGAAGATCCTCCGCAAGGATTTCACGGTCGCACTCAATCTGCAGACCAGCGGGCCCGACCCCGATCCGTTGCTCAAGATCTTCTACGGCTGCGGAGCGAGCGTCAATTGGGACGGCTATTGCAACCCCGAGATAGAGCAGCTGATCGAACAGCAGTCGCGCGAGGGCAACCCGGAGCGGCGCAAGCCTATTCTCTGGGAGATCGAGCGCAGGCTGGCGGCGGACGTCGCCCGGCCGATATTGTTCTATGCCTCGGGCGGGACCTGCCGGCAGCCCTGGGTCAAGGGGTTCACCCAGATGGTGAACAGCCATTTCAACGGCTGGCGCATGGAAGACGTCTGGCTCGACAAATAGCCATCACGCAAAGGACATTAAGGCATGGTTTCTGGTGCTCGAACCCTCGCCGCTTTCGGCACGTTGCTGATAGCCAACGCGGCCGCCGGCCCAGCGCTCGCGCAAAAACCGGGCGGTATTCTCAGACTCGCGCATTTCGATAGCCCAGCCAGCATGTCGATCCTGGAGGAATCGACGCGGGCGGCGTTGCAGCCGATGATGGGGGTGTTCAACAACCTCGTCATGTACGACCAGCACATCGCCAAATCGAGCCTCGAGACCGTCGTGCCCGACCTCGCGACCAGCTGGTCATGGAGCGAGGATGGCACCGAGCTGACCTTCCCGTTGCGTCAAGGGGTCAAATGGCACGACGGCAAGCCGTTTACCGCCGCCGATGTCAAATGCACTTGGGACCTGCTGATGGGGACGGGCAAGAACAAGCTGCGCGTCAACCCGCGCAAATCCTGGTACAACAACGTCTCCGAGGTGACGACACGCGGCGACTTCGAGGTCACCTTCAAGCTCAAGCAGCCGCAGCCTTATCTATTGACGTTGCTGGCGTCCGGCTGGTCGCCGATCTATCCCTGCCATGTGCCGGCACGCGAAATGCGCCAGCATCCGATCGGCACCGGACCGTTTAAATTCGTTGCGTTCAAGCCCAATGAATTTATCAAGGTAGCCAAGAACCCGGATTACTGGAAGCCGGGGCGTCCCTATCTCGACGGCATCGAATACACGATCATGCGTGAAATCGCGCCACGCGACTTGGCCTTCTATGCCGGAAAGTTCGACATGATCCCGTTGGGGGTGAGCATCCCGACGCTCAAAGATTTCAAGGCCCAGGCTCCGCAAGCGCTGTGTGAAATCAACACTGGCAATGTGCCGCGCACGATGCTGGTCAATCCCGCCGCCCCGCCCTTCGACAATTCGGAGCTGCGCCGGGCCATGGGCCTGGCCTTCGACCGCAAGGCGTTTCTCAATATCTTCAACGAGGGCAAAGGAGCGATCGGCGCCAATATGCTGCCGCCGCCGGACGGCGCTTGGGGTATGCCGCCGGAGGTGCTCGAGACTCTGCCCGGCTACGGCACGGATGTCGAAAAGAACCGCGGCGAAGCGCGCAAGATCATGGAAACGCTCGGCTACGGGCCGGATAAGCGGCTCGCCGTCAAGGTATCGACGCGCAACTTTCCCGGCTGGCGCGACCCCGCGGTGGTCATGGTCTCGCAATTGAAGGAAATTTACATAGACGCCGAGCTCGACCTCGTCGATACCGCACTCTGGTACCCCAAGATGGCGCGCCGCGACTACACCGTCGGTTTTGTGCCGATAGAGAGCGGGGTCGATGATCCCGACCAGATGTTCTATGAGAATTATGTGTGCGGCGCATTGCGGAACTACGGCGGGTACTGCGATCACGATCTCGACAAGCTCGTCGGCCAGCAATCGATGGAGCCCGACCCGGTCAAGCGCAAGCAGATCGTGTGGCAGATCGAGCGGGTCCTCGCCGAGGCGGGCGTTCGCCCAGTGCTCTACTACCCGGCCGGCGCCTCCTGCCGCCAGCCCTGGGTCAAGGATCTGACCTTGATGACCAACAGCATCTACAACGGCTGGCGCATGGAAGACGTCTGGCTCGATAAATAGATCCGCTGAGGCGGGACAGGGAGATGACACTGATACTTCGTGCCGCCATAGCGGCAAGTACATTGCTGATCGCGATTTTGGGTGCCGGAACAGCCTCTGCGCAAAAGCCGGGTGGCGTTCTGAAAATCTACCACCGGGACAGTCCGGCCAGCATGTCGATCCTCGAAGAGGCGACCAACTCGACCGAGATCCCGATGATGGGCGTCTTCAACAATCTCGTCCTCTACAAGCAGGACGTGGCGCAGAACCGCCTGCAGTCGATCATCCCGGATCTGGCCACCGATTGGGCATGGAACGAGGACGGTAGCGAACTGACGTTCCGGCTGCGCGAGGGTGTCAGATGGCATGACGGCCACTCTTTCACCGCCAATGACGTCAAATGCACCTGGGATTTATCCGCGCAAGGCCTGGTACCAGAACGTCGAAGCGGTCACTGCCGACAGCGATCTCACCGTGACGTTCCGTCTGAAACGGCCGCAGCCGGCGATCATTGCGCTGCTCGCCTCGGGCTACGCGCCGATCTATCCCTGCCACGTGTCGCCGCGTGACATGCGTCAGCATCCGGTCGGCACTGGCCCCTTCAGATTCGTCGAGTTCAAGCCGAACGAATACATCAAGGTGGCGCGCAATCCCGATTACTGGAAGAGGGATCGGCCTTACCTCGACGGCATCGAATATACCGTGATCCCGAACCGCTCGACTGCGATCCTCTCCTTTATCGCCGGCAAGTTCGACATGACCTTCCCGTTCGAGGTAACGGTGCCCCTGTTGCGGGATGTCAAGAGCCAGGCGCCTCAAGCGATCTGCGAGCTGGCGCCGGCGAATGCTAGCGCCAATCTGATCACCAACCGCGATGCCCCGCCTTTCGACAATCCCGAGATGCGGCGGGCATTGGCGCTGGCGTTGGACCGCAAGGCGTTCATCGACATCCTCACCGAGGGGCATGGCGACATCGGCGGGGCCATGCAGCCGCCGCCGGAAGGGGTGTGGGGCATGCCGCCGGACATGCTCAAGACATTGCCGGGCTATGATCCCGATGTGCAAAAGAACCGCGCCGAAGCCCGCGGGATTATGAAGAAGCTCGGCTACGGGCCCGATAAGCGGCTCGAGGTCAAGGTGTCGGAGCGGAACATTCCAATATTCCGCGATCCGGCAGTCATTCTGATCGACCAGCTCAAAGAGATCTACATCGACGGCGAGCTCGACCCGATCGAGACCGCCAACTGGTTTCCCAAGATCTACCGCAAGGATTACCAGATCGGCCTCAATCTCACTGGGGTCGGCGTCGACGACCCCGATCAGCAATTCTACGAGAATTACGGCTGCGGTTCGGAGCGAAATTATTCGGGCTACTGCAATCGCGAAATTGAGGGGATGTTCGACCAGCAATCGATGGAAGCAAACCAGGAGAAGCGCAAACAGCTGGTATCGGAGATCGATAAGAAACTGCAGGAGGACGGCGCGAGGCCAATCATTTATTATGCCCGCGACGTAACCTGCTGGCAGCCCCAACTGAAGGGGCTTACCACTATGGCTAACAGCGCTTTCAACGGCTGGCGCTTCGAAGATGTTTGGCTCGACGAGTAATCCAAATTCTGCATCAGGGCCCAGACAATGGGCCGCACGACGGCGAACAGGAGGGTTGACAGAGATGATGCGATATCTGGGAGCTTTCGCATTAGCAGCGTCATTGATAGTCGGTCTGTTTGCCGGCGGGCCAGCAGTGGCACAAAAGCAGGGCGGCATCCTGAAAATGTACAGTCCCGATAGCCCGGCGAGCATGTCGATCCACGAGGAAGCGACGTTCGTCGCCGAGGGCCCCATGATGGGGGTGTTCAACAATCTGGTCATGTTCGACCAGCACGTGAAGCAAAACAGCCTTAACTCGATCGTGCCCGATCTCGCCACCGGCTGGTCCTGGAACGAGGAGGGCACCGACCTGACCTTGCCGCTGCGCGACGGCGTCAGATGGTACGACGGCAAGCCCTTCACGG
>Ga0187846_10002115_pt1 | contig 11036 bp, 9 predicted proteins | sample TC_taG_FD_161473 | JGI IMG/M metagenome (GOLD analysis project Ga0187846, IMG submission 161473) | Biofilm microbial communities from the roof of an iron ore cave, State of Minas Gerais, Brazil - TC_06 Biofilm (v2) | ecosystem: Environmental > Terrestrial > Deep subsurface > Cave > Wall biofilm ... | reverse complement strand
GCTCGGATTCCAGCAACGCCAACCGGCGACTCACCGTCGAGATCGGCATTCCCAGCGAGCGTGCTGCGCCCGTGATGCTCTGGAACTGGGCCACCTTGACGAATACCCGGATGTGGTCGAGGTCTGCCAACGGTAGATTTTTCCATTTTCGGAAATAAGATTTCGCATTTTACCATCTAATAATTCGGCTCCGATCCCCCGACAATTCGTCATACCAGCCCGAGCGACACCGCGCCCCACTCGCATCCGGTGCCACCGGGCACCTCGTAACAGGACCCGCTCACAGGAGAATTCCGCCATGAAAAAAGCTACGTTCGTATGTGCATCCCTCGTGCTGGCTTCCGCGGTTGCCGCCGCGGAGGACGCGCCGGTCGCGACGGAAGTCGTCGATCTGGCGAACCAGATCAATGGCGTGCATCCGGGGTTTCGCGCCTTCCACGCGAAAGGAATCGTGGTGGAAGGCAGCTTCAAGGCCTCGCCTCAAGCCGCCGGGTTCAGCCGCGCGACCCTCTTCAACGGCCGCACCATTCCAGTGACGGTGCGTTTCTCCGACGGCAACGGGATGCCGAATGTCCCGGACGGCTCGCCGGGCGCAAACCCTCATGGCATGGCCATCAAGTACCATCTGCCCGACGGAACGGACACCGACATGGTGACCAACTCGTTGAAGTTCTTCCCGGTAGGGACGGGCGAAGACTTTCGTGATCTGCTGCGGGCAATCATCGCCAGTCCACCCGATGCCCCAAAGCCGACGAAGCTGGAACAGTTCTTCGCCAGCCATCCGAATGCGCCGAAGGCGTTCGGGTCGGCGGCAACGCCCGACAGCTACGCGGACGAGGAGTATCACGGCATCAACGCCTTCGTCCTCGTCGGCAAGAGCGGCCAGCGCCAGGCGGTGCGCTACCTGCTCGTGCCGGAAAAGCTGGTGCACCTTGCGCCGGAAGAGGCAGCCAAGCAGTCACCCGACTTCCTGACCGACGAACTGACTAAGCGAATCGAGCGCAAGCCGGTGGTCTTTCACCTCAAGGCGCAACTGGCCGAGCCTGGTGATCAGACCAGGGATGCGAGCCAGCCTTGGCCGGACGACCGCAAAGTCGTCGAGCTCGGCGTGCTGACGCTGAACAGGGTGGTCGCCGACAGCCTGGAAGCGGAGAAGAAGCTGCTGTTTATGCCGACGGCCCTGACGGACGGCATCGAGCTCTCCGACGATCCGCTGCCAGTCGTTCGCGCTGCCGCATATGGCGTCTCGTTCGCGCGGCGCAGCCAGCCCGCTGTCTCGCGTTCAGGCTCCGCTACGCAACTGAGCACGGTTTCCCCCACGGTTTCCCCTTAGACAACTTGGAGTCAACCATGATCCAGCATGCACTTTTTGTTCGTCTCCAAGCCAAGCCCGGCAAGGAGAAGGACCTCGCGCAGTTCCTGCAAACCGGCCTTGGCTTGGCGCAGCAGGAAAGCACAACCCCGGTATGGTTCGCGCTGCAGCTTGGCCCGTCTACTTTCGGCATCTTCGATGCCTTCGCTGACGAAGCCGGCCGCCAGGCTCACCTGAAGGGGCCGATCGCACAGGCGCTGGGGGCGAACGCGTCCCGGCTGCTGGCGCAGGAGCCGTCGATCGAGCGCATCGACGTGCTTGGCGCCAAGCTGCCCTGAAACAGCACTTGCTTGCACTGCGAAAGCGAGCGACGGCTACCGGATCGAGGCGGCCAGTCGCTCGCAATAACCGCGCGCCGCGGCCGCATCCTGGGCCTCGACCATCACGCGCAGCACCGGCTCGGTTCCGGACGGACGGATCAGCACGCGGCCGCTGCCCGCGAGCTCGCGCTGCACCTGCGCAAGCTCGCGCCGCAACGCGTCGCTTGCGTTCCAGTCGAAGCCGGCCGAGATCGGCACGTTGACCAGGTGCTGCGGCAGCATGTCTAGCTCCCCGGTGAGCTGCGACAGCGTGCGGCCGGAGCGCCGTACAGCGGCCAGCACCTGCAGCGCGCTGATGATGCCGTCGCCGGTGGTGTGCTTGTCCAGGCACAACAGGTGGCCCGAGCCTTCGCCTCCGTACTGCCAGCCCTTCATCTCGAGCAGCTCCAGCACGTAGCGGTCGCCCACGTTGGCCCGTTCGAACGGAACGCCGTGCCGGCCGAACGCGCGCTCGAGCGCATAGTTGGTCATCAGCGTGCCGACCGCGCCGTGCACCTTCGAGTGCAGCATCCGATCCCGCACGATCACAAACAGCAGCTGGTCGCCGTTGTACGCCCGCCCATCGCTGTCGGCGAAAACGACGCGATCGCCGTCGCCGTCCAGCGCGATCCCGAGGTCCGCGCCGTGGTCGCGAACATGTCCGGCCAGCCGGTCGGAGTGAACGGCCCCGACGCCGTCGTTGATGTTGAAGCCGTTGGGAGCAACCGCCAGTGGCACGACCTCGGCTCCAAGCTCGTGGAACACGTCGGGAGCGGCGTGATAGGCGGCACCGTGCGCGCAGTCCACGACCAGCTTCAGGCCTTTCAGGTCGATCTCGCCCGGAAACGTGCTCTTGCAAAACTCGATATAGCGGCCGGTCGCGTCGTCGAGGCGACGCGCCTTCCCGAGCTCGGCCGAGGCGACGCAGCCCGATGGCTGATCGAGCAGTTCCTCGATTTCCCTCTCGATCCGGTCGTCCAGTTTCTTGCCCGCGCCCGAGAAGAACTTGATGCCGTTGTCCTGATACGGGTTGTGCGAGGCGCTGATCACCACTCCCGCGGACAATCGCTGGGCCCGCGTCAGATAGGCGACTGCCGGAGTCGGCAGCGGCCCGCACAGCACGACATCGACGCCGACGCTGGAAAAGCCCGCCTCCAGCGCGGCTTCCAGCATGTAGCCGGATACGCGCGTGTCCTTGCCGATCAGTACCGTGGTCCGGCGCCCGGCCGCTCCGTACGACAGCGCACGTCCCGCCGCCTGGCCGAGCCGCAGCATGAACTCGGGCGTGATCGGGTGCGAACCGACCGTTCCGCGGATGCCGTCGGTGCCGAAATAACGCCGGCTCATCGCGCCGCCCGCACCGCTTCCCACACCGCGATGGCGTCGCGGGTGGCGGCAACGTCGTGCACGCGCACGATGGCGGCACCGAGCTGGATCGCCAGCAGCGCCGCCACCACCGACGCAACCAGCCGCTGATCGATCGGTTTCCCGGTCATCTCGCCCAGCGACGCCTTGCGCGACAGCCCCACCAGCAGTGGCTGGCCGAGCGAGCGCAACTGGTCCAGCCGCGCCAGCAGCTCGCGGTTGTGCACGCCACGCTTGCCGAAGCCGAAGCCGGGATCGAGCACGATCCGCTCGGGTGCCACGCCCGCGCCAACGGCCTCGTCGCGCCGCGTTCGCAGGAACGCGCCCACCTCCCGTACCACGTCGTCGTACGTCGGATCCGCCTGCATCGTCTGCGGCGTGCCTTTCATGTGCATCAGCACGACGCCGCAATCGCTGCGGGCGAGCTGCGCCAGCGCTCCCGGTACGGCGAGCGCACGCACATCGTTGACGATCGCGACGCCGTCCTCCAGCGCCGCGCGCATCACCTCCGGCTCGCTGGTATCAACCGACAGCGGAACCTGCACGTCGCGCAGCGCCTGCACGACCGGCATCACGCGTTCGATCTGAGCCGCCGGGCTCACCGCAGCGGCGCCAGGGCGCGTTGATTCTCCACCGATGTCGAGGATGTCGGCACCCTCGGCAATCAACTGGCGGGCGTGCGCCACTGCCCGATCGACCAGCAGGAAGCGCCCGCCGTCGGAGAACGAGTCCGGAGTGACGTTGATCACACCCATTATCAAGGGCCGCTCGAGCGATAGCCGGAAGCGGCCGCAGTGCCAGTGCACTGGTTGCACTGGACGGGTCAGGCTGGCTGCGGCGCGCCCTGCACGCCACCGGCGGCGGCGGCCTGCCCGGGCTGCGCTCCGGCGCCGCCGGAGCGCGGCGGCCGCGGGGGACGCCCGGCCATGATGTCGTCGATCTGCTCGGCGTCGACCGTTTCCAACTCGAGCAGCGCACGCGCCATCGCTTCTACTTTATCGTGGTTCTCCTCGATCAGGCGGCGGGCCAGCCCGTACTGCTCGTCGATGATGCGACGGATCTCGTTCTCGATCTTCAGCAGCGTCGAGCTCGACACGTTGGTGGTGCGTGTGATCGAGCGGCCGAGGAAGATCTCGCCCTCGTCCTCCGCGTACACCATCGGCCCGAGCGCTTCGGTCATACCGAACTTCATCACCATGTCGCGCGCGATCTGCGTGGCGCGCTCGAAATCGTTGCCGGCGCCGGTGGTCATCTGCTTCATGAACACCTCTTCGGCAACCCGCCCGCCGAACAGCACCGCGATCCGGTTTAAAAGGTACTCGCGGTCGAACGCGTAGCGGTCCTGCTCGGGAAGCTGCATCGTCACACCGAGCGCGCGCCCGCGGGGAATGATCGTCACCTTGTGCACCGGATCGGTCTTCGGCAGCAGCTTGGCGACCACCGCGTGCCCCGACTCGTGATACGCAGTGTTGCGCCGCTCCTCTTCGCTCATCACCATCGACTTGCGCTCGGCGCCCATCATGACCTTGTCCTTGGCCTGCTCGAAGTCCTGCATCTCGACCACGCGCGCGCTGCGGCGCGCGGCGAACAGCGCCGCTTCGTTGACGAGGTTGGCCAGATCGGCGCCGGAGAAGCCCGGCGTGCCGCGCGCCAGCACATCGGCGCGCACATCCGGGCCGATCGGCACCTTGCGCATGTGCACGTTCAGGATCTGCTCGCGCCCGCGGATATCCGGCAGAGGCACCACGACCTGGCGGTCGAAACGGCCGGGCCGCAACAGCGCCGGATCGAGCACGTCCGGTCGGTTGGTGGCTGCGATCACGATGATGCCCTGGCCGGTCTCGAAGCCGTCCATCTCGACCAGCATCTGGTTCAGCGTCTGCTCGCGCTCGTCGTTGCCGCCGCCCAGACCGGCACCGCGCTGGCGGCCGACCGCGTCGATCTCGTCGATGAAGATGATGCAGGGCGCGTGCTTCTTGGCCGTCTCGAACATGTCGCGCACGCGCGCGGCGCCCACGCCGACGAACATCTCGACGAAATCGGAGCCCGAGATCGAGAAAAATGGAACCTTGGCTTCCCCTGCGATCGCTTTGGCGAGCAGCGTCTTGCCCGTTCCAGGGGAGCCCACCATCAGCACGCCGCGCGGAATGCGGCCGCCCAGTTTCTGGAACTTGGACGGATCGCGCAGGAACTCCACCAGCTCCTGCACCTCTTCCTTGGCCTCGTCGCACCCGGCGACGTCCGCGAACGTGACGTTGTTGTTGGACTCGTCCAGCATGCGCGCGCGCGATTTGCCGAAAGAGAACGCGCCGCCGCGGCCACCGCCCTGCATCTGCCGCATGAAAAAGATCCACACCCCGATCAGCAGCAGCACCGGGCCGAAGGTGTAGAAGAAGTTGAGCAGCGGCGAAGGCTGCTCATGCGGCTCCATTTCGACCCGCACCTTGTTGTTCAACAGGTCCCCGAACAGGCCGCGGTCGTACAGCGAGCCAGTGGTGTGGACCGTCGCGCCGTCGTCGGTCTGCGCCGTGATATCCAGGTTGCCACCGGCCGTGTCTTGCAGGTGCGCGCTCTTGATGTGGCCGGAGCGCACCTGGTCAATGAACTCGGAATACGGGATCGGGCGCACGTTGCCGACTGCGCCGTGCTCGAGCTGGCGGAACACAGTAAACAGGACCAGGGCGATCACGAGCCAGATCGCGGTCTTGGCGAGCATGCTGTTGTTCAAGTTGCGACACTCCAGGCGGGCATTGCGGACAGCGAAACCTGCGCTTGCATCGGCAATCCGGGGCTATTTTAAGCTTCCCGGCCGCCGGCAGCTTGCTCCGAGCATTGGGGCAAAACAGGCGTCTTCAAGCCCCTTGCAAGCAGATATACCTCCGCCGAATCCGGACGCGACGCGGCCGGCTTGCGCTCCGAAACGGTGGCAAACCGCCTCTTGAGCTGGTGGACGTACTGGCTGAAGCCGCTGCCGTGAAAGGCTTTCACGAGCAAAGCACCTCCGGGTCGAAGGTGATTGACCGCGAATTGCAGCGCGAGTTCGCACAGATCCAGGCTGCGGGCGGCGTCGGCGGCTTCGATCCCGCTCAGGTTCGGAGACAGATCCGAAACGACCAGGTCCGCCGGCCGCCCCTGCAGCGACTCGATGAGCCTGGCGGCTACCGTCTCGTCGCGGAAATCGCCTTCGATCGCCTCCACCCCCTCGATCGGCTCGATCGGCAGCAGGTCCAACGCGATCAGCCGCCCACGCAAGCGCCCGCCGCGATCGCCCAGACGCCTGGCAATCACCTGGGTCCAGCTACCCGGCGCGGCGCCAAGCTCCACCACCGTAGCCTGCGGGCGGATCAGCCGGTCGCGATCGTCGATCTCGATCAGCTTGTAGGCCGCGCGCGAGCGGTAACCTTCGCGGGTGGCGGCCTGCACGTACGGGTCGGCCAGGTGCCTGCGAATCCATTGCCGGTTGGAACGGTTCCTGGCCGAGCGGATATTCTTCACTGGCGTTTCCTGCTTCGGAATCCGACGACGGGGCCGATGACCGAACTTACTCTGTCGCGCGACGAACGTCTGCGCCTGAAATCCGAATCGCACCACCTGGAGCCCGTCGTGCTGCTGGGAGCAGGCGGCCTGAGCGCAGCAGCACTGAAGGAGATCGACCGGGCGCTGGACGCGCACGGGCTGATCAAGGTGCGCGCACCGGCATCGAACCGCCAGCAGCGCGAACAAATGTTCATCGACGCCGCCGGGCGCCTCGGCGCTGCCCGTATCCAGCTGATCGGCCGCGCGATGGTGCTGTTCCGACCCTTGCCCGCCGAAGCGCCCGCCGAAGCCCGAAGGGCGAAGGCGGGGCGCCCGGTCCGCAAGCGCTAGACGTAGCGGACGTCGAGAACTTCGTACTCGCGCGGTCCGGCTGGTGCTGCGACCTCCGCGACGTCGCCTTCGCTCTTGCCGATCAGCGCCCGAGCGATTGGGCTCGATACGGAGATCAGGCCGGCCTTGATATCGGCTTCGTCGTCGCCGACGATCTGGTACTTCACGCGCGTTCCCGACTGCACCTCTTCCAGTTCGACGGTCGCCCCGAACACGATCCGGCCACCGGCGTCGATCCCGGCCGGATCGATCACTTGCAGAGCTGCGACCTTGCTCTCGAGCTCCTTGATGCGTCCCTCGATGAAGCCTTGCCGCTCGCGCGCCGCCTCGTATTCGGCGTTCTCCGACAGATCGCCCTTATCGCGGGCGTCGCGAATCGCCTGGATGATCGCAGGCCGGTCGATCGACCTGAGCCGGTTCAGCTCGGCCTTGAGCATCTCGGCACCGCGCGCGGTGATCGGAATCGCGGTCATCGGAGCCAAACCATTGAAAATAATGGAAGTTTGTGAAAAAACTAAGCCCCGGCGCTGCCGGGGCCGACTGCGAAGCACTTTACCGGCGCGCGCTTGCGCTGGCAAGCTCCCCCTGGTTCTCGCGGTGCAGCGACTGCAGGTCGTACACCTGCAGCTGGGCCAGGTGCTTCATTCCCTCGACCGCGGCACGCCCGCCTGCGATCGTCGTGTAGTAGGTCACGCGCTGCGCAAGGGCAGTGGTGCGGATCGAGCGCGAGTCGGCGATGGCCGAGCGGTTCTCGTCGACCGTGGTGATCACCAGGTCGATCTGCCCGTCCTTGAGCAGATCCACCACGTGGGGCCGGCCCTCCTTGACCTTGTTGACGGTTCGCACCGGGATCGACGCGGCTGCGACCGCGGCTGCGGTTCCACGCGTCGCCACCAGCGCGTAGCCGAGCTCGTGCAGCATCCGCGCAACCTCGACCGTTTTCGGCTTGTCCGAATTCTTCACGCTCAGGAATACCGTTCCGCGCGGCGGCAGCGTCGCTCCCGCCGCCAGCTGCGACTTGAACAACGCCTCGCCGAAGGTGCGGCCCACGCCCATCACTTCGCCGGTGGACCGCATCTCCGGCCCCAGCAGCGTGTCGACGCCCGGGAACTTGGCGAACGGGAAGACCGCCTCCTTGACGGAGAAATACGGCGGGGTCACGTCGACGCGCGCGCCCTGCTCGGCGAGCGAGCGCCCCAGCATGCAGCGCGCGGCGATCTTCGCCAGCGGCTGGCCGGTGGACTTGGAGACGAACGGAACGGTGCGCGAGGCGCGCGGATTGACCTCGAGCACGTACACCACGCCGGCCTGGATTGCGAATTGCACGTTCATCAGGCCGACCACTTTCAACGCGCGTGCCATCGCGCTCGTCTGGCGCTTCAACTCCTCGATCGTGGCGGCAGGAAGCGAGTACGGCGGCAGCGAACAGGCCGAATCGCCGGAGTGCACTCCGGCCTGCTCGATGTGTTCCATCACTCCGCCGATCTGCACTTCACTGCCGTCGCACACGCAGTCGACGTCGACCTCGATCGCGTCGTCCAGGAAGCGGTCGAGCAGCACCGGCGAATCGTTCGACACCTTGACCGCCTCGCGCATGTAGCGCTGCAGGTCCCGCGGCTCGTGCACGATCTCCATCGCACGCCCTCCCAGCACATAGCTGGGGCGCACCACCAGCGGATAGCCGATTTCGTCGGCCAGTCGCAGCGCATCGGCCTCGTCGCGCGCGGTGCGGTTCGGCGGCTGCCGCAACCCCAACCGCTGCAGCAGCTGTTGGAACCGCTCGCGATCTTCGGCCATGTCGATCGAATCGGGCGAAGTGCCGACGATCGGCGCGCCCTCGGCCTCCAGCTCGCGCGCCAGATTCAGCGGAGTCTGCCCGCCGTACTGGACGATCACGCCCAGCGGCCGCTCGCGGTCCAGGATCTCCAGCACGTCCTCCAGCGTCAGCGGCTCGAAGTACAGGCGATCGGACACGTCGAAGTCGGTCGATACGGTCTCCGGGTTGCAGTTGACCATGATCGTCTCGAAGCCGTCCTCGCGCAGCGCCATCGCGGCGTGCACGCAGCAATAGTCGAACTCGATGCCCTGTCCGATCCGGTTCGGGCCGCCCCCGAGCACGACGACCTTGCGCCGGCTGGTCGGCTCGGCCTCGCACTCCTGCTGGTAGGTCGAATACAGATACGCGGTGCCGGTCGCGAACTCGGCCGCGCACGTGTCGACCCGCTTGTACACCGGCCGCACGCCGTGGCCGCGGCGCGCGCGCCGCACCTCGGCCGGCTGCGCACCCAGCAGCCGGGCAAGGCGCGCATCGGAGAAGCCCATTTGCTTCAGGCGCAGCCAATCGCCCGCAGCGAGCTGCGCCGCCGCCCGCCCTTCCAGCCGCTGCTCCGTCCGCACCAGCTCCTCGATCTGCGCCAAAAACCAGGGGTCGATCGCGCTTTTTTCGTGCACCTGCTGCAGCGGGATGCCGGCGCGGAATGCGTCGGCCACGAACCAGATCCGCTGGGCGCCGGCGGCGGCGATCTCCTGCAGGATCTCCTCCGGATCGGACGATCGCTCATCCAATCCTTCCGCGCCGATCTCCAGGCCACGCAGAGCCTTCTGGAACGATTCCTGGAACGTGCTGCCGATCGCCATCACCTCGCCGACCGACTTCATCTGCGTTGTCAGCGAGTCGTCGGCCTGCGAGAACTTCTCGAACGCGAAGCGCGGGATCTTGGTCACCACGTAGTCGATCGTCGGCTCGAACGAGGCCGGAGTGGCTCCGGCGGTGATCTCGTTCTTCAGCTCGTCGAGCGTGTAGCCGACCGCGAGCTTGGCGGCCACCCGTGCGATCGGGAATCCCGTCGCCTTGGAGGCGAGCGCCGAGGAGCGCGATACGCGCGGGTTCATCTCGATCACCACCATGCGCCCGGTGTCCGGGTCGACCGCGAACTGCACGTTCGAGCCGCCCGTGTCGACACCCACCTCGCGCAGGATCGCGATCGAGGCGTCGCGCATCAGCTGGTATTCCTTGTCGGTGAGTGTCTGCGCCGGAGCGACGGTGATCGAGTCACCGGTGTGGATTCCCATCGGATCGACGTTCTCGATCGAGCAGACGATGATGCAGTTGTCGTGCCGGTCGCGCACGACTTCCATCTCGAACTCCTTCCAGCCGATCAGCGACTCCTCGATCAGCAGTTCGTGCGTCGGCGAAAGGTCCAACCCGGTCTGGCAGATCGCCGTGAACTCCTCCATGTTGTAGGCGATTCCGCCTCCCGTACCTCCAAGCGTGTAGCTGGGGCGGATCACGGCGGGAAAACCCACCATCGACTGCACCTGCAGCGCTTCCGCCAGCGAATGCGCGATCCCGGAGCGCGCGCAGGCCAGTCCGATGCGCGCCATCGCCTCCTTGAACTTCAGGCGGTCCTCCGCCTTCTCGATCGCGCTGCGGGAGGCGCCGATCAGCTCGACGCCATAGCGGTCCAGCACCCCTTGGCGGTACAGGTCCATCGCGCAGTTCAAGGCGGTCTGGCCGCCCATCGTCGCCAGCACGGCCTGCGGTCGTTCGCGCAGGAGGATCTGCTCGACCACCTGCCAGGTGATCGGCTCCACGTACGTAACGTCCGCCATTCCCGGATCGGTCATGATCGTGGCCGGGTTGCTGTTGATCAGAACGACCCGGTAGCCCTCCTCCCGCAGCGCTTTGCATGCCTGCGCACCCGAATAGTCGAACTCGCACGCCTGCCCGATCACGATCGGGCCGGCGCCGATGATCAGTATCGACTCGAGGTCCTGGCGGCGCGGCATGCTTCGGCTAGTGGCCCGGTACCGTCGCGTCGGTCAGATTCAGCCCGTGCTCGACCAGCTCGATCAGCACGTGGATCACCTTGATGTGCAACTCTTGTACCCGATCGGCAAATCGTCCGGCCGGCGTGCACACCTCGACCTGCGCCAGCCGCGCCAGCGGCGAGCCCGCCTTGCCGGTCAGCGCGATCACCTGCATCGAGCTGGCGCGTGCGGCCTCCGCAGCGGCCACCACGTTGGCGCTGGCGCCGCTCGTGCTGATCGCGAGCAGCACGTCGCCGGCACGTCCATGCGCCTGAACGAAGCGCGCGAAGATCTCCTGGTAGCCAAAATCGTTGGCCGTGCAG
>Ga0187846_10002114_pt1 | contig 11037 bp, 8 predicted proteins | sample TC_taG_FD_161473 | JGI IMG/M metagenome (GOLD analysis project Ga0187846, IMG submission 161473) | Biofilm microbial communities from the roof of an iron ore cave, State of Minas Gerais, Brazil - TC_06 Biofilm (v2) | ecosystem: Environmental > Terrestrial > Deep subsurface > Cave > Wall biofilm ... | reverse complement strand
CTGGTTGCCTTGCCTCGCGGTTTTTCTGCATCGTGGCCCGCAAATGAATCGCTCCGGCTCGCTCAAGGGCGCATCGAGTGGATCGTGTCAGGGGATCAGTGGTCTGGAGGAAGTCTGATCGATGCGCCTCTCGATTGTTGTCCCAACGTATAACGAACGGCAGAATATTCGGCCACTAATCGAGCGCATCGGAGGCGCGCTTGAGGGCATGCCTTATGAGCTGATTTTTGTAGACGATAGTACGGACGGGACGGACACGGTGGTCGCGGAGTACGGAAAGCGGGCTCCGCGGATCAGGCTCGTCCATCGACAAGGCGTGCGCGGTTTGGCCACTGCTGTTGTTGAAGGGATCCGCCGGGCGAAGGGCGAGGTCGTGTCAGTGCTCGACGGGGATCTTCAGCACCCCCCTGAGGTTCTCCCGCTGCTCCTCGAGGCTCTCGAGCGAACAGGGTCGGACATCGCGGTGGCCAGCCGGAATATCCACGGTGGAAGCTACGAAGCGTTCACATTCATGCGGCGGGTTGCTTCGCGAAGTGCGACGCTCTTGGCCCGGGCCCTGCTTTCGCGCGCGCGCGCAGTCTCTGATCCGATGTCCGGGTTCTTCGCGGTCAGGAGAGAGGCCATTGAAAGGGTTGTCCTGCGCCCCCGTGGATATAAGATTCTCTTGGAGATTCTCGTGCGTGGCCGCCTGGGACGGGCGGTGGAAGTGCCCTATCGATTCCGATCGAGAGGGGGAGGCCGAAGCAAGCTGGCGGCGCGGCAGCAGTGGGAGTTTCTCCTCCATCTAGTGGACCTTGTAACCGTCCAGCCCGATGATCTAAGGCTCGTGCGTTACTGCTTGGTCGGAGCGAGCGGAGCTCTGGTAAACATGGCCGTTGTCTGGGCTCTCGTAGCCCACCGTTCCTACTATCTTCACGCAGGGATTGTCGCTGTCGTGACAGCCACCACGTGGAATTTTCTCTTGAATGATATGTTCACGTGGCGGGATCGCCGCTCCCCCTCGCTGCGTGCGAAGGCATTGAGGTATGTGCAGTACTGGACGGTGACAGGCGTGACATCGACTGGGCAGATAGTCCTGCTTTTCTTGCTTACGACTGCCGGACTGCCTTACCTGATCTCGAATGCCGTCGGGATCGGCTTTGCGGCGGTGGGCAACTTTTGGTGCAATGCTCGGTGGACGTGGAGGCCGTCCCGGCCGGCGATCGCGCGGGCAATTTATGAAGGCCTTCGGCTGGATACATCCGCGAGCATCGCTCCGGCCAAGGTCTCGGGGGACTGAATGGAACCGGCGAATCCGGGAGATGGCTGCGATCTCGCGGTGAGCGCGGCGAGCTGGCGCAAGGCCTTTGTGCGGTACTTGCGGGGGGGGGACCGGCTTCCCTGGATGGAGACGATGAGCGGGCAAATCCAAGAGCCGCATTCGGGTGGCCCATTGGGCAGCCGGTTCTTACTTGCGAGGGAGGCCATGAGAAGGCAAATGCTTGTCGCTAAGACTGAGCACCGAGATGTTGCCCTCAGGCATCTTCTCACCACGCGCCCCAAGTTCCATTCTCCGGAAGGCGGCGGACTCGAATGTTGGGGTTTGGGTCCGGGACCCCTCCAGCTTATTACGAACACGGTCAGCGCCGACAGTCTGACACTTGAGACTGGCGCGGGACTCTCTACCGTTTGTTTTGCCATTCAGGGATCGGAGCACATTTGCATCTCACCGTCTCCGCAGGAGCACGAGCGCATCCGTGCTTATTGCCGGGGCCACGGAATTTCCACCCACCGCATCCGCTTCGTGGCGATGCCGTCCGAACTCTATCTTCCCACGCTCGAATTGGGAGGGCGCAAGCTTGACTTCGCCCTCATCGATGGCGCACACGGGTTTCCGTTTGCAATCATCGACTACTTCTACGTGAATCGGCACCTCAGAAGAGGTGCACTCTTGGCGCTTGATGATGTCGATTGGCCTTCGGTCGGGGTTCTCCACAGATACCTCCTGACCGAACCAGCCTTTGAGTTCGTCAGATTTATCGGCCCTCGATTGGGAGTTTACCGGAAAGTTGGCGAGACACATATCAGCGGAGCGTGTCAAGTGTTTAACAAGAAGCGTAATTATTCGCACTTACCTCTATGGAGACAGGTCCGGAAACGGATTGAAGACGTACCCGCCCTCGTCAAGAGTTACCGCACACTCGTGAAAGCACTGGGTCTGCAGATGGACGAGACATAGGAGAGCCGACATGGCTTGGCATCAACAGCCTCGACAACCTCCAAGCGGTATCCAGACATGATGGAGGAGAGATCCGAGACAGGCAGTTGCACAAGAGTGCCGGTTGATCAGATAGCCCCCCGAGGCAGGGTGCCCTTGTGGGGGGAATGGGGACCCGCGATCGCGCGGACAATTTATGAAGGCCTTCGGCTGGACACACCCGCGGGCATCGCTCCGGCCAAGGTCTCGGGGGACTGAATGGAACCAGCGAATCCGGGAGATGGCTGCGATCTAGCGGTGGGCGCGGCGGGCAGGCGCAAGGCTTTTGTGCGGTACTTGCGGGAGGGACCGCTTCCCCGGATGGAGACGATGAGCGGACGCGAGGGTGGGACGACTCCAGAAATCACAATCATCATCCCCACGGTGGACGGACGCCGCGGAGGAAACCTTGCGCATCTGTTGGCGCAAATCGAACGACAGACGTTCCAGCGATTCGAGATCATACTTGTGGTGGGGGACAGGCGGCAGGGCCGAGCGATCAATCTGGCGGCTGCCCTCGCCTGCGGCGGTATCCTCCTCACCTTGGACGATGATACTCATCTGGACCGGGAGGATCTGATCGAGAGGATCGTGGCGGCGTTTGCGGCGGACAGCACGATCGGGATCGCGGGTGTCTCGAATACCGTTCCCGCAGATGCACCCTGGGTGGTCCGCCGGGCGATGAGAGAGTTGCCGCGCCGAACGTCGGCCGCCGTCCGTGCAGTGACCGAGAGCGACATGGCTGAGCACCCCTGCCTCGCCATCCGAAAGGAGATCTTCTATAGGGTGGGGGGGGAGCACGAACTCATCCCGCGGGGCCTCGATCCCTACCTGAGACGCGAGGTTCGCCGGCTCGGGTACCGCGTGGTTGTTATACCTGGCCCTGGGATCCACCATCTCTTGCCGGGAACGCTCGGTGGAATCCTCAGGCAGTACTTTCGCAATGGTGTGGGCGCCGCCTATGTGCAGAAGTTTTTTCCTTCGTTCGTCATCGATCAAGCTCTTTCTCATCGTCAGACTCCCCGGAACAGGGGACTCTCGAGACGGGCCGCACGGTATCTTAGCAGACTTGCGATAGCATTTCTTACATTCCGGTGGATCTACTTGGGGACTCTGATCTCCTATGCGATGGGCTATGCGTGGGGGATGCGGACGTTGATGGAGGACTCGTTGTGAGTGGGGACCTCAGCGGCCCCGGATGGGCCTTGGACCGACTGCGCCGCGCCGGCAGTGAACTTGTCTTCGGCGAGGCGTTCGAGAGAGCGAGGAGCGTATTCCGGGCGACCCAATGGGCTCCTGCGGAAGCGGTGCGGGAACTCCAATGGGGATGGGTGCGCGCGATACTGAATGATGCATATGAGGCCGGGGCATTCTACCGCCAGCGACTGGAGAGGGCCGGGTGGCCAAGAATCAGTCCCGACAGTTTTCGCCAGATCCCTCCCCTGACGCGGCGAGATCTGGAGATCTATTTGCAGGACGTTGGTCGGCAGCGGAGTTGGGGAAGGCTCCGACGGACGTCCGGAGGGAGCGGCGGAGCAGCGATCGCTATTCCGCTCGACCGAGAAACATACGGCTGGTACATTGCCGGGACAAGGAGGGGGATCGGCTGGTGGGGGGCGGATTTGGGAGAGCCTGCCATCGTTTTACTCGGAGGCTCACGGGGTTCGCCCCAGTACATGCTGCCGAAGGTGGCAAAGGATTGGGTGATGAATTGGCGGCGCGCCCCTGTGGACGACGATTTCGATGGGAGGGCCCCACAGGTTCTCGATGACATTGAGAGAGTTGGCCCTGCATATCTCTACGGCTATCCGTCGGCTGTGCACTGCCTGGTGCGAGCGGTCCGAGATCGGGGGAGGGGACTGCGCCACCGACTCACGGTCATCGTCCTGACCGGGGAACCCCTCTACGCCTTTCAGCGGCGGACAATCGAGGACGCCTTTCAGTGCCCGGTAGCGGAAGAGTATGGCTCAGGAGAGCTGGGGTGCATGGCGTTTCAGTGCCCGCAGGGCGGACTCCATGTCACCGTTGAGAACGTGTTCATCGAAGCGACCGCAATTGCCCCCTCAGAGGCTGATCACGGCGGGGGCATTCTCGTGACGCAGCTTCGCAATCGGGTCTTCCCTCTCATCCGGTATGACACGGGGGATGCGGCTGTGCTGACGGCTGTCTCGTGCCCGTGCGGCCGGGGGCTTCCCACGCTCCGCCTGCTGGGCCGGGCCCAGGATGTCGCTGTCAACCGCGAGGGTGTCGTTCCCGTCCACTCGTATATGGAGCAGGTCTTTAGCCTGCTGCCGGAGCATCTGTGCGGCCGAGTGCGGATCGCTAATGAAGCTGCCGGAGACATTGTCCTTCAAGTAGAGCAGGGAATCGCGTCTCGTGCCGACATGGCTCGTATAGCCTCTCTGGCGGCGGACGTGTTTGGTTCGGCTTGGCATGCTCGAGTCGCTGAGGTGGAGAGGTTTCGGCGGCTTCCATCCGGGAAACTGCCTTACTTCCTGCCAATACAGGTTCACGCATGAGAGCGCTTCTTGTCACGAATGATTTTCCGCCCATGATTGGAGGAGAAGCAACCTGGTACGAGCGCATTTGCGCCACTTTATCTCCAGACTCCCTGATAGTGTTGGCGCCCCACGTGTCGGAAGATCAGGCTTTCGATGTACGACAATCCTACCGGATCACACGGAGGCACGTGCCCATCGCGACGCACGCGTTCGCCCGGTTGACCCAAATGATTGCGCTATTTGTGTGCGCAACCGGAATTGTGCAAAGAGAGCGGATCGACGTTGTGCACGTAGGGCACCTCTACCTTGGACCGATTGGGCTGGCGCTGAACCGCCTGTTCAGAACCCCCTACGTTCTCTATCTGCACGGCGGGGAAATGGCTGCATACATACGGTTTCGTATTGTTCAAAGCGTCGTCCGCAGGGTCGTACGGGGTGCTCGCCTCGTAGTGGTCAACAGCGCGTACACCGAGCGACTCTACCAGGGGATGGGAATCCACCATCCGCGCACCGAGATCTTGACGATTGGCGTGGATCCTGACAGATTCCGCCCCGATCTCGATGTTCGCGGCGTCCGCGCGAAGTACGATTTGAACGGAGCGAAAGTCATACTTACGGTCGGCCGTCTCATCGAGCGGAAAGGGCACGATGTCGTCATCCGCGCGCTGCGCCTCGTGAGGCGCCGCGTGGGCCCTGTTCGATATGTGATCGTGGGCGATGGTCCGGAAAAGCGCCGGCTGCGGAGACTTGCGGGCAGTGAAGGGTGCGCAGAAGACGTCGTCTTCGCCGGTCAGGTGGCTGGGCCCGAGCTGCCCCCGTTCTATGCCGCGTGCGATGTGTTCATCATGCCGAGCCGCGCCCTTGCCCGGCGGGACGGCGTCGAGGGTTTTGGGATTGCCTTCCTGGAGGCGGGAGCCTGCGGGAAGCCCGTCATAGGTGGACGGAGCGGCGGTATTTCGTATGCGGTGACGGACGGCGTCACGGGAATCCTTGTCGATCCCCTCAACGTCGAAGAAGTCGCCGATGCTCTCAGCCACCTCCTGCTCGACCGAGAGGAAGCGTCGCGCCTCGGCGGTCGGGCGCGGGCGCGCTCTGAGCAATTACAGGAGGCGTGGCGGACCGCGCTGGCGCGCATCTGGGACCAGACGTGCGCGGAGGCGATGCGATACCCATGATTCGTGAGAGGATCCGCGTCCTGCACGTCATCACCCGCCTGGTCGTGGGCGGTGCTCAGGAGAACACGCTGCTCACGGCGGCCCGTCTGGATTGCGCCCGCTACGACGTCACGTTAGTCAGTGGGCCGACCGTGGGGCCCGAAGGGAGCCTCGAGACCCAGATCCCGTGGAGCATTGCATTCGAACGCATCCCAGAGCTCGTGCGCGCTCCTCACCCTGTCAAGGATCTGGTCGCTCTGCGCCGCCTCTACACGCTCATGCGGCGCGATCGGTATCATATTGTCCATACGCACACCACGAAAGCCGGTCTATTAGGACGTTTTGCCGCGCGTCTAGCGCGCGTGCCCGTTGTGATCCATACCCCTCACGGCCATGCCTTCCATGATTACCTGAGTCCGGGAGGATCGGAGGCTCTGAAACTTGTCGAGCGGGGCCTTGCCCGGTGGACCCACCGCATTATCTGCTTGACCGAAGCGGAGCGCCGGGATCATCTGCGCTTTCGCATCGCCCCGCCGGAGAAATTTGAGGTCATTCACAGCGGTGTCGATATCGAAACGTTTCAGCGCGCAGGGATGTCTCCTCTGCTGACGCGCGGTACTGCGGGCCTCCCCGCCGACGGCCCACTCGTAGGCTGCGTAGCTCGACTCGTCCCGGTCAAGGGGGTACGCTACCTGCTCGAGGCTATCCCCTCTGTGAGGGCCGCCGTCCCCACGGCCAGAGTTGTTTTCGTGGGCGATGGCCCGCTCAGGGCAGAGTTGGAATGCCGCGCCGCCGCCTTGGGACTCGATGGAGCGGCCGTCTTCCTGGGTCTTCGGAGGGACATTGCCGAGATCATGCCCCTGTTTGACGTGGTGGTCCTACCCTCGCTGAATGAGGGCATGGGAAGGGTCGCGGTCGAAGCCCTCGCGGCCGGCCGTCCTTTGATTGCCTCCCGCGTGAGCGGCATCCAAGATGTCGTCATCGATGGCGAGACGGGCCTCCTGGTTCCTCCGGCTGACCCCGCGGCCCTTGCACGCGCCATCGTCCGCTGTCTCAGTAGCCCCGGTTTTGCCGTCACCCTAGGGACGAAGGCTCGAGATGAGATCCACAAATATAGCGTCGAGTCGATGATCAGCAAAATTGACCGCCTGTATCGCCGCTCGTTGGACCGGGAGGGAGAGGTCTCCTTCAACTGAACGAGCCATATCCCTCACTTGGAGGGTGGGGTGTAACGAGATTTGATGCTAGCGTGAGAGTGAGGGTTCGTACAGCGGATCGGAGGAGAGGACGAATGCGAGCACTCATCACGGGGGGGGCCGGTTTCATCGGATCGCACCTCGCAGATCACCTCCTTGCGCGCGGGGATGAGGTCTGCGTCCTGGATCATCTGTCCACAGGGCGGATAGAGAATATCCGCCACAACCTCGAGCATCCGAGTTTCCGATTCGTCAACGACACTATCCTCAACACCTCCGTTGTTGCCCGGCTGGTAGAGGAGTCCGACGTTGTATACCACTTGGCCGCCGCGGTCGGCGTCCGCTACATCGTGGAAGATCCCTTACGCGCAATCAGCGCAAATGTCGAGGGAACGGAGACCGTCCTGCGGGCGGCCTTTCGATTCTGGCGAAAGGTCGTCATCGCGTCGTCCTCTGAAGTGTATGGCAAGTCGCCGAAGGCTCCCCTCACCGAGGACGATGATCGGGTATTAGGCCCCACGGCCGTGACTCGGTGGTCCTATTCCTCCGCTAAGGCGATCGATGAGCACTTTGCCTACGCGTACGCCGCCCGAGGTCTCCCAGTCGTGATCCTGCGCTTCTTTAATGTCTACGGTCCCCGCATTCACGAGAATGGATACGGGACGGTCGTGGCCCGTTTCATCCAGCAGGCGGTGAACGGCGAGCCCCTGACGGTCCACGGCGACGGCCGCCAAACGCGCTGCTTCTGTTACGTCGAGGACACGGTCCGGGGCGTCATGCTCGCCGCACAGTCGAAGGAGGCTGAAGGGGAAGTCTTCAATATCGGCAACGACACCGAGATCAGCATTCGGGATCTGGCTCTGCTGATCAAACGTCTGACCGGTTCTCCGTCCGAAATTGCCTTGGTTCCCTATCATGATTACTACGGTCTGCGCTTTGAGGACACCATGCGTCGGGTACCTGATCTCGCTAAAGCCCGCCTGATTTTCGGCTATCAGCCTAGAGTCGGTTTAGAGGACGGCTTGCAGCAGACTATTGCCTGGTGTCGGGGCCACAACTTCCGCGGATACCAGGCCCGGCACGTCGCGGCGGCAGGAAGACAGTGATCGTCGCAATCCATCAGCCCCACTATCTCCCCTGGCTTCGATATGTCGATAAGATCGCCCGGAGTGATGTGCTCGTCCTGTTGGATGACGTCCAGTACACCAAGAACGGGTGGCAGAATAGGAGTAAGATCAAGTGTGCTCAAGGGTGGATGTACCTGACCGTCCCTGTAGTGGACGCGTTTGGAAAGCGTCTCGCCGAGGTTCGCATCAACAATCAGACGCGCTGGCGGGCGAAGCATTGGGCGGCTTTGTGCACCAACTATGCCCGAGCTCCGTTTTTCGCCCGATATCGCGGCGTCCTGGAGGCAGCGCACCAGAGAGAGTGGGAGGTGCTCCACGAGCTCAACGTCTACATACTCGAACTTCTCCTCTCGGCTATGGGGATCCGTACTCGTCTCGTTCGCAGTTCAGCGCTGGGAGTCCCCGGGATGGCGACCGGCCGGCTTGTTGACATTTGCTCGACCTTGGGAGCGACGACCTATCTCAGCGGAGACTACGCTGCAGGAAATCATCTCGAGGTCGAAGCTTTCCGAGAACGCGGGATCGAGGTGCAACTACAGGGCTGGCAGTGTGTAGACTATCACCAGCTCTACCCACAGCGTGGGTTCATCCCCGACCTCTCAATTCTTGACCTGCTCTTCAACGAGGGAGAACGCAGTCTTGAGATACTTGGTCGCTGTCGAAGGCACGTCTCCCAAGTGTACTAAGCGTCTTCCTCAAGAAATGCGATCACTGCTGCCTCAAGGCTGTCCGGCCGGAGTCTGGAGTACGTCGATTCCATATAGGGGGACCCGATACACAAGCGTGCCGACAGCACGCGCCCGGAAGTTGGCATTCCCTTTCGGCTGGGGGAACCAGTCGACCAAGGGAGGGGCATCGGGGTTCGCAGCGATATTGAAGAGGTACGTCCCATCCGGGTGTGCAGCGAACCAATAGTTGGACAGGACCAGGAAAGTGTTGCCAACGACATCGAGAAAGTTGACGTTGTAACCTGGGATCGCGCCTGTAAGCGTGAAGTTCGATGGATTGTAAATGCGGAGCCCGATGCTGCCGGCCCCTGCATAAACGCGATTCCGGGCGACGACCAATCCCGCATGATTCCCGTTTACGTCGAAGGTGAAGGTGTCATGATAGATGATTCGAGGAGCGCTCGGGTTGCTCACGTCGACGGCGACCACCCCGACGGTTGGTCCCAGGGCCCAGAGCGTCGTGCCTTGCAGTCCCATCGCCAGAAGAGGCGCGTACCCGAGGGCGCCGTCGGCGCGAGGGATCCGGACGGAACTGACAGGCGTCGATGTGTACGTAGATGTGAGCGCAATCTGGTTGACGTAGATTGTCCCATCTTCGGTCCCACTGTAAAGGTAATTTCTGCCGTCCCACAGGACACTCCAGGTATAGGTGGGAAAGCCGGGTAGAGTTTGCTGGTAGGCCACCCCTCCCTGTGCGAGCCGGAGGACGGACGGAGCAGGGCCGGGGACGATTAAGCCCTCCAGGAACGGAGCCCAACCGCCGTCGACAACCATCCCTACGATGGGGATATCCTGAATATGGGCTCCGGTCGTGGGGTTGAGGATTTGGATGTCATCATGAGCGAAGACATACATGGTCCCTTGACCGTCGACATACACGTCATGGGCCTCGCCTGTGGTTGCCACTGTCCCCAATGGAGTAACGGTATCGTTGGTCACACCGTAGAGGCGCATACCAAATGCCCAGTAGGAGACCGCCAGGGTCCCGGCATCTGGTGAGAGGGAGATGCCGAGCGGTTGCTCGTAGTACGGCCTGTTGACTAGCCACGATTGCTGGGTGAAGAGTTGGGGCGTCGTCCCACCCACATCAAATATCATGAATCCAGCCGGCCAGTCGAGGACCTGATTGCCCGCGCTCGCCGTGACCGGGTGGTAGGTGATGTACAAACGTGTCCCAGCGGCATTCGTGGTCATATTGCCGAAACTATTCTGAACAAGGGTGCCGCCGGGCCCGGAGACGACCGGGGCGGTCCAGGATCCACGGAGAATCGGAGAGGCAGGTGAGGTGACGTCCCACGCCTGAAGTGTAGGCCCGGACGCCCTCCAGAGCCGCGTGCTACGCACGGCGATATCCGAAGAGGGCTGAGGGATCTTGCCGAGATAGGCGGGGACGGTCTGGCTAACATCGTAGGTGTAGATGCCGCCCGGAATTCCCCGGGTGGAGTCGGCGGAGCCGGAGACAAAAAGACGGCGGGTCCCGGGGTCATATGCGATGCCGTAGACACTCGCCCAGCCTTCAGACTGGGTGACGCGAGCCAGGGTAGATCCATCGGAACCGAGGACGACGAGTATGCCAGGAGTGCCTTCCAGGGGGACGAAAGCCCTGAGCCCGTCCGTGGCTATCTCATGAGTCGTCCCAGTATTGACCGCCCATACGGTTTGGAAAGTATTGGGATCAATGCGAAGCGTGGTTCCGCCGATGGACGATTGGAACACGAGGAGGCCGCCCCTTTGATCCGTCGCCCACACGTAGTTCGCGGATCCGTTGGTCGCTGAAATGACTGGTTGGGACGGAGTTGAGGTGGTTATCTTGACCGCCGACATCCACCCTTCCTCGTCGGCGAGGTAAACTGAATCGCCGTCATCGCTCCAGACGAGGTGAGCAGCATTCCCCTGGGGGATCATATAGCTATAGAGAAGTGACAGACCCGTGGGGTTGGTTGTACTTGTCGTGTTGTTAGTGTTACTTGTGCCATTCGTGTTAATGGAACTACCAACGCCGCCCCCCCCGGTGCTGGTGCCGCTCGTGCCCCCGTAAGGGTCACCGGCGCTTCCGCCGCCCGCGCTGCTACCGCCCCCCGTGCTGCCTCCACCC
>Ga0187846_10002113_pt1 | contig 11038 bp, 15 predicted proteins | sample TC_taG_FD_161473 | JGI IMG/M metagenome (GOLD analysis project Ga0187846, IMG submission 161473) | Biofilm microbial communities from the roof of an iron ore cave, State of Minas Gerais, Brazil - TC_06 Biofilm (v2) | ecosystem: Environmental > Terrestrial > Deep subsurface > Cave > Wall biofilm... | reverse complement strand
AGCGTTTTCAGTAAATCCCTAGGCTTGCTCTTTCATTTCGTGTGTGTTACACTGATCGCGTAATCGTTGTCGATGTAAATCGGCATAGGTTACACAGGTAGTGGTGTATTTTTTAAGAGCAGATTAAGACCTATGAAAGCTGATCATTCCTCACAGGACAACTCCCTAGCCTTTCCTTTGTCTCTAGAGGAAACGGCTGGCCCAGAAGTGGAAGGACCGAGTAGCTTTGCCAGGGCGCTCAAACGGGCACGCTTTGCCAGAGGTTGGACGCAGGCTACGCTGGCCGCGCAGCTCGCGATCCCCAAACGATCGATTGTGAGCTGGGAAACAGGAGAGCGTATTCCAAGCGTTGGGATGGTCGTGCTCCTCCTCGATGCGCTCTTTCCCGACGAGGAATTCTCTCTGCATCGAGAGCTGATCACGGCCTATATCGTTGATGACCTGGAACGCCAGGAACAGCGAAGAGGCCCACAACGTAATCAGGATGATCCATTGCTCCAGCGAGTACAGCGCTTGATGGTACAGGTCTTGCAGCTCTCCATGAGCGCAACGCAGGTGAGACCAGCGATAGGGCACCAAGTTGCTGAGGAACAGGCGGACGATTACTTGCAGGAACATGAACCACTCCGGCCTCAAGGGAAGGCGGATGACCAACAAGCGCTTGAACCCCTGTTTGCGCTGATGGCTCAGCTACGCCAACATCCAGAGCTGATTCCAGTAGCCCGCGATTTCATCCGTGAGCTGGCGCCTGGCGGATAAAATAACACTGTAAGTATTATTTAGGCGTATGGTACAATATCAAACAGCATGACACCTTTAATCATTGAGGCACACAAGGTACGCAAGATTTATCGCAGCGGACAACTACGTGTAGAGGCACTACGCGGCATTGATATAGCGGTTGCAGAAGGGGAGATGGTCGCGATCATGGGGCAAAGCGGTTGTGGCAAAACCACGTTGCTCAACTGCCTCGCTGGACTGGATACCATCGATGAAGGCGACATTTTCATCCAGGGGGACAATATACGAGGCCTGAGCGATAGCGAGCGCACGGCTTACCGCGCGCGGCACATGGGATTTATTTTCCAGGACTTCAACCTCTTGCCGATGCTTTCCGCAGTTGAGAACGTGGAACTGCCTATGCTTATCGCGAGAGCGCCAGGCCGCAAGGCACGCAAACACGCTCTTGAAATGTTAGACCTGGTTGGTCTGGCAGACCGCGCATGGCATCGCCCAGCAGAACTTTCAGGTGGGCAGCGCCAGCGGGTTACCATTGCCCGCGCCCTCACCAATAACCCTGCCATCATCTGGGCAGACGAGCCGACAGGCAACCTTGATAGTGAGACAGCAGCAGAGATCATGGATCTGCTCTACCGGTTTAACCGCGAATTAGCGCAGACGCTTGTCGTCGTGACGCACGCGCAGGAGGTAGGGCAACACGCCAACCGCATCATTCGCATGCACGATGGAAGTATCGTGTGATGCATTGACAATTCTATACCTGCATGCTATCCTAGTGAAGCCGTAATTCAGGAACTCTCGATTATACGGCGTTGCCAGATATAAACCCCATGAGGTGGGGAAGAGGTGAGAGAAAAAAGTACATGGCTGTTAGAATTCGCTTAAATCGTGTGGGGAAGAAGAAGGCCCCAAGCTATCGCGTCGTGGTTGCTGATGTACGCTCCCCACGTGATGGTCGCATTATTGAAAAAATTGGCTGGTATAACCCGCTTGTAGAGCCGTCTGCAATCAATATTGATGAAGAAAAGGCCTTGAAATGGCTGAAAGTTGGTGCGCAACCGTCCGAATCGGTGACCCTGTTGTTCAAGCGCACAGGCATAATGGATCGTTTCGAGCAGATGAAATCTTCAGCAGCAGCAGCTACTGAAGCTGATGATACTCCTTAAAGGTAAACCATGCGTAGACTCGTTGAGTACATAGCCAAATCGTTAGTGGATGAGCCTGATGCCGTCCAGGTTCGTGAAGTTCGCAATGATCGCAATGTCCTGGCATTAGAACTCCATGTTGCGCCTGATGACTTTGGCAAGGTTATTGGTCGTCAAGGCAGAGTTGCAAAAGCAATGCGAACGCTGTTGCGAGCTGGTGGGGTTCGTGAAGGCCGTCATACTTCACTCGAGATTCTGTAGAAGAGGTCTGGCTAAGTGCCAAAGCAGAACAAGACAGAGTGGGCTACTATCGGAAAAGTGGTAGCCCTTTTTGGTGTGCGCGGCGAACTTAAAGTGCGCCTGCTCACCGATATCCCTAACCGTTTCGCTGAACTCGATGCTGTGCATGCGGGTCCCGATCATACTCGCCATCTCATTCAAAGCGTACGGCCATACAAGAGTGAAATGATCGTATTGAAATTAGAGGGCATAGACGATGCTAATGCTGCTGAGCTTTTGCGAGATCAGGACCTGCAAATTCCACTGAGCAAATTGGCGAAACTGCCACCCGATTCTTACTATCAACATGATATTCTTGGCTTGCGCGTCTTTACTTTGGATAAATTGGAACTGGGAAAAATTGTAGATATCTTGATCACCGGCGGCAATGATGTGTATGTTGTCAAAACAGGTGATGGTTCTCAAGTGCTTATTCCGGCTATCAAGGATGTGATTAAAGAGATAGACCTCATTCGTCACACTATGTATATTGACCCATTGCCAGGTTTGTTAGATAATGTAAATCTAGAGAAAAAAGAGGAGGAAGAGCAGTTGTTAGACGAAAGTAAATGAAATAAATTGAGTAACTGGTCTGCTCCTGTTCAGACCTCTGGAGCCTGAGCTTCGAAGGCCATTTTTAAACGTAGAAAGGTATTTTATGGAGCCTCTTGATACAGAAATGGATTATAGTGGAGATCAACCGCGTCCAGCCAGGCCGGGTTCGCGCTATAACCTGCTATTATTTCTTCCCATATTTGGCCTTTTGCTGGCATTGACTTTTATCGGGGCGGCTATCTTTCAGTGGAATCTTTCAGCCTTGATCGATAGCCTGATAGGCTTGTTCCTGTTGATGTTTGTAGTGGCAATTGCCTTACTGTTCTGGGCAGGAGCACCCAGGTCTGATCAGACATAACACACTAATCTTCTTCCTCCTCGATGACAATGCGCTCTAACTCTGGGTTCGTCTCGCGCTCTTTATTGATTAATGTCTTTCGATAGACCTTGAGAAAACCCAGGAGTTCCAATGCCTCATTTGTTGTCAGGTCAAAACTGATACCTGTTGGGTGAGTTAGAACAAGCCCTGTTTCCTCTATACGTGCCCTGTACCGTCCAATGATGGCGTCCATAGTCGATTTCCTTTCTAGGAGCTGTCTGCACTTCCTATGCCGTGGCCTAAATATTTTGAATACGTTTCCAGGCACCACAGCGCAGCGATTATTTCTGTTGCGCTGTTAAATAGAGAAACGATGCGCACCTGTGCTCCTTTCGAGGCAAGACCGGCACCCTGCGATGTACTGACTTGATACTGAAATGTATCATACCTGTATTTTACCACAATGGTACGAAGCTTGCTTGATTGTTCAATAGAGGGGCATGGCTATTTGCAAGTCGAGGCAAGAGAGATTAAGAGACAGGAATATCACAACCCCATCACATTCATTCTTTCGGCTTGTAAATGGCCTTGAAGCCTGAGTGTACAACTTGACAATGGTTGACCCTACGGATATACTTTTTTTGTACATAATATAGTACCCCCAAGATATAGTACCCCCAAGGAGGTGATCTGCTATGCCGGTAGATCAAAAGACGGCTCTCTCGCTATACCAGCAGATGCTGGTGATTCGTAACTTTGAAGAGACCATGGTACAGGTGTATATGGAAGGCAAAACACCCGTTTTCGACATTGGCGGGGGCACGGTGCCCGGGGAGATGCACCTGGCCGCCGGCCAGGAGCCCGTGGCCGTTGGCGTATGTGCCCATCTGCGCCCTTCCGACACCGTAACCGGCCCGCATCGCGCCCATCACTTCGCCATTGCCAAAGGCGTTGACCTGAAGAAGATGTCGGCGGAGATCTTTGGCAAAGAGACAGGTCTGGGCAAAGGCAAGGGCGGCCACATGCATCTCTTCGATCCGGCGGTAAAATTTGGCTGTTCCGGCATCATCGCCGCAGGCATGCCGGTCGCTGTTGGCGCCGCCCTCGCCGCCAAGATGCAGCATCGCGATGACATCGCAGTGTCTTTCTTCGGTGAAGGCGCGGCCAATCAAGGCGCTTTCCATGAGTCGCTCAATCTCGCCGCCCTCTGGAAGCTTCCCGTTGTCTTCGTCTGCGAGGACAATAGCTACGCGATCTCGGTGCCCAAGGGGCGGGCTACCGCCATCGCGCGGAATGCCGATCGCGCCCAAAGCTACGGCATCCCAGGCATCTCCGTGAACGAGAATGACGTCATCGCCGTTTACGAGGCTGCGGGCGAGGCGGTGAGTCGCGCGCGTCGCGGGGATGGCCCATCGCTCCTGGAAGTGCATACTGACCGTTACCTTGGTCATTTCCAGGGCGATCCAGAAGTCTATCGCGACCCCCAGGAGGTGCAACGCCTCAAGCAACGCGATCCCATTGTGCGGCTACGCCAGCAACTGATGGAGCAGGGATGGCTCACGCCCGAACAGGACGCGGAGATACAGCGGGCGGCCAAAGCAACGGTGGACGAGGCCATCGCGTTTGCCCGCCAGAGCCCATCCCCCGCGCCGGAGGAAGCGCTTGAAGACGTATTTGTGCCCGTTGGTTGACCAAAGCTGATCAGGAGGAAATGCTCATGGCTGTGCATATACGTGAAATTACTACGGCTCGCGCTATTTCAGAGGCGATCGCCCAGGAGATGGCACGTGACCCGCGTGTCTTTGTGATGGGGGAAGACATCGCCAGGTATGGCGGCATCTTTGGCGCCACACAGGGGCTGCTCGACCAATTTGGCGAAGACCGCGTTCGTGATACCCCCATTTCCGAAACGGCCTTCATTGGCGCTGCGATCGGTGCGGCGCTCGAAGGCATGCGCCCAATCGTTGAGCTGATGTTCGTTGACTTTTTCGGGGTCTGCATGGACCAGATCTATAACCATCTGGCCAAGATCACCTACATGTCGGGCGGCAACCTGCACCTGCCGGTCACGCTCATTACTGCCTTTGGCGCTGGCTACAATGATGCTGCCCAGCACTCGCAGTCACTGTACGGCGTGTTCGCTCACCTTCCGGGCATGAAAGTGGTCGTTCCCGCCACGCCCTACGACGCCAAGGGCCTGATGATCCAGGCCATCCGCGACGACAATCCGGTGATCTACTTCATGCACAAGGGCGTGATGGGCCTTGGCTGGATGACGATGCTCGAAGCCGCAGCCGGGCCGGTCCCCGAGGAGCCCTACACCATCCCCTTTGGGGTGGCGGATGTAAAGCGCGAGGGCACGGATATCACCATTGTGACCATCGGTATGATGGTACACCGCGCGCTCGAAGCAGCGCAAACGCTAGCTGGCGAGGGTATCTCCGCCGAGGTGTTGGACCTGCGCACGCTGGTGCCGCTGGACCGCGATGCTATCGTGCAGTCGGTGCGGAAGACCCACCGCTTGCTGGTGGTGGATGAGGACTATCGCAGCTTCGGCATGAGCGGCGAGATCATCGCGACCGTCGCCGAATCGGCGCTCGACTACCTTGATGCTCCCGCGCGCCGCATCGCCGTACCAGACGTGCCCATCCCTTACAGCCGCCCGCTGGAGCAGTTCGTACTCCCGAACGCCGCGAAGATCGCGACAGCCGCGCGCGAACTGGTCCAAGGGGCATAAGGAGAAACTAAGGCTTATTTGGGGGCGGACCTCACGCCCTCACCCCCTTTTCCAAAGGGAGAGGTGGGACCAGAGACTGAGCGGCTAAAAGCGAACTGGAGCAAAATCCATGACCATCCAGGTCGTTATCCAACCATGGACCGAGACTAACGTTGAAGAAGGCTACATCGCCAACTGGTTCGTGCGTAGCGGTGAGTCGGTTCGCGCTGGACAAGCTCTGGGCGAGTTGATGGTCGAGAAGGCAACCATTGAGATTAACGCGCCTCAAGATGGCGTGGTTCAGAGGGTCTTCATCAAGCGTGGCGACGTGGTAAAGCCGGGAGCCGTGGTTGCCGAGATCGCCCTGGCCAGCGAGATGGCAGCAGCGCCACCTGGCGCCAGTGCCGAATTTACACCCGCATCACCTGCCGCCCGCCGTCTTGCGCGCGAGCGGGGCGTAGACCTGGCGCAGGTAACCCCTGCGGATGGGCGGCGCATCACTGAGGAGGATGTGCGCAGCTACCTCGCCACTGGCGCGCCCGCTACCCCCGTCGTGGCGACCATCGCCCCCGGCGAGCCACTCACCGGTCGCCGCAAAATAATTGCCGAGCGTATGCTGCGGAGCATACAGCAATCGGCTCAGCTCACGCTCACTACCGATGTAGATGCCGCTGCCCTTGTGGCAGCGCGCGCGCGGTGCCAGGCCCACATGGAAGTCAGCTACAATGATCTCCTCGCCTGGATCATCGTGCGCGCGCTCATGCAGCATCCCGCGCTCAACGCGACGCTAGAGGGCGACCGCCTGCACCGTCATGAGGCGATTCACCTGGGGCTCGCCGTCGCCGTGGAGGATGGTCTGCTGGTGCCGGTGCTCCGCGATGCGGGCCAACTGACACTCGAGCAAATTGCCACGCAGTCGCGCGCGCTTATTGAGCGAGCTCGCAGTGGCGCCGCCGCGCCGGGTGAGCTGAGCGGCAGCACCTTTTCATTGACGAATCTCGGCGCCTATGAAATCGACGCATTCACCCCCATTCTGAATCCTCCCGAGGTCTGTATCCTTGGTGTGGGTCGCATACGCGAGGCTATCGTGCCCCGGAATGGCCAGCCAGCGCTGGGCCATCAAATGGTCCTGAGCCTCACCTTCGACCATCGCGCCGTGGATGGCGCTCCAGCCGCGGCCTTTCTCCAGACCATCAAGCGGCTGGTTGAGTCGCCAGCTGCCTATGAAGGAGCGTACTGAGAGTGGCACGGGTTGGAATCATCGCCAACCCCGCCGCGGCGCTCGATGTGCGCCGGATCAGCGGGTACGGGTCGGGCGTGGATAATCAGGAGAAGATCCGCATCATCCGGCGCATTCTGCTTGGGTTGCAAGCCGTTGCCATTGACGAGGTGCTGGTGATGCCCGATCACTACAGGCTGTGCCAGCATGCCGCTGATACAAGCGAGCTGCATCTTTCGATGCATGAGTTGCCTCTACTATGCGCCAACAACGAGACAGACTCGACGCGCGCTGCCGAGCAAATGGTGGCGGCGGGTTGCGCCTGCATTGTGACGCTGGGGGGCGACGGCACTAATCGCGCGGTGGCCAAGGGTAGTGGCAAGACGCCGCTCCTGCCGATTTCCACGGGCACCAACAATGTCATTCCCAGCGCGATCGAGGGCACCATCGCGGGGATGGCAGCCGGCATCTTTGCCCGTGGCCTGGTGCCCGATCCGGCGCCCATCCGGCGTACCAAGCGCCTGGAGATCGTCCGCGCGAACGAGATTATTGAGAGCGCTCTGGTGGATATCGCCATCTCCACCGAGGTGTTCCTGGGTGCGCGGGCTATCACCGATCTCACTACCTTGCGCCAGCTCTGGCTGACGCAGGCGGTCCCTGGCAGCCTTGGGTTGGCGGCGATTGGAGCGCACCTGCACCCCTTGTCGCCCGAGGCGAATGAAGCGCTGGCGCTCGACCTGGATCCGGACGGTATGGCCAATGACGTGGTGACGGTGCTGGCGCCCATCGCGCCCGGACTCATACGCCATGCGCGGGTTCGCGCCTGGCGTGTGCTGCCGCTCGGTGAGACCATTCCCATCAACTGCCACCCCTGCATGCTCGTCCTCGATGGCGAGCGCACCCTCCACCTGCCGGCTGGCAGCGCGCCCATCACCATCCGTGTTCACTGGAGCGGTCCCCACCTCCTCGATCCAATGGCCGTGCTGGATTACGCGGTCAGTCGTGGCTTTTTCAGAAACATTCTCTAAGACAAGGTGTAGATGGCCTATCACACCGACGCTCAATGCCGCAGATTATTGATAAATCCCTCAACCCACGAACTTCAAAACGCTGGTTCTTCACCTTCATTAACAAAACAGCTAAAATCAAGAGATGACGTGGCTTCAAGTTCTGAGAGGCAAGCCGATACCCTTTGTCTTCGACTTCCGCCAGGTCGAGAAAATCGACCCGTTTGTACCGTAGATAAAAAGCGCGCCTCGCGGACGCCCATCTGGCATCCAAGCTGGGCACTGGATGCTTTCTGGGATTTCGAGCTCCCAAAAAACCTGGTAATCGGCTATGGCTATCTGCAACTGACCACTCAGGCCAAGAAGAAGACTCCCGGCGGCAACCTAGCACGCCTGATGTGGATTGATGTAGAGCAGAAAGACGCGGAGCTGAATAGGTAAAGTAAGAGACGATTACTAGTAATTCTGGTGACCTTGCGATTGCCAGAATTACTAGTCTAGTTTTTCCGCAGGGTAATGACGGCAGGAAGCATGTTGAGCATCATTGCCCCGACTGGGATGGTCACGATGAAGACGAACATCACATAAGCCACCCACGACCAGGCCAACCCTGCCCACCAGCCGACAAAAATAAAGTACAACGCGCGGAGCAAGAAGTTCAATTGTTGCGCTCCACCGATGTTGATATTTGTTGTGTTGCCCGTGATGTTGATGTTCACCGATTGGCTGGCTAGCTTGAGCGTCAAAACTGCAGGCAAGCGATTGAGCATCACCAAGCCAAGCGGCAAACCGATGATCGTCAGCACAAAGAAATAACCGATGTTGAGCCAAATCAAACCGGCCCACCAGCCAATGAAGATAAAGTACAAAGCACGCACGAACAGGCCATGTTGGTGCTGCTGAATATTCACATTGACGATTTGCTGCGGCATCATCATGATCGGCTGGGCTGGTGGATTGGGGTATATTGGCTGCTGCATTTGAGGTGTATATATCTGTTGCCCTGGAATGCCCTGTGGTAGATACTGCGGCGGATAGGGCTGTTGTGGTGGTTGCCACTGAGTTTGCGGTGACAATGTTTGCAACGGTGGTTGCCACGTACCCTCAGACGGTTGCTGTGATGGTTGTGATGGCAGTTGCCAATTACCCTGCTGTGGCGGATAAGACGGTGGTTGCTGCGATTGCTGTTGCGTATACTGTCCATCCGGTCCAGATTGACCTTGTTGACCGGGTTGCAGCGGATTGAATTGCATAGTAGATACCTCCCTCGCTATATTTCACACTATCTCTTATAACGAAATCGTTGGAAAAAGCTAACATTTTCTGAAGTACTTTTTATATATCATCATAATATAAGATCAACGAAGTTTAATGGGATTTATTTGAAAAGAGAAGATAATCTACATGCAGGGCTCTTCGTTTAACAAGACAACAACTAATGATACATGCGCTTTCTTCAAAAGAATACGAGGAGAGTGCCACATTTACATATTCAAGTCGTCCCTCATCATAAAAAATGATGGACTGAAAGGGTTCTTCTGGCCCCGGCAACCTCATTCAGATGAGAATTAGTAGGGCATAGTGAGGTTATTTTCTTCCCATCAATGGACGTGTCTATCTTCCTCATCGTTTGCTGGGGGCAGGTGGGTATGCTCCTCCCGCGCTGGTTGATGCTTGCGCAACCAGAGCGAGATATGCGCTGGCTGCATGGTCTCCTGCACCACGGCCAGCAGGTGTTCACGCAACTGATCCAGGTCTACCTCATTGCGCAAGGTGGCACTGAAAGCAGCCACGACCTTCGCTGCATCGTACTTGTGCCGGTAGAAGCGGCGATCAATGAGCACCTGGATACGCTTAAGCAGGGGTAGGAAGAGGGCAGCGATGAGGAGGGTGGAGATGACGATCGCCACGTCAGAGGTCTGCTGGAAGAGCCCGCGCAAGAGCGCTTGTAAGGCAATGATGCTGCCAATGTACACGAGCGCTAGTATCCCCGTCAGGGTTCCATAGACCAGCGTGCGATTGATCAGGATGTCGATGTCCCACAGTCTCGAACGCACGATTGCGAAGCCGATAGAAAGTGGGGTAAGAAGCAGGAGAGCATAGGCGGCGGCCCACTCGATCAAGCTGGCCAGCGAGCCAGTCGAGAAGAGTGAGGGAAAGAAGGCAGAGATGGTAAACAGCACCAGGAAACCTCCCCAGCCCATTGACGCGCCATAGACCACCCACTTGGTCTGCTGGCGCTGGACGGGACTGGACACCCGCCGGTAGCGGTAGACCATAACAATGACGACCCCGATAATCAGACCTAGATAGGTCAGGTCACTGAGCACCTGGGAGCGATAGAACGGGTTTAAAGCAGAGACAAGAAAGAAATCATTGAATCCCCAATACAGAAGCGCCACCACCATGACCCAGCGCGTCCAGCGCGGGACAAAGTGCCCGCTCGGAAACACGTACCCAAAGAGGAGCAGGCCGAGTGAGCCGAGAAAGCTTAGAACATGGGCCAGGAACCACCAGGGCCATGGAAGTCTGTTAATCAAGCCACTATTGAACACAATCGGAAAGAGAGCCAGGGAGACGGCAGCCAGGAGCGCCACACGGTCGTCCGACTTACGCCAGAAGAGGAAGGCTGCGACCAACCAGTACCCCAGTGCACAAATACTCACAAGAACGATGGTGTAGGTCGCATAGAAGTCGAGTGAAAGGCTGAGTTCGTGAAGCCGTCGCACGTCGCCGGGTGTCAGCTGCCCATACGTAGTGCAAGCAGCGGCTGTGCCTATGCATAACATGGAGTGATTAGCATTGTACGACAGGAGACTGGCGACAAAGAGTCCCACGGACAACGTGCCCAGGGTGAGACACAGGAGCCGCACCAGCACAAGCCGGTACCCATGCAAGCGCGTTTCCATCTCACTTCGTGGCTCGAAGCTTCCGGCAGTATGAGCCGGGGAATGTTGCTTGTTCATCCTTCTGCTCCCGTTCAAGGTGCATGGCCGTACTACAACGCGAAATAGAGCAGAACGACCTGCCTGTCGTTTAGAGGCTTTCTCTCTGCTA
>Ga0187846_10002112_pt1 | contig 11039 bp, 6 predicted proteins | sample TC_taG_FD_161473 | JGI IMG/M metagenome (GOLD analysis project Ga0187846, IMG submission 161473) | Biofilm microbial communities from the roof of an iron ore cave, State of Minas Gerais, Brazil - TC_06 Biofilm (v2) | ecosystem: Environmental > Terrestrial > Deep subsurface > Cave > Wall biofilm ... | reverse complement strand
CGGAATGTGTGCGCTGCTCAACGGATGCGTCAGGTGTTTTTCGCCGCATCCTCAACGTGTGCGGTATTACTCTCGCCGAGGACATTCAGCAGCGGCTTGCATAATAGACGCCATTCAGCTACCGCCCTCTTATATTAGCATTCGATCGCGTGTTCGCCCCAGAATTGCAAACCGGGGGTTATCTCATGAGACTCGCGGTTTTAGCGCCCCTTTCGCATTCGCTGGTCAAGGCGTTCGTTCAAACAGGCGGCGATGTCAAGCAAGCCCTCTATCACAGTGCGACTGATGCAGACCCAAATTACGAACTGGAACGTTCCCTCGGTAAACAAACATTTACACTGCTTGCATCGTTTTTACCATCTCCGCGACGTCTCCCCGGTGCACCGTCGTCGAAATTGGCATCTCCAGCGAGCTTCTCCCTACTCGATCTACTTCGCCCCGCGGGTTCGCGAGTCGAAAGGCGAGCCCGCGCAAATTAAACGGCGCGGATAGAGCACTGGAGGGTTTACACCAGTTATGCTAGGACGCCCTTCCAGAGCGTTTAATCCGAATCTGCGAGGCGTCGATGCGACAACGGTGGCCGCAGTCACAACTCATCATAGGCGCGTACCTGCTGCTGCTCGCAGCGACCGCTGGGTGTTCACATGGACAGCAGAGCGCTCTTGGGCAGTTCCTTTACACCACCATCCCTGAAACGGGGCTAATCGTAGTGTACCCGCTAACAGGGTCAGGCGCCGGGCCACCGTTGGCGACAATCAAGGAAAATCCACCCGACAAGCCAATCGACGTCTCGGTTGACCTCGCCGGCGAAGTGTTCGTCGCGAATGAGAACGGCAATATCCGGGCATATGGCGGGCGAAACTTTCACTATGAACTCATACATACATTGGAAGGTCCGCACACCCGCCTCCAGCATCCAACGTCAATCGTAGCGAATTTCGACGGCACTTTTTACGTCGCCGACGCGGGCAATGCAGCGGACAAGCCGCGTGTAGAATGGTTTCCGGCAGGGCAGAACGGCAACGTCTTTCCCAATCGTGTCCTCAGTGGTCCGCACACCGGCATTACCTCACCGCGCGGGCTCGCGCTGGACGGATCGGGCCGCCTGTTTGTCGCCGACCAGGCCACCAACAAGGTACTGATATTTAAAGCTGAAGCTGAGGATGATGTGGCTCCTGTGGTCGTGCTTACTGGACTCCGGTCACCGGACCATGTGTTCGTTGATCAATTGTTGAACATTTACGTCAGCAACAAAGGCGACAACAGCATCGAGGTATTCACTACGACTGGACCCCAGAGCTGGAGCCGCAGCGCCACAATTACCAGTCCTCAGATGAGCCAGCCGGCGGGAGTGGCGGCCGATCAAACTGGACGGATAGTAGTCGCTGCGACTGGAGCAATTTTATTTTGGGCGCCCAATTCCAACGGTCAAGTCGAGCCCACGAGCGACTTGCGGCGGCCTTCACCGATGAATCCGGCGGGGGTTTTTGTTCATTAGCCGGCGGAGCATAGCCGTCAGCACTCAGCTCCCAGCGTCTGAATGGCTGATGGCTGACCGCTGATAGCTTCTTTGCTCAGAAAGGATGTAAGTCAAATGCGACAAGCGAAACCGGTGCGCTCGGCTTTGTTTGTTCCTGGTAACCGCGAGGACCGCATGCAGAAGGCGCCGCGCTTTGGTGCGGATGCACTCATCCTGGACCTCGAAGATGCGGTCGCATTGCCGGACAAGCCCAAGGCGCGGCCCCTCGTCCGCAGGATGGTTGAGGAACTGGGGAAGGCCGGGCAGACGCTGTTCGTGCGCGTGAATGATTTTGAAACCGGGTTAACCTGGGCCGACCTCGACGCAATCGTCTGCCCCGAACTTTATTGCGTAATGCTGCCCAAGGTGACCGGCCCCGAGGATGTTCGTAAGGCCGACGTCATCCTGGAGTTCCTGGAACGCAAAAACGGCATGGAGCCCGGCGCCATCCTTATCGATCCGGTACTCGAAACGGCACAAGGAATGCGCCAGGCCTACGAAGTCGCGGTCGCCTCCACACGGGTGGCGCATTTGGGCGGCCTCACTGGCAAAGATGGCGATATCGCGCGTGCTATCGGGTTTCGATGGACTAATGAGGGTCATGAGGCCTTCTATTACATTGCAAAAGTACTGCTCGACGCGCGGGCCGCCAACGTGCCCTATCCAATGGGGGGACGTGGATGGTGGGATATACAGGATCTAGCAGGGCTGCGGGTGGAAGCCGAACGAACGAAGAATTTCGGTTATAACGGAATGCTGCTCATCCATCCCTCTCACGTTGCTATTGTCAACGAGGTATTTACTCCAACCAAGGAGGAGATTAGCCATTGGCGAGACCTCATCGCCGCAGTTGAACAGTGTGAGCGTGAAGGACGCTCGGTCGTGACATTCAACGGCATGATGGTTGATACCGCACACGTGAAGGTCGCGCGAGATATGTTGAAATGGGCCTCCGCTCTCGGCGTGGCTTAGCAGGGTGGGGAAAAAAGTAGTTTTGCGGGCAATGGCGCAGCTCCTCGTTCCGCACCCTGCAAAAAATATGGCTTCCTTCCTCCAGTTCTCTCCCGCTTGCGGGGAAGATTACCGAGGGGGAAGCAGTCTGGAAGACTTTTTCAGCAGCCTGCTAGTTCTAACGTGGTGTTCGCAAGTGACTTCCGCAAAGGCCGATATCTCATTGAGAGCGGCAACGGCGGGACCCGAACCTGTCTTGCAAAATACCAATCTGCTAAAAAAGATGGTGGGTTGCGGTACTGGCGGTTCGCTCGGTTACAGGCCTATCGCTGGACCGCGTCATTTTACCCGCGCGAGCAGTATTTCGGATTATTCCTTCGCCGCGGCTCCAAATAACGATTTCCCCAATTAGGGATATGGACGATCAACTTGCGCCGAATCGTAGTGAGGCAGGGGTGCTATCAGGCACACCTGCGACCCGGCTCGCTCGGCATGTTATCGAGGCGGTTTCGCCTTGCATCGATTGCGGGCGATTTCCGGCAAAGCGGATTGTGGGCGAGAATTGCGTGGTTGAGGCCGATATATTCCGCGATGGCCATGAGGTGATTCGAGCAGCGGTAAAGTGGCGCCGCAAGCGGGACGCCACCTTCGACGAGGCGCCGATGATGCCTATCGGGAATGATCGCTGGCGCGGCCAGTTCCCGTTGCGCGAAAATACCCGCTACGTGTTTACGATTGAAGCATGGACCGACCGCTACGCCTCGTGGGTAGAGGATTTCGTCAAAAAAGCCCACGGCGGACGCGAAGTTACCTCCGATTTGATCGAAGGAACCAGGCTGCTACAGGAGATCAGTGCGCGGACAACCGGCACGGCGCGCGACACACTCGAAAAGGCGTTGGACAAAGCACGCCAAGGGCTCGCGACGCGCCCAGCCGACGCCGCGGATTTTCTCGACGCAGCCGAAATTGGCGCCATAACTGCTCAGTACGGCGAGCGGTTTGACGCGAACACTTACTCACCGGCACTGGAAGTTATTGCTGATCGCCCGCGCGCAAGCTTTGGCGCATGGTACGAGATATTCCCGCGCTCACTTGGAACAGCCGGCCAGCCGGGAACTTTGCGCTCCGCCGAACTACACCTGCCGTACATTCGGGACCTGGGCTTCGATGTGGTGTATCTGACCCCAATCCATCCCATTGGCCACACTAACCGTAAGGGTTCCAATAATCGCCTCTCGGCTGACGGCTTAGCCCCTGGCAGTCCGTGGGCTATTGGAAGCCCGGCCGGCGGCCACACGGCGATCGAACCATCGCTGGGAACGATGGCCGATTTCGAGCATTTTGTCGCGACAGCGAATCGTCTGGGCCTTGAAATTGCGCTCGATTTCGCGATCCAGGCTTCTCCCGACCACCCCTGGGTCCGCGAGCACCCCGACTGGTTTCGGCATCGGCCTGATGGCTCGATCAAATACGCCGAAAATCCTCCCAAGGAATACCAGGACATTTACCCGATCAACTTCGACACCGGCCATCAACTCGAATTAATCGACGAGCTGCTCGCAACGGTGATATTTTGGGTCGGGCACGGCGTGAAAATCTTTCGCGTCGACAACCCTCATACCAAACCAGTGCAATTCTGGGAATGGCTGATCGGCGCGGTGCAGGAGCGCAATCCCGAGGTGATTTTTCTGTCGGAGGCGTTTACACGGCCGAAGATGATGAAGATGCTGGCGAAAGCGGGCTTCTCGCAATCGTACACTTATTTTACCTGGCGGAATAGCAAGTCAGAAATTACTGAGTATTTGACTGAACTAGCGCACAGCGAGCTAAGCGAGTATTTCCGTCCGAATTTCTTTGCTAACACTCCGGATATTCTCACCGACATTCTGCAGACCGGGGGCCGGCCGGCCTTCAAGATGCGGCTGGTACTGGCCGCGACGTTGTCGCCGTCTTATGGAATATACAGCGGCTACGAGTTATGTGAGAACTCGGCAGTACCCGGAACTGAGGAGTACCGGGATTCAGAGAAATACCAGATAAAGTCACGCGATTGGGACCGGCCGGGTAACATCAAAGAGTATGTTGCTCTGCTCAATCGGATTCGCAGCAATAACCCCGCGCTTCATCAATTGGCCAACCTGCAGTTCCTGCCGGCGGATAACGATCAGATCCTTTTTTATGCGAAAAGCACCGCAGACCGCAGCAACGTGCTCTTGATCGCGGTAAACCTCGATCCGTGGCAGTGGCACGAATGCACGGTGACGGTTCCGCCCAGCCTGCTAGGAACTGCGCCGGGACAAAGCTATCGCGTGGTCGATCTGCTGACCGGCTCGGCGTATACATGGGGCGAGCGCAATTACGTGAGGCTTGAGCCACAGGCCGAACCTGCGCATATCATGAGGGTCGAGAGGGGGGCATGAGGCACCGCAACGACATTCCCGAACATCCGCTTTGGTACAAGGATGCGATCTTCTACGAAGTTCGCGTCCGTTCCTTTTTCGATGCTTCCGGCGATGGCATCGGCGATTTTGCTGGACTGACCCGCAAGCTGGATTATCTACGCGACCTGGGCGTCACGGCGCTGTGGCTGCTGCCCTTCTATCCCTCACCGTTGCGGGACGACGGCTACGATATTTCCGATTACATGGATGTGCATCCCGATTGTGGAAGTATTCACGAATTCAAGACCTTTCTGCGCGAGGCGCACCGGCGCGGTCTGCGGGTCATCACCGAACTCGTGATTAATCATACCTCGGATCAGCATCCATGGTTCCAACGCGCGCGGCGTGCGCCCAAGGGTGATCCGGCCCGCGACTTTTACGTTTGGAGTGATTCAGCAGAGGGCTACGCGGGCGCACGCGTTATTTTTCAGGATTTTGAGCCGTCGAATTGGACCTGGGATCAGCGAGCCAAAGCTTATTATTGGCATCGTTTCTATTCTCATCAGCCGGATTTGAACTTCGAAAACCCGGAGGTGCGCAAAGAGCTGGTGCGGGTCCTGGAGTTCTGGCTGGAGATGGGGGTCGACGGACTGCGCCTCGACGCTGTGCCTTATCTGTACGAAAAAGAGGGCACCAATTGCGAGAACCTGCCAGAGACCCATGCCTTCCTGCGGGAACTGCGCAGCCATGTCGACCACGAGTTTCGCGACCGAATGCTGCTGGCCGAAGCTAACCAATGGCCCGAGGACGCGGTTGCGTATTTCGGCGAAGGACACGAATGCCACATGGCATTCCATTTTCCTTTGATGCCGCGAATCTTCATGGCGGTACGAATGGAAGATCGCTTTCCGATTACCGATATCTGGGCGCAGACTCCGGCCATCGATGAAAGCTGCCAATGGGCCTTGTTTCTGCGCAATCACGATGAACTTACGCTCGAAATGGTCACTGATGAAGAACGCGATTATATGTACCGGGCGTATGCCCAGGAATCGCGCATGCGCCTCAACCTCGGCATCAGGCGCCGGTTAGCGCCGCTGCTGGGCAACAATCGGCGAGCCATCGAATTAGTTCACGGATTGCTGTTCGCGCTGCCTGGAACTCCGGTGCTCTACTACGGCGATGAGATTGGGATGGGCGATAATGTGTATCTGGGTGATCGCGATGGAGTACGCACACCTATGCAATGGAGTGGCGATCGCAATGCCGGCTTCTCCAGCGCCGACTCCCAGCGCCTAATCCTGCCGGTAATAATTGATCACGAATACCATTATCAAACCGTCAACGTAGAAGCCCAGGAGCGTAACCGGCATTCGCTGTTATGGTGGATCCGCCGCCTGATTGCGATGCGCAAACAATTCAAGGCGTTTGGCCGAGGCGCCATTGAATTTCTGTCGCCCGAAAATCCGCGAGTGCTTGCTTTCATCCGCAGTTTTGGCAACGAGCAAATTTTGGTTGTCGCCAACCTGTCGCGCTTTGTGCAATACGTCGAGCTCGATTTGTCTCGGTTCAAGGGCAGTGCGCCCATTGAACTGTTCGGCCGTACGCAGTTTCCCCGAATCGGCGACCTGCCCTATCTGCTGACTCTCGGCCCTCACATGTTTGATTGGTTTTCGATAGAACAGCGCGAGGATACTGCGCATTTCGACATTCGCCCGCATCATGTACCTGCGCTTGAGGTGGCGGAGACCTGGGATCGCTTCATTCACGGCGATGACCGTGAACGGCTCGAAGCGATCCTGCCCGGCTACTTGCCACATTGCCGCTGGTTCCGCAGCAAAGCGCGACAGCTCAAGAGCGCCCGAATTACTGAGGTCCTACCCGTTTCAGAGAATGGCTCGAATTCGTACCTCAGTCTGGTCGATGTCGAATACAGTGATAGCGAGCCCGAAACTTATGTGCTCCCGCTGGCCGTGATTGATAGCCATGACGCCCGACATCATGCGATAGCCACTAACGCTGCCCTCGCTCACCTGCAACTGCGGGAGCGCAATGGCAATTCTGGAAAACATAATGGCTATACTGAGCAGGTAGTCTTTGACGCTACTGGTGACAGGCAATTCGAAAAGGCAATGCTCGCCGTCATTGAGCATCGCCGGCACTTGCGGGGAATGCGCGGTGAGGCGCTAGGCGTCACCTCGAGTGCTTACCACTTGATCAGACCAGCGGGTGGAGCGGCCGGCGAGCCGCATCTCCTCAAAGCCGAACAGACCAACTCCTCCATCGCCTATGGGCACGATTTGATCTTCAAGCTCTTTCGCCGGATCGAGCCAGGGATTAGCCCCGATCTTGAACTCAGCCGCTTCCTAACCGAGCGCGTGAGCTTCCCCCATACACCCAGGCTCGCGGGTTGGCTCGAATATCGTGTGGGACGGGGAGAACCGCTCACTATGGGTGTGATGCACAGCTTCGTGCACAACCATGGTGATGCGTGGGAATATACGCGGCGCGAGTTGAATCGCTACTTCGAGCGCGCCGCGACCCGGACTCAATTGGTGCCGCCCCCGGGCAAACCCTTGATCGAATTGTTGGCTCAAGACTCACCCGATCGCGCCGGCGCCGATATGGTCGGAGTATATCTCGATGTGGCGCGTTTGCTCGGTCGTCGCACGGCCGAACTTCACCTCGCGCTCTGCTCGGAACAAGAAGATACTGCCTTCACGCCCGAACCGTTTTTGCCTCAACTGCGATCGACTTACCAGTCCATGAGAAATCTCGCCGGCCGCACACTCAGGCTCTTGCGCGACCGGCTCTCAACGCTGCCGGAAGGTACCAGGAAGCAGGCGGCGCGGCTCAGCGAGCATCCAGGCCGACTCGGCGCTTGTTTCGACGCAATGCTCAAGCGCCGCAGCAGCATCGTACGTATTCGCACCCACGGCGACCTCCATCTCGGCCAGGTGCTCTATACCGGCAAAGACTTCGTGATAATCGATTTCGAAGGCGAGCCCGCGCGGCCGCTCACTGAACGCCGCCGTAAGCGCCCCGGTATTCGCGACGTGGCTGGAATGCTGCGTTCATTTCATTACGCCGCTTACGGTACCCTGCTGGAGGAAACGAGCAGCGGCGCCTTGGGTCGCCGCGACTTCGTCTCGATGGAACCATGGGCGACACTGTGGCAGGAATGGACCTCGTGGGCGTTTCTCAAGGCTTACCTCGAAACTGCGGGCGAATCGCCGATAGTGCCAAAAGATCGAGACGAGCTCAAGGTATTACTGGATGCCTTTGTGCTGGACAAGGCGATTTACGAATTAGGCTATGAACTAAACAACCGGCCCGACTGGGTAACCATACCGTTGCACGGAATTGAACAGATCGTGGGAGTGCTCGACAAATGAGGGAACCCGTGCCGCGCCGGCGAGCCGGTTGCCATCATCGATCGCTCGAAAATAACCAAAACGCCGAGCAGAAAAAAGCGCCCTAAAAATTGACCCTCTCAGCCATAGGTTCGATGAGAGCAGCAGCCGGTCGGAGTGGAATCAGGGGTGATGCGACGATTCGACTCCACAGGTCAGCGCTGCCATTTGATCGCGGGGCATTCGAGTGGGATCGCCAGGTCGGGATGGCGCGGATAAACCCGCGGCGTGAAATGTTCCGTCGGACGCGCCGATACGACGTGACAAGTAAAGACCCAGCCGTTGGAGCCAATCAGGCGTTCACCGCGTGTCATCGGGTAGTGTTCCGCCGGCAAGCTGTCGACTTCGTCAGCGAACAGTTCGACCTCGAGCGCGTCGCTTACTAAATCGTTCAGATAAAACCTGCGTCTGAAAAATGTGACCGTTGTCAGCACTCTTGATTTCGAATTTACCAAAATAAATTCCCTGCCATTGGTCCTCGATTCGGCGGCGCATGTTAACGAGTTCTACGGCGAGACCGCCGTGATTCTCGGCGCGAGCGCGATACCGCTCTGCGCCAGGCAGATAGTACTTTTCTGCGTACTCCCGAATTGCCCGATTCGCCGAAAAACGCGGCGTCAGGCGCGCCATACTCCGGCGCACTTTCTCTACCCACGCTCGCGGGATACCGCTATCGTCGCGGTCGTAAAAGCCCGGCACGATTTGATTTTCCAACAGGCCGTAAAGTTGCTCCGCTTCGGCCGCGTCCCAGGCGATATCATTCTCTCCGTGTTCCTGGCCGTCGCCGATGGCCCACCCCACTTCCGGCGAATAAGCTTCCGCCCACCAACCGTCAAGCTCGGAGAGATTCAATCCGCCATTGACCAGCACTTTCATGCCACTGGTGCCGCACGCCTCCCACGGCCGGCGGGGCGTGTTTATCCAAAGATCAACTCCGCGAACCAGGTACTCGGCGAGCAGCATGTCGTAGTCGCTCAAAAAAACCACTCGACTACGCAGTTCGGGCCGCGCGACGAATTCAATCCACGCCTTGACCAGTGCCTTGCCGGGCTGGTCCGCGGGATGAGCCTTGCCGGCGACGACGAGCTGCACCGGGCGTTGCCGATCAGAGAGTAAACGGGCCAGACGTTCAGGATCATGCAACAAGAGGTTGGGCCGCTTGTAGACGGCAAACCGCCGCGCGAATCCAATCGTCAGTATATTCGGATCGAATACGTTCTTAGCTCCTGTACTTGGTGATTCATTGCCGGACTCGTGCGCCAGCCGCTCACGAATGTAGGCGACCAATTCCTCGCGGTTCTTCGCGCGCATCGCCCACAGCTCTGCCGCCGGTAAAGTGTCTATCCGCTCGCCAACGCCTTCCATCGTCTCACGCCAGCGCTCGGCCCCGCAGGCCTCCGTCCACAGTTGGTCGGCGGCCACGGAATCCCAGGTCGGCGTGTGCACGCCGTTCGTCACGTGTCCGACTGGAACTTCGGAGAGCGGCCACCCATCGAAGAGCGGCGAGAAAATACGCCGGCTGACCTTGCCGTGGAGCTCACTTACCGCGTTGACTGCGCCGCTTCCGCGCAGCGCAAGATAGGCCATGTTGAAAGGCTCGGTATCATCTTCAGGATTCTTGCGCCCCAGTCCCAGGAGTTCCTTGAATTCGATTTCGAGTACGTCAGCGGCGTAATGCTTGAGGTAGCGTTCGAGCAGCGGCGGCTCAAAGCTATCAAACCCGGCCGGAACTGGGGTATGGGTCGTGAACAGATTGCCTGCGCGCGTCGCTGTCAGGGCGACGTCGAACGGCCGCTTGTGCTCGACCATGAATTCATGCGCGCGTTCGAGTACGGCAAAAGCCGCGTGGCCTTCGTTCAGATGGCAGACCTCCGGTTTGAGACCGATGGAGTGGAGCAACCGCCAGCCGCCCAGGCCGAGGACCAACTCCTGCTGCAAGCGCAGCTCTTTCCCGCCCCCGTATAGCTCGCTGGTGACACCGCGATAGACCGGAGCATTCGCGGGGTCGTTGCTGTCTAACAGGTAGAGCTTGACTCTCCCAACCTGTGCCTCCCATGCGCGCAGCCATAGCGTGGGTCCTGCAACGCGAACCCTAGGACGGACCCATTCGCCCTCGGCATTACGCACGGGCGTGATCGGCAGTTGGCCCGGGTCGTTGTACGGAAACAACGCCGTCTGATTGCCATCATGATCGATATATTGCCGGAAATAGCCCTGTTGATAGAGTAGCCCGATTCCCACAACCGGAACGCCAAGATCATTAGCGGCCTTGAGCTGATCGCCGGCGACGTTGCCAAGACCACCTGAATAAATCGGCAACGACTCGCTCAAGCCGAATTCCATGCTGAAGTAGGCCGCGCAAGTAAGCGGTGCCTGGGGATGCGTGCGCTCAAACCAGGTCTTGGCTTGAGTCGCCCGTCGCCGTGCCAGGACTACGCCCGTCAGTCTCTCGAGGAATTCAGGGTCAGAGAGGGCGCTCCGCAGGCGAGTCCGCGCAACAGTTTGCAACACCACCTGCGGATTGTGGGTAGCTGCCCAGAGCTCGGAATCGAGTCCGCGCCAGATATCGTCAGCGCCATGTTCCCAGCTGTTGCGCAGATCGAATGCCAACTCCTCCAAGTAACCCATTCCTTCGGGAGCTTGCGGTGAAGAACTATACTCCAGCTCTGCCATACACCCTCGTGCCGACAGCGGATTGATCCGATCTCCGCGCTGGCAGTTTCGGTCATTTGAAAAGATTGCTGAAGCTGGGGAGGTGCACAAACCCCGCGATGT
>Ga0187846_10002111_pt1 | contig 11039 bp, 6 predicted proteins | sample TC_taG_FD_161473 | JGI IMG/M metagenome (GOLD analysis project Ga0187846, IMG submission 161473) | Biofilm microbial communities from the roof of an iron ore cave, State of Minas Gerais, Brazil - TC_06 Biofilm (v2) | ecosystem: Environmental > Terrestrial > Deep subsurface > Cave > Wall biofilm ... | reverse complement strand
CCTTTTAAAGAATCGTGTTTGTAATGGTGGCCCTTGTGGCGTCCTGGGGCAACCACAACGGTTGCCCCTGCGACGCAGCGCGAAAACGTGCTTTTTTCACTCTTCGCTGCCATGAGGCGGGACAAACCAGCCGCTACCCCCCTCCACGTAGCTCACCCAAAACCGGAGTCGCATTTTCCGAGGGTAACGTCGTCAAGAACCTCCCCCGTGCAGGACTGCCATTTCAGATCAGGACGCTCATTCTCTCGCTCCTATCTAGCACGCTATGCCCCTTCGCGTATAGTCGCCGCCAAACTCCGCTACTTTCGCATATTGGAGAAACTTTCGGTTGACCGGCTGTGTTTCTCTGATGTATCAATAGCTCCCGAGAGAAACGAGGCCGAGTGTGGCGGGACGCCGGGGCTTCGCGGCGCCTGTATTGGAAGACTCTGGACTTTCAATGGGAGGTCGAACATGGAGATCACCAGGAGAGGATTCTTGGACCGGAGCATCAAGGGCGGGGTCAATGCTGCTTTAGGTGTGGCGGCATTAGGGACAACGTCAAGAGCGGTTGCTCCAAGCGACAAAGTAGTGGTGGGCGTCATGGGAGTGGGGGGAAGAGGAACTCAGCTAGCTACGTTTTTTGCCGCGCGCCCGGATGTGGAAATTGCCTACGTTTGCGATGTCAATGCAAAGCGGCTTCCGATCGCCGTAAAGGCTGTCCAGGACACGAACGGGAAAACACCCAAGGCCATTGGCAATTTCCAGCGTATCCTGGAAGACAAAGCCGTCGATGCGATGGTTTGTGCCACCCCAGACCATTGGCATTCGCTAGCTACGATATTGGCCTGCCAAGCGGGAAAAGATGTATACGTGGAAAAACCGGCCTCGCATGACATTTGGGAGGGCCGGCAGATGGTCGAGGCGGCACGCAAGTACAACCGGGTGGTGCAAGTGGGTATGCAAAACCGGAGCAGTTCGTATGGCGCGACCGCGCGTGCGTTAATCCAATCGGGCAAACTCGGCACTGTTCATCTGGTTCGTGTCTACAATATGCTGAACCGGACACCTGTGGAGGACACACCGGATTCCGCGCCACCGGAAGGCTTCGATTGGGACCTGTGGGTAGGTCCTGGACCGCTACGGCCTTACAACCCTAAGTATTTCCGCCGGGTTTTCTGGGACTTCAACGGTGGGCTGATAACGGATGACGGGGTTCATCAATTGGATTTAGCCCGGTATGTCGTAGGGGTATCCCTTCCCAAGTCCGTCCATCACGCTGGTGGAGAGCTCTGCTTTAAGGACATCGCGCAGACGCCCGACACCTCAATTGTCACCTATGGTTATGACGGGCTGACCTTGGTTTTCGAGGAGACATGGTGGACGCCTTACATGATCAAGATCCCCACCACTGTGAGAGAAAGCACGACGCAGTTCCCCGATTGGTATCCCTTTATTGGGACGAGAGTAGAAATCCATGGCAGCGAAGGCATGATGATTCTGGGCCGCCACGGAGGGGGATGGCAGCTCTTCGACAAAGAGGGGCACAAGATTTCGAGCGACAAGCAAACCTTTGCGGCCATGCAGGCGGCCCACGTGGGCAATTTCATAAGCTGTGTTCACGACCGGAAGCGCCCTAACGCCGATGCGGAGGAAGGCCATATTTCCGCAGCCCTGTGTCACATGGCGAACATTTCCTACCGAGTGGGGGGCCGAATGCTGGAGTTCGACCTTGCTAAAGAGGCTTTTGTAGATGACGGCCAAGCAAATCAATACCTGAAGCGAACGTATCGGAAGCCTTGGGTGGTGCCCGAAAATGTGTAGACGGAGCGAAATCGCTGTCGTGAGGTCAGAGGATGGAAAACGGCGTAAGTTCTTCTCGGCGGAAATTTCTTACCACTGTAGCAGGAGCTGGAGCGATGGCCGGCCTTTCGAGTCTCAGGTCGCATGAGGCTGCCGGCGGCAATTCTGCCGGCCCGCTGCCGATTGTTTATTTTTCCAAGCATTTACAGTGGCTTGACTGGGAGCATATGGCTGAGACGACGAAGGAACTGGGATTTGACGGTGTCGATGTGACGGTACGTCAGGGCGGCCACGTGGAACCGGGGCGCGTGCAGGAAGATTTGCCCAAGGTGGCGAAGATCGTCCGTCAGGCAGGCCTGACAATTCCCATGATCACCGCCGGAATCGTTGACGTCGAATCTCCGGATGCGGAAGCCATTATTCGCACGGCGAGTGAGGCGGGGATAACTCGTTACCGGTGGGGTTGGTTCTCTTGGTCGGACAACAAGAAGGAACCCGATTTATCCAACTTCCATGCGACCATCGAAAGGCCTTCTGGTCTGCTCATCGACGTGCCTGATCGGCTCGCCCAGTTGAAGAAGCGAGTCTCCAGATTGTCGGCGTTGAACGAGAAGTACAGAATCTGTGCAATGTACCATAACCATTCGGGCGCCATGGTCGGGGCGTCGGTGTGGGATCTTTGGGCATTGATTAAGGACTTTGATACTCGATGGGTAAGCTCAAATTTCGACATCGGCCATGCCACTGTGGAAGGGGGACTGGGCGGATGGGTCAATAGTACACGCCTGATGGCGCCGTTTATGAGGGGCGTGGCGATCAAAGATTTCAAATGGGGTAGGAACGCCAAAGGCCAGTGGGAGCCCCAGTGGTGTCCGCTCGGTGAAGGAATGGTGAACTTCCCCGCGTACTTCGCAATGCTAAAACAGGCCAACTTCTCCGGGCCTGTGCAGTTGCATACGGAATATCCTTTGGGAGGAGTGGACACGGGCGCTAAGACACTAACGATGGACAAGGCACAAGTTCTTGCCACGATTGGCAAAGATCTTAGTACCTTGAAAGGCTGGATGAGGCAGGCGCAGTTGATCTGATCAAAACAGCCCACCTCAAACAATGAAGAATCTTCGCTCGAAATGACAACGTTCAGATCGGCTCGAGAGGGAAAATGAACCGGCGAGCTTTCCTGGGGGATTCGAGTAGGGCCGCGCTGGCGTTGGGTCTTTCCTCCCGGCTCCGGCCATTGACGGGAAACGAGGAGCGGACAAGCGGAGAAGGCACAGGCAGCGCTCAGCAGGTGACATCGGAACCGGTATTGCCGGGCACTGCTCCTCTGACCAGCCAAGGGGACTTGGCGGCACAGATGGTGGATGGAATTCACCAATTTCTGCTGCGCCAGACTCAAACCGCGGCTCAAGAACGAGGACGATTCTGGCAACGGAACTATCAGTCGGTTGAGGAGTACAATCGCTCCGTTTCACCCAACCGCGAACGCTTTCGCCAAATCATCGGCGCAATAGATCCAAGGACCGGAGTTCGGGCGCCCGAACTTCTGGCGACCATGTTTACCTCTGCCCAAATCTCCCAGGGGTCCGGCTATAACGTGTATGCAGTAAGTTGGCCGGTCTTCGGCCCAGTGGTTGCAGACTTTGACGGATTGGCTGCTGAAGGATTGCTGTTGCAGCCCGAAGGCAAGGCGGTGGCGCGGGTCGTAGCGATTCCGGACGCTGACTGGACTCCTGAGATGCTTGTAGGGTTGGCGTTGGGAGTTCCGCCGGAGGCTCAGTTTGCGCGACGCCTGGCGGAGAACGGCTGCCAAGTGATGATTCCTGTTCTTATCAATCGCGACGATACTTTCTCGGGTATTCCTGGGGTCTCGATGACCAACGAGACCCACCGGGAATGGATTTACCGAATGGCTTACGAGGTGGGCCGGCACATCATCGGGTTTGAGGTGCAGAAGGTGCTGGCGGGGATCGATTGGTTCGCAGGCGAGAACGAAACGCAACCACTCCGGATCGGCGTAATGGGCTATGGGGAAGGCGGGTTATTGGCCCTTTACGCGGGCGCCCTCGATTCCAGAATTGATGTAACAGTGGTGAGCGGCTATTTCCAACCGCGTGAGGCACTATGGAAGCAGCCTATTTACCGGGATGTGTGGGGGTTGGTACTCGAGTTTGGGGATGCGGAGTTGGCGAGCCTCATTGCACCTCGCGCCCTCGTCGTTGAAGCGAGCCGGGGGCCGGAGGTGGGAGGGCCACCGCCGGTAACTGAGGTGCATAAGGAAGGGGCATGTCCAAATGGCAAGCTGGTTTCTCCGCCACTCGATGCCGTGCGGGAGGAGGTGGAGCGAGCGCGCTCTTTCTTTGCAGGTTTGAAGGCAGAGGAGAAACTCCGACTGGTAGTGAGCAAGGAAGGGAGCGGGCAACCTGGTTCGGAGGAGGTTTTGGAGGCTCTACTTGGCTACCTAGGTGTTCGCGCCGGCCTCCGCCCATTGGGAAGCGCGCCCCACGACGCTCGCCCTAAGTATGATCCTCTGCCACGCCTTCATTCCCAGTTCGACCAACTCGTGGGTTTCACTCAGGCGCTGATACGGAAATCACCTGACCGCCGCGCGGAGTTCTGGGCGAAAGCAGACGCTTCGTCGCCGGAGCGTTGGAAAGAGAGTACCAAGTTCTATCGTGACTACATATGGGAAGAGGTAATTGGTCGTCTTCCCTCACCGAGTCTCCCGGCTAATCCCCGCACGCGCCTGGTCTATGACGCGCCCAAATTCAAAGGCTACGAAGTGGTATTGGATGTGTGGCGGGACGTTTTCGCGTATGGCATCCTTCTGGTTCCCAAAGACATCAGGCCGGGCGAGCGACGACCGGTGGTGGTGTGCCAGCACGGTTTGGAGGGTCGCCCTCAAGATGTAGCGGATCCAAAGGTCGATTCGCACTTCTATCATCATTTTGCCGCGAGCTTGTCCGACCAGGGGTTTGTCACCTATTCTCCTCAGAATCCCTACATTGGGGAGGACCGTTTCCGCATCCTTCAGCGCATGGGTCATCCCCTCAAACTTGCTCTGTACTCCTTCATCATCGGCCAGCACGAGCAAACGTTGGATTGGCTGGCTGAGCAGAGCTTTGTTGATCCTGAGCGGATCGGATTCTATGGGCTTTCCTACGGTGGAAAAACTGCCGTTCGTGTGCCTCCGTTTTTGGACCGTTATGCCCTGTCGATCTGTTCGGGGGACTTTAATGAATGGGTTTGGAAGACCACGAACGTCCTCACAAAGTACAGCTATCTGTTGTGGGGCGAATACGACATGTATGAATTCAACTTCGCCAATGTGGTGAACTATGGGGAACTGGCGAATCTCATGGCCCCACGGCCCTTTATGGTCGAGCGCGGCCACGACGACGGGGTAGGAATGGATGAATGGATTTCGTTTGAATACGCCAAGGTGCGCCGGTTCTATGACAAGATGGGCCTTCCGAAAAATACCGCCATAGAGTTCTTCACCGGGCCGCACACCATCCACGGTGTGGGAACCTTCGACTTTCTTCGCGAACACCTGATGTCGCCAAAACGCGCGTAGCGGTAACGCCCCTCCGGGAGCGGGGAGAGCTGTAACGCCGCTCGCCAAGCGGCGCTGCGGAGCGTGAATCCGCGACGAATTAGACGACGGGAGGCATATAGACATGCCAAAGAAACGGGAATCGTTGAGCCGTCGAGTGAGCGCAGGAGCCGTGGGGAAAAGGCTTGGTCGGACGCGAGCCAGTCGGGCGGGGTCGGGCGAAATTGAACTTACACTGCTGAGACGCGATAAACGGGGCATTTCCCGCGCTACTAAGGAGCGTGCCGATCCCAAGAAAGTCGCAATCTTTGCCATCGACTGTTGGCACTGGCATTGGTGCACGACTTGGCGCAGCCGCGCCGGTTCGTTGATCCCGCGGTTCAACTATTCCTTTGACTCCGCTCGGAAGCTGGGAATGACGATAGTATTCAGCCCTACCAATTCAATGCGCGACATGAATGAATTACCTCAGCGCCAGGCGACCCTGGCGCTGCTGGACCATCCTCTGCCGATGTTAGCCAACTTGTCGGATCCGTATCCCGGAGCGATCCGTTGGGGGATGTGTGAGTGCGGCCTGGGGGAGGCGTGTTTTTACAACAATAACAACAATAACCAACATCCGGATTTGAAGATGGAGGCGGACGAGTTCATTGCCCTAACCCAGCAGGAGGCCTACAACGTCCTTAAGGAGCGGGATATCACGCACATCATATACACTGGCTTCGCCACCAACATGTGCATGTGGGGTAAGCCGACGGGGATGAAGTACATGCGGCAGTTCGGCTTCAAGTGCTGTTTTGCGCGTGACATGACGGAAGCCATCACGGGATACCTAGAGGAAAGTTTTAATCCGACTCGCGGGACGATGGAGGTGATCGAGACGATGGAGCGTGATCTTGCGCCCTCGATCGACATGGAACAGACGCTGCGCAAGGCGGGAGCGTGGGAAGGGAACCCGGTTTTGGATTACGTGCATCTCGCGCCCTGGGGCCGGCTATTCGGAGGAGCCGTCTACCCTGTACCCATTCAGGTGGAGCTAGTCTGCCGGCATGTGCCAGGCGCCGAGTTGCGCTACACGCTGGACGGGAGCGATCCAACCCCCACGTCTCCCATCTACCAGAAGCCGATAACGGTCGGAGAGGTTGCCGGGGGGACATGGACGAACGAACTTAATCAGCAAAGCAGCGCAACCACCTCGGTTCAGGGGGCGATTGTACTGAAAGCGGCTGGATTCAAGGGTAGAAAGCTCGTGACGCGCATCAGCGAGGCCACATATTGCAAGTATCCTCCTTGGCCTGATCCCCCCCAAGTGTTCGTTTCCGACCTGAAACCGCTCCAGGAGCTCGTCGGGGAGGTCAAGCCGAACAGCTACGCGGTGAAGAAAGCCGCGCGCTTTAATCGCTCTGTAGATGGCAACGTGTTGACCAACCGTGATCGGAAGTTTTCGAAAGGGATCGGCGTGCAGGCGCCGAGTGAACTGGTGTACTCTCTGGAACCGACGTACAAACGGTTTGTAGCCACCGCCGGGGTTGATGACGAATGTATGCGCTGGGACTACCCGGACGGTCTCGAGCAGTGGCCCCAATGGTCCCGACCCATCCACGAGCCGACGTCGTATCGCCTGAATCAGATCGTTTTCGAGGTGCTGATCGACGGCAAGACCATGACGCGAACACCGCCCCTTTTCAATGGCGTATTGGGTTGGGGAATCGATGTGGAAATACCTGTAGGAGCTCAACAACTCATTCTGAGGGTGAAAGATGTGGACAGCCGTTTCACCGACCCCCACGGGCACGGTGACTGGTTGGATGCTGGGTTTGTCACGAGCTGAGATCGGGAGATTACATGATGCATTTTATGCCCAGTGTTGAGATCATCGAATCTGCGTTTGGAACGACACCTGGAGCGTCGAGCAGCCCCTCGACTTTGCAGGAGCACTGTGGTGAAAAAGCGACACGAATTTCTGCAGCGGACACGGCGCGACGTGCGGACGATTCTGGATGATTTCGTTAAGGTTGGGATCGATGCCTTATAACCCCCTGGAGGTCAAGGCCCGCCTTGACGTCGGAACTGCGGCGCACCTACGGAAGTCGGCTGGCCTTTTGCGGAAACATGGATGTCATCGCCTAGGCCAATGAAACCCCGGAGGAGCTGAAGCGCCTCGTCCTGGCTAAGCTGAACGCCGGAAAAGCCGGGGGCTATATTTTTCAATCCGACCATTCTATTCCCAACAGCATTTCGGGCCAGAACTACGATTACGCGGTGAGGCTGGTTCGCCGACATGGCGGGTACCCCCTCCAGCTCGGCCAGTATGACCTTCCCGATGTGCGCTAAACCTGACCCCACAATTTGGAGGTTCAATGAAGCGAAGATCGTTTCTTAGCAAGAGTGCGGCAGAAATCGGGGCATTCGGGAGTTTATTGGCAGGCCGTGAGCTGCCGGAAGCAGCTTTACCCAAACCTCAGACCGGCTCGTCTTTGAGCCCGCAGCGTAGCGGTCAGTTTCGCCGCATCAAAGATTACCTTGACCGTGTGCCTGCGATTGATATGCACGAACATCTGCGGGCGTTTGATGCTCTGCCGGGCTACGTCGAGACCGACCAGGGTCGCGGGATTAACTTGTACGGAGTCTGGGCAGGCAGCTATCTGCAACGAATCGCCAAGCTGACCCCATGGGAGCCTAAGGAGCGTTTTGAAACCTGGTGGCTCCGTGCCAAGAAGGATTTCGCAAATGTCCGCGCCACGGGTTTCTATCGATACATGTGGCTTGCTCTGCGCGATCTTTACGGTGTGGACTTTGATCGGATCACTGACGAGGAAGCCGCTCGACTGAACCACCGGATTTTTGCGAACTACCAGGATCCCCGGTGGCTCAATCTGGTGTTGGCAAAAAAGGCCAACATCAACCTGCTGGTTTGCGACAGATACTGGGAGCGCTTCAACTTTAGCGCGGATTACCCTTTTGAGTTCCTCACCCTTAACGTAACAACTTTGGTATGGGGCTTTCATCCCTCCGAATTCGATAAGAGCGTCCATCCCGGTCAGATTCTAGGCCCCCTGGACGACCCTTATCTCTTCGCCCAGAAGCGGGGGCTCCCCGTTTACTCGCTGGACGACTACCTGGCCTTGATCGATGTCCTATTCGGTACGGCCAAGGAGGGCGACGCTGTATGCCTGAAAACCACTCAAGCCTACGAAAGGACGCTCCGGTTTGAAAACGTCCCGAAGGACCGAGCGGTGAAAGCCTTCGGTCATTCTCGCTCGGAGCTGACTCCGGAGCAAATTAAGGATTTTGAAGACTTCATCATGTGGAGGCTCGTGGAGCTGAGTGCGAAGCATGGCATACCGTTTCAGATTCACACGGGAGATGCACGGATCGCGGGCTCTAATCCCATGTTGCTCGTGAACCTCATCGATGCCAACCCAAAGACCAAATTCGAGCTGTTCCACGGAGGGTATCCCTGGGTCGGTGAAACAGGCGCAATCGCCATGAGGTATGCAGATCGGGTTTGGATCAATGTGGTTTGGCTTCCGACCCTCAGCTTTACTATGGCGAAAAGGGCATTCCATGAGTGGCTGGAAGTAGTTCCTTCGAATCGGATTACCTGGGGCGGCGATGATACTTCTGCTGAAGGTATCTATGGTGAAACGGAATTAACACGCCGGTGCCTTGCCGAAGTGCTAACTGAAAAGGTTGAGCGGGGGGAACTCTCAGAGGATGATGCGCGGCAAATTGGAAAGAACATTCTCCGCGATAATGCCCTGGAACTATACCCGCGCTTGAAAGGACGCCTGTAGATCCTTAGCCCAAGTTCGTCAGTAAACGGTGTAAAGTATCACCAAGTCCTTTAGAATGTGTTCACGCTATGGCCGAGTCTACACTACATTTCAGATCGATTTCGAGGGGCTTGGGCAGCGCGATGTGTAATTGGTGTAGGAGTTGTTTTTGTTCTTCCGTAGGCTCGGTGATCCGGCGCAGGCGGATTTCCCGACCGTCGGTGGTAGGCAGGACGATGTCCGCACTGCTCAAGGTGGACAGTAGGGCCAGGGCCTTGGCGGGGGACAACTCGCTGCTGGCACGGTGCAGCTGATGCTTCAACGTCACCCACAAAGCGTAGCCCAAGAAGGCGACCAGGACGTGGGCTTTCACCCGCCGCTTCAAGCGATGAAACAGGGGACGAAGGGAAAGCTCACTCTTCAGGGCCCGGAAGGCGGCTTCGACTTCCGTCAACTGCATGTACTGGGTCCACAGTTGCGAGGGGTCCGCGGCGGGCAGGTTGGTGCGCAGCAGGTAGGTGCCTTCTCGGGCCTCGCACCACTGTTGCCGACCGGGTTTCATCCGCCAGTCCACTTCCACCCGCCCCTCCCTGTCCTTCACTCCCAATTCGTACAGATCGGCCACCTGCGGATAGCGAGCCTGAATCCGTCCCAAGCGCACATGAATCTTGTCCCGATTCTTCAGCCGCCCGCGGGCGACACTGCTCTGCAGGCGGTTCAGGGCCTGCTCGATCCGCGCCGTAAAGCGCGAGCGGATGGCGTTCTCTTTCTCCCGCCGCCTTCGGGTGCGACACAGGATGTAAGTTTCTTCTCCCTCCGGAATGCTCACCGGCTTGATCTCCACTTCCGGCTGTACCTGCAACCAATCGTCCTTCAGCAACTCGGCCTCGAACTCCTTCAGCTTGGAGCGGGGCGTCCCCACCAAGTACTGCCCGCCCCGCTGCCGGATCGTTTCCAAGTTGGTCTCGCTCACCACGCCGCGGTCAAAAATCCACACGCGCCGCGCCTTGCCGTACTTGCGCTCCACCGTACGCAGGATCACCTCCATGGTGCTCACGTCGGCACGGTTGCCGTTGAAGACTTCGTAGCTGAGGGGGAAGCCGTCGCCATTGACAATCAGCGCCACGATCAACTGCAAGCAATCCGGTCGATGATCCCGCGAGTAACCTCGCTTCATCAGAGGATTGTGCACCGCTGTCCCTTCCACATAAGTGCTGGTCAGGTCGTAGAGCAGGACGTCAAACTCCACCTGAAACAGCTCTCCGTAGCGCTGCTTCAGGTGCTGCTCCAGCCGTGTCTTCTGTGGCAGGAGGCGATCCAGACAGCGATACAGCCGGGTGTCGTTGATCTGTTCCTCCTCGATGCCCAGCAGATCATCCAGGGCCGTGGTGGGATACCAGCGTTCTTCAATCGCCAGTTCGCTGCCCCGGGGCGCACAGCCGGTTGATCGCCAGAACTGCCGCCACTCGCGACCAGGGCACTTCGGCCTGGTCGTGATCCACCGCTTCGGCCCAGAAGCGATCCAACTCCAGCCGCTTCCACAATTGCAGTCCCAAATAACAGGCGCCGAACTGCCGCATCCGTTCCAGCCGGACCTTAGAGATCAGCACCCGGGCCACGTGCGGATCATCGGCGGGCGGTTCGACGTCGGAGGGGAACAACTTGAGTTGCTCGCGCTCGCCCCAGGCGTTGAAGACCTCCACCGTCTTCAGCCATCGGGCCTGCGCCGAACTGTTCAGCTCCCCCAAGTAACAAAGGGTCCGCTGGCGAGGCCCCTCCGGGGGTGTGCCAGGAAAAGCCTGGCTGATCTCGTAAGCTGAAAGGAGCTTACCCTGTAATTGCCCATTCGACAGGTAGCCGAGCGAGCGTGAGACGGAGTAATTCGTCCGGCGAAGCCTCGCAAAGCGAACTCGTGAGCCGTAACG
>Ga0187846_10002110_pt1 | contig 11041 bp, 16 predicted proteins | sample TC_taG_FD_161473 | JGI IMG/M metagenome (GOLD analysis project Ga0187846, IMG submission 161473) | Biofilm microbial communities from the roof of an iron ore cave, State of Minas Gerais, Brazil - TC_06 Biofilm (v2) | ecosystem: Environmental > Terrestrial > Deep subsurface > Cave > Wall biofilm... | reverse complement strand
TGAAGACTAAGGCGCAAGCAATCGGTTGATGCGGGGTCTAAGGGGGCCCGCCGTATGCAGAAAGTCTTTACCATTTTGAGCGCGAGTATTGAGGAGATCTTCTCCTGGTTCCCGTGCGACGTGTGTCATCACAGTGCCTACTGGCACGGATTCGACGCCGCGGCCAATCGGGCACAACATTGCGCACATTGCGCCTGCCCTAGCTACCAGCGGCACCGCCGCGGCTTTACCACGATCGAACTGCAAAAAGGAGAACGAACGTGAACCAGCCCGAATCTGCCGAGCAACCGAAGACGGTCAAGTTATGGAACCATGTACACAAGGCGATCGACTGGATCAACGGCGACACCGCGAAGATCCAGCGCTCGATGCTTGAGCGCGGACGCGGGCCGAACACGCGCCTGGAGCTCCTGTCGCTTGAATTGTGGTTAGGCGAAGCGTTGCGCCGCCTGGTCCAGTTGCAAATCGAGCTCGAAACGGAGATCCACGCGAAAGAGCAAAGGTGAGCGATGGAATTAGAAATTAACAGCCCAAAAAAGTTGTGGCGCGTAGTGAGCGCGGAACCAGCCCTGGCGGAAGCGATCGTCAATGACTTGTTGCGCGCGCGCTACAAGGTCTTGGCCTACGAATTTCGTAACGCTGGCGATGTGATTAAGCTTTGCGTGATCATGGTTCACGAATCGACGGCGCGAAACGTTCTACAGCCAGCAACAGCGATCCCAGGGCTTCGACAGTGAAGGAGAAAAGGAGAGGTTATGCCAACGGAAGAACAACTTACTCATGAGCTCATGTCGATGCTGGTGAAATGGTTTCATGACCGGGGCCTTGACGGTTATGAAGCGATGCGGGTGCTTGGTTATACGCTTGTGGGGGTAGCCGAAGCGCTCGATCTACCGGAGAAACAGCCCCGTGTGTAATCCCGCGCTCGCGGTCGCGATTACTCTACTCGGTTTCGTAGTCGGCGCAGCGAGTACCGCGGTGATCCTGCTCTGGTTGACGCCCTGGTTGACGGAGCTCGAGCAAAAGTGAAAACAGTTTCAAACTGCAATCACGCCGGGCCGCGGCCACACTGGTTGACGATGCGCCAGCGTTGCTGTGGGCTGTATCTGGTTATACGATTCCGGGCTCGCCCGCGCTGTCTGAGAGGCCTGCTCTTTCGCTGTCGCGCTCACAATCGCGTCTCTTGACGCACCGCGCCGGGCGGCGCGGTGCGGTTGGGTGCGGCCTGGTGCGACGTTGCTAGCATGGTCCCGCGGGGGAGATCATGGAAGCGACGTTAACGGCGGTGGCGGAATTTATTAATCGCGTCGGTTTTCCGGTCGCGGTCGCGATTATCCTTCTCTGGCAAGTGGAGCGGATGCACAAGTCGAACACGGATTTGCTCAACATAATGGTTGAGGAGCTCAAGGGCTTGCGTTATAGGCACAGGCTCAAAATGCGTCCGCGCGTTCGCGCGAAGGAGAAAAAGCGTGGCTTACGCTGATTTGGCGGCGATGATCGACCGCCATGAAGGGATTCGCTTGCAACCGTATTGCGATCGGTGCGGCACGACGCTGCATCGAAGCTCTCTTCAGTTCGGCGAATGGGCTTGCGCCTTTGGTTGCCCTGGTGGTGCGATCACTATCGGGCCAGGGATCGAGATCCTGCCTGGCGGGATAACGTTAGCAGAAGCCTCGGTGCTGAGAGACCTTCGGATCGCGGCGGCGAGAGTGAGACTTGATGCTTATGACTGGTTCGCATTTCTCGATCCCGTCCGCCAGGACGCGATCATCGACATGGCGTACACCATGGGCGTCCGCGGTGTTAGGGATTTTGTTCGGATGCTCTCACACTTGCTCGCGAAGGATTGGCCCGCCGCCGCTTCCGAAATACAGCTTTCCGACTGGTCCAAAGAAGCGCCCGCGCGGGCCTTGGAGATCGCGACGATGATCGAGACGGGAAGGTATGCCGCGGCAAAGTAGATACCGGTTTCTGAAGTGCAGACGTTGCGGGCGGCGCGTGAGCGAGCTCGAATTGTCTCCGGTTAAATCTCCGCGCGGGGTTAAGCTTTGGTGTTTCCGCTGTCGGCTTCGCCCGCTCTCCGGCCTGACGTTTCGCTAGTGCGTCCGCGCGGCTACTTGCTTCAATCGCCAGCGGTTAATCGCGCGCCGCTCGAAACGTAGATCCGATCCGATTTTAAAGCAGGGTAAAACGCCCTGCTTTACTAAACGGTAGATCGTGGATTGGTGAACGCGAAGGAAATCCGCAAGTTCCTTGACGGTCATGATCTCGTGCTCGGGTATCGGCAAAAAAAAAGCCTCTCAGATGCTCCAGGGTCGATTTTCCGCGCGCTCCCCTTATCTCGATACCTGGTGATCGTGACGGTGCGTGAGTCTTAGTTAGTTTCTACCGGAATCGCGAAGGCGGAGTGTTTGGGCGAAATCATCGCGTCGGCGGCGGCGTCAAGCGCGTTGACCACGGAAGGCGGAACGCCAAGCGCCGCGAGCGCGGCGGTGTATTGCGTGTCGCTAATTTGCAGTCTCTTACGCTGATCGGTGAGCGCGCCGACGCGTTCATGGAGAAGCTGTTTCTCCGCGGGCGACTTGCGCAGACCGTAGATCCAGCTATCCGCGCCCGTCTTACGTAGGACTGCGAGATCGGCCCATGCGCCCGCTTGCGTAGCGGTTAGCCCCGTCAAGAGCAGGGCCGCGATCAGTCCCGCTGCGTTGGTGTTGCCCGCGAGATAATTATCCACCGCAACCGTGCGCTCTTTGGCTTGCGTGTCGCGTTGCAAGCGGAGTTGATCCGCGAGCTCGCGCTTGCGCAGCGTGGCCGCAAGACGCGCTTCGCTCCTGGCCGCGAGCGCGTTCACCATGTCCGGTTGGAGCCCGATCCCGCTAAGCGCGCTACGATAAGACGGATCGTCAATCAGTTGGCCGACGTAGAGCGTGGAATATTCCGCTTCGAGATCGCGCGTTTCGCTGGTCAACTTTTCCCAATGCGCGCGTTGCAGAATAAGGTTCGTCCGGTCAACGTTCTGTTCGGCGCTATCAATGTTGCTGGAGAGATCGAGATCGCTCAACAGGCCCGCGACGTATGCGCGCTCCAGGGCCGATTCGAGCGCAGAGCGTTGCGGTTGTGTAGCCATATAGCGGGCCGCGCGAATTAGGCGCGCCTGGCTTGCGGGCCGCATGCCGGAGAACGTGAGCTCGTCTTGGATGTCCGCCAAGGTGAAGAGGTTTGTTTCGATCAGACGCATCATCTGGCGCGCGGGCATGCCGCCGTAAGCCGCGGCCAGCGTCGGCGCGGTGTGCTCGAGCGGTAAGCCCGTATAAGGGATCACGGTTTGGGCGCGCGCAGCATCATAAAGCCCGCGCGCCGCCCACGACGCCATTGTGCTCGCGCCCGCAATGTCCTGGCGAAAGTAAGCGCGGGCGGTCATGTCCGCAACCGCGCCGATCCCGTGCTTCACGAGCGGGCCAACCTGCACTTCCTTTAGCTCTTCGATTCCGAGCAGCGCTGTCCCTAGATCCGCGATCTTAGATATTTCGTGCGCCGCGCCTGGAAACGTCAAGCCGATCAACGAGCACACCGCTTTCACGTCGATCCCCAACGTCACAACGTCTGCAAGCACTTTATCGGGATTGATGCCGATCGCGCCGATCGTAACTCCGTTAGGTGGGATCAGCGCACTTTTGACTATGGCGAGCAACGGTTCAATCCCCGCCCATATCGCGTTGCGCTCAAACTTGAGCGCGCCCACAACCACGTTCTCCACCCAATTGCCGACGCTCGCCAGGCCGTTTTTGATCGCGGTTGCGATCGAGCCCGCATCACCGCCGACCGTATCGATCCAGTGCTCAACAGTGCGCGTCAGATGCGTGTGTGTCAGATACGAAAGCGCGTCGCTCCATTTAATGCCGTGAAGCGTTTGAAGATCTGCGGCGGTGATTAAACCCTGGTTGTTCAAGGCTTGAAAGATCGCCTGGTCAACATCGCCCTGGTCAACGATCGCCTTGAGTTGCTCCACGATCGAAGCGGTATCGACAGGCGCGGGCGCGGGAATCGAGCTCCCCAGTAGGCGAATTGCGTCAGAAATACTCGAGCTCGCCGCGTCCGTGGCGGCGGGAATCGTTGCGATGCTGGCGTTAAGCGCGTTGAGCGCAGCGATCACGGGAGTGAGATCGACGGGCGCGCCTGGCGTCGGCGGAAAGGCGAGCGCGGTTGCGACGATCGCAATTTGGCGGGCGATGTTAGTGAGCTCGCCAACCACGCGCGCGCAGCAGACCTCACTCACGCCGCCGCCCGCGGGAAACTTCAAGCCCTGGATTGCCTGAAGGATAGCGCTTAAAGATTGCTGCGTGGCAATGCAGTTCTGCATTATCTCATCGGTATCCGGATCGACTGGCGCGCAAGGGCCGAACTGCGGCGGCGGCGGCGGCGGCGGCGGCGGCGGCGGCGGTGGCGGTGGCGGCGGCGGCGTCGGCGGCGGTGGCGGCGGCGGTGTCCCGGGTGCGGGTTGTCCGCGGAACAGTAGCGACAGCCCGATAGTGAAAGCGTCGATCCATTTCACGACGTTCAGCACCATGTTCTCGCCCTGGCCGCTGTACGCCCATGACAGGTTGATGAGATTTTGCAGTTGCCAAAAACCAGGATCAGTCTCGCCGCCTTGCCAGCCCGCGAGACGCTGTATACTTTCGATAGTGCCGAGCTTCCACGCGCTAAATTGCGCCTGGATGGCGGGCCGCGAGTCGCTGATCGGCGCGCCGTTTTTCATCGCGATTTGGAGATCCGACGCGAGCGCGTGCAGCGGCCAGTACGCGCTCTTGTTGTATGCCTGGATCACGTTGAGCGTGTCTTCAAATTTGGGACGGCCGCCGCTAAACAGGCCGATTAGGTCTATGATGGCGAACGCGGCGGCTACTACGGCCCAAAGCGGGATCCCGATCTCAGGATCGGTGAACGCGACGTAACCTAGGTTGATTAAGATCTCTTCCGTCGTCATTTCGGCGGCGCGCGTGATCGAAACGACCGTATATTGGTTCTGTAAGTCGGCCACGATCAGATTCCTTTAACCACTTCCCACATCCAGGACACATCCCAACCCGCGCAATCGCCTGTCAGGTTCACGACATAGGTTCCGCCAGGCGGGATCGCGACGAATGGAAAATCATGTTGCCAGCGCCAAAGGCCCGCGCCCGTGAGAAAAATATACGGACCGATCACGTTCGATGTGCCTTGCGTGATTAGCAGCAGGCCAGGAAGCGCGCCCGTGTCGCCTACGACGGGCGCGCCGCCAGGACCGCCCGCGCCTGGCGAGCTGCTCGTAGGCTTGAGCGCGAGTTGCAAGCCCGCGCCTTCGCTCGATTGCGAGAGCGTGATGCTCTCCGCCGCTACCGCCCCCGCGGCACCGAGCGCGGCATGGCCCGCCCAAATCCCCATATTGCTAGCGTTTACCGCGGCGATGTTGGCGTCTTGAGTGCGATCGCCAGGCGCGCCGCTAAAGCTGGTTGTTCCGCTCGGGTTACTGGTGACGGCAAAGCAAGTCACTACATAGTCATTTGCTACCGTGGTTGTGAGCGCGGGCGAGGTTAAGGTTGTGACGCTCGCCTGGAGCGTTGTGTCGCGCGCCGTGTCGATAACCGTCGGATCGACGTTTCTGAAGGCGAGTAGCGCGCCCGCGGGAAAGGCCGTTGACGGCCAGGACCAGCCGTAAGGGCCTTGTTCGTTGTTCGCGACTTTCGAAAACGCTCCGCCGCCTTGCATTTGCGGCGACCAGCGATCCATAAGGTTGCCGCCGTCGATCGGGTTGGCGATTCGGTTCCAGCCCGCGAGCGGGGTGAATGAATCCACCGAGCCAAGGATAAAACTTATCAGCGTATCCCCGTTTATTACGCCCGCTGGTAGCGGAAGACTCAAAGTTGATGCAGCGGCGTTTGAGGCACTGGTAGCGCCTACGAATGTGATCGGCCTACGCGCGCCGCCTAGCCCGCCGCCTAGTCCGCCGCCGCCAGATGCGATCGGCGTAGTCGGCGACATATTAGTCGGCGCGGCAACGCACACACTGAGATCCCACACGACCAAATAGGATCCGTCTTGTGCGTCATTAAAAAGTACTAGATTTTGGTTTAAGGCCGTCCCGCTGGAGCCCTGGATCGCGCCGCTTCGCATCCGACGCGGGTAGAAGGTCGGGAAGTGAGAGACAAGCGATCCGCGCGGGGTACGTGGCACACGAAGTTAGAGCTCGTAAAGAAAATCCAGTTGGTCGATTAAAATCTCTTCCCAAAAAAACGTGACGCGCGCCGCTTGCGCGACTGTTTGGCCTTGCACGATCAGCGAGCATCCCGGTTGTAAGACAGTAAACGGGTAGTCTTGAATCCAACCATAGACGGGCGGAACAACCGCGGGCGACGCATCGCCCGTGATCGCGGTCGCGGTATCGAGCGAGTTGACGTTGCCCGCGGGCGCGGCGGTTTCGGGAACGATTCCTACGCCGGTCATGACCTTGTTTCCGTATACGCCGCGCTGGATTGCGGTGAGCACGGTTGCCGCCGCAGCAAGCGTGAGCTCCCAATAACGGACGATCAGCACGGTCGCATTAAGCCCCGTGTGGTAGAGCGCGAAACTTGGCAGGTTGGTGGGCGTAAGGTTGGCGGTGCCGCGGAACGCTTGGCGCGGGCGGAAGTATTTATACTTACGAGTAGGGTTCTCGAAATCCGCCATGCGATTAGAGATCCAGGCCGACTTGAAGTTGCATTATGGCCCTGGAACCGACGGCCTTGAGCGTGACCGCTTGGGCCGTTGCGAGCAACGTCAAGTTGATCACGCCGCCGCCGCCTGGCGTCCATTGCGAGCGGGAATTAACGCCGACGAATGACACGCCGATTACGAGCGTGGCGTTTGCGGTCAAGGTTGCGGGCGCTACCGTGTAGGTGTCGAAATCCGCCGCCGCGCCGATCCTGACCGCGGCAACTAACGCTGTCGGCGGCGTGGCTCCGAGCAAGATCGCAAGCGTGGCGTCGATATACGGATACCAATTGCCAAGCGTCGGCGCGGTGAGCGTGGAGCTTGATAGTACGTTGGTTTCGGTTCCCGCAGAGACAGCAACATCGCCGCCCGCCGTGACGATTGCGGCAACCGCTTGCGGTTCTGCTATGCCCCAAATTGACACGCGATCACTTCAGGGCCTTGAGCTCCGTGATCAGCGTGTCAAGCGTCGGATGATTGCCGAGTAATCCCGCGACCGTGCCTAAAATATCGTGGAGCACATGCTCGCGCGTGCGCGGCGCGGGCGGCGGCGGCGGAGCGGTCTCCCCTTGTGCGCCCGCTCCAGGGATCGCCGCCGAAGGATCTAGCCTGGCCGCTTCGGCCAGGAGCTTTTGGGCTTGTTCAATCAACGCTTGCGCCGCAATCACTTCCTGGCTTGTCGGCGCGCTTGTAGGCGTGGCGGACATAGTATCGACTCTCCTTAGCCAGTTGCTAAATCGACGGAGCAACCGACGGCCCTAAGTAGACCAAATCAAACCAACCTTCTTCGGCCACATCCGCGGCGGTGGCGTAGACTTCGACTAACGGGGGGATGTTCTGGAAAAATTGCAACCAGATTCCCCACCATGCGCGCGCGAGCGGTGTGCTGGCGCCGAAGTATCTTTGGCCGGTTGGATCCATTTGGTCGTAGGCATTGACCGCGAGCCCGCCTGGTCTCCATTTTGGGCCCATGCTTGGATACATGCGGAAAAAGATCGACGTGGCGGAGAAAAAGCGCGCGCCTACTAGGCCGTAGCTCCCCGCGAATAACGGTTGATCGAAAGCGGGTTGAATGAGCGTCCAGTTGTTCGCCGTCAGGGTTGTGCTTGCCGTCCAGTGCGCCGAAAAGAAGCGGCCAGGCGAAGCGGGATTTATTGTGATGCCTGGCGGATTGACTTGCACGGGGAGCGGCTGCAACGACCCGTCAGTGAAGGCCGCGATCACGTATTCCGTCTGAGCGCCCGCGGCGTTTTCGGTGACAAAAATATCAAATTCTTCCGTGGGCTTGAGCGGGATCGGCGCGGCTGAGTAATCCCAAAAGCGCGGCGGCGATTCGAAGCTTGTGCCGCGGTTGTTCGGTGAGAGCGCGGGATACGGATAAGGCAACATCGAGTTGGCTTGCGCTCTCACATGGACCAGGTTCGCGCCCAGGCCCGCGACGAACATCAGGTTGGGAAGATCGGGCGAGACCTGGAGCCCGTTTACTTGCTGCGGAAGAATGTGCGATTGCACAAAGTTGTAGGTAAGCTGTTGGAAAGTGTTCGCGCCCGTGGTTGGAATCGAGCTCGTGAACATCTCAACGTGGAACATGGGTGAAGCCCCCGTAGTAGCTAGTCGCGACTAGCTACTTAGATTTTGCCGTAGTACGCCGACATGCCATTGAACCACGCGAGCATCCGCGCCTGATTGTTCGGCCCGCGTCCGCGCGGCATCGAGTTGACGGTAGCGAGCACGGTGTTGATCGCGTTGGCGAGCGCCGTGGTTTTGTTCCCATACTTGTAGGCTTTCGCAGTTCCAGCGGTGGACCAGTTAGTCCCGCCGTACTGCTGCATATTCGCCGCCGCCTTGTTGGGGTCCGCCGCGCCGAAGTTGGTCGCGTACTTGTTGGTCGCGATGGCGCGTTGGACGCCCGCGGCGAAGGCTACTTGCGCGCCCGCGGGATCGGCGTTGAATAGCCTCTTGGGATTTAAGTATTTATGAACAAGTTTTTGCTGGTTGGTGGGCGACTGAAGGCCCGCCGTCCAGTTCGCGAGCATGAGTGTGGGGCTTACGGAAAGCGTCGGCGTGATCGGCATGGGCGATCTCTCCTGTGAGTTAGTCGCCCTGGCACGCCGAAAGAAAAAGCCCGCCCGGGCCGTCAGTCGGCGGCCAGGGCGGGCGTCCAATCCGCGTCGAAGCTATTACGTTTAGCCAGGGCGCGTCAATCTAGGGGAGTGGAAGCATGGCCGCGACCATAACGCCGCAAGCGATCCCGAAGAGCTCGCGCTTGCGCGTGAACAATTCGACCAAAATGTTGCAAGAATGGGCGGATGCCCGTTATGGCGTTGGCGTGGGCTTCTATGAGCTCCGTCTAGGGCCGACGTCGCGCGCCGCGCCAGGTATCCAGTTAACGCCCGCGCTTGAAGCGGCGCTCCGCGTCACGAATTGGTATGCCGATCTGATTGTGCCTACGGCGACAACGCTCGATGTGATTGAAGCCAAGCTGGAGCCCAACCCGTCCGCTGTCGGTCAAGTGTTGTGGTACTCCCACCTTGTGCCGTCCACACCCGATCTCGCCGCTTATTCGCGCTTGCCGATCCGTCCGATCGTTGTGTTCGGGCAGGCCGACGCGGCGGTAACCGCTTGGGCTCGATCCTTCGGAATCCTGGTTGAGCTCTACTCACCTACGTGGCTGGTTGACTATCTAGTGCGGCGTCAAGTTGCTCACGGGCGGTCAAATTCCGCCTAGACGCCCGCAACGTTTATCCACAGGCGGGCGAGTTATCCACAGGCTGGAAAACGTACCCAGTGAAAATGAAAGTTTCCTGTAAGATACGATTTACACTAGCCTTTTCCCGCCCACCCGTTCACTCAGAGATTGATCTGAAAATTCGCTCCTATTTTCCTTATAATTAATGCGAAGCCGCGATGAGATGCGGTGCTTGTGTGGACCGCGAATGGTGCTAAGGTGGACCAGAAAGTGATCCCGTGAAACGACTGCCGCGACTGACGATCCGCGAGTTCCAGGATTTAGGACGGGCGTGTGACTGGTTAGCGACGGTCAACCGGATGCTCGCGAGCTCGAATTGGAAAGGCGCGCCGGCCTGTATGAGCTTGCTCAACCAGGCATTCCCGCCGATCGCGTCGCTGTACAACCGCGCGGAGCCCTGCGTGGATCCAAAACATCATCCCCTGCTCGCCAGCGTGCTCCAGGCCGAAGCGGAGCAGCTTCGAGCGGCCCCGAGCTCGCCGCCAATTCTAAGAATCGTTCCTAGAGAGGAGTAACGCATGGCTGATGAGCATCCTGAGGGCCTGACGTGCCCGCTTTGTTTGCGGGCGGACGATCCCGAGTCGATGATCCTGGTCCGCCTGGAACAGACGCTTTACCAGCAACCCGTTGAGCTCCGACTATGCCGCGACTGCGCCCGCACGGTCTTCGAGTCGTGGATCGCCGCCCAAGGATTCGAGGTTAAGACGGGTTCTGAAGTATCCGCCGATCTCGAAGCGCGCGAAATCGAGAAGGAGCGGGCGGACGCGCTTCGCCGCTCCGAACAGGAAGCGGCGGAGTTGAGCGCAGAGCGGGCGGATAAAGCCCGCGCCGCGTCGGCGGCGAAGCCGGAGAACCGTGGACCAAAGCTTTGACCGCCGCGGCAAGCTTGCGATGCTGGAAGACCTGACGCGCGACGCCCTGGCGGCGTTCCTTAATGGCGATAGGGCAATGATGCTCAGCTTGCTCCAGGCCGCGGCGGGCCACGCCGCCGCCCTGGTCCTGGAGCTCCAGGAATCCACAGATTGATGCTCCCCACGCCGCCGCTTGTGGATGGCATTCGCCCTGGTCCATTGATCGGACCAGGGCGATGCGGCGAGCTTGTGCTTAATGTCTTCGCGAGGTTTGGCGGGGTACTCGCGCGGTCGCTAATCCGCGGCGCGGGAAGCGGGATGCGCGGTCTCGATGGCCTGGCGGGCGATCGCCCGCTGGCGGCGTCAGTTTCCAGCAACGTTAGCTGGCTGTCATATTTCTCTCTCTCTCTTTTTTGCACAACATTCTTGGATGCCGTTATTTGCGGCATCCAAGCTCAAGCGAAGCGCGCAGTAAAGGTTGCTGTGACCGCGCAGCGCTCCTTTTTCCGCCGCACATCTACTGGAGAATGAGATCACTGGCGCGCGAGCTTGGCTGCGTTGTCCGCCGGGCGAGCGCGCGCTGAAGGATGAAGACTAAGGCGCAAGCAATCGGTTGATGCGGGGTCTAAGGGGGCCCGCCGTATGCAGAAAGTCTTTACCATTTTGAGCGCGAGTATTGAGGAGATCTTCTCCTGGTTCCCGTGCGACGTGTGTC
>Ga0187846_10002109_pt1 | contig 11045 bp, 7 predicted proteins | sample TC_taG_FD_161473 | JGI IMG/M metagenome (GOLD analysis project Ga0187846, IMG submission 161473) | Biofilm microbial communities from the roof of an iron ore cave, State of Minas Gerais, Brazil - TC_06 Biofilm (v2) | ecosystem: Environmental > Terrestrial > Deep subsurface > Cave > Wall biofilm ... | reverse complement strand
GCGCCTGGGCCGCCGCGCACGGAGATTGGGACGGCAGCCCCGGCACGTGGAGGAAATTCAACAACCCGAAGCTCCAAGATCGGTACGCGTTCGATCACATGAACGGGACCGGACCGTTCAAGCTGGAACAGTGGGACCGGCAGGGCAAGGAAATCATCCTGGTCCGGAATGACAGCTATTGGCGGAAGCCCGCCCGGCTCGCTCGGGTCGTGGTCCGGTCGGTCGAGGAGTTTACGACACGGCGGCTGGCCCTCCAGCAGGGCGACGCCGACGTCATCGACGTCGGGCGCCCAGACCAGAGCAAGGTGATGGGCATGGACGGGGTCACGATCCGCGACGACCTGCCGACGCTGGTGCTGCAGGTGATCCACTTCAACCTCAAGATTGAAACGGCCGGGAACCCCGACGTCGGCAGCGGGAAGCTGGACGGGGAAGGCATCCCGCCCGATTTCTTCAGCGACGTGCACGTCCGCCGCGCGTTCGCGTACGCGTTTGACTACGCCAGCTTCATCCGGGACGGTTACCGGGGGAAGGCGGTCCAGCCCAACGGTCCCATCATCCAGGGTCTGCTGGGGTACGATGCCATGCTCCCGAAGTACACGTTCGACCGGGACAAGGCCACCGCCGAATTCAAGGAAGCGTGGGGCGGCAAGGTCTGGGCCACCGGGTTTAAGTTCACGACGACCTACAACACGGGAAACGTGGCGCGGCAGATCGGCGCGCAGATCATCAAGGACGTCGCGCAGTCGATCAACCCGAAGTTCAAGATCGACACGCGCGCGATTCAGTGGTCGACCTTCCTACAGAACGCCAACGCGCACAAGGGGACGCTGTACGCGCTCGGCTGGTCGGCCGACTATCCCGACCCCGACGATTTCGCGCAGCCGTTCCTGGGAAGCAACGGCGACTACCCGAAACAGATCAGCTATAAGAATCCCGAGGCCGACCGGCTCATCCAGGAAGGCGCCGCCGCGGCCGACCCCGCGAAGCGCAAGGCGATCTATCGCGACCTCCAGAAGATCGCCTACGATGACGTCCCCGGCATCTACGCCGCGCAACCCACCGCGTTTATGGTGATGCGCTCGTGGGTGCACGGCTGGTACTTCAACCCGATCCTTCCTGCCCCCGGCGTCAACGCCGGCCAGGATTTCTACACCGAGTACAAGGAGTAGGAGCGCGGTGCGGGCCGGCCGATCGCGGGCCGGCCCGCTCGTCTCATGGCCGCGTTCATCCTCCGCCGCCTGTTCCTGCTCCCGCTCGTCGCCCTCGGGGTCTCGATGCTCGTCTTTGCGCTGCTGCAGTTCCTCACCCCGGCGATGCGGGCCAGCCTGTACATCCACGACCCCAAGCAGCTCGGCGCGCTCCCGGAGATCATCCAGAAATACCACCTCGACCAGCCCGCCTATGTCCAGTACTGGGACTGGCTGATGCGGGTCGCCCACGGCGACCTGGGGTGGAGTGAAACCGCGCGCGAGCCGGTGGCCGATGCGATCCGCGGCTTCTTCCCCGCGACGCTCGAGCTGGGCATCTACTCGTTCGTGTGCATCCTCGCGTTCGGGATCTGGCTGGGGACCCAGTCGGCGGTGCACAAGGACCACCTGATCGATCACCTCAGCCGCTTCACGTCGATCAGCGGGGCTTCCCTGCCGACGTTCGTGTGGGGGCTGCTGCTCCTGATGGTGTTTTACGGTCACTTCGGATGGTTCCCGCCGGGGCGGCTCTCGCTCGGGGCGGATCTGTTCGTGCGCAGCGGCAAGTTTCACTGGTACACCGGCCTCATCACCGTGGACGCGCTGTTGAACCGGCAGGGGTGGATCTTTTGGGACGCGCTGCGCCACCTGGTGCTTCCCGTGGCGACCCTGACCTACTTTCTCACCGCCGTCTTGGTGCGGATCACCCGCTCGTCGATGCTGGAGACCCTCCGCACGGATTATGTGCGCACCGCCCAGGCCAAGGGACTGGCCCGGCGGGTCGTCGTGGACAAGCACGCCCGCCGGAACGCGCTCATCCCGGTGATCACGCTCGCGAGCCTGCTCTTCGTCGGGCTGCTCAGCGGGGTCGTCATCACCGAGACCGTGTTCAACTACCCGGGCATCGGGCGGTGGGGCGTCGGCGCGAGCCAGCAACTCGACATCCCCGCGGTCACCGGGTTTGCCCTGATCTTCGCCGCGCTCCTCGTGGTGGGGAACCTCTGCGCGGACGTCCTCTACGCGCTCGTCGATCCCCGGATCCGGCTGCAGTGAGCGCGATCCGGTCGTCGTCCCCCGCCATCCCCCTCTCCCGCGCCCCGGCCGCGCGCCGGCCGGCGGAGACCGGGTGGTCCCGAGTTCTGCGGCGGTTCCGGGCGAATCCCCTGTCCATGCTCGGGGCGCTGATCGTGGCGTTCTTCGTGATCGTGGCCCTGCTCGCGCCGTTCCTGGCCCGTCCGACCGAGCGCAACCCGTACATGATCCCCCATTCCGGGTACTCGAGCGACCCTCATCCTCCGGGACCCGGGCACCCGTTCGGGACGACGGAGGAGCAGTTCGACCTGTTTTACGGCGTGATCTGGGGGACCCGCACCGCGTTCCTGGTCGCGCTCACCGTGGTCGCCACCGCCGTGGTCATCGCGCTGGCGCTCGGCAGCCTCAGCGGGTACTTCGGCGGCGCGTGGGATGAGCTCGTCATGCGCGTGACCGACGTCTTCCTGGCGTTCCCGGGGCTGATCCTGGCCGTCGTCATCGTGGCCGTGCTCGGCCAGAGCGTCCGCAACGCGGTGATCGCGATCGCCGTGGTCGAGTGGCCGACCTATACCCGGTTGCTGCGCGGCGAGTTCCTGCGGGTGCGTGACTTGGAATACGTCCAGGCCGCCCAGGCGCTCGGCAGTGGGAGTCTGCGCATCATCCTTCGCCACGTCATCCCCAACACCGTATACCCGATGTTGATCCTGGCCTCCCTGAACATGGGGGGTATCGTGATCACCTTCGCCGCGCTTTCCTTCCTAGGCCTCGGGGCGCCGCCGGGGTATGCGGACTGGGGCCAGCTCATCAACCTGTCGCACAACTGGATCGCGGGGACGGCGGGGGACCCGTTCACGTTCTGGTACACGCTAATCGTTCCCGGGACGGCGATCTTCCTGTTCGTTCTGGGGTGGAACCTTCTCGGGGACACGTTCCGCGATATCTTCGACCCGCGCCTGCAGGGGAGCCGATAGGCGCGCGACGGAAGGGGAGGGGGAAACATGCGGATAGATCGTTTGGCCCGCCGTGCGGCGGTGGTGGTCGTCGCCGCCATCCTGGTCGCGTCGCTCGGCACGATCGCCGTGCGGGGAGCCGGCGGGCCCGTCAAGAACCCGGATACGTTCGTCGAGCTCCAGTTCGGAGATGTCAGCAGCCTCGACCCGGCGCTCGCGTACGACATCTACTCCTACGAGCCCGTCTGGCCCAATGTCTACGAGACGCTGATCATGTATAGCGGGTCGTCCCTCGATAAGTTCCAGCCGATGCTCGCCACCCAGGTCCCGAGCCTGGCCAACGGGCTGATTAGCCCGGACGGCCTCACCTATACGTTTCCCATCCGTACGGGGGTGCACTTTCACGACGGGTCGATCATGACGCCCGACGACGTGCGCTATTCGATCCAGCGCTTCCTACTCCAAGATTCGGCCGGGGGACCGGCGTGGCTGCTACTCAGCCCGCTGCTTGGGGTGGACAGCACCCGGGATCAGACCGGCAAGATCCAGGTCAGCTACGCTGACGTCGCGCGGGCCGTGAGCGCCAAGGGCGACGCGGTGGTCTTCCGGCTCAAGAAACCGTTCGCGCCGTTCCTCACCATCGTCGCGGCCTGGACGGCGATCATGCCACGCGCCTGGGCGGCCGCGCACGGCGACTGGGACGGCACCCCCGGCACCTGGCAGAAATACAACAACCCCAAAGACCAGGACCGCTACCAGTTCGATCACATGAACGGGACCGGGCCGTTCATGCTGGCGCAGTGGGACCGGCAGGCCAAGGAGGTGATCCTGGTCCGGAACGAGCACTACTGGCGGACCCCCGCTGCGCTCGGGCGCGTGGTGATTCGATCGGTCCCGGAGTTTGCCACCCGGCGGCTGCTTCTCCAACAGGGGGACGCGGATCTCGTCGTCGCTTCCCTCAACCAGCAGTCCCAGCTCCGCGGATTGCCGGACACGGTGCTTCAGGACAACCTTCCGCTGATCGCCGTGCAGACGCTGCAGTTCAACTACAAGATCAACGCCGAGGGCAACCCGGACGTGGGGAGCGGCCGCCTCGACGGGGCCGGCATTCCTCCGGACTTCTTCGCCGACATCCACGTCCGCCGCGGGTTCGCGTATGCGTTCGACTACGCGGCCAACCTCGGCGGCGCCTACGCCGGGAAGGGGGTCCTGCCGCACGGGCCGATCGTCCAGGGTCTGCTCGGCTACGACCCCACTGTTCCGATCTACAAGACCGATCGCGATAAGGCGATCGCCGAGTTCAAAGAGGCGGCCGGCGGGCAGGTCTGGGCCACCGGGTTCAAGTTCACGATTCCGTTCACGGCCGGCAACACCGCACGCCAGGTGGGTGCCCAAATCGTCAGGGATACAGTTCAGGCGTTGAATCCCAAATTCCAGATCGATTCGCGGCCCGTCCCGGCCAGCACCCTCAACAGTCTCCTGCTCAGCCACAAGGGCACTATGTACTTCCTCGGCTGGTTTGCCGATTACCCGGATCCCGACGACTTCGCCCAGCCGTTTCTCTCGTCGAACGGCTATTTTCCAACACGAGGCGGGTACCATAACCCCGAGGCCGACCGGCTGCTCGATCAAGCTGTGAGCACCGCGGACCCGGCGAAGCGGAAACTGCTCTACCGCCAGCTGTCGATGATCGCGTACAACGACGTGCCGTACCTGTTCCTCGTCCAACCCGTGCAGTACTTTACGATCCGGTCGTGGGTCCACGGATGGTACTACAACCCGATCTTTCCAGGGCAGTACTACTACACCATCCGGAAGGAATAGCGCCGATCGGCTACGGCCCGGCCGGCGCACGCGCGCCGGGACATGCGGAGTCGGCGGGGCGGCGCTTGAGCCGCCCCGCGGCGCTATGTTACCATGGCAGCATCATTTTCCCCGGAGGGTGCCCTCGCTCATGATCGATGACCGCGTCGTGGACCATGTGGCTCGGCTCAGCCGGCTGGAGTTATCCGAGGACGAACGGCGGCGCTTCCGCGAGCAGCTCGGGGAGATCCTCGAGTACGTGCAGGCCCTCAACGCGTTGAAACTCGACGATGTGCCCCCGACCGCGCACGTGTTGCCGATGGTCAACGTGCTGCGCGAGGATGCCGTCCGTGCCTGCCTGCCTCAGGCGGACGCGCTCGCCAACGCCCCCGACGTCGAGGATGGGCACTTCGTCGTCCCCCCCGTCATCACGGAGGAGTGAGGTCCCCGGTGGCCGCCCTCTCCGATCTGCCGGCCTGGGAACTTCGGCGCCTGTACCGCCGGGGGGAGGTGCGTCCGACCGAGGCGGTGCGGGCCGTCTTCGAGCGCATCGATGCGGTGGAGGGCGTGGTCCACGCTTTCCTCTCGCTCGACCGGGAGGGCGCGCTCAAGGAAGCCGCCCGGTGGGATCCTCTCGCAGGCCGGGAGGACGCGCCGCCCCTCGCCGGAATCCCGGTCGCGGTCAAGGACAACATCTGCACCCGTGGCTGGCTGACGACCTGCGGGTCCCGGATGCTCGAGGGATATCGCCCTCCCTACGACGCGACGGTCGTCACCCGCCTGCGCGAGGCGGGGGCGATCGTGGTGGGAAAGGCGAACTGCGACGAGTTCGCGATGGGGAGCAGCACCGAGAACTCCGCCTTCGGGCCGACCAGGAACCCGTGGGATCCCACCCGGGTCCCGGGCGGCACGAGCGGCGGATCCGCCGCCGCGGTCGCGGCGGGTGAGGTGCCGCTCGCGTTCGGCTCGGACACGGGCGGCAGCATCCGGCAGCCCGCGGCCTTCTGCGGGGTGGTGGGCCTCAAGCCCACCTACGGACGGGTGTCGCGCTTCGGTCTCGTGGCCTTCGCGTCGTCGCTGGACCAGATCGGGCCGCTCGCCCGCAGCGTCCGCGACGCCGCCCTGCTGCTCCAGGTGGTCGCCGGCCGGGATCCGGCCGACTCCACCTCGGCGGACGTGGCGGTCCCCCCGTATCCTGACATGCTCACCGGCGGCCTCCGCGGGATGCGCTTGGGAATCGTGCGGGAGTTTCTCGGCGACGGAATCGATCCGGGCGTGGCCTCCGCCGTGCGCGAGGCGGTGGGCATCTACCGAGACCTGGGGGCGGTGTGCGAGGAAGTCTCGCTGCCGTCCGCCCCGTACGCGCTCCCAGCCTACTACCTCATCGCCCCCGCGGAGGCGAGCAGCAACCTGGCCCGCTACGCCGGCGTCCACTACGGCTACCGTACTCCCGACGCCGTGGATCTCTACACGATGTACGCGCGCACCCGCCGCGAAGGGTTCGGCGCCGAGGTCAAGCGCCGGATCATGCTGGGGACGTACGCGCTGTCTGCCGGCTACTACGATGCGTTCTACCTCAGAGCCCAGCGCGTTCGGACGCTCATCCGGCGGGACTTCGAAGCGGCCTTTGCGCGGTTCGACGCGCTCATCGGTCCGGTGACGCCCACGCCCGCGTTCCGCCTGGGAGAGAAGATCGACGATCCCCTGCAGATGTACCTCTCCGACGTGTACACCGTGCCCGTGAATCTCGCCGGCATCCCCGGGGTGTCGATCCCGTGCGGGTTCTCCGGCGGGCTGCCGGTGGGACTGCAGATCATCGGCCGGCCCTTCGACGAGGGGACGGTGCTCAATGTTGCCTTCGCGTTTGAGCAGGCCACGCCGTTCCACTCGGCCCGGCCGCCCTTGGTCCCGCACGCCGCGGCGGGCAGCGGCGGCGGCCCCACCCGGTAGCCGTCCGCCGCCATGGCGTACCAGACGGTGATCGGCCTGGAGGTGCACGTCCAGCTCAGCACCGCGAGCAAGATGTTCTGCGGCTGCCAAGTGGTCTTCGGTGCCCCGCCGAACTCCCTGACCTGCCCGGTCTGTCTGGGGCTTCCCGGATCCCTCCCCGTGCTGAACGGCCGCGCCGTCGAACTTGGGATCCGGACGGCCCTGGCCCTCGGCTGCCGGATTCATCCCGAGAGCCAGTTCCACCGGAAGAACTACTACTACCCGGACCTGCCGAAAAACTTTCAAATCTCCCAGTACGAGTATAAGGATCACCCACCGCTGGCGACCGGCGGGGCGCTCGCGGTCCCTTCGGGCGATGGCCCCGTGCGGGTCGGCATCCGGCGGGTGCACCTCGAGGAAGACACGGGGAAGCTGGTCCACGCCCCGGGCCGCAGCCTGGTGGACTACAATCGTTCGGGGACGCCGCTGATGGAGGTCGTCACCGAGCCCGACTTTCACTCGGCCGAGGAAGCGCGGGTCTTCCTGATCCAGCTGCGGGCCGTGCTTCAATATGCGGAGGTGTCCACGGGCCGGCTCGAGGAGGGGACGTTCCGCTGCGACGCCAACCTCTCGCTCCGGCCGCCCGGAGGCCCGCACGGGATTCGCACGGAGATCAAGAACATGAACTCCCTGCGCTCGGTGGAGCGGGCCCTGCGATTCGAAGAGGCCCGCCAGCGGCAGGTGCTCGAGCGGGGCGAGCCGGTGGTGCAGGAAACCCGCCACTGGGACGAGGATCGGGAGATCACCTTCACCTCCCGCGAGAAAGAGGAAGCGCAGGACTACCGTTATTTCCCCGAGCCGGACCTCGTGCCGATCCAGGTCGACCCAGCGTGGATCGAGCGGGTCCGCGCGGATCTGCCCGAGCTTCCCGAGGCCCGCCGCCGCCGGTACGTCGAGGTGTTCGGCCTGCCGGAGCATGACGCCGCGCTCGTGACCGCCTCGCGTGCGATGGCGGAGTTCTTTGAGCGAACGGTGGAGCAGTATCCGAAGCCAAAGATCGTGAGCAACTGGCTCACGGGCGACATCGCCGCGTACCTCAACGCCACCGGACGGGAGGTGGATGAAATTCCCCTCCGCCCCGCGGCCCTGGCCGGGCTCCTCGGGCTTGTGGACGCGGGGCGCGTGAGCGGCCGGTCGGCGAAAGAGGTCGTCGAAGAAATGCTGCGCACCGGACGCACCGCGGACGCGATCGTCGAAGAGCGGGGCCTCGTGCAGATCAGCGACCAAGAGATGCTCTCGGCGATCGTGCGGGACGTGATCGCCGAGCACCCGGGGCCGGTCGCGGACGTGCGCGCGGGCAAGGAAAAGGCGGTCGCGTTTCTCGTCGGCCAGGTGATGAAGCGGACCCAGGGCCGTGCCAACCCCGCCATGGTGAATCGGCTCATCAGCGAACAGTTGCATGCCGGATAGCCGGGGACGGGCGCAGCCCAGGCAGAGGGCGGCCGCCCGATCCGGGCCGCTCGTCCGGGGGCAGCAGGTGACGGCGCGGTTCGTCCGGATGGGCCCCGACGGCGAGGCGCTGACCACGATCGCGGGGCAAGAACTGGCGGTTCCGTACGCCGCGCCCGGCGAGGAGGCCCAGGTCGAGATCCTGGACGTGCGTCGCGGCCAGGCGCGCGGCCGCCTGGTCGCCTTGCGAGTGAAGTCCCCCCAGGTCGTGCGTCCTCCCTGCCCGCATTTCGGCCGCTGCGGCGGATGTCAGTGGCAGCACCTCGGGTACCGTGCCCAGCTCGCCGAGAAGACCGCCCTGGTGCGCGATGCCCTCGCGCGGGCCCATCTCGCTCGCCTTCCCGTCGAACCAGCGGTCGGCTGGGAGCCTCCGTGGGAGTTCCGAACCCGGCTGGAAGCCGTGACGGGGATCCGGGAGGGGCGCCCCGTGCTCGGGTTTTTCACGTGGGGCGCCGACCGCCTCATCGATATCGGCGCGTGTCCCGTGCAGCATCCGGGGAACGTCGCGGTCATGAACGCCATCCGCGCGGCGTGGAACGTCCTCGAGCCGGTCGCCGGAATCCTCCGGGGCACGATCAGCCGCGTGGGCGCAGCGACCGGCGAGGTGATCGTAGGCCTGGCCGTGACGCGTCCCCTCTCGACGGCGGAACGCCTGCTGACGGTGCGGGGGCTGCTCGGACGCATCCCGAATCTTGTGGGCCTGCTGGAGGTCCGGACGCCGCACCGCGGGCACCCGCTCGCCGGCCGGCGCGGCTCGCTGCTCTGGGGCCGTCCCTTTGTGCGGGAGGAAGTCGCCGGCGTCCGCTTCCGCGTCCCGCTGCTGGCAGAGTTTCCTGTGAACGCCCGCGCGCTTCCAGGACTCGTCGAGATGATCCTGGCGGCGCTCGACGCCGCTCCCGACGACGGCGTGGCGGAGCCCGACGCCGGGATCGGCGCGTTCACGCTGCACATCGCCCTCGCGTCCGCCCGTGTAATCGCGATCACCGGCGTCACGCAGCTCGATGCCGCCTGGGACAACGCCCGCCTGAACGGGATCGCCAACTGTATGTTCTACGCGCGCGACCCTGCGCGCGCGCTGGAAAAGGCGGTGCGCCGGGGATCCATTGGCCTGGCATTCCTGCATCCCCCAGGCGCCGGGCTCGACCCCGGGCTGCCCCCCGCCCTCCGTCTCGCGGGCGTGCGCCGGGTCGTGTATCTCGGGCGGGCGCTCGCCGCCCTCGCCCGCGACGCCGCGGCGCTCCAGCGTGCCGGATTTCGGATCCGTCGAGCCCAGCCGATCGATCTCAGCCCGCACACCAGCCGCGTGCACGCCCTGCTGACCGCGTCCGCGGAATAGGCGCCGACGCGCCCCGCGGCGGCCGTCCGGCCCCTGCGAACCCGCCGCGCCGGCGGCAGGGCCGGCCACGCCTCTGATAGAATGACTGTAGGGCCCTGGCCGGAGGATATGCAACGGATGCCCGCCGAGTTCGTTCACTGTCACCTCCATACCGAATACTCTCTCCTGGATGGCGCCAGCCGGATCGAACCCCTGATGCAGCGGGCGCGGGAGCTAGGACTTCCCGCCCTGGCGGTGACCGACCACGGCTCGATGTACGGGGCGATCGAGTTCTACGAGCAGGCCCGCGCGCACGACATCACCCCGATCATCGGCGTCGAGGCGTACGTGGCCCCCCGGAGGATGACCGACCGGGACCCCAGGCTGGACGCGCCCCCGTTTCATCTGGTGCTGCTCGCCGCGAACGAGGAAGGATACCGGAATCTCCTGGCGCTCACCACCGCCGCGCACCTGGACGGGTTTTACTACAAGCCGCGGATCGACCGCGAGCTGCTCAGCCGCCACGCGGCCGGGCTGATCGGGCTCTCCGGATGCCTGCAGGGCGAGGTGGCTCGCGCGGTCCTGCGGGGCGATCCCAAGGCGGCGCGGAGCGCGGCCGCCACCTACCGCGACATCCTCGGGCGGGGAAATTTCTACCTGGAGGTTCAGAATCACGGCCTTCCCGACCAGCAGACGGTGGCGCGCGGTCTCGCCGAACTCGCCCGGGAGATGGAGCTTCCGCTAGTGGCCACCAACGACGTCCACTACGTCACCCGGGACGAGGCGGATGCCCAGGACGTGCTGATGTGCATCCAGATGGGGCTCGCGCTCGATGAAAAGGACAAGCCCCGCATGGGGGAGACCCCCGAGTTCTATCTGAAGAGCCCGGCGGAGATGGCCGCGCGGTTCGCGGAGCTGCCCCAAGCCCTCGAGAACACGCTGGCGATCGCGGACCGGTGCCGGCTGACGATCGAGACCGGGCAGCTCAAGCTTCCGCACGTTCCCGTCCCCCGGGGGGAAACGCCCGATTCGTTTCTTCGGAAGCTGTGCGAGTCCGGGTTGCGCCGGATCTTCGGCGCGGTGACCGCGGAACTCCAGGAGCGCCTGGACTACGAACTCGGCGTCATCGCGCGGATGGAGTACGCCGCGTATTTCCTCATCGTGCAGGACTTCGTCAACTTTGCACGGAGGAGCGGCATTCTCACCACCGTCCGCGGCTCGGCCGCTGGCAGCCTCGTGTTGTACGCCTGTGGCGTCACCGACGTCGATCCCCTCGTGTACCGGCTGCCGTTCGACCGGTTTCTGAACCTGGAACGC
>Ga0187846_10002108_pt1 | contig 11052 bp, 8 predicted proteins | sample TC_taG_FD_161473 | JGI IMG/M metagenome (GOLD analysis project Ga0187846, IMG submission 161473) | Biofilm microbial communities from the roof of an iron ore cave, State of Minas Gerais, Brazil - TC_06 Biofilm (v2) | ecosystem: Environmental > Terrestrial > Deep subsurface > Cave > Wall biofilm ... | reverse complement strand
CTCACGTTGCCTCTCTGCCGAGGAAGGCAACTCTCGATTTGTTCGTACTGGGTTTGGGTAATTTCCATACCCAGATTGTAGTCGAGAAATGATCATTAGTGTTAACACGCCCTAGTGCGGCGGGGGCCCCTGCGCGGCCAGATACTCCAGGATCGTCGTGGCGCCCAGCGGCTTCGAATAGTAGTAGCCCTGCGCATACTCGCAGCCGAGCGCGCGCAGGTACTCGGCCTGCTCGGCGGTTTCGATACCCTCGGCCACGACCTTGAGCCGGAAGTGACGCGCCACCGCCAGCATCGCGTGCACGATCGCACGGCTGTCGGGGTCTTCGGGAATGCCCTCGACGAACGACTTGTCGACCTTGACCGACTGGATCGGCAGCCGCTTCAGGGCGCCGAGCGTGGAGTAGCCGGTGCCGAAATCGTCGAGCGACAGTCCCACGCCGAGCGAGGCGAGCTCGGCGATCACGTCGTTGTTGATCTCGCCTTCCTTGGCGATATTGCGCTCGGTGATTTCGAGCGTAATGATCTGCGGCTCGATCCGGAACTTCGTCAGAGCGCCCCGCACCAGGATCGGAAGCACGTTCGATCCGAGCTCGCGGCCGGCCACGTTGATCGCCACCGGAATGTCGAAACCGGGGCGCACGCGGCGCCAGCGCACGATCTGGCCGCACACCTCGTTGATGACCCAGCGCGTGATGCGCTCCGAAAGGCCGCTGTCCTCGGCCACCTTGATGAAGTAGTCCGGGGCCAGCACGCCTCGGGCCGGGTGATTCCACCGGATCAGCGCCTCCAGCCCGACCACCCGGCCGGTCGTCATCTCGATCTGCGGCTGGTATTCGACCATGAACTGGGCCGACTCGGACTGAATCGCCTTGGTCAGCTCGATGCCAAGCTGAGCCTCGCGCGTGTTGCGCTCGTAACGGATCGGGTTGAAGAAGCTGACCTGGTTGCGGCCTTCGTCCTTGGCTTGCGTAAGGGCCGCGTTGGCGTTCTTCAGCAGCGTGCTGCCCTCGCGGCCGTGCTCGGGGAACAGTGCGACACCGATCGAGGCCGACATCTGGGTGTCGACCTTGGGCACCAGGTCGGAGCGGTGCAGCGCCTGCGCCACACGCGCGGCCAACAGCGCCACCTCCTGCCGGTGCTCGAACTCGTTGACCACCACCGCGAACTCGTCGCTGGTCATGCGCGCGACGGTGCCCTCATTGCCGACCGTTTCCTTCAGCACCTGCGCGGCCGACTTGATCAGTGCGTCACCCACCAGGTGCCCGAGCGCGCTGTTGATTTCCTTGAAACGGTCCAGATCGATCATCATCACCGCCAGCCGGCGGCGGCGCGCGTTGCAGGTCATGATCGCGTCGCGCAGGTTCTCGCCCAGCATGTGGCGGTTCGGCAGTCCGGTCAGCGGGTCGTACCACGCGAGCTGCTCGATCCGGGTCTCGGCCTGCTGGCGCTGGGACGCCTCCGCCGCCAGCGCGATCATCAGCGCCGCGGTGACGACGAACCCGATCTCGTCGTCGTCCCAGTTGCGGCGCGATGCGTTGCCGACGCAGATCGCACCGATCACTTCGGCATCCAGCAGCACCGGCGCCACCAGCAGGCTGCGCACGTTGCTCCAGCGCGCATCGTTGATCAGGTCGTACGTCAGCTCCGACTCGACCGTGTCGGCGAGCGCGATCGGCCGATGCTGCCCCATCCGGGCCAGCATGGCCGCAAACGCCAGCTCCGGGAAACGCACTCCGTTCCAGTCGCGCACGAAACGCTGATCGGCGTGCGAATACAGCGATTCGCATGTCATGTAGTCGGAGTCCGGCGACAGGCGCCAGTAGCTGACGCTGCCGCAGCGCAGTGCGTCGGCCACCGCCCTCAAGACGTTGGCCAGCGACTGGGAGTACTCCCCGCGCGTCTGGATCGCGAGCTGCAGCAGTCGGTCGCGCAGCTCCAGCCGCCGCGCCGCGCGCGCGTCGGCGTCGTAGCCTTGTGGCACCAGCTCGGTGACGTCGCGCGCGGTCAGCAGCAGGCCGCGCAGCGCATCGTCGGCCAGCCGGTTGCGCACGCTGACCCACAGCGCCCGCTCCTCGCCATTGACCGTCTTCGCGTGCACCAGGCAGTTGCGCGGTCGCGCCTCGTCCTCGCCACTGATCGCTGCGCGGATCGCATCGGCCAGGCGGGCCCGGTCCTCTTCGACCACCAGTTCGAGCACATGCCGGCCCAGGCTCGCCTCGGGCGCCAGTCCCAGCGAGGCCTGGATCGCGGGCGACTGAAACGTGATCTTGCCGCCGGAATCCAGCAGCATCGTCAGGTCGGCCGCCAGCTCGGCGAATACGCGCAGGCGACGCCTCAAACGGGCGGCTTGGCTTCGCAACGCGTTCTGCTCGCTGATGTCCCGCACGCGTGCCACCACCCCGCGCACGCGCGGATCGTGCAGGTAACCGGTCAGCTCGATCGACAGCCGCCGCTCGCCGCCGTCCGGGCTGGGAGCGCGGGCGGTCGCGATCAGCTCCGGGTGGGCGCGGCTCGGTTCGGCGCAGACCCGATCGAAGCGCGCAATGAAGTCGCGCGCACTGGGTTCATCGATCAGGTACTCGAAGGGCACGCTCAAGGCGTCCGACTCCGGCGTGCCCAGCACTTCTTCGATCGCGCCGTTCAGCACCAGGATTCTGCGGTTCAGACCCAGCAGCAGGGCGACTTCGCCGCTGGCACCCGACAACGCGGCCAGCCGTGCGATCGCATTGCGCGCGCTGCGCTGCGCCACGCGCTCGGTCGATACTTCGCGCAGGCCCACGACCGCGACGCGCTCGTTTTCGACCTTCAGCAGCGATGCGGCCAAATCCACCACCAGGCTGCGGCCATCGGCCGTGCGCAGCTTGGCGCGCTGCTGCAGCGACTCCCGATCGAGCAGGCGGCTCCACAGCACGCCCCAGCGCCGGGCAAAGTCACGATGGCGCGCGTAGCCGACCAGCTCCGACAAATGGCGCCCGACGAGCGAGCTGCGTTCCGCGCCCGCGAACAGCGCGAAGGCTTTGTTGGCCGCCAGGATCTGGGCCGAGGCGTTCAAGCACACGGTCGGCCACGGCAGCTGCTCGAACGCCTCGCCTTTCAGCGCCGATTCAACTGCCGATTGGCGCAGGGGGATGACCGCTGTCAAGCCGCTCTCGCCCCCCGCCGGTACGTTGGATTCAATGGTCTCATTCGAACGTTACCGGACGGGTATTTTGCCACGAACCCCGGCGGGCGGTTCAAAATATCTGTGACAAGTTGTCGAGGCGCGCGATGTTCCAGGCCATCGTTTTAAACCGGCAAGGCGATCAGTTCGAGGCGTCCGTGCAATCCGTCGCGGATGAGGAGTTGGTTCGACAGACGCCGGAAGCGGACGTTCTGCTCGAGGTCGAGTATTCGACCGTCAATTACAAGGATGCACTGGCGCTGACCAACCGGTCGCCGATCGCGCGCCGGTGGCCGATGGTCGCCGGCATCGACTGCGCCGGCCGGGTCGCTGCCAGCCAGGACCCGCGCTGGCAGGGTGGCGACCGGGTCGTCCTTAACGGCTGGGGCCTGAGCGAACAGCATTGGGGTGGCTTGGCCCAGAGGGCGCGCGCGCGTGGCGATTGGCTGGTGGCCCTGCCGTCCAACCTCACCACGCGCCAGGCGATGGCGATCGGAACAGCCGGGTACACGGCGGCGTTGTCGGTTCTGGCGCTGGAGCGGTCCGGCTTGCAACCCGGCCACGGCGAGGTGCTGGTCACAGGGGCGACCGGCGGGGTCGGCTCGATCGCAATTGCGCTACTGGCGACCCGCGGCTACCGGGTGGTTGCCTCCACCGGCAAGCCGGCCGAGGCGGACTATTTGAAGCGGCTCGGAGCTGGCCAGACGATCGACCGCAGGGAGTTGGAGGCCCCGGGCAAACCGCTCCAGACCGAACGCTGGTCCGCCGCCGTCGATTCGCTCGGGAGCCACACGCTGGCCAATATTTGCGCCCAGACCCGGCGCGGTGGCACGGTTGCCGCGTGCGGCCTGGCCCAGGGCATGGACCTGCCCACGACGGTGGCGCCGTTCATCCTGCGCGGCGTCAGCCTGATCGGGATCGACAGCGTGATGGCGCCTCCCGGTCGGCGGCATGCGGCCTGGAAGCTGCTGTCCGAGTCGCTCGATCCGGGCCTGCTCGAGTCGATGGTGCGCGAAGTGCCGCTGGCCGCAGCGTTCGACGTGGCGCACGAGATTCTGGGTGGCCGCAACCGAGGGCGGGTCGTGGTCGATGTGAACCGCTGACCACTCATTTGCAACAGTGCGTAGCTTCTGTCAGGAGGGTTGTCGATGCTGCAGCTGAAGATCAACGGAAAGGTAACGCCGGTCGATGTCGATCCCAACACGCCGCTGCTGTGGGTGCTGCGCGATCACCTGGGCATGACGGGCACCAAGTTCGGCTGCGGGGTCGCCGCCTGCGGCGCGTGCACGATCCATCTGAATGGCAGCGCCACCCGCTCCTGCGTTCTGCCGGTGTCGGCCGTCGTTGGCGCCAACGTGATGACGATCGAGGGCGCCGCCACGGACCGCGTGGGACACGTGGTGCAGCAGGCCTGGATTCGCAACGACGTCGTTCAATGCGGTTACTGCCAGTCCGGACAGATCATGGCCGCGATCGGATTACTGAAGACCAAACGCCATCCGACCGACGCCGACATCGACGCTGCGATGTCCGGCAACCTGTGCCGTTGCGGCACCTACGGCCGGATCCGTGCTGCGATCAAGGACGCGGCGCGCGCGCTGTCCGCGTAAGGGGGCCGCCATGTATTCGTCGATCAATTCGCAACTCGTGGGCAGCGCCTCATCGGAGACGCTCGTTGCAGCGCTCGCATCCGGGCGCACGGTGCCATTGAGCCGCCGCCAGTTCCTGAAAGCGACCGGGATGGCCGGCGGCGGCCTGATGCTGGCGATCGGGCTGGGCGGTCGAGGGTTTCCGGGTGGCGGGCTAGCTGCCGCCGAAGAGGCGGCAGCGCCTCCCCGCAAGATCTATCCGCCCTCCGCCTTCATCCGGATCGGCGCGGACGAGCGCGTCACGATCGTCGTCGGCAAGCTCGAATTCGGCCAGGGCGTTCTGACCGCGATGCCGATGCTGATCGTCGAGGAGCTGGACTGCGACTGGGACAAGGTGCGGTCAGAGCACGCGCCGGCCGATCTGGTCTACGCCAACCCGCTGTTCGGCGCCCAGTTCACCGGCGGCTCGATGTCGATACGCACCAGCTACCTGCAGATGAGGACGATCGGGGCGTCCGCGCGGCAGATGTTGATGTCGGCGGCGGCACAGCGCTGGAACATCGGCCCGGACAAGGTGTCGACGCGCCGCGGCGTCGTCTTCGAGAAAGGCGGAAAACGCTCGCTCACCTACGGTCAGCTGGCGGACGAGGCGATGAAACTGCCGGTGCCGACCGAAGTCGCGTTGAAGGATCCGAAGAAATTCACGCTGATCGGACGCCCCACGCGGCGCCTGGACTCGCCCGAGAAGATCAACGGCAAGGCGCAGTTCGGCATGGACGTGCGGCTGCCCGATATGCGGGTCGCGGTGCTCGCACGACCGCCGGTATTCGGCGGCAAGGTGGTGAAACTGGACGACAGCAAGGCGCGCGCCGTGCCCGGCGTTGAGGCCGTACTTCAAGTGCCGGTCGACCGTGGCGGCGTCGGCGTTGCCGTCCTCGCCAAGGGGTACTGGGCGGCGCACCAGGGTCGCGACGCCCTGGATATTCAATGGGAGCTGCCGGCCGGCCCGACCACGGCGGCGCAAATCGAGCAGTACCGCACACTGGCTTCGCAGCCGGGCACGATCGCCCGCTCCGACGGCGACGTAACGGGGCTGGACAGCGCCTCCCGGCGGATCGAGGCCGATTACGAGTTTCCCTACCTGGCGCACGCGCCGATGGAGCCGCTGAACGCGACGGCCGACCTGAAAGCCGACTCGCTGACGATCTGGAGCGGCACGCAGTTCCAGACGCTCGATCAGGCTCACGCGGCCCAGGCCGCCGGCTTGAAGCCTGAGCAGGTGAAAATCGTCACGATGTATGCGGGCGGCGGCTTCGGGCGGCGCGCCAACCCGAACTCCGACTTCGCGGTCGAAGCGGTCAACGTCGCCAAGGCGATGCGCCAGGCCGGCATCGAGGCCCCGGTCAAGGTGATCTGGTCGCGTGAGGACGACATCCGCGGCGGTTACTACCGCCCGCTGGTGCTGCATCGGGTCCGGATCGGAGTGGATCGGGGCGGACTGCCGGTGGCGTGGGACCATCTGCTGGTCGGACAATCGATCCTGAAAGGCACGCTGTTCGAGAAGGTCCCCATCCTTTTCAAGGATGGGGTCGACGGGACGTCGGTCGAAGGCGTGGTCGATTCGCCGTACCGCCTGCCCAATTTCCGGGTAGCCGTGAACTACCCGGATATCAACGTGCCGGTGTTGTGGTGGCGTTCGGTCGGCCACACGCACACCGCGTATGTGATGGAGACTCTGGTTGATGAGCTGGCCGTGGCCGCCGGGAAAGATCCGATCGAGTATCGGCTCGCGTTGCTCGATCCAAAGCAGACGCGGCATCGCGCCACGCTCGAGCTGGTCCGCCGCACCTCCGGGTGGGGCGGCCCGTTGCCGGCCGGCCATGCGCGCGGGGTCGCGCTGCACAAGAGTTTCGAGTCGGTCGTGGCCCAGGTCGCCGAGGTCTCGGTCGACAAAGGGCGGATCCGCGTCCACCGGGTTACCTGCGCGATCGATTGCGGGCGGGCGGTCAATCCGCTCACGGTCGAGGCCCAGGTGAGCTCGGGCGTCGCGTTCGGATTGGGCGCAGCGCTGTACGGGCGCATCACACTGAAGGACGGCCGCGTCGAACAGAGCAACTTCCCCGACTACCCGGTGTTACGATTCAACGAAATGCCGCAGGTCAGCGTCCACATCGTTCCGAGCACCGCCGAGCCGACCGGACTGGGCGAGCCGGGCACACCACCGATCGCCCCTGCGGTTGCCAACGCGCTGGCGCACCTGACCGGCAAGCGCTTGCGCAAACTGCCGTTCGATTTGAGCGCCGCGTGAGGAGCGGCCGGCGCGGCTGCGCCTGACCCGAATGACGCAGCCCGCTGCGCCGGTGGCGCCTTCGAAGGCGGGTGACGCGCAAGCAGCGCCAGTTGCACCTTCGAAGGGGGGTGGCGCGCCAGCAGTACCGCGTCCGGCACTGTCGACGTTCGATGCCGCGATGATCGTGTGCGGCATCGTGATCGGCGGCGGCATCCTCGCGCTGCCGCCGCGGGTGGCTTCGGCCGCTGGTTCGATCCCGTGGATGTTCGGCGCGTGGGCGCTCGGCGCGGTGCTGACGCTGGTGGGATCGCTTTGCTACGCCGAGCTGGCGTCCACCTTTCCCCACGCGGGCGGCGATTACCACTTCCTGACGCGCGCTTTCGGCCGCGACGTGAGCTTCTTCTTCGGATGGGGGCGCGTCGTGGTCACCACGACCGGGCCGACCGCGGTACACGCCTACATATTCGGCCACTACGCCACGCGGATCCTGTCCCTGGGCCACTCGTCGGCGGCCATTTACGCCGCGCTGGTGGTTGCGCTGCTGACCGCGCTGAACATCGTCGGATTGAAGGAATCGTCGCGCACCCAGAACGTAGTCACGCTGCTGCTGATCACCGGCGTGGCGCTGGTGGCCGTCGGAGGCTTCCAGGCGCCCGCAGCGGCAACAGCCAGCGCGGTCCAGCCCGCGCCGGCCCCGCTGTTGGGCTTGTCTCTGATATTCGTGCTGTTCACCTACGGCGGATGGAACGAGGCCGCCTACGTCTCAGCCGAGCTGCGCGGCGGCCGGCGCGCGATCCTGACCGCGCTGCTGGCGGCGATCGCCGTCATCACATTGCTGTATCTCGTCTTTGTGGCCGCGCTCGAGGTCGGGCTCGGTTTCGAAGGGCTGAAGGCCAGCCAGGCCCCGGCTGCCGACGTTGCACGACGCGCCTTCGGCCCGTTCGGGGAGACGCTGATCGCCACGGTGGCGTGCCTGTCGGTGCTGGCCTCCAGCAACGCCACGATGATCGTCGGAGCCCGCTCCAATTACGCCCTCGGCCAGGACTGGCCGATCGTGGCGTTCATGAGCCGCTGGGACCGCCGGCGGGACGGCCCGGTCGCCGCGTTCCTGGTGCAGGGGGCGATCACGCTGGCACTGGTGGCCTTCGCCGCGTATGAGAAAGACGCCATCGCCACGATGGTCGAGTACACCGCGCCCGTGTTCTGGTTCTTCTTCATGTTGACGGGAGTCGCCCTGTTCGTGCTGCGCCGCAAGTTCGCGCACGTGTCGCGCCCGTTCTCGGTACCGCTGTATCCAGTCGTGCCGCTGATCTTCGTCGGCACCTGCGCGTTTCTGTTCTGGAACAGCCTGGAGTACGCCCGATCGCATCACGCGCTGGAGGTCGCGGCCGGCGTGATGGCCGCCGGCCTCGTGCTGTGGCTGCTTGCCCGTTTGAAACGCTCATGACGATCCGTTACGCCGTCCGGCCCGCCGACCCGGGCGCGCACCTGTTCCACGTCACCGTCAGCGTGGACGACCCCGATCCCGCGGGTCAGCGCTTCGCGCTGCCCACGTGGAACCCGGGCAGCTACCTGATCCGCGAGTTCGCGCGGCATATCGTGCGGCTGACGGCGCTGTCCGACGGCCGCAAGCTGCGCGTCGAGAAGGTGGACAAGCACACCTGGCGCTGCGCCCGCACCGCTGGTGAGGTGACGCTGGCCTACGAGGTGTATGCGTTTGACCTGTCGGTGCGGGCTGCCTATCTCGATCCAGAGCAGGCGTTCTTCAATGGCGCCGCGCTGCTGCTGGCGCCGGCCGGGCGCGAGCGCGAGGCCTGCCGGATCGACATCTTCCCGCCGGCGGGCGCGCGCGGCGGCAACTGGCAGCTGATCACCGGGCTGACGCGGGCGCGCGGTACGCAGGCGGGTGGATTTGGAACCTATCTGGCCCAGGACTACGAAGAGCTGATCGACTGCCCGGTGCAGATCGGGCGCCTGGCGCATCGCGGCTTCGAGGTGTGCGGCGTCGCGCATGAGATTGCGATCAGCGGACGCGTGGCGCGGCTGGATCTGGATCGCCTGCAGGCCGACCTGGCTCGCTTGTGCGAGGCGCACATCCGGCTGTTCGAGCCGCGCACATCTCGCCCGCCGTTCGACCGCTACGCCTTTCTGACGCTCGCGGTGGATGAGGGCTATGGAGGACTGGAGCATCGCAATTCGTCCGCTCTGATCTGCCGCCGGGACGACCTGCCTCATGTCGGAATGAAGGAGTCCACGGAAGGCTATCGGCGCTTCCTGGGCGTGGCCAGTCACGAGTACTTCCACGTGTGGAACGTGAAACGGATCCGCCCGCAGGCGTTCGTTCCCTACGATCTGTCGCGCGAGAACTACACGCGGCTGCTATGGGCCTTCGAGGGATTCACCGCGTACTACGACGATCTGATGCTGGCGCGGGCGGGCCTGCTGTCACAGGCCCAGTACCTCGAGGCGCTGAGCCGCACGATCAGCACCGTCATGCAGCGCAATGCGCGCTTGAAGCAGAGCCTGGCCGAGAGTTCCTTCGACGCCTGGATCAAGTACTACCGGCAGGACGAGAACGCGCCCAACAGCGTGGTCAGCTACTACCAGAAGGGCTCGCTGGTCGCGCTGGCGCTCGACCTGGCGATCCGTGACGAAAGCGGCGGGCGCCGATCGCTGGACGATGTGATGCGCTGGCTGTGGCGCGGCTTCCGCGCGGGTGGCGCCGGCTACCGCGGCATCGGCGAGGATGGCATCGCCGATGCGATCGTCCACGCGACCGGACTGGATCTGGCGCGCACGGTGCGCGCCTGGACGGAGGGCACGCGCGACCCGGATCTGGCCACGCTGCTGCAGACGGTCGGAATCCAGCTGCAGCGCAAGCTGGCGCTCGAATCGCCCCATTTCGCGTTGCTCGGCCTGAAGCTGCAGGACACGGGTAGCGAGGCACGAGTGGCGCAGGTGTTCGATGGCGGCCCCGCCCAGCAGGCCGGCCTGGCAGCCGGAGACGTGATGATCGCGCTCGATGGCCTGCGCGTGACGCCGGCGCGGCTGGACACGCTGCTGGCCCGTTTCTCGCCCGGCGACACGGTCCAGGTGCTGGCATTTCGTCGCGACGAGCTGCAGCGCTTCGAGCTGACCCTGACCAAGGAGCCACCCCCGCGCTTCGTACTCGAGATCGACGAGCGCGCGGGCAAGACCGCGCAGCGCCGCCGCGCCACTTGGTGCGGGGCGCGGCGCGGATGAGCGCCACAGGCCGTTCACGACTGGGCAGGCTCGTTGCGCAAGGCAGGAGCGCATGTATAATGCGCATACGTCGTGCGCACAACAGACGAGCCCGAAGCGATGACATCCACGCAACGCGCCAAGAAGGCGGTGAACGTCTCGATCTCGGCCGATCTGCTGGAGGTCGCTCGCAGTCACGACATCAACCTGTCCGCCACGCTCGAGGCCGCCCTCAAGCATCAACTGCAGCAGCGACGTCGCGACGAATGGCTGGCGGCCAACAGTGACGGTATCGAAGCCTACAACCGCGATGTCGAGCAACACGGCACATTTGGTGACTCTCTGCGCGGTTTCTGATGCCGCAGTTCGCCGTATACAAGAACAAGAATGCGGTGACACGGGCGCGGTTTCCATTGTTGCTCGACATCCAATCGGATCTACTGGATCCGCTCGCCACACGCGTGGTCGTGCCGCTCGCACCTGCGGGCCCGGCCCGTACTCGATCAATGCAGACGCTTACGCCATCGATCCGCGTGGAAGGGAAGGACTATTTGATGGTCACTCCCCAGCTCGCCGGTATTGCCACCAGCGAGTTGGGGCCAGTGGTGGCGGATGTGTCGGCCAGTCGTTCGGTGATTATCTCGGCGCTTGATTTTCTGATTGCCGGGATCTAGCCGGTTCCGCCTCACGCCCCTTGAGCAGCAGCGCCAACTGCAAGGCGTGCGTTAGACCGCACACCAGTCGATCGCACCGCGTCTGCGCGACACCAGGAACTCGTTGGCCGCGGAG
>Ga0187846_10002107_pt1 | contig 11052 bp, 10 predicted proteins | sample TC_taG_FD_161473 | JGI IMG/M metagenome (GOLD analysis project Ga0187846, IMG submission 161473) | Biofilm microbial communities from the roof of an iron ore cave, State of Minas Gerais, Brazil - TC_06 Biofilm (v2) | ecosystem: Environmental > Terrestrial > Deep subsurface > Cave > Wall biofilm... | reverse complement strand
CGCGGAGGTCCCCTCGAAGCGACCCCCCGGACGCCCGGCCGCCTCCGCGGTGTCGCGGCTCACGAGCCACGCCAAGGCCAGGACTGCGAGGCTCACTCCTACGAGCACCAGCGCGGTGGCGACGCGCGAGAGCGCGGCGAGCCCCGCGAGCGCGCCGCTCGTCAGTCCTTGAAACGCGAGCCCGAGCACGGGCAGGACGGGCGCGCCGCATCCGGCCACGCTGCAGGGCGCCGTGGACAGCCCCACCGTGCTGAGCGCGGCGCCGAGGACCCCGGCGCGGCCGCCGCGACTCCACAGCCGACGGCCCTCGGCCATTCGACCGCGCGCGTAGACCCAGAGGGCGAAATACGCCCCGAACAGGAGCGCCATTAGCCCCCATCGGGCGAGATCCCGGACCCCGACCGAAAACCCCCACTCCGGAGCATCGTACGGGCTGCTGGCGATGAACCAGAACAGCGCGACGTCGGACAGGAAGCTCAGCTTTCTCCCCCAGGTGGCCTCCGGCGACGCGAGCCACGCCGGCAACTGACGAAGCCAGGGGTTGAACGCGAAGTAGTCCCAGGGCTTGCGGGCCAACGCGAGAACGATGGGAGGCAAGAACAGGTTCAAGAGTAACACGGCCAGGGCCACGCCCAGGAAGATTCCGGGCCGAGCCCGGATGGCGACCCCTACGCTTCCCAGCACGGTCCGCAGGGCGATCCACCCGCGTCGCACCGGAGCACCGCCTTCGCTCGTAGGCTCTCGGCCCCTTCCTATCCCCTGATCGTCTGCATCACTCGTTCGTCGTCGAAGACCGCGGCGGGGGGTCCCTCGAAGATGATCTCCCCCCGATCGATCACATAGAGACGATCCGCCACCTTCGCGGCGGTCATCACGTTCGACTCGGCGATCAGCAGCGAGATCCCCATCTCCTTGATCTGCTGCACCGCTTCCGCAAAGCGGTTCACGATCACGGGCGCGAGGCCCTCAAACGCCTCGTCCAGCAGCAGGATCGACGGTCGCAGGGCCATCGATCTGGCGATGGCCACCATCTTTTTTTCCCCCCCGCTAAGGTGCACCCCTTTGCGCTGGAGCAACAGCCGCAGCTTGGGGAACAGCTCGTAGATCGCCGCGTCGCCGTCCTCCTGGCTCGATCCGGATTTGCCCCCGGCCAGCCAGGCGCCGATCCCCAGGTTTTCGGCCACGGTGAGATCCGGAAAGATCCCGCAGTCATCGGGGGCGTACCCCATTCCCAGCCGGGCCCGGACGTGCGGCCCGAGCCGCATGACCTCCTGCCCCTTAAACACGACCCTCCCGGACGTGACGGGCAGGGTGCCGATGATGCTCTCCATCACCGTGGTCTTCCCCGCGCCGTTTCTGCCCACGAGACAGACCGTCTCCCCGGCCCTGACGAGCAGGGAGACGCCGCGAAGGACGTGCGCCGGTCCGCGGTCCGCGTTCACCGCGTCCAGCTCGAGCACCTTGCCCCCTGCGCCCGGCGCCTCCACGTGCGTGTCCGGCTGCACGGGCACGATTTTCCACGGCGCGCGGGCGGCCCCCTGCCGCGCCGCGTCCGCGCTACCGGCGCCCGAGGATGGCCGCGACGCGTTCGTCGCGGATGATTTGATTGGGCGGGCCCTCGGCCAGCACGCGCCCCTCGTGCATCATGACGATCCGATCCGAGTATCTGAAGACCACGTCCATGTCGTGTTCGACGATCACCGCGCTGAGCCCGTGCGACCGCACCACCGATTCGATCCGGTCCATGATCGAGGACTTTTCCCGCGTGCCCACCCCGCTCGTCGGCTCATCGAGCAGGATCAGTTTGGGCCGCAGCGCGTAGGCCACCGCGACGTCGAGCAGCTTGCGCTCGCCCTGGGCGAGCCCGCCGGCCTTCACGTCCCATTTGTCCCCGAGGCCGAACTCCCCGAGCACCTCCAGCGCTTCCGCCCGGGCCTCGGGGTCGCCCTCGGCCAGGGACGCGGCGTGGCCGATTTTCCCTTCGCGAGAGAAAACCGCCAACCGCACGTTGTCGAGGCCGGTCAGCCCGTCGAACAGGTTCACGATCTGAAAGCTCCGGGCGATCCCGGACCGGATCCGCTCGTAGACTGGCAGCGCGGTCACGTCGCGCCCTTGGAAGAAGATCCGCCCGCCGTCCGGCCTCACGAGGCCCGTGATCAAATTCACCAGCGTCGTCTTTCCCGCGCCGTTCGATCCCACCAGCGACACCAGGCGCTTCTCGTCGATGGCCAGGTCCACGCCGTCCACGGCGCGGGTGTCCCCGAAATGCTTCTCCAACCCCTCGGCGGCGAGCAGCGGCATCACCCCGCCCTCCTCAGGCCGCGCGCCAGCCGCGCGGCCGTGCCGACAATCCCGTCCGGCATCACCAGCACCAGCACGACCAGCACGACGCCGAGCAGCAACTGCCAGTACTCCGTCCGGCCGACCGCGTACGTCTTGAGGTAGTTGAACGCCACCGCTCCGACGATCGGGCCGGCGAAGCTGTGGAATCCCCCCAGCACCGTCATGAACACGAGCTCGCCCGAGAACGGCCAGTACAAGACATCCGGGGTCGCCAGGCCGTTCAGCGGCGCCCACAGCGCTCCCGCGACCCCCGTGAGCATCCCCGAGATCACAAACGCGATCCACCGGTGCCGCCGCACGCGGATGCCGACAAATTCGGCCCTGACCTCGTTGTCGCGGATCGCCTGAAGCGATTTCCCGAAGGGTGAGTGCACGATCAGCCAGACGAGCCCCGCGCAGAGCAAGAACACGATCAGCACGTAATAGTAGTAGTCGTGCGCCAGAAAGACGACTTTGTCCTCAGGCACCCGGATGACGCCTCCGAGCAGCGAGGGGGTGGGCACCCGGATCCCGTCCGTCCCTCCGGTGACCCAGAAAAATTTCAGCGCCAGGCTGTACAAGACCTGGGACAGCGCGAGGGTCAGGATGGAAAAGAAGATCCGCGTGTACCGCACGCAGACGAAGCCGAAGAGCGCCGCGATCACCCCGCCGGCGACCAGCCCCCCGGCCAGGAATGCCTCCATCGCGCTGACCCGGAGGTATTTGACCGTAAGCGCCACCGCGTACGCCGCGGCGCCGAAGTACGCGGAGTGCCCGAAGGAAAGCAGCCCCGTGTAGCCCAGCAGCAGGTTGAGAGCCAGCGCGGCGATCGCCATGATCAGCCCGTAGGAAAGGAGAATCGTCTGGTAGGAAGAGGCCACGGACGGCACGGCCAGCAGGACGGCCACGAGGAGCCCAACGGAGATCAGCGAGGCGGCGCCGGGAGACGAGTGGCGGGGCGGGTTCATTGCCGGCTAAAGAGCCCGGCGGGCCGCGTCACGAGGACCAGCGCGGTGATCAGATAGAGGACGGCAAGCTCCAACTCGGGGAAGAAGGTGATCGCCAAGGTCCGGACGACCGCGACGATGAACGCGCCGACCAGCGCGCCCTCCAAGCTCCCCAAGCCCCCGATGACGACGACCACAAACGAGAGGACGAGCGCGTCCACCCCCATGCCGAGCACCGCGCCCTGAATCGGGACGATGATGGCGCCGGCGAGCCCCGCCATCCCGCAGCCGAGCGCAAACGCCTGCACGTAGACGCTCCCGACGTTGATGCCGAGGGCGGAGGCCATTCGCCGATCCTGCGAGGTCGCCCGCAGCATCACGCCAAACTTGGTCCGGTAGACGAACGCCCAGAGCAGGACGGCCGTAACCAGCCCGATGGCGATGACGAGGAGGCTGTAGTTTGGATAATCCGTGCCGAGGATCGACGAACTCCCAAACGAACTCCACAGCGTGCTGGCGCTCAGCGGCGTGGGTCCCCAGATCAACCGCGTGACGTCCTCGAGGATCAGCAACAATCCGAAGGTCAGCAGCAGCTGATACTCCTCGGCCCGCTGGTACAGCGGGCGGAGCAGGATCGGCTCGATGACCATGCCCACGACCGCCACGGCCAGGGCGGCGACCGGCAGCAGAAGCAAGAGGAATACGGGCGGGACGCTCGCGGCGAGGCGGCCCACCATCCACGCCATCACAAACGCGCCCAGGGCAAAGAAGTTCCCGTGGGCCAGGTTAACGATGCGCATGACGCCGAAGACGAGACTCAGCCCTCCGGCGATGAGAAACAGATCAGCGGTGTACAGGAGCGCGTTGAGGGACTGCGCGACGAAAATGTCCATGGGGGAGAAGAACTTTACACTCCGTGGGAGGAACTCCTTCAGTCGGCGGCACCGGGCCAGCGACTGCGCAGCGCGCGCGTGGCCGCCCTGCCGATACGCCCGCGCGGGCGACGATCGGGCACGCCGCAGCGGGCGGCCCCCGCGTGGCGAATCGCCCGGGACGCTACTGCGCTAGGTGCGCAATCACCACGACCCGGCCGGTTGGACTGGCGCTCCCCTTCAGCGGCTCCTGCGTGACCTCAATGGCTTCGGGGAGTTCCGCCAGTTCCGGCCCCTCGGCGATCAGGCGAGCGCTGCCGTTGGCATCCGGGCGGGCGGTGCCGAGCGACGTCCACGTGCCCGCGTGCAGCACCCACGCCTGGTACGTCTGACCAGTCGGCGCGGGCGGGAAGTAGGAGAAGGTCAGCACGGCGATCGTCGCGCCCGAGTGGCCGCGGTAGGTCGCGTGCGTGGCGTCGGGGGTACCCGGCGCCGCGGTGAGCCGGATCGCTACCGTCGTGCTCGACGTCACCAGCGTCAGCGCGCGCTCGTCGCGCTGCCTGGCCGTGTAGTCGGCGTGGAACCCGATGCCGAGCGCCGCGAGGCCCATCACCCCGAGGACCACCGCGGCGACCAGCGGAGACAACTGGGCCCGCATCTTCTGCAGGCCCGCGCGGATGCGGGTCTTGGCGGTGCCGAGCGGCAGGTTGAGCTCGGCGGCCACCTGTTCGTGGGTCAGATCCTGCAAGAAGGCCAAGCTGAGCGCCTTCCGCTGGTCCGGCGGGAGCGCCTCCAAGGCCGAGCGGACAAGCGCGCGGTCTTCCTCGCGCCCCATCACCTCGCCCGGCTCCGCATCGGGATCCGATAGCGCCGCGAGGTGCGCCCCTTCAGGGTCCGGCTCGGCCTGTGGCCGCCGGCTCCGCAGGCGCAGCTCGTTCAGAATTCTGTAGTGGGCGATCTGGAAGATCCAGGGGCGGAAGGCCCCCCGCTCGGGGCTGAACGTGTCCGCCTTGCGCCACACGGCCAGGAAGACATCCTGCACGATCTCCTCGGCGCCGGCGCGATCGAGCGACTGCACGGCAAGATTAAAGATGCGCTGGGCGTAGCGTGTGTACAGCGGCCCGAGCGCCTCCTGCCGTCCGGCGGCGAGCTGGCTCATCAGGTCCTCGTCGCTGACGCTCTCGGCCCGTAGCGTGGCGCGGACCGCGCCCACCGGCCTCCGCTCCCCCCACCACGGCCGTGACTTCATGGCTCAGTTTCCGACGACCACCGTCGCGCGCATGAACGGATGAATCGTACACCCGTAGACATAGGTCCCGGCGTGATCGAAGGTGACGCTGAAGGTGGCCCCGGGATCCAGCGGACCGGAGTTCCACCGTCCGTCCGCGCTCGTGGTCGTGTGCGGGATCGCATCGGCGTTTGTCCAGGTGACGCGCTGGCCCGCGGCGACTTTGAGCTCGGCGGGGCCGAACGCGAAGCTGGCGATGCGGACCGCGCCAGGGACGTCAGCCGCTGCGTGGACCGCCTGCCCAGGGGTGAACGCGGCGGCCATCAGCACGGGCGAAGGGTGCGCGCTCCCCGTGCGGGCCGATGGCCCCGGCTGCACGCTGATTTTTCGAGGGGCGTTCCCGATCGGAACGGTAGCGATCACCTTCTGCGTTCCGAGGTCCACGACCGAGAGGTCGTTCGACCCCTCGTTCGTCACGTACGCCGTTTCCCCGTCGGCGCTCGTCGCGATCCAGTGCGGGAGCTTACCGACCGTGACGGTCGCGATGACGGCGTTGGTCTTGGGAGCGAAGATGGTCAGCACCCCCGGGCCCTGGCTGACGACCAGCCCGAAGCGCCCGTCGGGGGTCACGATCGGATGGTGGGGAGACGCCCCCACCGGAATCTGCGCCACGATCTGGTTCGTGGACGTGTCCAGCACCTGCAGGGCGTCCGAGCCCGCGAGCGTGAAGTAGAGACGCTGACCGTCGGGGGTCATGTTGAGTGCCCGGGGGGCCTTGTCCAGCGGTACCGCGCCGATCTGCGTCCGGTTCCAGAGGTCGACGATGATCAGGGCCATAGCGCCCTGCTGCTGGGAGCCCACGTAGGCGAGGTGCCCGTCGGGGCTGATCGCGCTGTTGTGCGGCTGGGGAACGGGCACGCGTCCGAGAATCCGATCGCTTGCGGTGTCGATGATCACGACCTGGTTTCCGCCGAAGTCCGACACGACCACGCGGCGGCCGTCGCGAGAGATCGACAACCCGTGCGGCGTCGGCCCAACCTCGATGGTGCCGACGACGCGGTCGGTGGCCGTATCGATCACGCTCACCGTCGACGCCCCGTCGCTGCTCACGTAGACTTTGCGGCCATCCGGCGTGATCACGAGGCCGTGCGGGCCGGTCGGCACTGGAATGGTGCTGAGCATACGGTTTATGCTCGTGTCGACGACGGCGACGGCGTTATCCTTGAAGAGCCCTACGTACGCCTTGGGGGCGGCGGCGGGAGCAGACGTGCCGAGGCCGGCGGCCATGAGCATCATCATGGCCGCGGAGGCGGCAAGTCCCGGCCACCGCCGGCGGGCCACGCCCAGGGCCTGGGAGATTCGAGACAGCACGTGCACGCGCAGCATTGAATGACCCTCCTGGTTCACGTGGAATCTTGAAGCCGACGGCGGTCCCCCTCCTGGGAGCTCACCGCGGGCTGTCCACCCCTTAGTACACCGGCCGGCCCGGCTTGGATTGGCCGCCCGCCGCGGGTCCATTCCGGCGTCCGGAGCCTGGCGATGGCTCGGCCCCGCCGAAAGGTCAACCCGCTCGGGCTATCCCCGCGTCCGAGACCGGGAAAGCCACTCGATCACGCGTCCGGCGTCCTGATCGGAGGGAAAGACAGGATAGAAGACCTTCTCGATCCCGCCATCGCGGATGATCAGCGTCAATCGCTTGATGAGGGTCATCGAGTCAAATTCGAAGGTGGTGAGACGCAAACGCCTGGTGAACACCAGCCGCTCGTCGCTCAACAACTCGAACGGAAGGTGCAGCCGTTCGACCGCTTCGCGCTGGTACTCGGTCGTCTGCGTGCTGAGGCCGAATACACGGGCTCCCAGCGCCTGCAACGCTTGGTAATGGTCCCGATAGGCACAGGATTGGGGCGTGCACCCTCTGGCCCCCGGGATAGCATCCCAGCCCTTCGGAACCCCCTGATCGGGCCGGCCGGTACGAGGATAGCAGTACACGACGGTGCGCGCCGGTAGGCCCGCCAGGTCGACCACCCGGCCTGCGGTCGAAGGCAAGGGCACCGACGGAAGCCGCAGTCCGACCAAATGCGCGCACGCCCCGTCGTCGACCGGGACGGGCAGATCGGGCGGGAGTTGGAAGAGCTTGTCGGTGTCCGGCATGGGAATCCCTTACGAGAGCCTGGCCCCGGTTCCCTCTTGAGATCGACGGAGGTGGGAGACGATCGCCGCCGGCGCGGTGCCGCCTGCACGGAGAGACCTTCACGGGCTCCGCCCGCGCGGCGCCTCTCGCGTCGCCGTCCCACCGGCAGCGGCCCTCGGCGGCATGGTATCATGAACGTGTATCGGAGGCGGGTGAGGTGGGGCATGCGATCGCCGGGGTCCGCTGCGTGAAGCTCTCAGCAAGCGCCGCGGGCGTTTGGTTGATCCTCGCGCAGCTCTTTACGCTCCCCAATCTCAGCACGCAACGGGACGTGAGCGCGACGATCAGCATTCACGCCTCCCCGGACCGAGTGTGGAGCATCTTGACTGATTTCTCCGCGTATCCCGGCTGGAACCCGTACATCTACCCGGTAAAGGGCGAGGCGAAGGCGGGCACGCAACTGGAACTCACCCTCCACGGGAGCACTTCCCCCGTGACCTTCCAGGCGACCGTGCGGACCGCAGAGCCGCCGCACGAATTGAGCTGGGAAGGGCGGGTGATCGGGGTCGCGGTGTTCGATCGGCTGCAGACCTTTACCATCGAGGAGGAGGGGCCGGAGCAGGTGCGGCTGACCGCCCGGGAGCGGTTCAAGGGCCTGCTGCTTCCCCTCGAAGGCGGGCTCCCCGACGATGCGAAACAGGGTCTGGAAATGATGCTTCACGCCCTCAGGGCGGAAGCGGAGATGCTTCCCGCGTCCAAAGTGCCCTGAGCGGGAGGCTCGGCGGTTAGGCCTGGCGGGCTCTCTGGATCAGCTCGCAGCCGTTGGGAGCGTCGTCCGCGGTCCACGTGTCGGTGATGACCCCCTTGCCGTCCAAATCCGCGTACACTTGAAGCGGGGCGGTGAGGTCGCCCTCATCGAACGCCACCAGAACCACCAGACGGTCATAGGCCCACGCCCCGATGAACGAGGCATGATCCTCGTCCAGCGGGCGACCCGGCACGATGTAGTCGAAAATCTTCACTGAAACATCCCCGCACTGGCCGGTCCGGCCCGAGTCGATCTTGGACATTCCGACCACCAACGACCCCATACGGTCCCCGACCGCCGCCGTACGCATCGGCGTTGCGGTCGCCGGAATCACGGAGAGTCCCAGGAAGAGCGCAAGCACCGCACTGACGGTTCTCATCCAGTATCTCCTCCTCCCTCGAGCCTTCCGGTCCCTTCGAGGGCGCAATTCCGCCACCCTGCAATACTTACCCATCGCGCGTGCGCGCGGGGACGACGCTTCGCACGACGCGCGTGCGTCGCGAGACTTCATGAAATCGTGACAAACGAGGATAGGAGAGCCATCCCCCGCCAGAGAAGTGACGCCCAAGGGCACGCGAGATGCGAATCGAACTCTCCCCCGCATTTCAAGCGGCGTTCCCGGATGGGATCTTTGGGGCACTGGTCGCGCGCAACTGTCCGAACCGCCTTGAGGCGGAACGGGTCCACGTCGACGAGGGGGCGGCCGAGGCTCGACTCCGCGAGCGCTTCCCCGGCGAGGCGATCGTCGCCGATCCGATCGCCCGCGCGTACGCGGGCTATTATCACCGTCATGGCGGCCGGTATCCGGTGGTCCATCAGGCCAGATCGATTCTCGCGGGTCAGCGAATCGGAAGCGCGTCGGTCCTGGTGGAGGTTCTGTTCACCGCCGAGCTCAGCAGTTTGGTGCTCACGTCCGGGCACGATCTGCACGCGCTGGCTGGCCCGTTGCTGGTCGACGCGGCGCGGAACGGCGAAACGTTCACGAGGCTCTCCGGGAAGGAGCAGGCGCTGAAGCCCGGAGATATGGTTGTGCGCGATGCCGAGGGCGTCATCGCCTGCGTGGTGCACGGACCCGACTTCCGCACCCGGCTCCGGGCGGGCTCCGACGCGGTCCTCTTCGGGGCATGGTGCCCGACGGGCGTCCCCGGCGCGGTCGTGGACGTTCATCTAAGCACGCTCGCGCAGCTGTTGTTGAAGGAGTGGCCAGGGGCGACCGTCGAGGCCCCCCGGATCCTCAGCGTGCAGCGCGCACCCCTCCAAGAGGCGCCCCGCACGGGTGAGCCCTGGGGAATCGCTGTTCCGCCAAACGGGAACGAGAGGATGGGTCCTGAACCATGACCAGACCATGGTATCGATCGACGTGGGCAATCGTCGTGGGCGTGATTGTGTTGATCGGGTTGGGGCTGGCGATCGCCATCCCCATGCTCGTTCAAATCGACCGCTATCGGCCAATGCTGGTGCGCCTCATCGAGACGAACACCGGGCGGCAAGTCGAGATCGACGCGCTCAGGCTCTCCATGTTTCCGACGGTGCACATCGAAGCAATCAACTTCCGCATGAAGAACCCCCAGGGGTTCCCCCCGGGCGACGCGATCAGCGCGAAGTCCATGGATCTCGGCGTCTCGGTGGCGGCCCTGCTCGGGCGGCGGGTGGAGATCACGCACGTCACGCTCAACGGCATCCGCGCGCAGTTTCTCCGTGACGCCGCCGCCCACACGAACTTCGACCTCGCCGTTCCCCGCGGCGCACCCTCAACCAGCGCCACCACGCCGGCTTCGGGGGGTGGGGGGTCGTTTCTCACGCTCGAGCGCATAGGGGAGGTGGCGGTGGACGATGTCGAGATCGTCTCCGGCAGCTACGACCGGCAACACGGGAAGGTCACGTCCGAGGTCGCGCTCAGCGGCCTGAATGCCAAGATCCGGTCTATCGACCTAAAGGACCCGGACTGGCCGAAGAAGCTCGAAGCCGTGGCGGACCTTCGGGGCGTGAGGCTCACGGCGGCGGCCCTGGCCAAACCGGTCCAGTTCCAAAGCGGGGAGATCTCCTATAAGAGCGGAGGGGTGCAGGGGACGTTTTCCGCGGCGTTAGACACGCTTCGCGTGAACGCGACGGCGGCTGTGTCCAGCATCAACCCGCTGTCCACCGCCACGTTCACCGTGACGATCCCCGAGCTCGACATCAACAAGCTCCAGGGTCTCGTGCGCGCTATCCCGGGCGCCGGCCCGACCGGTGCCCCGGCCAAGTCTGCCGCCCCCGCGGCGGCGGCCCCCGCGCAGCCGCGCCTGCTGGCCAAGGGAAATATCAAGATCGATAAACTCATCTATACCCCCTATGAGGCGACCAAGGTGGACGCGCAGCTCAGCGCGTCCACGAACACCGTCCGACTCGATTCGTATTCGCTCTCTACCTTCGGCGGCACCGTTCAGGGGGCCGCCGCGCTGGACTACGTCGCGGCCGCGCTTCCTGCTTCCGTCACCGCGAAAGTCCACGGGCTCAACTTGGGACAGGTGATCCCCGCCGTCTATCCGCAGGCCCAGAAACCCACCGGCGTCCTCGATGCCGACGTCAAACTGGCCACCGCCCTGAGCCGCGATCCCCTCGCCGCCTTCACCGGTTCCGGGACCTTCTCGGGATCCCTGAACAACATGCGCGTCTCGGGCACCGCCGCGATCGCCAGCCTCAACCCGTTGTCCGCCACGTTCTCCGTCGCCATCCCCGAGCTCAACGTCAACAAGCTGCAAAGC
>Ga0187846_10002106_pt1 | contig 11054 bp, 9 predicted proteins | sample TC_taG_FD_161473 | JGI IMG/M metagenome (GOLD analysis project Ga0187846, IMG submission 161473) | Biofilm microbial communities from the roof of an iron ore cave, State of Minas Gerais, Brazil - TC_06 Biofilm (v2) | ecosystem: Environmental > Terrestrial > Deep subsurface > Cave > Wall biofilm ... | reverse complement strand
GGCAAACTTGGTAACACTAAACAGCCCACAAATCAGAGGTCAATCTGCAACATACTTCTACAATGATGTTTCACAAAGCATCGTTGGTGGATTTAACTTTGGTTCACTTGCCCTGTCACCAGTAAATGGTACATGGAACTCGGGTCAAAAGATCCCAGTGACACTAACTGATAATGATGCTAACCTAAACAGCAAACTTAGCGAGCACTTGGACAATGACTTGAACTCAACCAAACTAGTTGCATCAATGTCAATTGGAACTCCATTTACATTCCAACCGGGAGACGGTGCTGTATACACCAACTCATCCAATTGGGTAATTAGTACCGGTCACAACGAAGCTCGAGGGTTTAACGCGACAGGTAACTCTGGTGGTTTCTTTGGCAGTAACGCTTATACCTTAAATGATACAGGCGGACTGTCTGTTGAAACATTTAGCCAGAGAGCAGAGCTTGAACCACACTTCCCAGGTAACCACACAATCATACTCGGCCAAAATGCTACATTCATCTTTAGCTTGGGTGGAAGAACAGTTGGTAACCTGCAAGCAGATATTCAAGACAACTTTGGAGCAGGCAACACAAAGTCGAGGGGATTTGACATGTTCAATTATGATCTTAGAGCCTTGACTGATAGCAGAAACAATGCTACCTCAACCGCATCTATTACAAAAGGTGAATGGTTCTTGCTTGTTAACACAACATCAGCTACAGCTCCAATTGTACTACATGGACCTGGTTCATTGACAGACAAAACTTTTGCAACTCAAGGGCCACGCAATGCGATCCTTGCAATTCCAATTGCAAACACTACCTCACTTGAGGGATTAGTAAACCTCAATGGTACAACAGGATTGTGCGCTGCAGCCCCAACAACCCAATGTTCGACATATGACCCAACAAATCTAAGTGTTGAAAACGGAACAATGTTTGAGAAAGAATTATTTGCAGATGCAAGAATTGCCAAGGGTCAACAAATTGCCTTGGCATTTGTAGCACAGGCTCCAGCTGGAGTCGATTTCCTGACAGATCAGGGCAAACCTGTTACAGCAGACTTCTTCTCATTTGGTTTAAGTGGTGATGGTACAACAGCTGCTCAAAGAATTAACAACGCCATCTACAGATGGGAGTTACAAGAGACTGGTCCTAACACTGGTACCTTTACAGGTACGGCGGAGTACACCCTGCTCAACCAAATCAATATCTTTGATCCTGCTACCTATTCACAGATTAGACCAATTGACTTCGAAGCCAAGTTCATTGCAATTCAAGACATGCTCCAATCAGATGCCCGAGCTCCACAGATCAACTATCTGGACTTGGGAGCAGATGGAGTAAACACGCAGATATCTGCACAGCAAGACGTTCCAACTCATACTGGTGTCATATCATTTGACTCCAAGACATACAAGATAGGAGACACTGTTACAATCACACTAAATGATCCAGACATGAGTGTCAACAACGACCTTGTTGATATCTACACAACAGTTGTGCCAGCAGGCGCATCCCTTGTTGCTGCACAAGACCCAGCTGTCGATACAGTAGGCAAGGTAAATCTTGGTACCTACTCTGATGGTAGGTCATTTGGCAGAACTGTAGATATACAATGGGGTCAAGCTGACACTAGATGGACAAACACTGGAGCAAACAACTGCTTTGGTGGTATTGCTCTTGCCGATAACAACCATACCGGCACAGCAGCAGGATTTGACACAGGACTCTCAGCGACTGGATTCTCACTAGTTGAGACCGCTCCACATACAGGTATATTCACCGGTACATTTGAGATTCCAGATCAAGTCTGTGAAAACGGTGTAAAAGTAACTGCTCCAGGTCAAAACATCAAAGTAAACTATGTTGATTTCAGAGATGATTCTGGCAAGACAGTCGAGGTCAGTGACAACGCAGGTGTTAGAGGTAACACAGGCTCAGTCACGCTAGACAAGAGTGTCTATCCAGTACCATTTGGTCAACTATCAGACTTTGGTGGACCTAACACACAGATTACTCCAAGCGGTAGGTCAATCTTCCCAGTTCACAGAGATTCTATCTCTACAACTGGAATTACAAACACTGAGACTCTACAAAACGGAGACTTGCAACTACATGTCAGAGTAAATGATCCAGACTATGAAACAGCATCATCTGGTATTAACACCATTGCACAAGATGTAAGTAGCGGTAAAACAGGAAACGGTCCTGTCGCGGTAGTAATAGCAAGACAAGGTATTGGTATGTTACTTGCTACAGCAGGTGGTCCTGCAGCCAGAACCGGAACAATTGTCAACCTTAACACTACAACTATTCCAGACTGGACTAATGTCCGAGAAATGGCGGTAGTTAGAGAGCTTGGAGTAATGAAAGGTATTGCACCAGGTTCGCCTATATTCCAGGCTGACTTGCCAATCCGATTCACAGACGGTCCAGCAGGTACTGACTGTCCAACCACTGAGAGCGGTTATGTTCCACTAGATGGAACAGGACTTGTAACCAATGCTAATGGTGGCATTACTAACCCGCAGACCAGTAGATTCCACACAACTCCAGCAGCTTCTGGACAAAGTGGCAACTATTGTGTCAGACAAGGTGATGTGATTACAGTCACATACTTTGATCAAAGCGATGCATCTGGATCTAAAACCACAGTAACTGACTCATCAACATTTGATCTTAGAAACGGTGTACTGCAGTCTGACAAGTCAGTCTATATCATCGGTTCAGACATGATTCTGACACTCGTTGAACCAGACTTGAACTTGGACTCACAGAACGCAGAAACAGCTCCATTAGACTTGGTTGAATGGGATTCACACGCATTCAAGGGCACTATGGGTCCACTTGGTGGACAGACAGCAGCCTTTGATGCCAAACCATCAACATTCGTGGAGACCGGTAAAGACACTGGCATCTTCCAAGCAGTAATAAAGATACCCAAGCAATTAGGTACCACACTACTTGAAAGAGGAGAACAGATCCACCTAGAATATACTGACTGGGGTCCTGCAGGAGCTAAGGTAGTAGGTTCAGATAATCAAGACATTGAGCTGACTATCTACACATCCAACTTTGGAGCCACAGTAGAACTCGACCAGAAGGTATACACATGGACTGACAAAGTGTACATTACTGTTGTAGCACCAGATCACAACTTCGATCCAAACCTTATCGATACCATTGGCAGTACTGACTTGGACAAAGTCACAGTATCAACCAGAGGTCACAGCCTCTCGCCATACACACTGACAGAGACTGGAGTCGATACAGGTATCTTCACTGGTTATGTCATCCTAACAGGTGACCCAACAATCAAAGGACCAAGCGGTGTCGACGGTGAGGGTCAAAACCCAACCGGATTACAGACTGACTGTTCTGCTGGATGTGGTCCAACCAACGGATTCCTACCAGCAGAAGACAGTGACGGTGTTTCCGTATCGTTTGAGTTCACAAGAGACCAAACAGTTACAGGATCCGCGCTGATTCGATGGAACATTGGTGAGATCACGTGGTTACAGCCAAGCTATCCAGCTAACGGTCAAGGAGTATTGCAAATAGTAGACCCAGACATGAATCTTAATCCAAAGGCAGTAGACAAGTTCGACACGAACGTCTGGTCTGACTCTGATTCTGGTGGTATCAAACTAACCATGACAGAGACAGGCGAAGCAACTGGAATCTTCCAAGGTACAGTGTACTTTACAACGAACTTCCAGTCTTCAGGTAACAGACTCCATGTAACAGAAGGTGACACAGTCACTGGAGAGTACAAGGATAGAACACTGCCGCCTCCATACACACCAGCTGATCAATTGCGTCTAACAGCGACAACATTCATTGGTACAATTGTGCCACCGCTTGAAAGAGCGCCGGCAACAAACGCCAGAGTAGTTGATTCGTTTGGTAACGCAATAACCGGAGCAGTCAAGGTCAACCAACAGATCCAGGTAACTGCTGATCTGGCAAACGGCCAAGACAGAGACCAGCCATTTGCATACATCGTGCAAATACAGGATGCTAATGGAGTAACGATATCACTATCGTGGATTACAGGTACACTATCTGCAGGTCAATCACTCAATCCGGCACAGTCATGGACACCAACTACAGCTGGCACATACACTGCTCAAATCTTTGTATGGCAGAGCATAGATAATCCAAACGCACTGTCGCCACCACTGTCAACAACAATCACAGTACAATAGACTAGAAAAAACTAACTTTCCCCCTTTTTCCTTTTTTTTGATAAAACCTAACGAAAGTTATAGACAAATAAAAATTCAATTTTTGAAAAATATTTCATAATTGCAAAATTAAACAGCCTTGATTTTTATTTCGATAATTTCTGAATACGTTTCATATTTTAGACTAGTTGATAACTGTGAATAGATCGCTGAAAATCTTCAAAACCCTTAAATAGAAAATAAATTCACCTGCAAATCAGCAAATGAAGAGCCTGATAGCCTTGGCGATAGTTTTGTCAATTGGACTTGCAGTTATTCCTCAGATTCATATTGTAAGCGCAGACTTGCAGGGCAAGGTATCAGAGAAGCAGTATGTCAATCTTAGGGCAGAGGTATGGAACTTATTTTTTAGAATGACCACTGCCGCCTTTACAGTTGGTGCTATAGTATCAGGAACTATGATCTGGCTCTGTTGGAGATTTAGAGAATCGCATCCAAAAAATAAAAACTTCCGCACAAGATGGGAGCATCTAGAAGATCCTACTGCAGGGGAATATGAGGAGAGTCATCACGAGGAGGGTCATCATTAGATGGGCCATGACACAGGCGAGTGGGTCTTTGTCGCAATAGTAATAGCTATTTTAATTTACGTAGGTGTAGATTCGTGGAATATTGAAAAACTTTTGGAAGACGTTCCAGCCGATGCAGAGACGATCAAGGTTACTGGTCAGCAGTGGTACTGGACCTTTCAACATGCTGATGGAACAAAAGAGACCAGCACCTTGCATCTGATAAAAGGTCATGCCTACAAATTCGAAATTACTTCACGAGATGTAATGCATTCTTTTAACATCCCGGATTGGGTTGTATTTCAAGATGCAGTTCCTGGCAGAATTAATCATGCGTGGTTTTCACCAGATCAAACTGGCACGTATCCAATACAATGCAGAGAGTACTGCGGCTTGAACCATTACAACATGAGGGGATCTTTAATAGTGGGGGATAGCACCACTTGATGAAAAACATTTTATTTGCTGCAAAAGTAAAAAATAAAGAGGATAGATTATGGTTCTAGAGCTACAAAAACCACGACCGGTTTGGCAAATAATGTTTTCAACACATCACACCGATGTGGCTTATCTCTATACTGTAACATCGCTTGCATTTCTTTTCATGGGTGGTGTCCTTGCCCTGATGATTAGAACACATTTGGCAATGCCGGGAGCAGGATTCCTAATATCGGACCCTGCTACCTTTAACAGAATATTTACAGTACATGGCACTACGATGTTGTTCTTGTTTGCACTGCCCTTTGCTGCCGGCATAGGAAACTATCTAGTGCCAATAATGGTGAGGTACAAAGACATGGCATATCCAAAACTAAACGCAGTTGCGTTCTGGATGGTTCCTGTAAGTGGAGCACTTATTTGGCTTGGCTTTTCGGACACAACATGGGTGGCATATGCACCATACTCAATTCTCAGAGCACCAGGACCAGCAGCAGATATGTGGATCTTTGGCCTAAAGATAGCTGGTATCTCATCAATTCTCTCGTCTATTAATTTTGTTGTTACAATTCTAAAATGTAAACATCCTGATCTTCCTTTAAGAAAAGTACCGTTGTTTGCCTGGTCAATGCTGACTGTTTCTGTTATGACGCTAGTTGCAATGCCGACCTTTGCCGCATCATTGATCATGATGCTTACAGATAGACTAGCCGTATCAGGATTTTTCAATCCCTCAATGGGTGGAGATCCAATTGCATACTTGCATCTATTCTGGTTTACTTTCCATCCTGAAGTTTACATATTCCTTTTGCCGGCAATTGGAATGATGTATGAAATTATTCCAAGGTTTTCAAGAAAACCACTTTTCAGTCAAGGGTCTGGGGTTTTCGCATTTGTAATGCTGGGGATGATTGGCTTTGCCTCTTGGGGTCACCACATGTATTCAACTGGAATGGACTTTACCACAAAGACTGTATTTATGATTGGAACGCTGGCAGCAGTTCCAGCATCTGGAATGCATGTCTTTAACTTTTTGGCTACGATGTGGGGCGGTAGAATAAGATTTGATGCGCCAATGAAATTCATGGTTGGTGGAATCGCACTATTCTTTTCAGCAGGTGCAGGTGGTGTTCTAAATACTGCAATGCCACTTGACTTTATAACTCATGGAACTTATTGGGTCGTCGGTCACATGCACTTGTTCTTAACAGGTACAATTGCATTTGGCTTTGTTGGCATGATGTATTACATATTCCCACTATTCACAGGAAGAATGTACAGCGAAAAATGGGCTAGCGTTCAATTTATCTTGATGATGTGGGGAACAGTCCAAGTCTTCTTCACACAACATATTTTGGGATTAGAAGGAATGGCAAGAAGAATTTATGATTACCCAACGGAATTTACATCGTGGACGCAATTAAACCAGATTGCAAGTGTAGGCGCGTGGATTCTAGGGGCTAGCTTTGTCATATTTTTGGGTCAGCTAATCTACTACTCTGCAAAGGGCAAGGAAGCCAATATGGATGACCCATTCAATCTCGGCGGCAAATACTATTATCCATATCAAGCCAAGACTCCACACCACACTGGATACTGAGATGAGCCGCACAGAGCACGAGGCACCACCAATTAGGACATCCCCTAATAGAGTGGTCAAGATGCTTGCAATTATCATAGGGATTCAAGTTGTTGGCGGTGCACTCTTTTTTACTCATTACGATTTCTGGAATTCGTATATTCCAATTGCTGGAGTAAAGCAGGAAAAAGAGATGGCAAATGAGACAACAACAAATACAGGTCCGCCAAATATTCAAGGTATATTTTCTGGAAAAGAAATTGATGTGCCACTTAAATTTGTGGAATCATCTGATTTTACGAAGTATGGGTTTAACGCTCCATTTGGTCAATCAGGAGCCAATCCAGAAATTCATGCAGCTGTTGGTGACAAAATTGTATTTAGTGTTGCAAATGGTGGTAAATCATTTCATGCATTTGCCATTACCACTTCGACATCAGGACCAGGACCAGCTGTACCTGATACAACAATTGGAACTGCAGACAGCCCAATGAAACCAGGTCAAAGTGGTACTGTCACATTTATTCCAGCCGGAGATGGTACATATTATTACATTTGTGCAGTTCCTGGACACAGAGAACTTGGAATGGAAGGAAAGATCGAAGTTGGTGCAGGTCAAGCCGGAACGGGGGGCACTGCAGCGGCAACTGGCAACAAGGTAGAATTCTCGTTAAGCTTTGAAATGAGCCCTGACTTTGCCCATTACGGATTTAATGCGCCAATAGGACAAACGAACGCAAATCCAGACATCAAGGTAAAATCTGGTGACACTGTAACAATTCATCTAAAAAACAACAGCAAGTCATTCCATGCCTTTGGGGTAGTAATTGATCCTGAAAATCCAGCTGCGGTATTATGGAGTTCTGCATTTAAGACTCCGGACAGTCCTATGAAGCCAGGTGAGAGTGGTGATGTTACATTTGTTGCAGGAACACCGGGTGTATATCATTATATTTGCACCGTTCCTGGTCATGCCGCACTTGGCATGAATGGCAACCTTATAGTCTCGTAGAGATATAATGAGTTTCAAATATCTAGCGCTTGGTTCTCTAGTAATTCTCTATTCGTTGATGTTTATTGGAGGATATCTGCAAGCAAGTGGCCAAGGTCTTTCTTGTCCTCAGTGGCCTTTATGTCCAAGTGGAATTCTTCCTTCTGGAGAATATTTGACAGAATGGATACACAGACTCATTGCAGCAACAACTGGAGTTTTGATAGTTGCAACTGCTGTAGGCAGTTGGAAAGTAAAAGGTTCTAACAGAAACATAAGAATAACTGGCACGTTGGCTGGAACTCTTGCCGTTACTCAAATAACACTGGGCGCAATTGTAATTGATACAAAATTACACGCAGTGATTGTAGCAGTTCATAATGGAGCTGGAATTTTACTTTTTGCAATGACATTACTTACTGCTATATTTGCATTTAGATTGGCCAGAGCTCCCACCATACAAACTAATGCTTAGCTTTAATTTTCTTCTTTGTTATCAATATCCAAATAATTAATCCAAAACATCCTAAACCTCCAGCAGAAATTATGTAGGTAAAAAGCGGCCCAAACACGTTTAGTACTGTCACATTAAATTCGTAGTTCAGTGTTTCACCATTTTTGCCAGCATTATAAAGATCGACTTCAACTATGTGGTTTCCAGATTCATGAAAAACATATGTAGTGTCAAACTGGCCTCCTCGGTAATCTTGTGGGGGTATACTATCGATTAGCTGATCATTGTAGAAAATTTTAATTCCCATTCTAAAATGATCGACTTCGCTTACCTGAGTATTTAACGAATTAAGAATATTAGAAGAAGAAGCATAGTTCAAAACTCTGATTTCAAGTTTAAATGGTTCATCAGCAGCGGGAATTTCTGGTATGGTTGCTATTTGTACTTCATAATCCCCAATAGCTTCGGAATCGGAATTTAATTCAGAGTGTGCACTTGCGCTCTGAAATGCAGGAATTACTAGTACCGCCAACAATGATAGAATTAAAAAAAATACTAATTTTGTCATCACTTTGTAAAGGTAATTTCTTTAATAAATTATTACAGGATCGTTGGATCGCTGAAAATTAGCAAAAGCTTTAAATCCAGTCTGACAAGAACGGGGAATGATGGCTACTGTTAGCAGAACAATCGATATAAAAGCCAAAATTTCAAATGTTTTCACCTATTTTGCAAGGCCCGAGCACATCTCTGATCAGTTTGAGGAAAGAGTAGGAATGACCGTAGTCCCGATGGATGTCAAGGCAGGAATGGGTGTTGGCACAACCTTTAGAGTAATAGGTGACTTTGACGGCAAAAGGCTAGAATGGGATTGTGAAACAACAGAGTTCATACCAGAACAACGAATTGCGGCTAAAATGATAAAGGGTCCGTTCAAAAAATGGAATATTGCTGTAGAGTTCAAGGCCTTGGAAGAAAAACTAACCAAACTTACCATGACAGTAAATTATGAAATGCCACTCGGCCCACTGGGTGGAATATTTAACAAAATAAAATTTGCAAAGATTGCAGAAAAGGGAATGGAGACTGCACTTTACAAAGTTAGAGGACTTTTAGAAGGAAATGGTTCCATTCCAGTTTACATCACACTTGATGCTTACAGAAAACTATTAGAAGAAAAAGAAAAGATGAACAACGCACCCGTCTCTACTGTACTTACAAGAATACTAGAAAAATACTCTCAAATCGAGACAATCAAAAATTAAAAATCAATTTAATTTTGACTCAAGTTTAAATAACGAACTTAGCGTCTGCTATTTTGCGGGTCTATGGCTCAGCCAGGTAGAGCGAGGGACTCTTATGATCTTCCAGAGAAATCCCTATGTCGTGGGTTCAAATCCCACTAGACCCGCCTTCTAAAATTAATTCTGAACATGCCAAGACTAACTTCGATTGTCTCTGCCGTAAAGATTCTTGTGGTTATCCAAGTCAATTAGTTGCACTAAATTTTGTTCAGGATAGTAAATGTAAAGGAGGCTATGATTTTTGGTGATATGAATAGCAAAACAATTTCTATAAATTCCATGTTTTCGTTCTCCTATAGTTCTTGGATCAGGCGTTATTTTCAACTCTTCCAAAACCCGAAAATATCCTTCAATTATAGCTTTGTTAGACTTGAATTTTTTTAATTTTTTATCTATTGTATTGTCGCGTGCCTCTACCCTATGCAAGTTATTCTTCTAAAACTTGTTTAACATGCTTGATATATTCATCGAAATTGTCATATTTGACTAATTTCTCTTTCCCAGTTGCTATGTCATCTAACACTTTTTCCACTTTGGGGCTTAGCTCTGTTTTTGGCAATTTTTTGATGATTTTTTTTGAAAGCTCATAGCCATTTTCGTCGATTACAGGCCTTTTCCTTCCTGCCTTTTGCATGTATTAACTACTACTAACTACCTATTATTAGTATTCTTGGTACAAATACAACTTGTTGCATGAATACTCTAGCTTGGACAAACCACAAGAACTAATCTTCTAATACTTCTTCAATATGTTTTATGTATTCATCTGTATGATTGCGGATCCCACTAGACCCGCTATTTTGAAAAGATTATCTAATGAGGACACTGACAATCTACAAGTTTTGTATCAAAGGTACAATCATGAGGTCCCTCTGACATTGCATCTTTTGGAATCTTTTTCATACATTCATCATGTCGTCCCTTTTTGCAGAACCAACAGATCAAGCTAGTACTATCGTCTTGAGAATTAGATCTCATGTCTCCCAATTACTAAAATACCGTTACATCACCAGGAGCAGGTGAATGGTCGTTACTATTTCTGTGGTATTCGATAAATTCTTTATGTGATGTTTCTTGATGTTTTCTTAATTCTTCAATATTCTCAAACGTGTCATTGCATAGATAGCATTTTGGTTTGTGCTGGTCTACCATTGATAATACCATGTCTCTAGTTATGCACTGTCGTAATTGAATCTTTCATGTTAATTTTTTCTATGATATCGCAAAATGTTAATCCTAAATGGGCGTGAGCCACTCTAAGAATCGTTCGTCCTTACCCATTGTAATATTTGAAAAGACTTTTTGAAGCTTACGGGTTATTTTGCCAGGCTTTCCGTCTCCAATTATTACATTATCCACTTCAGTCACGGATTTTACTTCTGCAGCAGTTCCTGTCATGAATATTTCATCGGCTAGGTAAAGATCTTCTCTTTCGATGTCTTTTTCTACAATGGTAAGTTCTTCTGCTCTTGCGATTTTTATTACACTATCTCTTGTTATACCAGCTAAAATACCGGAGTTAAGTGGTGGGGTAAAAAT
>Ga0187846_10002105_pt1 | contig 11054 bp, 7 predicted proteins | sample TC_taG_FD_161473 | JGI IMG/M metagenome (GOLD analysis project Ga0187846, IMG submission 161473) | Biofilm microbial communities from the roof of an iron ore cave, State of Minas Gerais, Brazil - TC_06 Biofilm (v2) | ecosystem: Environmental > Terrestrial > Deep subsurface > Cave > Wall biofilm ... | reverse complement strand
CGCTGGATCATGATTGCCGTGCAGGTGCACTCGTGCTGCTTGTCGGTGTAGAAGCCGCAAGGGCAGGGATTCATTGCCGCCACGAGCATCACGTTGGCCGGGAAAGTCACGGTGCCCATCACGCGCGCGATCGTGATGCGATTGTCTTCCAGAGGCTGGCGCAGAACCTCGAGCACGTTCTTGCGAAACTCCGGCAGCTCATCCAGAAACAGCACTCCATGATGGGCGAGACTGACCTCGCCGGGGCGAGGCACCGAACCGCCACCGATGAGTCCCGCATCGGAGATGGTATGATGGGGCGAGCGGAAGGGCCGGGTTGCGATGAGCGCCCGTCCGTCCATCAATCCCGCCACGCTATGCACTTTCGAGGCTTCGATCGCCTCGTCGAACGTCATCGCGGGCAGGATTGTCGGCAACCGTTTGGCAAGCATCGTCTTGCCCGAGCCCGGTGGCCCGACCATCAGGACGTTATGGCCGCCGGCCGCCGCCACCTCCAGGGCCCGCTTGGCCTGCTCCTGGCCGCGCACCTCGCTGAAGTCGACGTCGTAGCGGCTGGCCGCGCTGAAAAGGTCCTCGACATTGGATGAGTAGGGCTCGATTTCGCGCAAGCCTTCGAGGAAGTCGACCGTCTCGCGCAGGCTCTCAACACCAAGAATCGCGGCGCCGTTGCTGACCACGGAGGACTCGGCCGCGTTTTCGCGCGGCAGGATGATCCCGGCGTAATGCTGGGCGCGCGCGAGCAACGCGCTCGGCAGCGCACCCTTGACGCCCTTGATCCTGCCGTCGAGCGCGAGCTCGCCCTGGATCAGATAGTTGTGTATGCGATCATGATTGAGCGCGCTGCTGCTGGCGGCCAGGATGCCGAGCGCGATCGGCAAGTCGAACGACGAACCTTCCTTGCGCGTGTCATCCGGAGCGAGGTTGATTGTTATCTTGCGATTGGGAAATTCGTAGCCGGAGTTTTTGATCGCGGCTTTGACGCGTTCCTGCGCCTCTCGCACCGCGCCCTCCGCAAGGCCAACCGTCTTGAGGGCTGGCACCCCGCCCGAGATGTCGACTTCAACTTCGACTGGAAAGGCATCGACTCCGGCTAAGGCGCTGGAGAGAACGCTGGCAGGCACGTGCGGCTACGCCCCCCGCCCGTTGCACGCTTTATCCACAGTAGAAGAAATCATCCGCCACTCTGGAAACCAACCCTAACTTAGACCTCGATGCAAGTGTGGGTGCAAGAGCGTCGGCCACGTGCGCCGCTTCAGGCTGAAGGTCACTGCCCGAGCCGCGAAGGTTGGCGTGTCAGCGACCGCCTCGCGCGAACCGGCGCAATCTGCCCTTGCAGCGCCAAGGGCATCCTTATCGACTCCATACTGCACCCTGTGCGATTAGTTCGTCGCGCTCCGCCCGACTCAGTTTTAGAAGCTGGCCAAGCACGTAATCGTTATCTTCGCCGACCTCGGGTGCCGGTGTGCGAATTGACCCCGGAGTCGCGCTGAGCCGCATCGGCACCCCCGGAACGTGGGTAAGACCGCCCCCTGGCAATTTCACCGGTGCGAAGAAGCCGCGCTCTCTAAGTTGTGGGTCACGCGCGCACAGATCGGCGCCGTTGAGCACGACCCCTGCGGCAACTTCGCAGCGCTGCAGAGTCGATGCCGCTTCTTCGGCATCCCGCTCTGATGCCCATCGGCCGACATGGGCGTCAAGGTCGTCGCTGTTGCGGATCCGCAAGTAGAGCGTGCGGAATCTGGGGTCGGCTGTCCATGCGGGATTGCCGATAGCACCAACGAACCGCGCCCACTCGGCCTGCGTATGCACAGCGATCACGATCCGGCGATCGTCGTCGTCCCCGCGCGGCCGGCATCGATAAACCCCATGTGGAGCTGCTGGCGCTTCCTGCGACTTCCACCCGGGCGGCGCTTGACTGCGCCCATTGACAGAGATGTCCAGCATCGCTGGGCCAACGAGGCCGACCAGTGCTTCGAACTGTGAAAGATCGACGAACTGACCTTGCCCGGTGCGCTTCCGATGCCATAGCGCGATCAATGCGGCAAGCGCGCCGGTGTAGCCGCCGGCCATGTCGGCGTACGAGTAGCCGTACCCGGCGGGCTCGCCACGCTCGTCTGCCATCATGCGCGTGAATCCGGCCAGCGCCTGAAGCGTGGGCCCATAGCTGACGTAGTTGCAGCGGGGCCCGGTGTGGCCGAGACCGGACATACTGATGCAGATAATGTCAGGCTTGACCTTGATGAGGCTCTGATAATCCATCCCCCAGCCTCGCATCACACGCGCCGAGAAGTTGTCCATCACCAGATCGCTTATTGCAGCGAGGCGGCGCGCAACCTGGACTCCGCGCGGATCAGCCATGTTGATCGCGGCGGATCGCTTGTTGCGATGCAGTTCGCCTTGAAGTCCGGTGCGCCGCGGGCCAAGCACGCTCACCTCGGCTAAACCGCCACGCTCGATCTTGATGACTTCGGCACCCTGGTCGGCAAGGATTCGCGTCGCGACGGGTCCCGCGACCACCCAGGTGAAATCGAGGATCCTCACCCCCTCGAGCGCCATCCGGCCCATCGCTATATCAGCCCCTCGGCCACCAGCATGGCCAGCTCTTTGGCGCTAATGCCCAACTCGTCGCCTAGAATCTCCACGGTATGCTCGCCGAGTAGCGGTGGCCGGCGCCATACGCGCCAGGGCGAGCCACTGAACAGGTAGGGCGCGCCGGGGTAGCGAATCGTGCGGCCGAGTTCGGGATGCTCGACGTCGTGGAAATAGCCGCGTGAGTTGAGCTGCTCGTCGTCAGGCAGCTCTTCGAGGTTGCGCACCGAGGCGTAGGGCAAGCGCAAAAGCTGCGCCCGTTCCAGCAGTACGTCTCGTGAATATGCCTTGACCCAGTCGTCCAGGACGTCGAACAGATGCTCGGCGTCGTCGCGCCGCCTGGCGAGTTCGTTCCACTCTTCGCCGACGAGGTCCTGCGCCTTGCGGTCGCCTTTGACCCATTCGACCAGCGAGGTCCAATCGCCCAGCGTGCAATGCATCACGTACCCGTCGCGGCATCGCCCGACCCGGAAGAACCGGCTCCAGTGCAGCGTACCCCGCCGCGGCTCGACCAGTCCGGCACCGAAGTAACCCGCCGATACATGCTCGACCGCGGAGGCCGCCGCTTCCTGCATGCTGAGATCAATCCACTGGCCCTCGCCTGAGCTGTCGCGCGCAAACAGCGCGCACATCGTTGCAATCGCGGCGTAGTAGCAGGCCGAATGGTAGGCCTGCAGTCCAAGCGGGCGTACTGGAGCCTCATTGGGAAAGCCGTTGACGTAAAGCATCCCCGAAAGCGCCGTCAGCACGCTGTCGTCCGCCTCCAGGTCGCGATATGGCCCCGTCTGACCGAACGGAGCAATCGAGCAGAGGATCAGCGCCGGGTTGAGCGCGTGCAGAACGTCCCATTCGAGGCCCATCCGCGCGAGCGTGCCCGGCTTGAAGCTTTCGACCACGATATCGGCTCCCGCGGCGAGGCGACGGAATGTCGCCGCGCCTTCGGGGCGGTCGAGATCAAGCGTCAACGACCGCTTGTTAAGGTTATAGAACCAGAAGAAGAGACTACGGTCGCGATGCGGCCGCTCGTCGACGAAAGGGCCAATCCGGCGCGCCGGGTCGCCGCCGGGAGGTTCGACCTTGATTACGTCGGCGCCCATCTCGGCCAGTAGTCGGCAGCAGAGATGGCCCTTCAAATCGGTCAGATCGAGCACCCGCAGACCCTCCAGCGCGCCGCGGCTGTTCAGCACGGTTCGGAACACTCCGGCCGCTCGAGTTGGTCGGCAAGGCTCGATTTCCCGGGTCGCATCTTGTGAGAGGACTTATCTGGAAAACCTTGAGGCCGATGATAAGAAAAGCGGAGTGGTTTTCAATAAGCGATGTGTTCCGCCCACGTCCGTTGCAGCCGGCCAATTATCCAAATGAGTGTACTCATCGGTGGAACGGATATAAAATGTATAGCCACGGGGAATGATGTGAGTGACGCTGCCAGCAGGGTGAGCTCGTCAAGCGGGCTAACGATGATCGATCGCCTGATGGCAATTCTGGACCATCCGTGGATCGCAATCTGGATGAGTCCGCGCGAGACTATGCGGCGCATCGTCAATCGCGACCCTGGCCATCAGATCATCATCATCGCGGCGGCTGCAGGTGGGCTTGCCACTCTAGACCTGGCGCTGTCTGCCGCACTCGGAGTTGGGCCCAGCCTGTTGCCCCCCGCTTTGGTCCCGTATCTTCCGGTATGGACGTTCCTGAGCGCGTTCATCGGGGCAGGATTGGGGATCGTCGCGATTTACGTAGGCGGATCCCTGTTCCAATGGGCCGGCTACTTCATGGGCGGCGTTGGCGACGCCCGCGAGGTCCGCGCCGCGACCGCATGGGCTCTCGTTCCGCAGATTTGGTTCGCCGTGGTGATTCTTGCGCTGCTTTTGGCAACCGGGGTGCTGCAAGCGCTCTATCAGGCGCTGCCGCCAGCCGATCCTGGTGACGCCCTCGCCGCTGCCAAGGGCTTTACGGTCGAGCGTGGCGCCGCAACGATCATCGGCGTCTGGTCATTCATTGTGTTCCTGCACTGTCTCGGCGAGGTCCATCGATTTTCGGCGTGGCGTTCTTTGGGAGCATTTTTGCTGGTCGTAGTGGCGTTGGTGCTGGTGACTTTGAGCGTAAGGCTCGTGATCATCTAGCGCTGAAGTCAGCGCCGCTCGCCGCCGCTGATTGACACCTTCCGTTTGATTCCGCCGCTCGCTGCGCTGTAAGTAAAGCGGCTGAATCGCCGCGTTGCGCGATCCGAAGCATGGCCGAAAAGAAACAGCGATGGGCGCTCGAGGGCACCCGCGTAATCGATCTGACGTGGCTGCTCGCCGGACCGGGCGGCACGCGAATCCTCGCGACTCTCGGCGCAGAAGTTATCCGGGTCGAGTGCCGCGACGCGCGAGCGGTCGACTTCCTGCGCTATACGCCGCCTTTCCCGCGCAAGGACCCGGGCGCTCCCGTGCAGGATTTGGGGATGCTCGCCGGGACTCCTGCCAACGGCTTCAACCGCAGCGGCAATTTCAACAACATCAACCCCGGCAAGTTTGGCATCACGCTCAACCTGAACCATCCGAAAGGCCGCGACCTGCTCCGCCGTCTCGTGGCCAAGGCGCACGTGCTGTGCGAGAACTTCAGCCCTGAGCGGATGGACCAGTGGCGAGTGGGCTACGATGCGCTCCGCCGCGTGAATCCTGCCTTGATCTATGTGCAGACGACCGGGATGGGCAAGGCTGGGGTCTATCGCGATTACGCTGGATATGGACCAACGGCGCAGGCGCTCTCGGGGCTGACCGCGATGTCGGGCTTGCCGGAACCGCGCCAGCCGGCCGGATGGGGTTACTCGTATCTTGATCATTCTCCCGGCTACTACAGCTCGATGATGATCATCGCGGCGCTGATGCGGCAGCGCAGGACCGGCCAGGGATGCTATATCGACCTGTCCCAGACTGAAATCGGCATCCTGCTGTCGGGTGCGGCGACTCTCAAGTATCAGCTTGACGGACAGCCTACCGGGCGCCACGGCAATCGGATGCCGTTCGCGCCATGGGCTCCGCACGGGGCCTTCCCGTGCCGCGGCGACGATGAATGGATCGCGATAGCCGTGCAAGACGACCCGCAATGGGCGGCGCTCGCGGCTGAGATCGGTTCATGGGCGCTCGACGATCGCTTCGCGCAAGCTTCGGGCCGCAAGGCAAATGAAGAAGAGATCGAGCGCAGGCTGGCGGGCTGGACGGCCCAGCACGACTCCTACGATCTGACCGCTCGCCTGCAGGCGCGCGGCGTGCCGGCCGGCCCGGCGCAGAAATCGGCCGACCGGTTCACGCGCGACCCGCAGCTTAAAGCCCGTGACTACTTCGTCACCTTGCCGCACAGCGAGCTCGGCGAGTGGCCGTTAGACGGATTCCCGGCGCGGATGTCCGCCTCGCCGGCATGCGTCGGCGGCCGGGCGAATCGGGGCGCGCCGATTTTGGGTGAGGACAACGAACGTATCTATCGCGACATCCTGGGCATCGGGGCCTCCGAACTCAGGGCCTTGATGGAGGAGGGCGCAGTGTGAGCGCGCGGATATCGCCGCTGACCGACGCGCTCGACGGCTACGTCGTGCTCGAGACGGGCGACGAGCGCGGCGAATTTGCAGGGCTCCTATTGGCGGGCCTGGGCGCAGAAGTCATCCGTGTCGAGCCGCCGGACGGTGCGCCGTCGCGCCGCCTTGGCCCATTTGCCGGCGACGTTCCCGATCCGGAACAAAGCCTACATTTCTGGCGCTACAACCTGAACAAGAAAGGTCTCCGGCTGAACCTCGGCAATCCCGAAGGTCACCGGGTGTTCGCGCGACTAGCGGCGCGTGCAGACGTAATCCTGGATTCGGGCGAGGCGGGGGCGGTCGAGCGGCGCCGCGCTCTCCACCGTTCGGGGCGCGATTTGAATCCGCGCCTTATCGTCTGCACCATCACGCCTTTTGGAATGAGCGGACCTTGGCGCGATCTGAAAGCGACCGATCTCACCCAGCTCGCGATGGGCGGAATAATGGCCGTATGCGGCTACGATCGCGGAGCGGACGGAAAATACGACACGCCGCCGATCGCGCCTGCGCCGTGGCACTCGTACCACCTTGGTTCCGAGTACGCGGCAGTCTCGATAACCGCGGCGCTCAACTTTCGAGAGCTCACGGGCGAGGGGCAGGAGATCGACGTCTCGATTCACGAGGCGGTGAACACCTGTACCGAGCACGCGATGCCGAGCTACATCTATGCCGGCTCCGTAGTGCGGCGGCAGACCGCGCGCCACGCGGCGTCATCGATTTCGCCGCCATGGCTCCGACCCTCCGCCGACGGGGTCTATGTCAACGCGATACTTGCGCCCACCGAGCGCGAGTTCCGCGCCTTCGTGCGCTTGCTGGACGAGTGCGATATCGCGCACGATTTCAATGCCGAGGCTTTCGCGGATGCCTCGAAACGCGGCAGGCGCGAAGCGCAGAACGCCATCTACGCGGCGCTCGATCGGCTGGTCGCCTCGATGCCTGCTGAAGAAGTATTCCGGCGCTCGCAGGCACTGGGCCTGGCGTGGGCGCCGGTACGCCGCCCGGAAGAGAACCTCGGCGACCCGCACTTTCAAAGGCGCGGAAGCTTCGCCGCGATCGGGCATCCGGAACTCGGCCGCGAGCTGCTCTATCCGGCCTCTGTGGCCACCGACGGCGAGAATCCTCACTTCGGCTACGGTCGGCGTGCCCCGCATCTGGGCGAGCATACCGACGAGGTGCTCGCTCGTGCGGGATTCAGTGCAGACGAAATCGCAACACTGCACGCCGCTGATGTCGTCTAGCCACTTCGGGGGGCCCGCACTCGCGCACACCTGCGTGTTGAGTTAGTCTTTTGGCGCGGCGCCTGGTTTGGCGGCGCGATGCGGAGGAGCCGATGGCGCGCGCGCTGATCGGCCGTCTTGCCCGTGGCCCGGACTGACTACAAAGCTACCCTGCAGCTTCCGCGGACCGACTTCGCGATGAAGGCCAACCTGCCGAAGCGGGAACCGGAGAGGCTCGCGCACTGGGAGGAAATCAAGCTGTACGAACTCCTGATGCGCGTGCGCCGCGACGCCCGCGCCTGGGTGCTGCATGACGGGCCGCCCTACGCCAACGGCCGCGTTCACATGGGCACCGCGCTCAACAAGGTGCTCAAGGACTTCGTCGTGCGGTCGCGCTCGATGATGGGGTTCCGCACGCCGTTCGTGCCGGGATGGGACTGTCATGGGATGCCGATCGAGTTCAAAGTATCGCGCGACCTGGGCGAGAAGGCGCGCACGATGCCGAAGCTCGAGCTGAGGCGTCTATGCCGGGCGGAAGCTGAGAAGTGGATCGACGTCCAGCGCAAGGATTTCATGCGCCTGGGCTGTATCGGCGACTGGTATAACCCGTACATCACGATGGATCCCGCGTATGACGCGGCCGAAATAGGTGTACTGCGCCGCTTCGTCGAAAACGGATACGTCTATCGCGGCTTGCGTCCCGTGCATTGGTGTTTCGCCGATCGGACCGCGCTGGCCGAAGCAGAAGTCGAGTATCGCGGGCACGTCTCGCCGTCGATCTACGTCGCGTTTGCCGTAAATTCGAACCTGACCGCCGCCGCTCAACTCGCCGCGGACGCGCGCGACGGCGCCGAGCTGGCTGCGGCCCACAAGGCGGGCAGATTCTTCGCCGTGATCTGGACGACCACGCCGTGGACGCTGCCCGCCAACCTTGGGATCAGCCTGAATCCGGCGTTCGACTACGTGGCGCTGAAGAGTGGCGACCGCTACTACATCGTTGCCGCGCGTCTTGCGGAGGCCATCGAAAAAGAATGTTCCCTCGGGATCGATAAACGCATCGCGCTCAACCGCGACGCGCTCAAGACGCTCGACGGCCGCGACATCTTCCGCCATCCGTTCGTCGCACGCGACGTCAAGCTGATGTACGGCGACCACGTGACCTCCGACGCGGGTACGGGCCTGGTGCATACGGCGCCCGGTCACGGCTATGAAGACTTCGTCGTCGGCTCGCAATACGGGCTCAAGCCCTTTACGCCGGTCGACACCGCCGGGATTTTCACGGCGGAAGCCGGAGAATGGGCGGGCCGCAATGTCTTTGAGGCCAATGATTCCATCGTCGAGCGACTCCGGCTTGCCGGTGCGCTGCTGCACACGCAGACCATCTCGCACAGTTATCCGCATTGCTGGCGATGCAAGAATCCGCTGATCTTTCTTGCCGCCGAGCAGTGGTTCATGCGTATCGACCATCAGGACCTGCGTCGGCGGGTGATCGAGGGAATCGACGGCGTGAAATGGATTCCGCCGTGGTCGCGCGACCGAATTCGCAACATGACCGAGACGCGCCCGGACTGGTGCTTGTCACGACAGCGCACCTGGGGCGTCCCGATTCCGGCGCTGAAATGTAACGAGTGCGGTCACGTCGGGCTTTACGACGCGGTGATGCGTGCCGCCGAGCGGATTTTCGAGACCGAGGGATCCGACGCCTGGTTGAGCCGGCCCGTCGATGACTTCGTCGCGCCCGGGCTTAAGTGCGCGGGATGCGGGGCGGACTCCTTCGAGAAGGAACAGGACGTCCTCGACGTGTGGTTCGATTCGGGCATCTCGCAGGCGGCCGTGCTGGGTAAACGGCCAGATCTCACCTGGCCGGCGGACGCTTACCTTGAAGCCGTTGAGCAGGCGCGCGGATGGTTCGGCTCCTCGCTCGCCTGCGCGGTCGCCGAGCGCGGCCACACACCGTTTCGCGAGGTTATCAGCCACGGACTGACGGTCGACGAGCAGGGGCGCAAGATGTCGAAGTCGCTCGGCAATTCCGAGGACGCCGCCGACGCCGTAAACCGGATCGGCGCCGATGTGCTGCGCCTCGTCTACGCCTCGCTCGACTACACGGCTGAAGTCGCGCTCGGCGATACAATCTACGCCGCGGTCTCGGAGTCGTATCGCAAGATCCGCAACACCTGCCGCTACATCCTGGGCAACCTCGCCGACTTCGATCCGGCGCGCGACGCGCCGGCGCTCGAACGGATGGCCGAGTTCGACCGCTACATCCTGGCCCGCCTCGAGCGGCTCAAGAACGAGGTGCGCGGCGCATACGACGGCTACGACTTCCAGGCCGCCTATCATGCGATCGTCAACTTCGTCGTCGTCGATCTGAGCTCGCTGTATATCGATGTCGCGCGCGACCGGCTGTACTGCTCCGCGGCTGCATCGGTTGAACGCCGCTCCGTGCAGGCCGCGCTTTACCATGTCCTTGATGCTCTGGTGCGGATGCTCGCGCCGCTGATCCCGTACACCGCTGACGAGGTCTACGCACACCTGCCCGGCGTGCGCGTGGAAAGCGTGCATCTGCTGACTCTGAGCGCGCCGAATCCGCAGTGGGCGGATGCCGGGCTCCAGGCAAGCTGGGAGCGGCTGCTGAAGATAAGAGGCGAAGCACTCAAGATGATCGAGGCGATGCGCCAGTCGGGCACGATCGGGGCTCCGCTTGAGGCCGCGGTTCGTATTGGTGCCGCGGGTGCCCGCGACGGCGGCGTGGCGGAGATGCTGGCGCGATACCGCGACGTGCTGAAGGAGTTGCTCATCGTCTCGGACGTCGCGCCGCTCGACGCTCGCGAAGTCGAAGAACTTGAGCGCAAGGCCAACGGCGCGGAAGCCTTCAGCTTTGATGGCGTCTACGGACGCCGCCTGACGGACCCGCCGATGCTGCTCGTTGGGCGGCGCGCGCCCGGCCGCAAATGCCAGCGTTGCTGGTGCTATTACGATGACGGCGGCGATCCCGAGCTGTGCCCGCGATGCCGATCCGTGGTGCGGCAGCCGGCCGCGTGAAGCTCGCTGAATTGGAGGAGACGGATCGAGCACAGTCGCTGCAGCGCGCGGCCTGGTATCCGGGCCGGCTGCTGCTGATGCTGGCGCTGGTGGCGGCGCCCGTCTTCGCGCTCGACCAACTGAGCAAGCTCTGTATCAGCCGCCAGCTCTCGCTCTATCAGCAGAGCGTGCTGATCCCTCATTGGCTCGCGATCACTTATGCGCTGAATCCGGGCGCAGCTTTCAGCCTGTTTGCAACCGTTCCGGCGGGCGTGCGCAATCTAGCGCTCAGCGCGCTCGCCGCGGGCGCGATCGTTGTGCTCGCCATTCTGCTGGCGCGCGGCAGGCGTCCGATGCCGGTTTCGGTCGCCTTCGCGTTGATCATGGCCGGCGCGGCGGGAAATCTGGTCGACCGCCTGACACGCGGCCGCGTCATCGATTTCATCTACGTTCACTACTACGCCTGGAGCTATCCGGTTTTTAACCTTGCAGACAGCGCCATCACGATTGGCGTCGCGATAATCGTCGTTTTATCGATCGTTCAACGCGATGATCAGGGTTGACTGGGCGCGGTCCCCTCAGCGCATGCGCGCCAGGGGCGCCGCCGCGAGGCTCGTTGACCGTCGCGCGACGCTGGCGCTAACGTGGCCTTCTCTGGTCTGGGCTATCGGCCA
>Ga0187846_10002104_pt1 | contig 11058 bp, 12 predicted proteins | sample TC_taG_FD_161473 | JGI IMG/M metagenome (GOLD analysis project Ga0187846, IMG submission 161473) | Biofilm microbial communities from the roof of an iron ore cave, State of Minas Gerais, Brazil - TC_06 Biofilm (v2) | ecosystem: Environmental > Terrestrial > Deep subsurface > Cave > Wall biofilm... | reverse complement strand
GACGCGTGGGGAGATCCTGGTTCACTTGGCAAAGTGTCGGGTGTATAAGAGGGGCCATCCGGGACGTCAAAATGGAAATCCCGGGTAAAAGGTTCTCCTCGATAAAGACGACCGACCAGCGCGAGAGGCAGAACGACGTAGTCCGTGCGCTCCCGAAGTGGTGTGCTTGTAGGCAGTAAGAAACGAGAAAAAAACACTTGCGACCGCCCGGTGTCGTTATAGATTGCACGTTAATCACGACTTGCCCATCGTGGATTCCGTTGACAACCCGCACGCGCAGCCATAAACTCCGCGCCAATACAGGCTTCCTGACGCCGTCCACCAGCGGAGGTTCGCCATGACAATCGCTCGTGCGTTGCTGTGCTCGCTTGCCGGAGTCGTCTTCGCTGCGGGATTCCTAGACCTTGCGCCCGCGGCCGGGGCTCGCGAAGTTCAAGTGAATTGCAACGGCGCTCCTGGCGCGTTCAAGACGCTCACCGCCGCGCTTGCCGCTCTCTCACCTGCCGGCCCGAACACCGTTCTGGTCGTCGGCGTGTGCCGCGAGAATGTTGTGATTCAAGGATTCGACCGGCTGACCATTCAAGGTAATCCCTTTGCGACGATCAATGGCGGCAGCGATCCCGCCGCCGACACGTTCGACATTCTGGCCTCGCACGAAGTTTCCGTGCAAAACATCCGGCTAGCCGGTGGCGGGCTCGCCGCGCAATGCTCTCTGCAAAGTCTCTGCCGCTTTAGCCATGTCTCGATTCAGGATTCCGTCGGCGACGGCCTGTTTGTCGGCAACGATGCTTTCGCCTTCCTGGACCTGACGACGATTAAGAACAACGCCGCTGATGGGCTGGTGCTCGGCAGCGGCGGCGGAGCCACCCTAGCGGGCAGCACGGTCCAGGGGAATGCAGGGGATGGAGTTGCGGTTGCCGCGGGTGCCAAACTCACCGTGGGGCGTGACCTTGAGACAAACACCATCGTCACGGTCATACAAAACAACGGCGGCGCCGGCTTGCGAGCGGGCGTTCACACCGGCATCGCGCTGCACGGCCCAACCGTGTCAGGCAACGGAAGTGACGGCGTTACCGTGCAAGGCGGCTCGGGGGCAGTGCTAGACAGCACATCCATAACCGGCAACTCCGGTCACGGCGTGCGCATCGGCGATCTTTCGTTCGTCTCCTTCATCGGGACCAACAGCATCACCGGCAATGCGCCGAGCGACATCACTTGCGATCCGGCGTTCTCATCCACGCGCGGTATCGCGGGACCGCTTGGTAACGGCTCCACGACGAACTGCCCTCCGGAGCCGCCGCGCAATCCATAATCGAGTGTCCTAAGTTCTCCAGTTAAGTCAGATAACAGTTCGGTTTGCGCGTTGGCTGCAAGACTGGTTCTCTTTCTAATCTTAGGCCACTAACATGCCGCGCGAGCTGAAGCCCCACGAGCAACTCAAGGTCGAGGAACTGCGCAAACGCCTGCACACGAGCAATACGACGAGACAATTCGGGTTCATCCTGGCGGAGGCGGAGCCCGGACGCGTTGTGCTGGAAATGCGAGTGGGCGCGCGCCACAAACAGGTGCACGGAGTGGTCCACGGCGGTGTGCTGGCCGCCCTGGCTGACACCGCCGGCGGCTTGGCCAGCTACATGGCCGTGCCGCGCGGCACACGTGTGGCTACCATCGAGATGAAAATCAACTATCTGGAGGCAGTCGAAGCTGGGACGGTTGCAGCAGAGGCCCGAGTGGTGCGGATTGGCCGACACGTTGCGGTTGTGGATTGCGATGTGCGCGACGAAGAAAAGCGGCTGGTCGGGAAAGCCTTGATGACCTTCTTTGTCGGACCGTTCCGCAAGAATCGGAAGAAACGCAACCGCTAAAAACTCGATCCCTTGCCGCGGTCAAATCACTGCTGGCCGTTCGTGCCTCCCTGGGCCGCTTCGTCGCCGTCCTTGTACAGATACTTGATGCAGTGCTTGTACACGAGAAGATTGGGATTGCCGTAGCGTGTGAGCTTGATGCAGTCGCGATCGTACCATTCGAGGATGCCGCGCAGCACTTCACCGTCGTTCAACACCACGGCCACCGGAGTGCGCGCCTGCATCTGCTTGACGTAGTAGAAGTTTTCCGCGTGCGTTTGCTCCGGGGGCGCGGGCTTCTTGCGCGGTGGCGTCATTTGCTGCGCGGCGACTTGTGCTGCGCGCGGCGCGTACTGATCCTTCACTTCCGTCAACGTCGGACGAAATAGTTTGCGATTTACCATGAATGCTCCTCAGTGCCATGAAAGGCTACTTCTTAGGACTGCAGAAGGGGTGGTTCGGTTGCTAAGAACGCCAAAAAACTTTCAGCAAGCCGGCCGCTCCACTAGCCCCCGAGGGAAGCGACATACCCGTCCAAGCCCAGTTGCCGGCCTACGTTGCGCCGGAGCCGCGCCTCCAGTTGATCCAATCCTCGCGTGGCCTGCAAAACCCACTGCAGATCAACCCGTTTGCCGAGGTTCTCCAGTTCCCGCTTCAAGTCTGGGTTTCGAAGGTTACAGCTCTTTGGGCCCTGCGATATCTCCAGCAGGTCGGTGAGCAAACTATAGAACAGTTGCAGAATATTTTCAAACGATTCCTTCTCGTGTTTGGCGAGCTCCGCCGTTGCAGCGAAGACGTCGGCATACCTGTTCCCGGCGACGCCGTTCTCGAGCAGCCTCAAGGCTTCGCCCCGGAGCCGCGATGACTCCCTGAGATCGAGCCCCAGCGCCATCCCGGGGCTGCCCCCGGAAAGCTGCGCCGCGAGTTCTCGTTCCTCTGCCTTCGCGTCGGTGCGCTTCTTCAGAAAAGCCTCCACCAGCTCGACATCGACTGGCACGAAATGGAATTGCAGGCAACGCGAGCGGATGGTGGGCAGCAACGAATCCGGGGAAGGCGCGAGCAGGATGAAAGTTGACGACTCCGGCGGCTCTTCCAGCACCTTCAAGAGAATGTCGGCGTCCGTCCATCGTATCGTGTCCACGCCGTCCAGGATGAAAATCCGCCGCCGGCCCTGCGGCCGGAAGTTGGCGGCACGCTGCACGGCGCGCAGCTGCCCCACGCGAATCATAGGACGCGCCACCGGCGCGCGCAGGCGCACCGGGTCGGGCACGATCAGCCACACATCGGGTCCGGCCTCCAGAATCAGGGGCGTGCGGTCAACCGTCGCAGCGTCGGCGCCTTCTCCGCGCTCCGTGAGTCCAGCCTCCACGAGCGCACCTGGATTAGCTGCGCGCGCCACGCGGCTGCACGAGCCGCATTCGCCGCAGAAATCATCCGTAAGCCGCTCGCAGTTGGCGGCTTGCGCCATCATTCGCGCCAGCGTGAACTTGCCCACGCCGCGCGGCCCAGTGAACAAGAGCGCGCTTGGAACGCGCTCGCGGCGCAGCATTCCCCGCAGTGCGCTGACGATTTTTTCGTTGCCGATGAACTCGCCGAAGCCCATAGCTATCGCTTCGACCGCCCCCGCGAATGCCTTTCCGCGGCGCGCCTTCCCGACGCCGCAGCGGGCCGTCCCTTTTTCCCGATTGGCCGGCGCACCTTTAGAGCCCTCCGCTCGATCTCGGCCAACAATTCCCGGTGAATCGAATCCGCCGAACGAAGGGCTCGCTTCGCAGGATCAAAACACTCAATCGTGACCCAACTGGGCTGGCCTGCAAGCTCATCGTACACTTCCGATGCCGCCTTGAGGTGCGCCAGGTCCGCCTCCAGAATATCGCGCCGCAATGTTGTATAATCCCGCGCAGCTTTTTGCCCCACCAGGCGCTGCGCTTCCTCGGCCGGCACGCGCAGGTAGATCACGAGGTCCTCCTGGGGCAGCGCGTAGATCTCATATTCGAGCTGCTTGAGCCACTCGAGGAAGCTGGCGCGCCCCTCGCGAAGAGCGCGCGCCCCCTGGTGAGCGAGATTCGAACCGATATACCGGTCCGCCAGCACGATTCGCCCAGCGGCAAGATTGGCCTCGATAGCGTGTTTGGCTTCGAGCCGGTCGCCCGCATAAACCAGCGCGGAGAAATGTGGATCCACCGAACTCAGTTCCCCAAAATCGCCGTTCAGGAACCGCGCCACGAGTCTCCCGAAGAAGCCTTCGTAGCGCGGAAAGCTGATCCGACTGAATGAAATGCGCCGGGACGCGAGCGCTCGGGCGAGCATCTCGAGCTGCGTCCCCTTGCCGGAGCCGTCGATTCCTTCTAGCGCGATCAACTTTCCGGGGGGAGGCATGAACGTGCGCGTAAGTTTAGCACAGGCGTTCGCGCGAAAGACTGGCGGAGGTTGTTCTTAACTCGGCGCCCTAGAACTGCCGGGCGAGTGCACCGATCAGGATCAGGTTCGAGTCCTTGTCGAACAGCACTGTCGAGTTGGCGTCCACGACGTAATAGACGAGATTGTAGGTCGCGCTCGGATCGCTCGCGCTCAGAACCGCCGTGCCTCGGCCGTTCGCTCCGGGCGCGACAATCGAACTGTTCGCGGCGCCAATCGGGTCGCTCCCGAAAACCGCGTTGAAGTTGTTGATATCGAGATTCCCCGCGCTCACGGCTGCGCCGTTCAGGATCAGCTGGCCCTCGACATTCTGCTGAATGGAGCCTGGAGAATTATGTACGATTCCTTGCCCCGCCAGGCTTAGAGCAAAATTGCCGTCAAGCGGCGACGTTGACGTCTGCGCAAAGAACATCCCAGAGGAGACAGCCAGCGCATCGATCTCGAGCATCACGGCAGAGCCCTGGACGGTCTGGTAGGCGGCGAAGTTGGCCGTTCCCTTGGCACCCACGGTGCACGTGCCGCCACCAAAGTTCAGGCTCAAGTCGATTCGGCCGGTGGCCTGATCGACTGTGTAAGTGCACGCTCCCATCGTGACATCCGTTTGTACGCTTCCGGCGTTGTCGCTCTCTGCCGTGCCTCCGCTGATGCCTCCGCTTCCGCTCGACCCAAAGACTCCAGCCAGCGTCAAGGGGCCGGCAGGCAGCGTTCCGCCTGCCTCAAAAGCGTAGTTACCAGAAGCTAGCGAAGCCGTCGAGAACGAATCGCCGGGTGCGCCTTGGAAAACATTCCCCGCGGCGAACGCGTTCGCATCAATCTCCACCAGATAGAGCCGCGTGCTATCCACGATGTAGAAGGCGTACTGCAGCTGGCCGATTCCCGTGCTCGTGAGCGTCAGCACGCCGCGGCCGCTTCCCGGAAAGGAGGCGTCGAAGGCGTAGGAGCCGGAAAGCGTCCTGTCGCTCGTCGAGAGAGTGCCGTCGTCGTTCTTGTCCACGATGCTGTTGATGTTCGAAACGTCTCCGAAGCCATCCGCAGAAAATTTGCCCGCGACACCGAACGGCTTGAAGCCGGAGTCCGCGCCGGACGCGATGAACACATAGGGACCCGAAATAACTGCGGGCGAGTTCGTCAGATCCGATACGTTTTGCTGGTCCATCGTTCCACTGGCGGTGATTCCTTGGTCGAATCGGACCAAGATGCCGTGCTGCGCCGTCGTAAGCGCGAAGCGCAGCGTAGCGGACGTTGGCAGCCCGCTATTGATGATGATCGTTCCGCGGCCATCGGCGTTAACACTATAGGTTCCCGAGACAGCAACCTGCGTGGAGACGCCGCCCGAAAACGAGTCGATATCCTCGACTCCGCTCGTGATGTGCCCTTGCCCGTCGGAAACAAAGCTGCCCGCCACGGCAGAGAAGCCTGTCGAATCGTTCCCCACAAGGCCAAAGGCGAAGGGCCCGCCAAGAGACTCATCCGAATAGACAATTCGCGCAGTAGCGGCGGCATTGACTGCGCCAGCGGTCGCCACAATCGTGGCGGAGCCGCCGGGCGGGGGAGAGGGAGGCGCCGTGAAAAGACCGGTGTTCGGGTCGATCATGCCGACATTCGCCGCGCCATTCGCCGTAACCGACCAAGTGACGTCGGGATCCGCTACGCCATTCAGAATCGCCGAGAATTGAAAATTCCCTCCCGCAGGAACCGTCGTCGCGGCCGGCGTTACTTGCAATCCTTGTCCGATCGTCACCGTGACGATGGCCGTGTTGGAAGTAACCACCGTCGTGTCGCTCGAATTGGACGGGCTCTGCGGCGCCGTGGCGGTGATGTTCACCTGTCCGTTGTTGGTTGTCGGCACCGAAGCCGGAGCGGTGTATTTGCCGACCTGCTCGCCCCCCATAGAGAGAGGCACGATTGTGCCGATCGACGAATTGCCGCCAGCTACGCCGTTCACCAACCAGGTCACCGTGGTAGTTGTGCTGGTGCTCTTGTTGCTCAGATTCACGGTAGCCGTGAAGTCAGCCTGGTTGTTGATCGGAACGCTTATGGCTGTTGGCGTGATGGAAACGGAAGTCACGGTCGCCCCGCTGCTGCTGCTCGACTTCTTGCCGCAAGCTGCCAAGCCCACAATGCTTTCCATCGCAACACACAACAGAAACAGAGCCGGGACTCTTTTGAGCATCAAATGGTTTCCCTGTCGGCGAATTGGGGGCAAGGTTCTCTGCACGCCCGAACGAGCGCACAAGCGTACAGCCCCGAAGCACTTAGAATCAAGTTCCTTCATTTTGGCTGCATCACACCCTGGGAGGATTGCCTGGCAAACGGCGCAGAGTTCCAACTTTTCACACACAGAAGTATGTGCGGTTAGATACGAGAAACGCCCACCCCGGCTCCTTCGATAGGGCGCCGTGACACCGTGTGGGAAGCACATTAGAATCGCTGCCATGACACCGGATACGGAACGCATTGCGCGCAACCTGGCCGCCGTGTGGCCGCGGATCACCAAGGCGGCGGACCGCGCGGGGCGGCGCCCCGACGAAATCACGCTCGTCGCCGTGTCGAAGACCTTCCCGGCAGAAGGAATCCGTGCGGCCTACGCAGCCGGGTTGCGCCACTTCGGCGAAAACCGCGTGCAGGAATGGGAGTCCAAACACGCGGAGCTCGCTGGCCTCGGGGGAACCTGGCACCTCATCGGGCATCTGCAGAGCAACAAGGCGCGTCGCGCCGCTCGGCTCTTTCACCGCATCGACTCGCTTGACAGCCTCGAGCTCGCGCGAAGGCTCGATGGCTTTGCTGCACAGGAATCGAAACGCCTGCCCGTGCTGATTGAAGTGCATCTCGGAGCCGAGCAAACGAAGAGCGGCGTCGCGGAGGAAGATCTAGGGAAGCTAGCCGAGGGCATTGCCGCTCTTCCTCATTTGGAATTGCGCGGCCTGATGACGATCCCGCCTTTTTTCGACGAGCCCGAGCGCGTGCGCCCTTATTTCCGGCAACTGCGCAAGCTGCGCGAGGACGTAAGCAAGCAGACCGGCCTTGCCCTGCCTGTGCTCTCCATGGGGATGAGCCACGACTATGAAGTCGCCATCGAGGAAGGGGCCACCGAAATCCGCCTCGGCACCGCTCTCTTCGGCACACGGGCGAATCAGGCATGATTGACATCACCGGACAGCAGGGCGCTGTGATGTTTTCTGTGCGCGTTTGCGCCTCGCGCCCGACGGAACGTATCGAAGGCGAGCACGCGGGCGCGCCCAAGGTGCACCTCACAGCGTCCCCGTTGACGACCGCGCCAATGAAGCGCTGCGGCGGCTGCTCGCCGAATGTTTGAACGTCCCGTTATCGGCTGTTAGAATCCTCACTGGCGAGAAAGGCCAAACGAAGCGCGTTGCGATCGCGAGGGTCACAGGTGATGCAGATGGTCGAGGAGTGTCGTGATGCCAGACATTAGCGCCATACAGGCGGAGTTAAAGGCGAACAAGATCGACGGATGGCTTTTCTACGATCATCACCATCGCGACCCCATCGCCGGGCACATCCTCGGGCTGAACGGCCACGCCATGGTGACGCGCCGGTGGTTCTATTTCATCCCCGCCAAGGGCGCGCCGCGAAAACTGGTCCATCGCATTGAGCAGGGCATGCTCGATTCGCTAGCGGGCAAGAAATTCGTCTATTCGGGATGGGAAGAGCTGCATAAGACGCTGCCGAAGGTTCTTCAGGGGGCGAAGAAAATCGCCATGCAGTACTCGCCCGAGAACAACATCCCGTACATCGGGCTGGTGGACGCGGGAACCGTGGAGCTGGTGCGCAAACTGAAGAAGAAAGTCGTCAGCTCCGCGGATCTCGTTCAGAAATTCGAAGCGAGCTGGTCAGCGGAACAAACCGACAGCCATTTTGCGGCGGGGAAAGTTATAGACCGAATTACACGTGAGGCGTTCCAGCGCGCCGCGGAATTTGTCCGCGCTGGAAAGCCTCTCGCCGAGGATCAATTGCAGGCGTGGATCCTGGAACAGTTTCGTGCCAATGGCTTGACGACTGCGGAGCCTCCAATTGTTGCCGTGCAGCCCAACAATGGGAATCCGCACTATGAGCCCAGGCCCGGAGCGTCGCGTCCGATTCGCGCTGGAGATTTGCTGCTGCTCGACATCTGGGCCAAGCTCGACCGGCCCGGAAGCGTCTATTACGACATCACGTGGATGGGCTATCTCGGCGAGCGCGTGCCTGATTCCTACGCGAAGATCTTCCGCATGGTGCGCCAGGCACGCGACGCTGCCATCGAATTCGTCAAAGAAAATGTCGCAGAGCGCAACCCAATTCACGGCTGGCAGGTGGACCGTGCCGCGCGCGAGACCATCCGCAAGGCCGGCTACGCCAAATACTTCGTGCATCGCACCGGGCACAGCATCGGACAGGAAGTTCACGGCAACGGCGCCAACATGGACGGTCTTGAAACGCGCGACGACCGCAAAATCGTCCCGCGCACCTGCTTTTCGATCGAGCCCGGGATCTACCTGCCGGAATTCGGTATCCGCAGCGAAGTGAACGTCTATGTCGGTGAAGGCGAAGCCCGAGTCACCGGCGCCGTTCAGCAGGAGATCCTGCCGCTGCTCGCCTGAGTTGAGCGGACGATACTGCTGTGCACGAAACCAACGACTCGCCTTCTGCCACACCCTCGGTTGACCAGGAACCAAGGCCGACCATCGCTCTCCTGGCGCCGCTGGTGGCGCTCGCGGGGTGGTCTATTCCCGGACTCGGACACCTGATGCTACATCGCCGAGGCCGCGGGCTCGCTTTTTTCGTTGCAGTCGCGGGACTGGCGATCACCGGCTACCTGATGCGCGGGAACGTGTTTCCGCTGCACTCCGCCGATGTCTTTGGGAGCATCGGCTTCCTGGCCGACGCGGGAGCGGGAGTCTTCTACCCCCTTGCGCGCTTCTTGGAGCGACACGGGCCGGACGTTTCGCGAGCCGCGGGCGACTACGGAACGCGCTTTATCGCCGCGGCAGGCGTCGTGAATATTCTGAGCGTGATCGACGCATTCGAAATCGCGCGCGGCCGGAGGCGCTGATTGGCTTCTCTGCTCTTGCGACTCGGCCACTTCCCCGCCCTGCTGGTCTTTGCGGCGCTTGTCTCGCTGGCGCTTGCCTGCTTGGCGCAGCGCCGAACCGCAGCGCGCGCAAGACATGCGGCCTGGCTGTTCTTTCTGTTCGTGGCCATCGGCTTGGGAGTTGCGTGGCTGATGTATCCCTTCTCGCGATAGGCATGCATCCCCGTCCGCGCGCAATTTGACACGTTTTTCGCGGCGATGTTACAGTCGATTTGGGCCGAGTTAGCTCAGTTGGTAGAGCAGCCGATTCGTAATCGGCAGGTCCCCGGTTCAAGTCCGGGACTCGGCTCCAAGTCAAAAGCCGACACGACCACCAACACCATTATTTGTGAGTCGCGGGGACGCCCTCGTTCTTCAGGGCCGCGAGTTGTTCGCGGGCCTGCTTCACGAAGCGCGTGAATCGATAGGCGAGCTCGCGAATGCGTTCGGCCTGGCGGCGTTCAATGGCTTCCTTGGGAATGAGCTCAGAGCCAACGCCTATCGCCGTCGCACCCGCGAGGATGAAATTGGCCGCCGTCTGCTGATTGACTCCGCCGGCGGCGATCAGGGGAATGTGCGGCAGCGCCGTGGTCAGCGCCTTGATGTATTTGTCCCCCCCGACCTGCTCGCAGGGAAAAACCTTGACGAAATCGGAGCCGGCCTTCCACGCCGTGACAACCTCGCTCGGAGTGAGAGCACCGGGCAAAACAGCCATTTTCTCCTTGGCGGCGAAGTCCACGATCGCCCGGTCGTAGGAAGGAGCCGTGAGAAAGTGGGCGCCCGCGTCCACGCAACGCTGCGCCAAGTCGGTGTCGAGAACCGTGCCAGCGCCTACGAGGATCTTCGGGTGATGATGGACGAGGTGGGAGATCAACTCGACCGCCCCGTGCACGGTCATGGTGATCTCGACGATGGGGATGCCGCCGCGGGTGACCGACTCGGCCGCAAAATGCGCGTCTTCCGCGGAAGAAACCTTGATCGCGGGAATGATTCCGATTTCCTCGATGCGGGCGCACACTTCCGCTTTCGTCATGTACAAAGCCTCTCGCTTGGCGCGGCGCCGATGTCCCCGGCAACAAAGCTACGCATGTCTTGACGCTGCCGACTGTGCCTACGCAGAATCTTCGGCCTCCACCAACGGCAGCTTATCACCACTATGCGCAAACCAGGCGTAGAGCGTGGGCAAGAGAAAAATGCTCATGACCAGGTCAGAGATAAGCCCGCCGACGATCACGATGGCAAACGGGCGCTGCGAATCCGAGCCGATTCCGTGCGAAAGGGCGGCCGGGAGCAAGCCCAGCGTCGCCACCAGCATGGTCATCATGATCGGGCGCAGCCTCAGCACGGCGCCCTCCACCGCCGACTCTTCGATCGAGTAGCCTCTCGCTCGAAGCTGATTGATGTATTCGAGCATGATGACGCCGGTTTGCACCGATACGCCAAAAAGCGCCAGGAAGCCGACGCCGGAGGATACGCTGAAATGCGTATGCGTGACGAACAGCGCAAGCAACCCTCCCAGGCGCGCCATGGCTACGTTGGTGAGGATCAGCAGCGCCCATTTCATGGACTTGAACATGGTGTACAGGATGACGAAAATCACGAGAATCGTCAGGGGCAAGACGATCAACAGCCGGCGCTCGGAGCGCTTCTGGTTCTCGTATTCGCCGGCCCAGTCGATCGTATAGCCCGACGGCAGCTTGACGTCGGCGCTTACTTTCTTCATCG
>Ga0187846_10002103_pt1 | contig 11060 bp, 7 predicted proteins | sample TC_taG_FD_161473 | JGI IMG/M metagenome (GOLD analysis project Ga0187846, IMG submission 161473) | Biofilm microbial communities from the roof of an iron ore cave, State of Minas Gerais, Brazil - TC_06 Biofilm (v2) | ecosystem: Environmental > Terrestrial > Deep subsurface > Cave > Wall biofilm ... | reverse complement strand
GCAGGATCAAGCTGCTTGCGCTGTACTTCCCAATAATTTCTTGCAGGTCTTGCTCCCTTTCGTGCCATCAAACGCAGATTTTGACCGCTCCTTTGAGGAGACGTTTCTTATACCCGAATTCCGGGTCATTGAAAGCAAGTCTGGCGAGGCTCGCGCGAAGATGTTAAGTTACCTTACAGCATACGAATCCTTACCAGAGGAAACCGCCACACAGCTACTTTCTAACGACTTGTTGCTGGAACCCCTGCATCCAATGGAGAACGAGCAATTTCATAAAAACCTGGAATCAGCTCTACAAGGCCAGAATGTTACCCTTTTGGAGGAGAAGGCTGCTTTGGAAAAGCAACTTGAGCGTGAACAGGCCGAAAAAGAGGCGAAAGAGAAGAGGCTTGAGCAAGAAAGAATAGAGCGTGAAAAGGAGAAAGCGAGAGCTGATAAAGCAGAACAGCTTCTGCGCCAGAAGGAAAAAGAGCTTGCATCGCTCAAAACCAGGCAAAAAGAAGACACTGGGCCAGATCTGGAGAGAATCAACCAGGAAAAACAGGCAAGAGAGGAGGCCGAAAAACGGGCTTTTGAGGAGACATTAGCAAGAACAAAGGCTGAACGAAAAGCTGAAATCTATGCAATAATAGCCACAGTTACGGCCTGCCTTGTGCTGGTCGGTCTTTTCGAGTTCCTTATTGACCGGCTCAATTTGTTCCCACAACACCACGCCGGACTCCAGCTTGCGTTTGGTGCCCTTCTCGCTCTGGGTACAGTGGGTGTCTTCCATCCAAAGTGGCGTACGTGGTGCTGGGGCGCCGGCGCATTTGCTATTCTTCTCGTCATCATACAACTGCTGGGATAATGTATCTTAACACCATCTCAGGCATTCTATTAGGCACTTTATTTGTATTATTCATCAACCTCCTTCTTAATCTCCTGAACTTTGATCGACTCAAGTCTGCTACAAGAGAAGACTTGCAAAGACAACTCGGCGCTTGCCCAATGGTTTCCATTCTCGTACCGGCACGAAATGAGGCAGATCATATAGAGGAGTGTGTGCGTTCGCTGATAGGACAGAGATATGAAAAACTGGAAGTGCTGGTTCTTGATGACCAGAGTACCGATGAAACGCCTGCTATTGTACAGCAAATGATTGACGAACTGCCGCCTGAACAGAGGAGTCGCTTGCATTTACTGCATGGTGAAACCTTACCAGATGGCTGGATCGGAAAAAACTTTGCCTGCTATCAGTTGACACAGTACGCTCAGGGTGATTATTTGCTCTTTACCGACGCCGACTCGGTTCATGCGCCACTGATGGTTAGTACAGTTATGCAAGGGCTGTATGATCTCGGCGTTCAATTCCTCACAGCGCATCCCCGCTATATCCTCCGTGGGATAGGAGAGCGCCTTGCTATTCCATTGCTCTATTTTAAGGTCTTCACACTCTTGCCCCTGGTGCTTGTAAGGCACCGGCCAGAGCCAATACTAGCTGTGGCCAACGGGCCGTTGCTCTGCTTTCAGCGCTCAGTCTATGAGGCAATTGGCGGCCACAAAGCAGTGAAAACCTCTATTCTGGAAGATAATTCGCTAGCTCGTAGGGTCAAAGCAGCCGGGTATCGGATGGCTTATGTAGATGGGCAAGACCTGGTGAGCTGCTACATGTACGATTCCTTCGCTGAACTATGGGAGGGGTTCTCAAGAACTTTCTTCGCTTTTTACAACTATTCACTCCTGGCTGCATCAGCAATTATCATTCTCGACCTGGCACTTTTTGTGGTGCCACCTCTGCTTGCACTGGCATTGCTATTTGTCCCTCTTGCCCCACTAGCCTTGCTATTCTCGCTCGCTAGCTACATACTTGCCGTATTGATGCGGATACTGCTGACCCTTGCCTGCGCACGTTCTCAGGGCGTCCTGTTGATGTTGCTCAGCCTGCTGCATCCAGTCTCCATAATGCTTGAATGCCTGTTCCTACTGAACTCGATGCGGTGGCATTACCGGAAAGAGGGCGCTATGTGGAAAGGCCGCTATTATGTGCATTAAGTGATAGTGCAACGATCGCGCTAGAGGCTAAATTAACGAGGCATCCGCCAATAACGTTCGATCGGACGCTGTAACTTGCCTGCTTCCAGCGTGTACATACGAATCAATTCTCGAAAGCTGGGAGCCATATAAAAGAGCGTTGGGATCTGCGATTGATAGGCCTCGGAAGCAGCAATCCTCTGCTCAAGACACTCGGAAATCTCTACTTCGATGAAACTCATATTATAGGGCGTTATGTACTCGATAAGCTCATCATTAGAGTAATAGGTATCATACGGAAAATCCTCGAAGAAAAGGACGCGACCAGAATCAAGCGTATTAAGAGCCGCCTGGAACACAAACTGGTGATCGCGATGCATACCAAGACCAAGTGGTACAACAAACTGCACGCCTGGATATAGCAGCGATGCGTCGGCAAACCAGGCGCACAGCGTTGTAAAGAGAGCAGCATCACGAGAGGGTACTACTGGTGTGCCAGGCTCCCAGAAGAAATCAATCGCATCTGATAACTCAGGGTCGCGATAGAGTATTTCAAACCAATCCAGCCAGGCGTAATCTACTCCCAGTAGCCCCATAGCTTTTCTCTCTTCTTCCTTACGTACTTGATAAGGTCTCTCTTCCGGCGCGTGCCATGAGCGATGAACCGACTGTACGAAAGGGGTGAAAGGCGGTTGAGGTTCGCCTGCAAATATTGTAACGACCAGGATGTTGAGCCCTTGAGCTTGCTGGCGACAAATAGTACCGCTACATGACAGTGGCACATCATCTAAATGGGGAGAGATATAGATGTAATCAAACCTTGAGTGAGTTATATGTTGCTCTGAGTATGGGTATTTGGTAAGAAGGTCGATTTCCATAAGTGTTTCCCTAGTTAAGTAGACCGGCAAACAATGCGGCCCTAGAAACATTGTCAAACATGTGATTTTCTACGCTGAATAACTACCAGTATTCCGATAATGAGCAGCATAGCAAGGATCACTAGGCCAACGATCCAGCCAATGGCAGGGTTCAACGTGCTTGATGCTGAGGGAGAGGTTGTTGGTGCCAGTGCAGTAGCCGTAGCCGCTGCAGCAACGGTTGAGACTTGATCCGACAGGCTGTTGTTTGGCCTGGGATATATGACCGATGGATTGGAACGTGGAAAGCCATCTTCTTGAACGCTGGCGTAAGGATTATTGTAGCTGGTTGGCTGTGTTACGACATTGATCGACTTGACGACAGTGCGTGATGTTTGAGATGAGCTGACAGTCAGTTTCAATGTGTAGTTACCCGTTGTTTTGTATGTATGCGTTACAGCGATAGAGCTGGCCCTTGTGCCGTCACCGAAGTCCCAGCCGTACGTCAAAGCATTGCCGGCAGGGTCGAATGAAGCCCTGGCATCGAGTGTGATACGCTGACCGGCTACAGCCTGCCCAATATCACTGATCGCTGCAACAGGCCTCTGATCAGATGCGGCCTGTCCAAGAATATCTGGTTGATTGAGCATCCAGCCAGTGAGCATGCCTGGTAGACCGAGCGCCATAGCAAGCGCATTGGACTTCTGCGAGCTGCCGTCTGCATAGGTATTCATCAGTTGGATTGTATCCTCAGGTTGGTCGTAAGGATATGAACCGGGTGGTGGATTGGGGGTGTAGTAACTAAAATTGCCCAGAAAGGTGGCGCAGGGCAATCCTGCGAGCGTAAACGGTATCTGGTCGCTACTTCCCAGGGTGTCATCTTCCTGCTGGATATAACTTACCTGGTCGGGAGTAAAGATAGGCTGGAAAACATCATGCTGGTTGCGCGCGTGATACGACAGCATCTGGTATCCCAGCGCACGGAACTGCTCGAATGAGGCCACGACAGCTTGCTGCATCAATACCCGGAAATGTGAGATGCTATCTTTCTGCTGCTGTGAAAGTTGATCCTGGTGCGGATACACTGAATTATCCTGTAATGGCGACATATCGATGTAGAACGGTAGGAGAGGATTGGACATCAGGCCGAGGTAGCGGAGTGGATAGGCGATGCCGTTCTGCTCCTCATTAAACATAGCAACCAGGTTCTTTACATCACCGTTTATCGTGCTATTCACATAGTGAAATGAGCCGAAGAGACCCTGCTCCTCTGCATCGAAGATCACAAAGCGCAGCGTCCGCGCGGCGTATATGTTGTGGCTTCTCCAGTATTCACCCATTGCCTTTGCTATGCCCAGCTCGATGGCGCAGCCGCTGGCGTCATCGTTAGCTGATTGGGTTGAACTGGCCTCCCCGTCATAGTGGCAGCCGACAACTACCACCTGCTCGGGATGGGAGACACCAGGGACGGTAACTTCTACATTGAATGCTGGCACGACTGCCGGACGCCCTTGCCAGCCCTGCACAGTGAAAGCGTCTCGCTTCACCTGCGCCCCAAAGCCAGCCAGGTCACGCAGCATCTCTTGCGCCCAATACGCAGCGAACTCATCATGGCCGTTGATGCTCACCGGGAGGTTATTGTCATAGCCTGCTTCACGACGCTGAAAGTTTGTAGCCACAAAAAAGAGCTGGTCGTAAATGTAATTGGGATCGACCGTCGGAAAATCCGTGAGAGGCTGTTGGTTAGAGGTTGGTGTAGATGTCGAGGCCTTGACGGTGGCAGGGAGGGAAAAGCTCAAGCTGAGGATGAGTAAGCAACAGAGCCGTGTGCTTCGATAGAGCATGAGAGGGCACCTCCGGTCATGGTGACGACTCCCCACGGCTACAAGCCGGGGGCGAATGTCTTGACGCTGGTGTGTCGGCCCACACCGGCAGTTCGGTTCATGCCCATGAGCGAGAAAAGCTCAACAATCAACTCATGCATCGCATGGCACGACTTTTCAACATGGGAGCATTTTTACCACTGGCCCTACTAAAGCCTACCCCCCGAAACACTCTTGCGTTTGCAACGTGCAAAAGAACTGTATCCAGTATAGCAGAGGATAGACAAATGTCGAGTGTTTTCTCGCCGCGCCGCGATCTGACAAACAGACGTTCTAAAAATATTGACAAAGTTAGATCAAGAGACTACACTTGAAGTATAAAGAACATTTGTTCGGGGAAAATGTGACTCCAGATGGGACAGGCTAAGCGTACCACAAAACTCCTCCTTGCTATCGGAAAGCGGGAAGAGGGAGGAGCCAATACCAGCAAACGAGCGTACTTGGAAGAGACGGCTACGATTCTCGATGCAGCTCGGTTCTTCTATGTAGCCTTTTTCCTCTTCCATGCCCAAAAAGTCACCGAGCGAGTTCCTTACTTCTCCGAGCACCATCAAGAGTTGCGGGAAGGACTGATTTCGGCAGACAAGCCGCTCACCTGGACGGAGTTTCAGACCGTCGAAACTGCCGCGCATCCCCATCCGCTGCCCGACTGGAACTTCAGCCGGGCTTTCCCCAAGTTTCCTTGTGTCTATCGCCGATCCATCATCAAGGATGCCATCGGCAGAGTCCGATCCTACCTTTCGAATCTGGCCAATTGGAAGACATCAGGCAAGAAGCGAGGAAAGCCGGGCCTGCCTGGAACCAGCAATCATCCCGCCCTCTACGAAGGAGCTTTTAGCCTGGAACTGGACGGCCTGGATCTGCGCAAGACGTTTGTTAGACTCAAGGTCTACGATGGCAAGGGATGGACCTGGGCCAACTATCCCGTCAAGTACAATCGGTACTTTGAGCAGCGTCGCACCGAGCCAGATTGGGGGCAGCAGAGTCCCAAACTTATCCTTCGCCAAAATTCTGCGGAACTGCATGTTTCACAAACCAAAGAGATCAAGGCCAAAAAGGTCAGGGAGAGCATGCGTGATCCGGACCTGGTGACCGTGGCCGTCGACTTGAATGTGAAAAATCTCGCCGTGATCAGTGTGCGCCAGGATGAGCGGATCATTGAAGCCGTCTTTGTCACCGATCATGGGCTGGACCAGCACCGCTATCAACACCTGAAGCGCATCGCCAAAAAGCAATGGCAATCGGGCAAACCCGTCAAGGGAGAGCGGAGTAATCAGCAACTCTGGCGGCATCTCCGGCACATGAATGAAGACACCGCCCATCAAGTTGCCCGCCGCATTGCCATCGTCTGTGCCAAGTACCCTGGTTGTGTCCTGATCTTTGAGCGACTCCGCAAGATCAGGCCCAAAGGGGGAAGCAAGTCGCGCCGGATGAACCGCAAACAAGCGAATCAGCTGCGGGGCAAAATCAATCACCTGGCGAGAGAAAAAGCGTATGCCCAAGGGATAGTGACCGTCGAAGTGAATCCGTGGGGAACCTCACAACACTGTTGCCGCTGTGGAGCCAAAGGAGAGAGGTTCTCTCTGAAAGCTGGTGAGCGCAACGTGTGGAAAGGCGGGAAGCTGTTTGCTTGCCCACAATGCCATTATGAGGCGAATGCCGATCACAACGCCAGTGTGAACTTACATCACAGTTTTTATCATGAACTCTGCTGGCAACCCAAACCCAAGTCTCCTCCTCAACAGAGGAGATAAGCAACGCCCTGCATCGTTTTATACGATGTGGGAGAAGCCTGCGGAGGGCAATCCCAATGAAGCAGGCCAGGCCCGTATGCAAATACGCATACACGTTCAAAGTGATGGGGCTCCTGTTGGTCCAAAAAGGGCACGTTCCAGTCTAAATGCCCTTTCGGATAGACCGGATTGGATAACCTCTTGGAATTTGGCAGGAACGCTGAGATGGTTGGACCGAATCCGGGCGGCAGAAACGGCATTTGCCCAAGTTTGTCAAAGAATTTGGACAACTGTTGACACCACGCAATAGATATGCGTCTATTGCTGGCTAAATCTCACATCTCTCTACTGTGTAGAGTACATAGCCTATTTGCCCTATAAATCTGAACGAAAAGAGCTAATATGATACACTTTGACCTATTGTAAGCTCAGATTAAGGGGTAAAATACAGTTGCAAACACTTCAGATATTGATAGAAGAAAATGCATTTGGTGCGGTGCGTCCAATGGAAGTAGCTGCTACAGCGCCCATATCTGCGCTTATTCCCGCTATTGTTGAAGAATTGCAATTGCCGCAAACAGATCTCCTTGGCAATACACTTGTTTACATGCTGCGCTACCCTTCCGGTGGACCCGTTCTGGCTGAAGACAGGAGTTTAATAGCATCAGGCATTGATTCAGGCGCCAGGCTGTCCCTGGAATCGTATGTGATGAATGGATCTGTCGCAACCTCGTTTCAAGAGGAGCAGGCGCACGCTCAGCCGTCTTTCTATTCTTCAGAGACAATCGCTGATGCAGCCGGCTTGCCTTTGCTGGTAAAGGGTACTTCCGCATCATCTCCAACGAAGAGACCCCGTAGGAAAAAACGCCGGTGGACACGCAGGGCCTTTTTAGTACTGGGAGGCGCAGCATTAGGCGCCGGTAGCCTCAGTCTTGGTTATGCTGCCTATCGCTCGCTGGTTACTAACTTCAGTGCTGTGACAAAGCCGGCAGCGACGCAAGCGCCAGTTACATCTTCGCAAGGCCGGCCTACTTCGACACAGCCAGCTATACCTGCGGCGGCAAAATCCGTGCTGGTTTTTTCGCAACATCGACAAACTGTTCGCTCGCTGAGCTGGTCATCTGATGGCAAATTGCTGGCGAGTGGTGCGAACGATGCTCAACTGCTCACCTGGGACCTGAATGGCACCGTGCACGTCCAGAGCAAGCAAGCGGGTGCCGTACGTGCTCTGACATGGTCGCCAGACGGTCAACAGCTTGTCGTCGGAGCGGCAAACCTCGTAATGTTCTTGAATCCCCTGACCGGCGCTGCACTGGCTGAGCCGGCAAAAATGCATACCGCTGCGATAACAACCCTGGCCTGGTCGCCTCGACAGCCTGCACAGGTGGTTTCTGGCGGGCTGGATAAAAGGGCTGTTGTCTGGAATACTGCCAGTTATTCGCCACAAACCATTTTCACCCAGCATACCACCGCGATTGAGTCTGCATCCTGGGCAGCGGATGGACAAACTATTGGGACTTCTTCGCAAGGTGGAGTTGTGCGCGTGTGGAATGCCCTGAGTGGCCAGCAGGTGCATGGGTACTTGTTGGATGCCCAGATTCCCATGCGTGCTGTATCATTTGCTTCCTCCAGTGGGCAGCTAGCTGTGGGTGGGGATGACGGTATTGTGCGCCTTTGGGATGGTCTTGTCTGCCAGCAACAGGGACAGAGCGCCTTTGGGGCCCGGTGCCTGGATGTGCCACAGCGTTTACATGCCCATGAAGGCACCATACGCGCGTTGGCCTGGTCTCCTGATGCGCGTTTCCTGGTGACGGCGGGCGATGACGGTATGCTGGCGATATGGTATCCAGCACGGAGTCAAACCCTACTGGTGCAGGTGCGCCACAATGCGCCTGTACTGGCTCTCGCCTGGTCATCTAATGGGAAACAGGTAGCAACCGCTTCAGGTAATACTGTAACCATATGGGAGTTATACTAAGGCCACTTTACCCCGCTTTCCATCCTTCCAGGTGGAAATATCTTCCCGTAGGGGCCCGATTATGCACATTAACACAATAATCTGGGTATACTTGGCCGTGCATGTGGCCGATGAATCGGCGGTGGGCGCGATAAATCGGCCCCTACGTTCTATTACCAGTTTAATTTGTTAAACTCCATTATCACGCCCTGGGGTGGGCCTATACGGTCGCCCGCTGTGTCCCCTAATAGCTGGAGCGCCGTTTACCCTTTGGCCGTCTCCTCGACGAATTGAACCAGCGCCTCCATATCACTGAGTGCGCGCGCAGCTATAGGATTGGAATTACGCGGAACTTTGGCCAGGGCTTCATGGGCTAAGCGACACTGCGAGTCCAGGAACGAACAGCAATACGTTTTTGTGCGTGTGCGAGCAAAAATTGCTAAAACTTCTTCGACCTGTGCGCTCGTAATGGATGCCTCTTGTGCGTAGACCTGGCGTAAAAATTGCTGGTCGGATGTGCCAGCGTGCTCGAGGGCATGCAAGATAGGTAAACTCTTTTTACGGCGGTAGATGTCGCCTGCTGGAGTTTTGCCCAGTTCCGCAGTGCTGGCCCAGACCCCTAGTATGTCATCGCGTACCTGAAAGGCGACGCCCATGGCATCGCCGAAACTGCGCAGGCGAGCAATTGTTTCTGCATCTTGCGTTCCAAGCAGTGCTCCCATCTCGGCTGCACAACCCATCAACGTCGCAGTCTTGCGGCTAATCATATCCACGTACGTGGCAACGGAAATATCATCGCGAGTTTCAAAGCTGATGTCGAGATGCTGGCCCTCTGCTATTACCAGGCATGCCTGGTCAAGCAAGGCTCCAAGACGGACAGCAATGGCGGCATCTACCCCTTCGTTGACTACGTCCCAGAGCGTGAGGCGAGCAAGCGCAAACATGCCATCACCTGTATTGATCGATTGCGGGATACCCCACACATGCCAGAGTGTTGGACGGTGGCGGCGCTCGGTGTCTCCATCTTCAATATCGTCATGAATCAGGGTGAAATTGTGCGTCAGTTCGATAGCAGCAGCGGCTGGCAGCGCGCGTCGCAAATGATGCGAACTATGCTTCGTGGTTTCGGCATTAGAGCCACCAGGGCCCGCAGCTTCGTAAGCCAACAGGAGTAACGTTGGACGCAGCAATTTGCCGGGGTTACTGGTCACGGGTGAGAAATTAGTATCTACCCAGCCAAGATGATACTGCATTTGCCCATAAAAGGGTGTAAGGTCACCTGCTTCGGGATGTATTGTATGCTCATTGGCCCGCTGTATAGCGCGTCGAAGCGATGCAAGTATCTCAGTTTGATAGCGCGATAAGGTGGATTGTATGGTTGGTGTCAATGTCACAGTATATACAAGCGGAGAGGGAAGAGAGTTCAGTCTCCGCCTGTTCCCTTCTAAATCAAGTTGTCAAGGATGAAGGTAGAAAAGGATGCCTATCACCACCGTTCCCACAAGGACAATCAGGCCTGTTAAACCCCTGATGCCCCCGATGCGGTAAAAAGGTGCGCAGAGATCACAAAAACGTATGGTGTATAGATAACGGTGCCCGCGTAAGCCTTCACGCACAATTGAGGCTTGTTCGCTTTTGCGTTGAGTATGCAGCTCATCACAAATATGGCGGCCACAGCCGTTGCACCGGAACTGGTCGATGTAGTGAGAGGTTTGCGAAATGGACCACTGGTCTGGATAGACCTGGGTGCCACAAATATAGCAGACCTGGATTTGTGCCAGTTTCATCTGCTTCTGGGCACAGGGGGAATGTTGCTGCTTAGGAAAGTGATCCTGGCAAAACCCCTTATGGCAATCTGGGCAGCGTCCCAGCGCTTCTTCGTTACATTCGTGACAGAGAAGGACTGGTGGCGTGTTCCTGCGTCGCGCTTTTAATTTAGTACTCTCGCTCATTGATTTCTTTTTCCTGGGTCTATGGGGGTGCAAGGGCGCAGCCCCTGACGGGGTGCGGGGCGGGCAAGCCTGGAGGGCTTGCATTCCCCACGTCCTTTCCTCTTTTCCCAAAAAGTTTGTTGATCCTGCAATAAGAACGTTGAAAGCTAACACAAAGTATAATACCTGATCTCAAGATAGTATAACATTGCTACTTGCTGGGAAGCAACGAAAAAGGTTATGATGAGGAGAATATCATGTCTTATAGCCTGCTGATATGTTTTTGCATGAGGATACCTGGAGATGCCCGTGGCATTACCAACGACAATTTGGGCCAATCATCGCCTGGAGTGGGGACGGCAGACATACGTCATGGGAGTTATCAACGTCACGCCGGACTCTTTCTCAGGTGATGGAATCATTGAGGAGAAGCACACGCAAGAGGCTATCGTAGGTCGTGCGCTTTCCCTGGGGCAGCAGTTTGTCGCGGAAGGCGCAATGATGATCGATGTTGGTGGTGAGTCAACACGCCCCAATTTTGCGCCTATTTCCGCCGAACTGGAGCTGGCTCGCGTGCTCCCGGTTATCCAGGCATTGTATGCTACCCTCTCCAAAGAGGTGATGATTTCCATTGATACCTATAAGGCAGAGGTTGCGAGGCAGGCGTTGGATGCCGGGGCATGTATAAT
>Ga0187846_10002102_pt1 | contig 11064 bp, 8 predicted proteins | sample TC_taG_FD_161473 | JGI IMG/M metagenome (GOLD analysis project Ga0187846, IMG submission 161473) | Biofilm microbial communities from the roof of an iron ore cave, State of Minas Gerais, Brazil - TC_06 Biofilm (v2) | ecosystem: Environmental > Terrestrial > Deep subsurface > Cave > Wall biofilm ... | reverse complement strand
ATGGCGCGAAAGAAGGCTTCGCCTGCCTGCTCGAAGATCTCTTTGATGGTAACGCCCTGACCGGCCTCGATGGTGGCGTCAAGATCGATGAACGGCCAACCCAGTCCACGGGCCAGGCGCTCGCCCACCGTGGTCTTGCCGCAGCCCATGAACCCCAGTAGATAAATCAGCCTTCGCCGGTGACGGGACATCTCACTTGGATTTTAGAGTGTTGATTTTGGATTCACAAGTTCTTACATTCTGGCCGCATCAGCGGCGACGTCTGTCCATCTCAAACCGCAGGAGCCCACCCCTTTCTTGCTTTAGATCTTGGCTTTTGGTACGCGTCGCTGGCTTGCGAGGGGGCTCGACGCCGAAGACGGACGAGGAGACAGAGAGAAGAAAGTGAGGGCGGTGAAGGCGCTCGAGGCCAACGACCGAAACAGGTAGCATACGTCAGCGTAACTGCGAAAGGCGGCACTAGGCTAGAGCATCTAGGGCTGGCGGCGGATGTGGATGGCGCCGTTGTAGGATCTGACGTCTAAAGTCGCCCTGCCATTGTGGTAGGTCCCGACAAGGCTCGTAAAGTACGGAGAAGAGGAAGGTACGCGGCGCTGGTTCGTCGTCATACGGAACTCATTGTCCACCTTACCCTTGGTCTTGGCGGTCAGTTCGAAGGACGCTGTGGCCGGGCACAATACGTCTACCTCACCGCTGTAAGTCGCCAAGTCGTAGTTCCCGCGGGGGACAAAGTCCCCCTGGTAGACAATCCTGCCGGAGCTGGTGATACCGCGAAGGTTGGCACTGTAGGGCGAGGTAAAACGGATATCCCCGTTGACGGTGGAGGCCTCGACGCGCCCCGAGGCGCGCACGATTTCGATGTTGCCTCCCACTGACTCGACCTGCAGGTGGCCGAGCGCCTCACTCACGGAAATCGGGGCCGCCACGCTGTAGACGTGGACATCACCCTGCACCTTTTCGACCCGCACACTGCCCTGCGTATCCCGAATGTCCAGGGTGGAATTCAGCGGGACATCTAGACTATAGTCTGCGCTTTCTCCGTTGGGATTCACCGGAGCATTAAGGCTGTCGGTCTGAAAGCGCACCCGATCCACCTGCCCTTTCGGCGGGGTGGGTTCAATATCTACTCCGACTTGCGACGACGTCGTGGTAAAAAGGGCGTGGATTTGGGATTTGTCCCAGCCCTTCACCACCACGTTACCTCGCAGGTTCGACACGCTGACGCGAGGGTTGGGAGTGGTCTCCAGAGTCTTTTCGACCCGACCGGGCTCCTCACCCGCCCACAGGCAGGGAGCAAGAAGCAAGAAGCAGGAAGTAAGAAGGGACGCGATCGGGGTTTCTGCATTCGGCTTTCGCATCCTTTCCCGAACCCCAAACCTCGAGGCCCCACCCCTGGTCACTCTGGTCTCTTCCTTCTTGACTTTTGCTTCCATGTCGTCCTAATCGGCTCCTTTGCTTTTTGCTTGCCTGTTCTTACTTCTCTTTCCTCCATCTAAAATCGCAAATCGAAAATCCAAAATAGTTAACGACCCTCAACGTTAAGGGCCGATTGTAAAACGTATGCCTTCTGCTGGTAGGCGGCCAGCAGGTATTCGCGAGCGAGGGAGTTTTCGGGCTCCTGCTGGACGGAGTTAAGGCACTCACGAATCTCCATGTCCAACGAGTCCAGGCTTTTCTGGTACGTCTCCTTCACCGAAGGAGCGAAGGAGGCGGCCTGGGCGTGGTAACTGGTTTCCATTGGCCCGACCGCGGCGGCCGCGCTGGCGACGGCGCTCAAATCGATGATGTGAGGCGGCCGCGGCTCGGACTTCGAAGACCACGGAACCCTCAACACCCCAATGCCCAGAACCATCAGGCAGCCTAGGGCGGCGACAGCGATGGGATTGTGAAACCCCGCCCAGGCGGGCCACCTCTCGAGCCATGTTCGCCAAGAGACTTCCGGCTGACGAATGATTCCCTCGGCGATAAGCGAAGCTCGAATACTTGTCCACATTCGTGTCGCCGGCTCTTCCTGCGCCAGGCGGCTGGTGGCCGAGCGGATCCCTTCGAGATCGGCAAGTATACTGTGGCAGAAGGGGCACTCCCGGATGTGAGCCACGAGTTCCGGCCGCTCGTCCCCTTCGAGGTAGGCAGCCAGCTGAAGATCAAACAATTGGCAAGCAGCGCTCTCCTTCCCTTCCCCCTCGTACATGTTCACCTTCCCTTGTCGGCCGCAGTATGCGCGTCAGCTTCGACTCGTTCCCGTCGCAAAGCCTCGCGCAGCTTCAACCGGGCCTTGTGCAGTTGAGACTTCGAGTTACCCACGGAACAATCCATAATTTGGGCGATTTCGTTGTGCTCGTAGCCTTCCACGTCGTGGAGAACAAACACGGAGCGATAGCCCGGGGGTAACTGTTCAATCGCTCGTGCCAATACCAGGCGATCGATGGAGCCCAGCAGCCGTCGGTCGTCATCCCCATACTCCCGTTTGACCGTATCCTCCTGGGAGCTGTCCGTTTCCTCAAGGGGAACTTGCTGTAGTCCCTTTTTCCTTAGGTGCATCAGAACTACGTTGACGACCAAGCGATGGAGCCAAGTCGAGAATGCCGACTCACCTCGAAATGTTGCGATCTTGCGGAACAACTGCAAGAACGCTTCCTGCGCTAGATCCTCGGCTTCCGTTACGTCGCCCGTCATGCGCAAGCACAGAGAATAGACGCGACGCTTGTGCATCTCAAACAGCGCCGCGAATGCCTCCTCCTCCCCCCGTTGGGCGCGCGCAATCAGTTGAGTCTCGGACGTGGCCTTAGGAGCTAGGTTTTGTTCCGGGCTCAAAGAGTCCTAATCGGCTCCGTACCTCCACTCGGTTTTTGAGATGCGGAGCGCCAGATGAGAGTTGTCTTCAGAACACAGAGAAATCCTGCCACGGCTAGCCGATAACCTACGCCAGGTCCCTGAGCCTGCCGGCGCAGGCCGGGCCATGGACGCGCCTCTAATTCTGCCTTCCAGCCCCGGCCGGCGCCACTCGAACCAGGGCCTTACCGACACCTAGATTTCCCGCCATGTCGTAAGCCCGCAACAGAACGATATGCTCACCCGGCCCAAGCCTCAAGCCCGTGACCGTAAAGGTCTCGAGGCGGGAATCGACAATGCCGTCATCGGAATGGATATCTGTCCACTCTTTGCCATCTCGAGAGATCTCTGCGCCCCGCAGCGGCGACATATTACTCTCGGCCTGGAAATGAAGTTCCACTCCCGCCGAGGTCATCTGTTGGCTGAGAAGCTTGACCCGCGGCGGAGAGTTGTCAATCCAAAACGGTGCGCTCACCAACTCAGCTTGACGAGCGCTGTCGGGCGGGTTCGATTCCTCGTCCGACGCGACCAGCCGCGCGGCATATTCGCCTTCCGGCAGCGAATTGACATCCAAAGTGTAATTCGTGTCGCGTAGCTTGTCTTTAAGCAGATGCCACTCCGTCTCGTCCCTGGCCTTGAGGTAGAGCGCGTAGACCAGTTGATCGCCGTTGGGATCATCGGCCTGCCAGCTCAGGATCACCGGGGTCTTGGAGCGCACATCACCTGTCGGACCTGAAGAGGCGAAACTGGACGAGCCAACTACTGACACCGTGACGTTGCTTTGCGGCGCGGAGGGCGTCGCTGCAGCACCAGCGGGACCGGTGCGTTCGCCCGCAGTGCTGACACTCAAGGAGCGGACCTGAGGCGCGAGATTCTGGTTCAGATAGGCTACCGTGACTTCATCAACCGTCGGACTGGTATTACTCGTTCCGCTGAATACGGCTTTCCATTGGATGTAACGCGCCGGCGGGCTCAGGATCCGGTTGTCCTCGGGCTTACGATAAGGTCCTGACCAGTCACTCCAGGTATTATCCGGCCTTTCTGAGTTGCCGGAGCGCGAGAAAAACTGAAGCTCGCAGCCTGCCGGAACGCTGCCCCGCCAACTCAACACGCCCCAGCGCGAAATGAGCCGCGTGTCCTTGACCGGCGACTCGTAGGTCCCCTCGACACCGAGGCTTGTTCCCACCCGAAAGAGCTTGGCGATGTTGCTGGTGGCGGCGTAGAGGTCATTGCCTTGAAGCAGAAGTCGCGTGGCCATCGATTCGTGCGTCTCGTTGAGCAGCGTTAGCCTGGTTCCATCGGGTGAAGGGCTGAGGTCGAAGATGCGGCCGTTAGAGTCGGTGGAGAAGAGGATGTCGTTGCCCCGGAGTGCCAATCCAAAGATGGTCTCACTGTTCGAACTCCACAAGGTCTCCGCCGTATAGTCGGGAAGGATTTGAATTAGAGAGCCGCGACCTTGCGGTATCTGCGGCATGGGGAAGCTCAGGTTGGGAGCAGCAGGTCGATTGGTGGCGGTTCCGGAAGGCTGTTGCCGGGTTGGCTGCTGGACGGTATCCAATGAAGTACCCGGCCCTTGGGCGGCGGCTTCCACTGTCACCGTGGTCACCGTCGTGGGGGTGGGGCCAGGTTGGCCGGAAGGGGCAAAGAATTCGGGTGTGCCCTTGCCGCCCGCCCCGCCCAGGGCCGCCGCGTAAATGCGCCCTTGAGCGTCGGTCGCCACAGCGTGAACTTCCGGCAGGCCTGCCTGGTAAAGCACGAAACCTCTGCCCTGCGTGTCGATACGGTAGATCAGACCGTTGGGTTCACTTCCAGCAATCACGTTACCCTTCCGGTCCAGGGTCAGACACATGATATGGGTCTGGCTGCTTTCAAAGAAGACTTCACCCTTGCCGGACGCGTCCACGCGGAAGATCCGTCCCCGGTCCCCGCTGCCTACATACAAGCGTCCCTGGGCGTCAAACGCCAGCGCCCAGACGTATTTGCATTTCGGGTCGTAGAAGACACTGGACTTTCCGTCGGCAGTCACACGATAGATCTTTCCCTCGGGCGAGCTGCCGACGTACAGCGCGCCGTCCGGACCCACGACCAAGGCGAAGATTTCGGGCTCAGGCGCTTGAAAAAAAAGAGAACCTTTCAGACCCTTTTCCACCCGGAACACTTTGCCCTGGTGGCCTGTGCCCAAGTAAAGGTTCTGGTACTGGTCCGCGGCGAGGGACAGAGCCACCGTCTCCTCGGGGTTATAGACGACGCGCGCTTCCGGCGCCAGCCTTAATTGTCCGTCTTTGCTGAGAGAAACGCCTACTAGATCACCGTGCAGAAAGTCGTCAAACGTTGCTGTCTGCCAGAAGGCGGTCTCGACGCCCCTGACGACGACCGGCGCTGCCGCAAGCAGAGAGAAAATCACCACAGTCTTACTCAGCTTCATCCCCTACCCTTTCTTGCCACTGACCAAATTGCTGATTGGTGATGGTCGATTTCCGATTGTTCTGAGATCGGCACTGAGCGGGTAGCCACGGCCAATCGGTCTGTGATTCACCGTGGGCTCTTCCCGCAATCAAAGCCCCACGGTCAGAAAGAGCACTGACCGTGGCTACCCCTTGCCGCGGTTTGAAAACGCCGATTTGCAATTACCTTCCGGCGCTGACCACCTTGAGGTAGAGGGCCTGCTGCCCCTGGATCGCATACGCAGTTGGCTTCGTCTCGTAATCTCCGACTACCGAAGTGCCGCTGAACACGGCACTACTGGAAACTCCAGGAGCAGCCAGAAAGGTTTGCAGCAGCGAAGGCGGCGGGGACGGGAACTCGTCCCCCTGCAAGATGAATGAGCGCTGGGGAGCCAGCAGCAGGGCATAGAGACGATTGTTGCGGCGAGTGCGGTTCAGGACTCGGATCAACTGACGCAGGTCCCGGGGTGGCGCGCCCAGTGGCGTGAAACGGTTTTGCAAGGCATTGATCGTCGGGCCGCTGCCGACAACCAGTGAGAGCGCTTTGTCGCTGACACTTTCCGGAATGTCGACAGGGATCTTCTGCGTCAGGCTCTCGCCGGAAGGCGTACGCAGCGCCGCCGTAACCTCGATATGGTCTCCGGGTTGCACCTCCGATTTCGTGCTCCACACTTGTTCCAGGCTTGCAATGCGGTTCTTGTTCTGCGATGTGATGCTAAGATCGACCCCCTCGACCCGAAGACCCGGGAAGTCGCTCGCGAGCAAGTAACTGAGCGGGCTAGCGGCCGCCGCGCCCGCCGCATTCGCGGCTGCGAACTCCGACGACACCACGTCTTCCACCCTCACCGTGTCGCCGCTGGAAAGGTGAATGGTCCCGTTGAGCTCCAAACTTGAAGGGCCGGCCATGCGTTCCGTGGCTCCCAGGGTGGAAATGACCGCCAAGTTCAGCAATAGGGGCGAGAGTAGCGGCTGCTGGACGACCTCGAAGTTGTAGTCCTCCTTCCTGTTGAGGGAGGAACTGATCTGAATACGCACCGGAATCGACGGGGCCGCATCGCCGACCACGCCGTAAATGGCTCCAAAGCGATCCTGGTGAATGGTACCCACCGGCGGCCCCGGCGAGTCAATTTTGAAGGAAGTGGCGAGGCTCGGGATAGTGGCCAGTACATGCGACTTGGCGAAGGGGATCTGCGCTGGCCCGGTGAGGAAAACCTGGTGTCCGCACGCGTACACGCTGTTCTGCTGCCGGTAAGTGACCGTGCAATCCGCGTTGAGGTTAAGGTCGCCGCGCACAAAGAGCAGGCTGATCATCGACCCAGGCGCCAGGTCGGCGGGACCCGCCGTGACGTTCGCCTGCGATCCTTGGGAAGCCTCGAGCGGACTGCCACCCGAGAGCACCGCGCCCGCCACGGGCTCCAGACCCATGGCACGGAACAGCGGGGCACTGGCCTCGATGGCCTCACTGGAAAACCCGCCGAAGCGCAGCGGCAAACGGACGTCCCCGAGCGCCCCCGCTGCCTTTTGGGTGGCCAGCTGTCTTGCCCAGGCGGCGGGACCAGTGTCATCGTCTGGAATGAGCCGCTCACTTCCCGCCACACCGCCCACGCGCGCAATCCTCCCAGGCATTACGCTCGCTGCTGATGCCTCGGTTGAATCGGGCGTCATTCCGCTCGCGCGCTCGTTCGGCACCACTTCCAGCATGTCCTGGATGGGGGTGATCAACGCATAGGAGTCCTTGGAAAACGGGAAAGCGATGGCGACGGCGCCCAGCAGTTTACCATCCACATACACTGGACTGCCGCTCATGCCAGCAACGACTCCGGTCTTCTCGAGGCCGGCCCCTGAAAGGTGCGCTAGGATAGCATCATGCTTGGGCGCCAGGACGTTTTTCAAGACGCCGCTTATCTCAACCTGGAACTCCTCGATCCGGTCGCCCTCAAAGACGGTTCGGCCCACACCTTTGAGACCGGGCCGCACGTCGCTGACCGAGAAGAATTGACTGCTGGTTTGGCCTCGCAGGCAGGAAGCCGCGAGAAGAATCGCCATTGAACCGGTGAGCAACGACCTGAACCACATAGCCTTCCTCACCCCTCGCTCCGATAACCAGTCTAGGAACAAACGGGAGGTACGTCAAGTGAAGCACTTTAACCGCTTCAACCGCAAATCAACAGGGAGCGTGGGCGTCCCGCCCGCTGGTGTTGGGCGCGATCCTGCTGAAGCGAGACGCCCGCGCTCCCAGGCGGCCGGGTGCCCGTGCCACGGCGGACGCGACGCCCGCGCTGCAGGCGTATGTTTCGGCCGGGGCGGACTCGTGGCAGCTTGAAGGCGCGGATTTTCACTGGGGAGACTGATATGAGGTCAGAAGAGCAGAGAGTTGACGCTTATTGGTTATGCAGAGATCCCCAGAACGAACGAATGAGCGGATTGACCTTTGACGCCGCTTCCATGTGCACCATATGGCCACATCGCGGAATGATCGCGGTACGAATATTCGGGGGTAGGTGAAGGGCGTGGCTAGCGGGCAGAATGCGGTCTTCCGCGCCCCACAGCACCAGAACGGGGAAGGGGAACCGGCCCACTTGCTCGCGCAGCAGGATTTCCTGGCGCCCTCGCGGACAAAGATGATCGGCAATTGTTCGCAGGGCTGGCTCCACCCCGTCCAGCCGCTTGAACTTGAGGGTTTCTTCCAAAAGTTGACGGGTAACTGAACGCGGGTCTGCAAACAGTTTTTCCAGATGGGGCTTGAGCTCGTTGCGCCGTTGGACAGCGATAAACCCCCGGATGTATTCGCTGTCAATTTCTGGACCCAGCCCTGCAGTCGCGACCAAGGTGAGAGACAAGCAACATTCGGGATGAGCCATGGCGAAGAGTATGGCAATAGCACCTCCCATCGAGTGGCCGACCAGGTGCGCCTTCGCAACCCCGGTCGCCTCTGTAAAGCCATTCAAGACCTCGGCGAATCCTGCGAGGCCACCCTCCCCCACCTGCTTTGACGACCGTCCATGTCCGGGAAGATCGAGAGCATAGACTTGATGCTGAGTAGCCAGGTCTTCGTGATTGAACATCCACGTGTTCAGATCACCGCCGAAGCCGTGAATCAACATGGCCGCCTCGGTTCCCTCACCGCGCCGCAGGTAACAGAGGCGATGTCCCTGAACATCGGCCGTTTCAGGGCCGAGGCCAGCGGCTTCCTCCTCAGCCTTCTCCGGAACGTAGTGGGCTTGAAAATTCGTAATCACGCTTTCGATTTGGGAGTCCGAGCTGGCAGGATCGGCAATCACCCCCAATAATCCGCCGACATGTACCTCCTCACCTTCGCGTGCCACTTTCCTGCGGAGGATGCCTGAGGTATTGGCCGCCACCGCGCTGAGGATTTTATCCGTTTCAATGTCGACGAGGTCCAACCCTGGACGAACTTCCGCTCCTTCTTCGACGAGCCAACCCGCGATCCTGCCCTTCGTCATCGTCAGACCCCATTTGGGCATTGTCAGCGGATGGATTCCACTCATGCCTTGTACCTCGTGACTTCCAGAACGGCGGCGGCAGTTTGGGCAGGATTGGGAATATACATATCTTCGAGGACATCGCTGAAAGGCACGGGGGTGTGGGGAGGCGTCACCATTCGGACCGGCGCCTTTAATGAGCCGAAGGCCTTCTGTGCGACTAGCGCTGAAACGTCAGTCGCAATATTGCAGCGCGGAGAGGCTTCATCGATAACCACGAGCCGGCCGGTTTTCTCTACACTTTCAAGTATGCTTCCCTCGTCCATCGGCGAGGTAGTCCTGAGATCAAGGATCTCGCAGTCGACGCCGTCCTTCGCCAATAGTGTCGCGGCTTCCATAGCGACGTGAACCATTCGCCCCAACGTCACAATTGTGACATCACGCCCCTCGCGGACGTAATTGGCCTCGCTGAAAGGAATAGCGTAAGGTTCCTCGGGCACCTCGCCTTGGATCGAGTAGAGCACCTTATGTTCAAAGAAAACCACGGGGTCATTGTCTCGGATTGCCTGGATTAATAAACCTTTGGCATCATAGGGCGAGGACGGAACCACACATTTCAGCCCGGGAATATGCGTGAAAATGGGGTAGAGAGCTTGCGAATGCTGTGCGGCAGCCCGCAGGCCTGCTCCGATCATAGTCCGGATCACTAGAGGAGTGACCGCCTTCCCCCCGAACATGTAGCGGAACTTAGCAGCTTGGTTAAAAATCTGGTCGAAGCAAACCCCCATGAAGTCCACAAACATGAGCTCGACCACGGGGCGCAGGCCCGAAATCGCTGCGCCGATGGCTGCACCCACAAACGCCGATTCGGTGATGGGTGTATCAAGGACGCGGTCCCCAAACTTTTCCCACAGGCCCTTGGTAACTCCCAGGACCCCACCCCAGGCGTCCATCTGGCCATCGGTTCCGCATCCGCCGGCCACATCCTCGCCCATCACGATAACCGTTCCATCCCGCTTCATTTCTTGCGCCAGGGCCTCGTTGATCGCCTGCTTGAAGGTGATTTTCCTGTCCATGTGAGCACCTTTCAGTCTTGGGTGAACCTGTAGCGGCGGTTTCCGACCGCGGCTACAGCGTTAACTAGTAGGAAAAATAGACATCGGTTAGCAGAGCGGCCCCCTCAGGCTGTTGTGCTGCCTTGGCCTTGTCCACGGCATCGTCGATCAGGGCCTTCACCTCGCGATCGATGCTTTCGAGGTCGGCATGCTGCAAGAGTTGAGCGGAAGTGACCTTGGCGGCGAAGGCCTGAATGCAGTCGCGCGCGGCGCGGATTTTTTCCACCTCCGCGGGAGCCCGGTACGCCTGGGTATCGCCCTCATAGTGACCGAAGTACCGGTTAACTTTGAACTCGAGCAGGGACGGCCCGCTGCCCTGGCGAGCCCGCCGGATGGCTTCACTCGCGGCTTCGTGAACGGCAAAGAAGTCGTGGCCATCCGCCGTTACGCCCGGCATGTTGAAGCCATTTGCCCGGTCGGCAAAGTCATGGCACGCACCGGCATACTTACAGGAGGTCGCCTCCGCATACCCGTTGTTTTCGATTACGAAGACGCAGGGCAGGGTCCAGATTGAGGCGAGGTTGAGACTTTCCAGAAAAGTACCCTGGTTGGCGCCCCCGTCACCGACGAAGGCAATGGTAACCCCGCCGGTGCTGAGCCTCTTGGCCGCCAAGGCAGCTCCGCAAGCCAGAGGGGGCCCGCCGCCCACGATTCCGTTGGCGCCCAACATGCCTTTGCTCAAATCCGCTATGTGCATCGATCCGCCCTTGCCGGCACACAGACCGGTTTTCCGTCCATAAATCTCGCTCATCATTCCGTATACGTCGCACCCTTTAGCCAGACAATGCCCATGTCCCCTATGGGTACTGGTGATTTTGTCGCGATCATCGAGGAGGAGACAAACGCCCGTGGCGATGGCCTCTTCGCCGGCGTAGAGGTGCACGAATCCCGGGATCTCCCCGGTCGCAAATTCTGCATGGAGGCGCTCCTCAAATTCACGAATCAACCGCATAGTTCGGTATGCCTTGAGCAAGTGCTCTACATCGGGTCTCATGATATGCACCCCTTTGCTTCCCCCACCGGCGAATTAACAACGAGTAGCCCATCTTGCGCCGCTCGAGCCATCACGTAATCGACGTCAATCGTGAGAGGGCCGAGATCGTCCAAACGGACCGTGATCCGCTGGTCAGATGTGAACGCCAATTCTCGCTCTCCATCAAGAGCGATTACTCCTTGTACGAGCCTTAGGTTGTGGACCTCTCCAACTTGAATTTCTTGTGATCGCTCAAT
>Ga0187846_10002101_pt1 | contig 11065 bp, 6 predicted proteins | sample TC_taG_FD_161473 | JGI IMG/M metagenome (GOLD analysis project Ga0187846, IMG submission 161473) | Biofilm microbial communities from the roof of an iron ore cave, State of Minas Gerais, Brazil - TC_06 Biofilm (v2) | ecosystem: Environmental > Terrestrial > Deep subsurface > Cave > Wall biofilm ... | reverse complement strand
GGTTTACCTCGCGAGTGGGTCTCCTCCGAGCACATTTCAACGCTATGACATCAGCACTCACCGGTCCTATACGATTCTCAAGCTTCTATCGTGGGGGTACGTTGATGACGCACAGATCTCTGGGGATGGACAATGGATCCTTTTTCTTGCAAACTACAGCACGACACCTCTTGGGGGTAGCACCAAAATACAGCTGGTGCGTCTAGATGGCCAGTATCTCCAGACGCTTTACTGCTCTACAAAGATCATCCGTAGTGTTCTCTGGTCCCCAGATGCGCATACTGTGGTGTTTAACGTGCTCTCGCCTACCGGGGTCATCAATCCGCATACGCCCCTGATCATGTATGAACTGGATACGATGACAGGCACCCTCTACCCACTCTTGAAGGCCACGACAGGCACGGGTTATACCCCGCTGATCTGGGGGAAGAAAACCAATTTCTCATATTATTCCATGTTTTATGCCACCAATTATCGGTTTGGAAACGCTGGCGGGATTGAAGCGAACATGCTGGGGAATCTGTATTTGTTCGATGTATACTACCCCAATTCACCAGTGACACCGGTGTTGATTTCCAAGACCAATGGCTGCCAGACCTACACGCTCAGCCCTGATAACACGCATCTGTTTATCAGCCGCTGCAACCCTGCTTCCGGGCCACAGGGTCCCAGTACCATCCAGGTGCAGGATACCTCCGACCCGCAACATCCTTCCTCCCCGCGAACAATCCTGAGTAGTGACACGCTGGCGATCTTCAATATTGCAGCCATTTCAAACACCACCTTGCTGTTCGATGTGCCGAACCAGGGCGGTGATACGACCAAGGACGGGATCTGGAAGATCAATATGGACGGCACAGGCCTCAAAAGGTTGACCACCAGGGGGGTGCTTGTCTCTTTTGACGACTTTCTCGATTCAGGAGCCTATCAGGACCCCTGGACGAATATGTCGCGTGATGGGCAGTTCTATAGTGTCGAAGGTGTCTACGGCAAGGGGCTGTCTTACGGCCCATTGAACGGCACCGAGTCGCAGCTCACTCCTGTTCCTCTCCCCGCTGATCAAGGCGGCGTGATCGGATGGGCAGCTCTCTAAGCTCGACTTTGTACTATTTGGGGAAAAGAACCAGGCATGAGGCGGCTTTGTCGAGAACCTTTTCGTTTGCCCATGAGAAGTCAGTCGCCAACTTCCTGCAGCGATGGCATAGCGAAAGTTGGTAATGCTGAGGTCACTCTCATAACCAGCATGCGAAGCCCAGCCCGCACCCGGTTCCCGCCGGGGTGCGGTAGACGGGGATGTACTCATTCCAGACCAGTTTCAAGTGCTTGCTTGCGGCTGCGACTGCGATCCAGTTGCGTATCTCCGAGCTGCCTGCTTTGAGCAGTTTTCGCGGGATGGCGCGCAGTTGTTCCTCGGAACCAGCTCGAAGGGCCGCGAGCAACTGGCGGTCAAGCCGCTCGTCGGTGACAAAGTGGCTCAGGCCGCCCGAGGCAACAATGCCTACGCGCAGGTCGGCAGGGCTGGTCTCGATGGCCTTGTGCAGTGCGAGTCCCAGGTCATAGCAGCGAGAAGGCGTCGGCTGGTTCGGTGAAAAATAGGCATTGATTAAGACGGGAACTATGGGAATTGGCTTCTCTCGCATGATCTGGGTCACGATGGCTCCGTAGGCATGTCCGAGGCCAGCCGATTCATCGGCCGGGGGAATCTCTCCCAACCCTGCCACGTCGAAGCCCTGATCGATCAGGGACGCGAGCAACTCGCGCGCAAAGTCCGGCGCGCTGGAAAACTCGCGATGTGTATCCATGGCATAGCCCTCCACCACGGCACGCTGTAGCTTTTGGCTGAGCGGAGCAGAGGGCAGCTGACCTTGCCTCTGGTACGTGACGAAGCGCGAAGTCCAGAGTCCGCTGACAATCCGGTCGCCATAGTAGATGGCGAGCGCGGGCATATTGGCGAAGGAAAGCAATTCCAACTGATCGTCCCCAACGACGACGAGCACATCCAGTCTTGCAGAGGCAACCTCAGCGGCAAGGCGAGCAACCGCTTGTCGCACAGCCGCGTACTGTTTCTTCCAGTGCTGGGGCGTAACCTGCTGGGCATAGCGATCTCCTACACGCTCGGCAAGTTGCGCGTAAGTTACCGCCTCTCCCTCCGCATCAAACAGGATAGCGAATGTCTCATCCTGGGCTGCCCACTCTCCCCACAAGGAATCGTCCAACGTTACCATTGTGCTATGCGACATCCCCATGCCAAGAACCAGTTGTGCCATGATCTGCTTCTCCTTTGCTCAGGTTGGGACACTGTTAGCTCTTTGTATTACCCTCAACCACTGCCCGCAGCCCCGAGAGGTCATACGAAAGCGCACCCGCTTGCAGTTGCGCTCTCAGCGTGTTTTCGCTGCGTACGCGTGCGCGGGAAGCCTCAAGGATGGCAGAAACGCGCGCCTGGGCTATGGCTACGGCGCCATCGGCATCGAGGAGCACGAGATCGCCCGCGGCAACGCGGGTGCCACCTACTGTGACCGGCTCATTGATGCTGCCCACGTGGGTCTTGGTCGCTCCCCGTACGCGAATCCAGCGCGTCCAGATGGGAAGGCCAAGCGATTTCAGTTCCTCTATGTCGCGGACAGATGCATCAACCAGGATGCCAGCGACCTGGCGAACCAGCGCCTGGGTCGCGAGCAGTTCTCCGATTAAAGCGACGGGTTCGGGTTCGGGCATTGTCAAGACGAGGATTTCCCCTGGTTGGACCTGATCCATCACCGCGTGTACCATTAAATTATCCCCCTGACCACAGCGAACGGTGCGTGCCCGTCCTGCCACCCTGCTCCCCGCAATGAGTTGCGACAGGGGAATATCAATGAGCCCGGTGCGCCCCGCGGCTTCGTAGACCGTTGCCACTCCGTGGCGAGCCAACTCGTTAATTTCATTCTCGTTCATCTACGTTGTAGTCCTTTTGAGAATAATTAGCTGTATGAAGCCTATCGAGCGCCGCTTAGAGCGTGTCTACTACATGGGGAGTAACGCGTTGGAATGCTTCTGCGTACTGAATATCGCTGCGCCCGGAAATGCGGCGCGCATGGTTGGCGCGGTACTTTGCGATCTCCGTCTGGTACTGGTGAAGGTAGCTTTGAGCGGCCATCGCCTCCATGGCCTGCTGCTTGAGTGGAAAAACCTTGCTGATATCGACAAAAGTGGTGGGTACGAATCCGCAGTGTTCCGGCTGGTGTGGCTCAAATAGAAACAGTTCTGCTGGTTTGATGGTGGGGAAACCACTGGCGACGCCCGCGCCGCTGGCCAGGATACTGGCGCGCTGGACAGCCGCTGAGGCCACCGGGTGATCAGGATTGAACGGATCGCGTTCGGTATGGGTGATGATCACATCTGGCGCTAGCTCGCGAATGAGCATAGTGAGTCGCTCCAGGGTTTGCGCGTCAATCTGAAGGGGATAATCGCCGAGATCAAAGCATTGAAACGTTGCGCCTAGAATACTGGCTGCTCGTGTGGCCTCATCATGGCGAATACGTTTGACATTATCAATCGTCTGGTGCGGCTCTTTCCACAATTCGCCTGATTCGCCTCGTTCTCCGTAGGTAAGCGCGACGACGTTGGCTTTGCCGCCATTGGTCGTCACGACGGCGATTATACCCGCGGCTCGCCAAACAAAGTCTGCTGCGTGTGCGCCAACCACTAGCAGGGTGCGGCTCTGGTTCATAACACGCTAACTCCTTTCGCTATCGACAAGGCCCGTGATTGAACAGACTTGTGTTGAACGCATGCTTTGTTTCTGCTTCGCATGCCAACGTCGTTCTCCGTTCCCTGTTCTTAGCGTATTCTATCACAGCCGCTATTGGTCCTACCTCGGTTGAACGCGTTTCAGAGCGTGTCTGATTCTCAGCGGCTTCGCTCTCTCGTCCCGGGTGCTCGCGCGGCTTCGCCGCGCACTAAAATGTATTCTATAGTGTGGAAAATGCGCGAAGCGCATTTTCCACACTATAGAATACATCAGGCGAGTGCCGCAGGCGCGAGCACGCGATCGTGATGAGAATCAGACAGATTCTCAAGAAGTCATGCACTGGAGCGAACTCAGTGAGCTTTTTCCTGTGATAAGCTTACAATAGACAAGAAGCGGTTCGCAGTGAAGAGGAGGCGCTGGGAACACCAATCAAGTTCCACAGCATCGTCCATCAACAAAGGAGCTAACCAACAGTAGTTAGTTTTGTAGGAGCATATGGTAAAACGTCTCCACTTTTCCTGCTTGATCGTCTTGTACAGATGTGCTAGCATGTCACTACGTAGAAACTATCTCGCTACAGAGATAGCCTCTCGGTAGTGGCTTCGTCGAGAGGAAAATTCGCCTGTGGAGTGGGAAGCGCTGGCTCGGACGACGAGTGAAACTTTCTGCGGTGAAGCAGGTACGAGCATGTGGTTAGCTACGTTTTACCACATGTGAGGAAGCAGGATAGCCATGAGGTCACTCACCTGGAAGGAAGTGTGGGGATGGAGGCTCGCCCGGCATGCCCTGCTGGTACCCCAACCCAGGGAGGGCCTGGTTGAGGTCGTGCGCACCGTGTGCGGCATTCATGCGCAGGTGATGCCGGCAGCCGAGCTTTCCATCGGCGTGCGGGTGACCGGGGTGACCCGTCAAGAGGTGCGAGCGGAACTCTGGCAGCGGCGGGGCCTGGTCAAGACCTATGGCCTGCGGGGAACAGTGCATCTGTTCCCGGCTGATGAGCTGCCACTATGGCTGGCTGCCCTGCGGGCCAACCACAAGCCCAACGAGGCACACCGGCTCGACCAGCTGGGCCTGGAACTGGCGCAGGTAGAAGTCATTGTGGAAGCGATCGGGGAGGCCCTGGATGGGCGGTGTCTAACGCGGGAGGAACTCGGTCTGGAGGTGGCGCGCCGCGTCGGCTCCTGGGCAACCGAGGCGGTCAGCCCCGCGTTCGGGGGGCAGTGGCCGCGCTGGCTAATTACTCTCGGAGCAGCTGCCAGCCGCGGCCTGCTGTGCTTCGGTCCTAACCAGGGTCAGAAGGTGACGTTCGTGCGCCCGGACCAGTGGCTTGGCGGCTGGGTAGAGGTAGATGGGACGAAAGCGCTCGGCGAGGTCTTGCTGCGCTATCTCTCCACCTACGGGCCAGCCACACACCGCGAGTTCGCCCAGTGGTTTGGCATGCAGCCAAGCCAGGCGCTTAGCTTGATACAGCAGCTGGCCGACAAACTGGAGGAGGTGGAGATCGAAGGCTATCGCGCATGGCTGCCACGAGCCAGAGCAGCGGTAGCCTTCCCGCATTTCGAAGAGGTGGTGCGCCTGCTGCCCCACTTCGACTGTTACCTGATCGGGTGTCATCCCCGTGATCGCCTCGTTCCGCCTGACTTGGCCAGGCGGGTGCTGACCCACGGCGGCATTGGGAATCTCCCCCTAGTGGTGGTTGATGGGGTTGTGGCTGGCCTCTGGCAACAGCGCCGCGTTGGCAGGCGACTGGAGATCCGTGTCGAAGCTTTTCAGCCACTGAGTGCTCGCCAGCATCAAGAGTTAGAGGCTTCCGCTGCGCGCGTTGGGGAGGTCCTGGAGGCAGAGAGTGTCCTCTCCCTGGGTGCGGTCAATGCCCGTCCCCACCTCTGAGGCTTCTTTATTCAGAGCGATCAAGGGATGCGGTCAGCAACTTGCTTTTGGAGCGAGAATTGGGTACGCTTTAAACAAGGGCAAATGCTCTCCCAGGTGGTCAGTACCGGCGGGAGGGAGGGGGGGAGACTGCAAGCCAGCCTTACACTGAAAGAGAGTGTCTGAATGAAAGCTTCCTTCTTGCCAACGACCACCTATGGCGTCCGAGCAGTGTATGAAGCAGGCTGGCCTACTCCTCCCAGCCTGTTTGAGCCAGAACTCGGACGACGCATGATGGAGGAGATGTTTGAGCAGGCCACCCTTGCTGATGAGCTAGGCTTTGACTGGATCAGCTTTTCGGAGCATCACTACGCTCCTCTGCTGCTACCCACCCCCAATCCCTCCATTTTTGCAGCCGCGGCGATGCAGCGGATCCGGCGGGCGAAAATTGCCCTGTTTGGACCAATCCTGCCCCTGCACAATCCCATCCATGTCGCCGAAGAGATTGCCATGCTCGATGTCTTAAGCGGCGGGCGCCTGCTGCTGCTCTTCCTGCGCGGTGTGCCGTACGAACTGCGCGCTTTCTCCGTCAATCTGGATGAGACACGCGCTATGACGCAAGAGGCCACGCTTTTGATAACCAGGGCATTGACCGATCCGCAGCCGTTCTCCTGGGAAGGCAAGTACTACCGCTATCAGACCGTCTCGGTCTGGCCTGGTCTGATGCAGCGTCCACATCCGCCGTTTTATTCGACAGGCAACAGCTTTGAGTCCGCCGCGTTTGCGGCCAGTCAGCGTCATGGCCTGGCCGTGTCCTTCGCCCCCCTGTCTTATGTTGCTCAGGTTATCCAGCATTACAAAGCAGAGGCCGCCAGGCATGGGTGGGAGCCGCGAGAGGACCAGATTCTCTTTCGCGGCAACATCATCGCGACTGACACCGATGAGGAAGCGCAGCAGAAGGCAGTCCAGCTCACTACACTGCCGCACCTCAAACGCCCGCAAAGCTCTCCCGGTGCAGCTGCTCCCTCCAGCAATGGCGAGCGCAAAGCCAGCCCCGTCGCTCCTGTTCTGATCGGGCATGCTCAGTTCTGTGGAAGCCCGCTTACGCTGGTGTCGCAGTTGAAGGAACTGCACGACCTGGGCGTTGGCGTAGTGGACCTGGTTGTTCCTACCGGCCTCATGAGTCAATCACAGGTGCTGCACTCCCTCGAATTGCTCGCAAGAGAGGTCCTACCGCGCATCCGCGATTTCGGTGGGGAATGATTGGCCTTTTTATCTATGCTTTCTCGAAGCTACAAGTGCGGGGTGAGTGCCTATATGATCACGTGTGGGTGTTAAACAGTGCTGTCTGTAGCAATGAGTGTAAGATCAGCAGCCCGTTTGAGCGCGCGAAACTGCATGACTTTGATATTGGACTCGGTCATGCCCATCCTTTCAGCAGTTTCGCGTAAGGAAAGATTGAGCAGGAAACGGTAAGTCAGGACCTCCCGGTCGCGCTCAGGCAGGGCCTGAAGGATGCCCTGCACTCGTTCCTCCGCGCTGTTGCTCTGTGCCAGGGGGAGTTCCTCATCAACGGGACCTTGCCAACCAGTTTCCAACAGGTCCTCTAGTGAGCTTGCTGCCCCACGATAGTGGATGCGCCAATAGTCGACAACGGTAGTACGTGCAACTTGAAACAGCCAGGCGCGCATACTGTGCGTGTCACGCGTGAGATCGACTCTACGGACGGCTTTGAGAAAGACCTGCGCTGTCAGGTCCTCGGCTTCTTCCCGGTTCCTTACCTTGCTATAGATATAGCGGTATACCGGACCAAGATTCTCTTGATACAGACGCTGAAATTCCTGCACTTCTCTCTCGCATCTATGATCCAAAAAGGGATACTTTATACCAAGAAGTGTACCCTCTCACGCCCGTTGCAGGCATCGGAAGAATTGTGTAATGTGTCATGACGTTTCTTGAAGCTGCAATCAGCGCATACGAAGAATTACTGAGTTAGTGTTTGATTCTTGGAGTTTTCGCCCTTTCGCGCCGGGTACTCGCGCGGCTTCGCCGCGCAAAAATGTGTAAGTTGTGTGAAAAATGCGCGAAGCGCATTTTTCACACAACTTACTAAATCATGCAAATACCGCAGATGCGAGCGAGTGACCGTGGCGGGAATCAGACTGATTCTGAGTGTCTGATGCTCAGCGGCTTCGTCGCGCAAAAGATTTAATGTGTTGTGGAAAATGCGCGAAGCGCATTTTCCACAACACATACTCAATCGAGCAAGCGCCGCAGGCGCGAGCAGGTGATCGTGACGGGAATCAGACACGTTCTGATAAGGAGAGAATGGGAGAGGCTAGACCAGGCCGTGGCGAATGGCAAAAGCTGTGGCTGCCGCCCGGTTCTCACTGTTCGTCTTGTTGAAAATGTGGGTGAGGTGCGTGGCAACGGTTTTCTCGCTGACGATCAGTTTATGGGCGATCTGCGTATTTGTCATGCCCAGAACTACCAGGCGCAGCACTTCAACCTCTCGCTGGGTAAGCCCTGCAGGGTAGGTGGCCGGGGCAGCTTTGGGAGAAGCCGGTGATGAGATGACCATCCCCTGCGCCGCAAGCGCTTGCTCTGACGTCATGCTTCGCCCTTCGGACCACCTGGTGGCAAAGATCCCTTCTCGCAGTGCGGCGCGTGAAGCGGCGACTGCTCGCTCATAGTCAGCCCGTTCGATAGCTGGAATGGGCACTCCGATGGTCGTGCGGAGAGATTCGGCAGCTCCCCAGAGCTGAGCTGCCCAGGCAAATTGACCTTGCTCTGCAACCAGGGCCGCCAATCCTTCGAGGCAGGAGGCGATCAACCACAGGTGGTTCAACTCCCTTGCAATAATCAGGCTTCCTTCGTAAAGGTTGCGCGCGGCTGCCCCATCGCCCTGGACCATAACAACCCGCCCCAGAATAGCAAGTGACTCAGCAAGAGCCCTGCGTTGCCCTATCTCCTGGTAGAGCATGATGCTCTCCTCGATCCGCGCGCGGGCCGCAGCAGCATCACCTTGAGCGAGAGCTAACCTTCCCTCGAGGACGTAGGAGTTGGCTATCCCTTCTTTCTCGCCCAGTTCCGTGAAGAGCGTCAGGCCTTCCTCGAGCAGCGAACGCAGCGCCGCCTGGTCGCCCTGGGAGACGAAAAGCAGCTCTGCCAGGCGTAAAAGGGTGGTGGCAATGGCACGTTTGTCTCCCAGCTCTCTATGGAGTGCAAGGCTCTCTTCGTAAAGGGCGCGCGCGCCGGTATACTTGCCTTCCTGCGCGTCTAGCAATCCCAGGGTAGAGAGCGACCAGGCAATACGTTCCCTGTCACCCAGCTCCCTGAAGACCGCCAGGGCGTTCTCCGTGAGGGAGCGTGCCGCCAGGGTATCGCCCTTCATCCAGGGAACGACACTCAACAGGTAGAGCGAAAGGGCGATGCCTGGCTGGTCACCCAGTTCCCGGAACAAGACCAGGCTCTGCTGGCAGTATGCTTCGACCCGGTCATAATCATTCTGGATGGAGGCGAGCGTTCCGGCGGCAAGCAGGGCCTTCGCCCGCGCCCGCGCAGATACTACGATGCCATCGCTTGCTGATAGCGCGCGTTCCAGGAAGGTTTGCCCTTCTTTCAGATGACCATGCATCTGCCAGAAGCGCCGCAATGCTCCTCCCAGGCGCAGGGCTATTTCCATGTGACGTTGTATTTCATCCTTATCCTTACCCTGCTTTAGCGACCAATCCATTGCCGCTCGCAGGTTATCGTGCTCGCGCTCCAGGCGTCTCAACCATAGCGCCTGCCGCGGTCCTCCCAGTTCCCGCTCCGATGCCTCAGCCAGCGTTAGATAGTACGTAGCGTGAGCTTGCCGGGCCGCCTCTGCTTCTCCACTCGCGACCAGGGACTCCAGGGCATAGGCGCGGATCGTTTCCAGCATGACGAAGCGCGGCTCCTCCCCTTCCTGCTCTGTCTGTTGCAGCAGGCTCTGGTCGATGAGCGCGGCTACGCCTTCTAAGACCGGCAGGGCCCCATCGCCCAGAGCCTGGCAGAGGGTCTCCATCGCCTCAAGCGTGCAGCCGCCGACGAAGACACTGAGCCGCTGGAAATGCTGCTGCTGGTCGGCATCCAGGAGCTGATAGCTCCACGCGAGGGTGTTGCGCAGGGTCTGCTGGCGCTCCGGCACATCCTGCGCAACACTGGTTAAGATATGCAGGCGGTGCTCCAGGCGTTGGAGGAGGGCCTGTGGTGGGAGCAGCTTGATGCGAGCCGCCGCCAGCTCGATTGCCAGCGGCAATCCGTCCAGCCGCGCACAAATCTCGGCGATGGCGCGCATATTGGCTGAAGTGGCCGCAAAGTCCGGCTTGACGGCAAAGGCGCGTTGAAGGAAGAGCGCGATTGCCGGATACTGTGCGAGGGCTTCGCTCCCTGGCAGGTGTGACATATCGGGGAGAGCCAGCGGAGGCACCGGGAACTCGTGTTCCCCCTGGATATGGAGCACGGCGCGGCTGGTGACCACGATTTTGAGATACGGGCAGGTGGCGAGCAGCTCCGAGAGCAGCGGCGCGGCAGCCACCACCTGCTCAAAATTGTCAAGGAGTAGCAGCGAGTGTTTGTTACGGAGAAAGGATATCAGCAGGTCAAGGAGAGATTGTCCCCGGGCTTCTTTGATGCCGAGTGCCTGGGCAATCGCGGCGACAACGAGTGTTGGATTGCTAATGGGGGCCAGTGGGACAAAGCACACGCCATCGGCGAACACGTCAAACAGGCAATCGGCGATCTCAAGGCCCAGGCGTGTTTTGCCAATGCCACCTGTACCTGTGAGGGTCACCAGGCGTACCTCCGTCCTGCGCAGGAGAGAGCAGGCGGCAGCTACTTCCTGCTCGCGGCCAATGAACGCAGTGACTTGCACAGGTAGATTGTGTAATCGATCCCTTGACTGATCCAGGCTGCGCTCGGTGTCCATGAGCGACTCTGAAGGAGGTACAAGTTGAGTTTGTCCGAATGATGTTACCCTGCTGGCCTTTTCCAGGGCCACCGCAAACGCCTTCACACTCGCAAAGCGCAGCTCCGGGTCCTTGGCCAGCGCCCGCACCACGACCTGCTCCACTTCCAGTGGGAGCGTTGATACCTTCGCAGTCAATGGTGGAGGAGGTGCGAGGGTATGTTTGAGCGCGATCTCCGTTGCCGTCCCCTGAAAAGGGCGATCACCGCTCAGCCACTCATAGACGACGATACCAAGGGCATACTGATCACTGGCGGGACTTGGATTGGCCTGGATCTGCTCAGGTGCCATGTAAGCGATGGTCCCGGCCGCGTTCTGGGTCTGTTGAGAGAGAGAACTGTGAATCACGGCGGCAATGCCAAAGTCACTCAGCAAGACCTCATCGCGCCGCCCCAGCAGCATATTCTCCGGCTTGAGATCGCGATGAATCACTCGTTCCTGGTGCGCATACAGCAAGGCTTCAGCGATTTGCC
>Ga0187846_10002100_pt1 | contig 11067 bp, 12 predicted proteins | sample TC_taG_FD_161473 | JGI IMG/M metagenome (GOLD analysis project Ga0187846, IMG submission 161473) | Biofilm microbial communities from the roof of an iron ore cave, State of Minas Gerais, Brazil - TC_06 Biofilm (v2) | ecosystem: Environmental > Terrestrial > Deep subsurface > Cave > Wall biofilm... | reverse complement strand
GGCCGATGGTCTGTTTTGTGAACGCGGCGAGCGTCGATCGCATTATCTTTTCGATCTTCAATGGCTTTAACGAGAAGTGGAAGAACCGCACCCTTCGACTTTTCACACAAGCAGCTTGACGTCACCGAACGACAAGAGCGGTTTGACCGTACACGCGCCAGAGCGTAATATCCATCTTCATTGTCCGCGTGATTCTGATCTGAGCGACAAGGCCATTTCGCATCCGCCTGTAGCGATGGTACCGGACCGCCGGTCGGCACTCACAGGCGCACCTACAACCTATGTCCCACTGAGGTGGACTGATCGAAGAAGGGAGTGTCTGTGGCCGTGCAATGTAGAAGCCTAGATGTCACGATCGTGGGAGGAGGAATGATCACAGGCGATTTACTCCTTCCGTCGCTGTACCACTTACAACGGAGCGGTATCGTCAGCCAGATTGATATCTGCTCTTCGAGGACCCCTGCTTTGAAGGCGTTGAAGGATAATCGGGAATTCCACGAAGCTTTTCCAGGGCAGGATTTCACGCCCCATCCTTCTCTGTCCGAGCGGCCGGCAAAGCGTTTTCCCGAGCTTTACCAGGAAGTGATCGCAGCCATGGCTCCAGGCAACATGGTCGTAGTCGCCGTGCCTGATGATATGCACTATTCAGTCGTTTTGCAGGCCTTGCACCATGACCAGCATGTGCTCTGTGTGAAACCGCTGGTCCTCAAGTACGAACAGGCAGTTGAAATCGACAAGCTGGCAACCGAGAAGGGACGCTTTGTGGGTGTGGAATACCACAAGCGCTTTGATCGCCGATCGTTGATCGCAAAACGTGGCTACGCGCTGTGTCAATTCGGCACATTTGTCATGGGTGAGGCGAGGCTCATTGAACCGTACTATTACCGCTTCTCTAATTTCCAAAACTGGTTTACGTGCGATCGGACCGACCCATTTACCTATATCGGATGCCACTATGTGGACCTGATTTATTTCATTACCGGACTAAAGCCCGTTACAGTTTCTGTATACGGGATCAAGGGGAGGTTTCCGAATGGGAACGAGGCTTTCCTTTGGTCGCACGGCCGCGTAACGTGGGAGAATGGCGCGTTGTTGTCCGTCGCGAACGGCCTGGGCTATCCCGACGCCTCCGCCGGGAGTAACGATCAGGGCCTGGTTATGTATTGCGAAGGGAAGGATCAGACGGGGCTTATTTTCCATGACGACCACCATCGCGGTGTGGCCTATTCGTATCTCGAAGGCATTGGCCCGGGCGGTTCACAATACAACTACGTCAGTCCTGACTTCTATCGGCTGGTTCCATGGGAGGGGCCGGGCTATAAGCCAATCGGGTACGGGTACGAATCCGTTGCCTCCATTACCCAGACGATTCACTGCTTGGAAAGCGAGGCGGTGGGGCTCGCACCGGAGGCAGCATTGAAAAAGCGTCGGCAACTCATGCACGAAGTGGACGCCAAGGGTCTGATCGCGACCCCGTCCAACAGTTACATCAACGAGCTGGTGGTTGAGGCGGCACGCACCTCGGTCCTCCAGAATGCCGAACCCGTCCGGATCGTCTACGGCGACAATCCTCACGTCGAAATTGACCACACCTAGAGAAGAAACATGGCCATCTACGATCTGACCCCTGTCGAAGTCCCAAAGGTGGAGACAAAATACCGGAGCATCAGGACTAAGCTGCCGGTACCGGAATCTCTACCGATCTTCCAATTGTTGCACGAGTCCGAACCCCGCTCGATGATGGGGCAGCCTCCGATTATCTGGGACAGGGCTGAGGACTTTGTCGTGAGCGACCCTTGGGGCAACCGCTGGATTGATTGGTCGTCCGGAGTGCTCATTACCAACGCCGGACACGGCCGTAAAGAAATCAGCGATGCGCTTCGCGAGGCGATCGACCAAGGGTTGCTTGCTTCTTACGTGTTTGTGCATGAACGACGCGCGCGCTTGGCCAAGATGCTCTGTGGTCTTTCGCCTGACCCCGAGAAATACCGAGTTTTTCTGCTGAGCACCGGCAGTGAGGCAACCGAGAATTGCATTAAGTTGGCGAAAACCTATGGCCTCCGGAAGCACGGACCGCACAAAAAGTACTTCCTGTCGTTTCAAAATGCCTTTCACGGGCGCACGATGGGTGCACAGCTCGCCGGGGGGACGGAGAAGCAGAAGGAGTGGATGGTGGACCGCGACCCCACCTTCGTGCAGGTGCCGTTTCCTGACGGTTACAAGAACGAAGACACATCGTTCGATCTTTTGCTGAGTGTACTGAAAGAGAGACACATTAGGCCCCGGGAGATCGCCGGTGTGATGACGGAGACCTATCAAGGTGGCGGTCCCGATTTCCTGCCGGTCGAGTACGCTCAGAGACTCGAAGCCTTCTGTCGTGAACAAGACATTGTGATGTGTTATGACGAAGTACAGGCGGGTTTCGGCCGCACCGGCAGGATGTTCGGATACGAGCACTACGGTGTGCGCCCTGACCTGATCGCCTGCGGCAAGGGCATCTCGTCGTCACTGCCCCTCTCTGCCGTAATCGGGCGCAAAGACGTCATGGACCTTTATCCCCCTGGGTCGATGACATCGACGCACTCGGGATCTCCCCTGCCCGTGGCTGCCGCCATTGCCAATCTAGAGTTCATCCAGAGAGAACATCTAGTCGAGCGCGCCGGCTGCCTGGGTCAGATCCTCATCCCCGAGTTGCACCGCATTCAGCAGAAGTATCCGAAGGTGCTTGGGTGCGCGCAAGGCAAGGGTCTGGTCGGAGGAATTCAGGTTGTGAAACCTGGGACGAGGAATGCCGACTCTCAGATAGCTTTGCGGATCAACACCGCCTGCTTTTACAAAGGACTACTCATGTTCGCGCCGGTCGGCACGGATGAAGGTTGCATCAAGATCGCTCCGCCGTTGACCATTACCGAAGGCGCGCTCCGGGAGTCCCTCCAGGTTCTGGAAGAGGCGGTCGACGAAGTCTTGGGAACCCCGTGACCTTCGCGGCGCGGCAAGCCCACGCAATGCTCCTGATCCCTGATAATATCGCTCGCGTGCTGGTCACGCCCGTTCTATCTCAGTTCCTCCTCCGAGGCACCATCCCCTTGATCGCCTTGACTGCCTCGGGAACGCCTCCGTGCACTCAGGCCGACTGCCGATGATAGTAGTTCAACATTCCGCCCAGCCGCTGGCGGCGCGGGGTCGGCCCAGCGCTATCGACACTAGACTCTTCCCTTATGATCAGGCGATCGCCCAGGCCTTGGTGGTTTCGCTCGTGATGGTAATGCGGCCACAAATTCCTGGATGACCTTTCCGCAAAGAACCTTCTCCGAACAGAATCATTCGTTCCAAGCACGATTCATTGATGGTTCGGACAAAGCGCTCGGCGTAGGCATTCACATTGGGCGAACATGGCGGGAGTTTCACAGACTCCACTCCACTGGCCTCCGGGGTCTGCAAGAACTCGGCCGTGAACAGCGGATCCCGGTCGTGGATCAAGTACCGCTTCCCAGTCAAGAAGCCTTCTGCAGCGTCATTGAGATTCCGAGTGACCTGGGTCATCCAAAGTCCATTCGCTTGACTGGCTGCGCCCGCAATCTCGGCCCTCCGACTCGACAGATCGATGCCTTCCGGACCGTTATGACCTAAGCCGTACGGGTGTGCCTGTATATCCAGCCTGGCCAGTGTCCAGTGTTTTGCGAGAGAGCCGCGCTGAAGCGGTAGGGCTATGGCGTTCGTCACGCACCGTCGCTCGCCGCCGGGTGACTTAAGAGATATTCTTGCCGTTCCTAAACCATAACCTTGCCGCTCTCTGGTCGCTAAGTCCTTTCCATGCGAGATGGAGCCTGATGCCTTTCTGACTTCGTCAAAGCATAACCCTGCCAGGAATGCATTCCTAAACCATATCCTTGCAACGAGTCCCCCCTTCGGAATAAGACTCGTCCAACGGCATCTTCAGACCTGCGTCACTCAGCGGCGCTAGCATTTGAGACGATGCCGACTTTCTGAGCGGCGGCATGGTCAATGACGGGTCGCCGATTCAGGATTGGAAGGTCGTTTTTTCGCTCCAATCCGGCCTTGCAGTTGATCTCTACCTCATGCCGGTTACGTGATCGGGTACACTTCTCCGTGTTGCCTGTCCGATACTGCTGATAATGCGGTCCTTGAGACCAGGGTCCGCGCGGTCTGGGCGGCGATATGGCCGAAGATCGCGAGTCCGCGCCCGGTACCCAGACTGCTTGACTAAGCTATCCAACAGTTTCACCTGCCAAGGCAACAAATTGCCGACATTGAGACCGTCGAAACGGCCAACGGAACCTCGGTTCCCGCCGCATCGTCGGTGGCGAGGAGTAGTCTCATCAACTCCTCGATCGTGCGCGTCGGTGCCGGGATGCGGATGGCGTAACGAGCCTGCAACAGCAGCTTTGGTGCTGCCGCAGTGGAACCGCGCTTGTTATAGAATGGCCGGCGTCTGCATGGCCGCGTCACCGGTAAGGAAATAACTAGCCTCGCCATGGATGTTCGCCGAGACGGTAGGCATGGGGAACTAATAGGGACGTATCAAGCGGCCTAATGCGGAACTCTGGCGCTTCCTTGTCAGCAACCTTGAAGAATCGGAGCTCACCACCAACAATCAGATTCCTGGGATTGGAAAGCTCTTGGACGAAGGGTTCGGAGACGATGTTGTCACCGCAAATCCTCAGAACGATATAATGCGTACTGCCTTCGTCAAAGATGAACATGGTCACCCATGCGATGGTCACTGCTTTGCCGGCGGGTTCACGCTTGAGTCCTTCGCGCGCAAGATTACGTCGGCATGGAGCACACCCTTTCGGTCAAACTCTCCCCTGGCACACACGGGGTGTCCTACGATAAGAAGGCAACTGCGATGCCCCTGGATCGCCGCGGTTGCATCCACTTCGACGACGCGCCCCGTTCGCGTCGTAATTGTGAGCCGCGAACCTTTGGCACTGCTGAGAGTTCCCACAACTTCGTGTGTGGCACCTTCCGTCTTGCTCGCACTCTCTGGCGGTGGGGTCTGGAAGCCTGACATAGCCACACCGTCAGACGCGGCTGTCCCGACGATGGCGTCGCCGCTCAGCGAGACAGCCAGTGCGATTGTGACTGACAGTCGCTCGAGCGTTTTCATCTTGGGTCCTTCCGTCATTTCAGTCCGAAGATGGCAAGTTCCTTGTAGCTTGCGACGTAAACCTTACCGTTAGCGACCACAGGAACAATGTTGGCATCCCCAGTGCAGGTCGGCCAGATGCCCGCCGGCAGCTTGATCAGCGGCGAGAGGACAGGGGGCAGTAGCGTGCTAGCGATGGCAACACCATTAAAGGCATAGAGATATATGGTGGGGTCGCCCTCACATGAGCCATCAGCCTTCTGGTGATTGTTCGGCCGGGATACCGCCCAGATGAGCGGCGGGCCCGCACCCGCTGATGAAACGCTGGTAAAGAAGCCCGGGTCCTGCGTGCCACCGATCGGCGTTGAGACACCCGCCAAACTGAGCGCCAGCGATGGCGAGGTCTGAATTTGTCATACAGAAACTTTGTCACCGCCGCTGCTCACTATAAGGTTCGGAGGGCTGCCGCCAAAGTACGACTGTCCGCAAAAGCATCCGCCGATCTGTTTCGGGGGATCTATGAGGCCACCGTGGGCGGTGTGAGGATCACCCTGAGCCAAGCCCCCTAAGTTGTCCCGATTGAGCAGGTACATGTTTCCGTCCTTGCCCGCGGCAGCGGCGAGTCGAGGAATGGATCCGTTCTGCTCAGGCAGCAGCAGTACACCGCCAGAGCCAAAGTCGGTATCGTGCTGATCGAGATCGCCGACGTTCGAAGGCGTGAAAACAGTGAATTTTGTCAGGTCAGGTGAGGCTTTTGCGACACTTTCTGAGATGTTGCGCGTGCCTTCATAAGTCGTGCCGCTTTTATCAGAATTTCCGGTGGCGAAATATAAATTGCCGTCGGCGTCTGCCGCAACCCCGTAACCCGCCATCCAGATCGACGAGAGAAACTCCGAGTGCGGGGAAGTACTCAGCCGGTCATTCAACTGGTTAGCCGGAAGCGGTGTTAGCGATCCGACTTTCCAGCCTAGCAGCCGGCCGCGAGAGGATTCCCAGTTATAGTCGCAGAAGCTTCCAAAGCCGGCGTAAATGTTCCCGTTCGCTTCCAGCAGGGCTGGGCGCTGTCGCTGGAACTTTGCTTTAAAGGGGAATGTGGTGCCGTCAGTCAAGGTATGCGAGGCGGACACGACGACGGGTGGAACCTTGTCCTTCAGACTACTCAAATTGAGGGCATGGATGCGATAGGTCGGACCGTCATTCGTGTAAGTGATGACGTACATCGTGTTGCTCGCGACATCGATGACCGGCGTCCCGTTGATGCCGACGTTGGGTCCGTTGTTGTTACAGCCGAGCGGCTCGGGCACCGGAGGCCCGAAGTTCGGAGACAGCAGGATCGCCCCACTTGAGGCGTCGATGGCATAAATAGTGTTCCCTTCGGTGGCCACATACACTACGTCGTGCTTACCGGCTACCGGGCCGCCGCCGTCGATGGTCTCGTTGGGAACAATCAGCGGCTGAGTGTCAACCTGATCGTCGAGAGTCACCGGAGGAAGCAGCGCAAACGACGAACTGCCCACGTTGTCGAACCCCAGCTTGACCTCGTTCGAGTTCCAACCTGTCCGCAAGTTGTCGTAATGATACGTCGTTACGGCTTGCGGCGAAGTGCAGCCATTAAAGAGAACGACGGCCGCCAACCCCAGCATCAAGGTCGCTGTTTTGTGATTCAGAGAATTAGCCATGTTTCCCTCGATGCCTCGATGCGCGAACAGTTGCCCGAGCAGTCCAAGCCTTCCTAAGCCGATCTCGGCCTTCACTAACGCAGTGGAGTCTCCGCGGAATGCGTGTCTCCGGCAAGCCCCGACCAAATAGTGAGGGGTGTCATCGTCCTGGCATGCGATTTGAGTGGATCACCGACGCTCCGACCGGGCAAACATCCTTTGATCTTGAGCGGCTGGCAGCGCCCTATCCCATTGGAACCAACTCACTGAGTAATGGCACACAATGTCTATGTCCATCATGACGTCAGACTTTAGGCGGTCGATCTTGCTGGCGCCGCCGGCAGAACGTAATGACGCGGGGAGACCGGCAACACTTTCGTTTTGCACTTCGATTTTCCAAGCGCCCAGACCAACAGTTTGATCGCTCAAGTCCGCAGATGCGTGTGGCAAGCCGTTTAACAGCGACTTGTCACTCCGGCGGTCCCTCCAGGCGGTGTTAAGCTAATCGTAAGCGGTTTCGCAACAGCATAATCTCCTAGCGGCGTGCCGTCTTGAGGATAGGTTTGGGCGTCATGTATATCGTTGAATTTAAGAAAGAGCTCAACCTTGTCGATCGATTGCGAATGCGCTATTTTGTCCAGATCGCGGCGATGCGGTCCTGGCCGCCGACGCTGTAGCCGCTGACCAGCTCGAGCCGATAGCCTTGGGCGACGAGTTGATCGAACGTCGTCTGGTAGTCGGGGGGAGTCAGGCCGTGGCGGGCCTGCCATGCCGGCGCGCCGGAAATCTGGCGGAATATGGCCGCGTACCGATCCTGCACGCCATCGCTGTAGCCGCAAACCACGACCGGCTTGTACCCCTGCGCGACCACGCTATTGAAGAACGCCTGGTAATCGGGAGAGCTCAGCCCGTGACGAGCCTGCCAAGCGGGCGCGCTCCGCGGCTTGCGCCAAATGGCCGCGTACAAGTCCTGGCTGCCATCGAAGTAGCCACTGACCCAGTCGAGCTCGTAACCCTGGCCCACGAATTCGTCGAAGGCCGCCTGATACTGTGGCGCAGTGAGGCCGTGCCGTGCGACCCAGGGATCAGTGGGGCCTTGCTGAAAGATGCAGGCAAAGAGCGGGCCGCCCGCGGCGGCATACCCGTTCACGAGCACGGGGTAATATCCCTGCGCCGTGAGCTGATTGAAGGTCGCTTGATAATCGGCGGCGGTTAGTCCGTGGCGAGCCTGCCAGGCCGGCGGCGAAGCCGCTTTCACCCAGAGCGCTGCATAGAGTGGGGCAGCGGTACCGTAGCCACTTACATCCACCAACTGCATCCCGTGATTGCCGACGTAGTCGTTGAACGCTTCCTGGTACTGCTCCGCCGTAAGGCCGTGGCGGGCGATCCAGCCGCCGATCGGGATTTCCGGCGCGATACTGTCCAGATAGATGTTGGTCACGACATCGCGGAAGAACTGGTTTGAGGCGCCGATCGGAGAGTTGGCGAGCACCACCAGTTCCATATCGCGAGGCAGAAAGTAGGCGAGGCTCTGCTCCGTCTGGCCAGATCCGGAAACCCAGAAGCCGTTTTTGTTGTAAAGCGTGCCAAGTTTCGTCGATTCGATCAGGTCGATTCCGAAGCTGTTGTCGAGCATGGTTTGCGCGGCGGCGGTTGTCATGATCGTCCCTTGGCGGCGGAAGCAGCCCATGACGTCGAGAAGGTCGTCCACCGACATGTGCCAACCGGCGCCGCCGGATTCGGTGGTCAGGTCGCCGGAGTTCCATCCGGCGCCGGCTGGGAAGGTATAGGCGAGCGCGTCCGGGTTGGGATGCGTCAGGGTAGGCCCGGAGACACCTGCGGGCTGAAACAGGTACTGCGCCACGTAAGCGGCGTAGACATTGACCGTGACAAAGTCCCAGAACTGGTCCTCGAAGGGTGCCGGAAAGGTGGTATTGGCCGCAATCGCGCCGTTCATGATCGGCAGCAGGATACGGCAGATTCCGAAGTTCGTGTTCTGGTACGAGTATATGCCGAGGTTGGCGGTGGTAACCCCTGCGGCTACTTCGGCCTTCATCGTCGGGTACGACATATCGGATCCCGAGACGCGGAAACCGGATGTATGCGTCATCAGCTCGGTGAACGTGATCTTGTCGATATTCGGGCCCTTGACCCAGTAGTCCGGCAGGTAGTCGATGATCTTTGTCGAGGGCGGCAGGTTGTGTTCGATCAGCGTACGCGTCATCGCGATGGCAGTGACGAGTTTGCTGCAGCTCGCGATGTGCATCCGTACGGTCTGCGCCCAAGGCTCCAAACCGTCCGACGGCAGCTTCGCCCAATCGACTTGGGCCGAGGCGATGGGCTGGCCGTGCTGGCGGAGCTGCATCACGTACCCGGCAGTGTTAGTCGCGAGCGCGGCGTTCAGGGCAGCGACGAAGCCGTCGGTGTTGAAGGAAAGCATGACGCCGGCCGGGAAGTCGCGTGGAAGGAACTTCACCGTTCCCTCCTCCAGCCCGCGCGAGCTGGTGATGCCCAGTGTGTTCAGCGGCCGCATGACGTGGGCCGCCGCGGCGACGCGGTCGAAATCGAGGCCGCTGGCGAGTGTGGGGTGTTGCGCTTCTTGGCTCATCGCATTCTCCTTTTCAATGATCGTTTGTGGGTGCTCTCGAACCCCCCCGAGTCACTCCGCTGTTGTTTCGCCTGCTGTCCTTCAGTAGCAGTCGGCTGCGCGTAGCAAGCTCCGCGGGCCATACGGGGCTAATCTTCATCGCCTCCAGCATCGCCGACCTTCACGGAATGGCGACCGGTGCTGGTTCACCCGAGACGTAGCCGATCCAATTGGGTGGTCGGACTACCGGATCGAATGGTAACGCGATCACCGCCCTGTTTCGTAAGTAACTATATTATCCGGATTTCTATTTTCCACTCCGGCAACGCTCGGCAGTATACATCCTACCGGCACCGGTTGCAACTGTCCGGCGATCAGCGCGATCAGCGTCGCCCCATGCCTCCAGGGGCCGCACAGACAGGGTGCTTTGACCCCTCGGAGGCTGCGAAGGTTCGGAACTGCCCCTTCGTTGAACCGATCTCTCTGAGCGCGTACGTCTGCTACCCGGAGTTGTGTCACGCGATCGCGGCCAAGCATCGGCAGTTTGAAAAGGCCCTACGTGTGCCGCGACGGGCACGGTTACGCGATGAAGTGTTCAGAGTTGTCTCAAAACTGTACGAGCATGGTGAATACCCATCGTATAGTCGGGTGCAGGCGACCCTTAACGTCGACTCATTAGGGGACTCGAGATCGATTAGGGAGTTCGTCCAGGAGGCAAAACAAGAACTTAACGTTCGCTTCCCGTACTCCGACTCCGAAGCGTACCTCGTTGACCTCCCCACCTTTTCCCAAACCCGAGCTGGAATAAACCGATTCGCTGCCGAATGGCAAGATTACGATTTAAGTCACACAGCCGGGTAGTCAGCCCGTTCGCCGATTTTTAGCCTTGAGCTCTGCCAGCCAGGCTCGCGGGCTCGCACCATGGATCACGCGGCCCAGAAATCCTAGTGTTCGGCGATGTTGCCGCTGTTGTTGCGGATGTCTTCTTTGGTCGTCCGAATGTAGCCGGCGAGAAAGGCCTCCATGCTCCGGGTTTGGAAAAGACATAGGTCGCATGGCTCAGTTGTGGAGCCTCGACGACCGCCGCGGTCTCGAGAACGAAGATGTATTCGTCCCGGAACAAATAGAGACTCCGTGCGCGCCGACAGAGCTGATGGTAGAAAAAGTGGTCGTAGTCGGGTCGCCAGTTGATCTCAGCAATATCGAAGTCTCCCGGAATTCCCAAGCCCCAGCAAATCCGCTGCAGGTCTCCCCTCTCCATCGGTTCACGTTCAATGCGCTCGCGGATCCGGGCAAGCGCGTCAGAGAATTGGCCGAAACGATGATAGGTCTTCCGGGCCGTTTCCACCGTTCGGCGGTGTTGGCGGGCAGCTTGATGGTCAGGCGGCTGGGAAGGGCAGTCTCCGACTTGACCAGTTGCCACTGGTCGCGACGGTGACGGTACTTCATGGTACTCGACCTTGGCGTCAGTCGTTCGAAGGAAATGTCCGCTACAGCAGCAAGGGCGGCTTGGTCTATGCCATCGCCGAGGGCTGGCCGGGACGGAACTTGCATTGGCAACACCGCAGCCCGCATCAGGAGCCACGGTCACTCTCCTTGGCTCGAACCAATCACTTAAGTGGCATGCATCCGGCGGAAAGATGCTCATCGAGATTCCGGAAGCCGCGGAGCAGAAGGCGAACTCCGACGCGGACACCTACGCGTTCAAACTC
>Ga0187846_10002099_pt1 | contig 11067 bp, 7 predicted proteins | sample TC_taG_FD_161473 | JGI IMG/M metagenome (GOLD analysis project Ga0187846, IMG submission 161473) | Biofilm microbial communities from the roof of an iron ore cave, State of Minas Gerais, Brazil - TC_06 Biofilm (v2) | ecosystem: Environmental > Terrestrial > Deep subsurface > Cave > Wall biofilm ... | reverse complement strand
GGTGTTCGTCGGCGCCACCACGGAGAACCCTTCGTTCGAGGTGATCGGAGCGCTGCTTTCCCGGGCATCGGTGTACGTTTTGCAGCCACTGACGGGTGAGGAGCTCGGCGAGCTGCTGGAACGGGCGCGGCGTGACTTCCTTGGCGAAGTGGCGATCGAAGCGGGCGCCCGCGAGATGCTGGTCGAGCTGGCCGACGGCGATGCGCGGCGCCTGCTCAACGCGCTGGAGGTCGCCGCCGATGCTGCCAGGCGGTCGGCAGCCGCGATCGACGTTCCGTTCCTGCGCGCCACACTGCCGGCAACCCTGCGGCGCTTCGACAAGGGTGGCGAGAATTTCTACGACCAGATCTCGGCGCTGCACAAGTCGGTGCGAGGATCCGATCCGGACGCGACGCTGTACTGGATGGTGCGGATGCTCGACGGTGGAGCCGATCCCTTGTACATCGCGCGGCGGGCGATCCGGATGGCATCCGAGGATGTCGGCCTGGCCGATCCGCGCGCGCTCTCGCTGGCCTTGGACGCGGCCCAGGCGTACGAGCGCCTCGGCTCGCCGGAGGGAGAGCTTGCACTGGCACAAGCACTCGTGTACCTCGCCGTGGCGCCCAAGTCCAACGCGGTGTATGCCGCATTCGGCCAGGTGCGCGATTTCGTCGCGCGCGATGGAACGCGCCCTGTTCCGCTGCATCTGCGCAATGCTCCTACGCGGCTGATGAAGGAGCTCGGCTACGGCACCGGCTACCGCTACGCGCACGACGAACCCGACGCGTTCGCCGCTGGCGAGACGTATCTGCCGCCAGAAGTGCAGGGCGGGCCCTGGTATCGTCCGACCGACCGTGGACTGGAGGAGAAAATTGCGCGGCGGCTGCAGGAGCTTCGACGGCAGAACGAAGCGAACAGGAAGGGGGACGATGCTTGACGCGGCGTTGCTCAGAAAGGATCCGGCCGGAGTAGCGGCGCGGTTGCGCGAGCGCGGCTTCACGCTGGACGTGGCGGCGATCGAGGCGCTGGAGGCCGAACGCAAGTCGGTGCAGACGCGCACCGAAGAACTGCAGGCGGCGCGCAACGCGCTTTCCAGGAAGATCGGCCAGGCCAAGGCGAGCGGGCAGGATGTTTCGAGTCTGATGCGCGAGGCTGCGAGCATCCCCGAGCAGCTTGCCGGGCTCGAAGAACAGAACGCCGGCGTTCAGGCGCGCCTGCAGCAAATCCTGCTTGAAACGCCGAACCTGCCGCACGAATCGGTGCCGCCCGGGCAGTCGGCCGAGCAGAACGTCGAGGTGCGGCGCTGGGGCAATCCGCGCCAGTTCGATTTCGTGGTCAAGGATCACGTCGACCTGGGCACGGCGCTGGGAATGGACTTCGAGACGGCGGCCAAGCTGTCGGGGGCCCGATTCGTCGTGCTAAAAGGGGCGCTGGCACGGCTGCACCGGGCATTGGCGCAGCTGATGCTCGACGTCCAGACCGCTGAGCACGGCTACACCGAGTGCTATACGCCGTACCTGGTCAACACGGCCACTCTGGTCGGAACCGGACAGCTGCCCAAGTTCGAGCAGGATCTTTTCGCTGCTCGCAAGGGCGGGAACGAGGGTGCCGGCGAAGCGATGTACCTGATTCCGACCTCCGAGGTTTCGCTGACGAATTTCGTTCGCGACAAGATCCTGCGGGAACAGGATCTGCCGCTGCGGCTGACGTCCCATACGCCGTGTTTCCGGTCGGAAGCCGGCTCGTACGGCAAGGACACACGCGGAATGATTCGGCAGCACCAGTTCGACAAGGTCGAGATGGTCCAGATCGCACACCCGGCGCGTTCCTACGAGACGCTGGAGGAAATGGTCGGGCACGCCGAGAACATCCTGCGCAGGCTCGAACTGCCGCACCGCGTGGTTGCGCTGTGCACCGGAGACCTCGGCTTCGGATCCGCCAAGACGTACGACCTGGAAGTGTGGCTGCCGGCGCAGCACGCCTACCGCGAAATCTCGTCCTGCTCGAATTGCGAGGCGTTCCAGGCGCGCCGCATGCAGGCGCGCTTCCGCAACGCTCAAGGCCGCACTGAGCTGGTGCACACCTTGAATGGCTCCGGCGTCGCGGTGGGCAGGGCTCTGGTGGCGGTGCTGGAAAACAATCAGCGTGCCGACGGGTCGGTTGCGATCCCGGCGGCGTTGCACGCCTACATGGGAGGGATGACCGAGCTGCGACCAGGCTAGGGCATGTCTGCCGGCGGCCAAATATCTCGTCTGTAGGTTCGCGACCGTCCGAAGCCGCAGTACTATCGTCGTCACTTTCGCTTGCCTTGCAGTCGCGAGTGGGCGTCCTTCGGGGGAGGGACCGCTGGTGATTCGAGACGTCTGGCCATTTGCGTACCGGTCGGTGACCGGAGCAAGGCTTGCCCTGGCAGCGATTGTCGCGGCTTGCAGCATCCCGCTGGGAGCGGGCGCGGCCGATGCCTGCGCCCCTTTCGCCGCCCGGGTGGTCTCGCTGCAGGGAAGCGTCGAGGTGCGCCGGCCATCGGCCAGCGCCTGGCAGCCGATCGCGCTGAACGAGGCGATCTGCGCCGGGGACATGGTGCGAGTCGGCGAGCGCAGCCGCGCCGGCCTGCTGCTGCCCAACGAGACGACCCTGCGGCTGGACCAGAACACCACGCTGACCGTCGCGCCTGCGGAAAAGGAGAAGGCGACTCTGCTGCAGCTGCTTCAGGGGACGATCAACGCGATCAGCCGCACGCCGCAGCCGTTCGGCGTGCAGACCCCCTTTGTCAACGCCAACATCAAAGGGACGGAATTTCTCGTCGGTGTAACCGCAGAGAGCGCCCGAGTCGCGGTCTTCGAAGGGGCCGTTACCGCACAGAACGACCGTGGCCGCGTGGAAGTAGGCCCCGGCGAACAGGCGGTCGCGGACAGGAATCAGCCGCCGCGCAAGCAGATCGTGGTGCGCCCGAGGGATGCCGTCCAGTGGGCGCTGTACTTTCCGACCGTGTTCGATACCAGCGTTGCCGCCGCGCTCGCTAGCACGACGGCGCAAGCGGCCGTGCGGGACTCGGTCGAGCTGTACCGCAAGGGCAGGATCGATGAGGCCATCGCGCGGTTGGAGGGCGTTCCGGACTTGCCCGACAGCCCGCGGCTGCTGACCTATCGCGCCGGGTTGCTGCTGCTGGTCGGACGGCTGGATCAGGCCGGACCGGATATCGAACGGGCCCTGGCGCTCGCGGACCGCGATAGCGATGCCTTGTCCCTACAGGCGGTCATTGCGGTTGTGCAGGACAACAAGGCTGCAGCGCGGAAGCTGGCGCAGCAGGCTGTGGAGGCAAGCCCGCAATCCGCTGCCGCGAGGCTGGCCCTGTCGTATGCACAGCAGTCGGAATTCAAGATCGAGGACGCGCTCGCGAGCGTTCGAAGGGCAGTCGACCTCGATCCGAACAACGCGCTCGCGTGGGCGCGGCTGGCCGAGCTCGAGATGTCAGTCGGCGAGCGCGATCGCGCGCTCACCGCCGCCAAGCGGGCGCAGGCGCTGGATCCGGAGCTGGCCAGGACGCAGATCGTGGTGGGGTTCGCGAATCTGGTTCGAGTCGATACACGCGCCGCGAAGGCAGCCTTTGGAAAGGCGATCGAGCTGGATTCGACCGATCCTCTGGCAAGGCTGGGATTGGGGTTGGCGCAGATCCGGGGAGGAGATCTGCAAGGCGGACGCGAGCAGATCGAGGTCGCGGTAAGCCTCGACCCGAGCTGGTCGCTTGGCCGCAGCTACCTGGGCAAGGCATATTACGAGGAGAAGCGCGAAAAACTGGCGGGAACGCAGCTTGGCCTGGCGCAGCAGCTCGATCCCAAGGATCCGACGCCGTGGTTCTACGATGCGATTCGCAAACAGACCGAGAACCGGCCGGTGGAGGCTTTGGGCGATCTGGAACGGTCCATCGACCTGAACGACAACCGCGCCGTGTACCGATCGCAGCTTCTAGTCGATCAGGACCTCGCCGCGCGCAGTGCCGACCTTGCAAGAATCTACCGCGACCTGGCTTTCGAGCAGCTTGCGCTGATCGAGGCCTACAAATCTGTCGAGACGGATCCGGCCGATTATTCGGCCCACCAGTTCCTTGCGGAAGCGTACCTTGACCAGCCCCGCCAGGAGATCGCGCAGGTCAGCGAACTACTTCAATCGCAACTGCGGCAACCCTTGAGCATCGTTCCGCTACAGCCGCAATTCGGCGACAGCACTCCATTCGTCCTTGCCGGGGCGGGCCCGGCCAGGCCCGGGTTCAATGAGTTCGGCTCCCTGTTCAATCGAAACCAGAACGCCTTTCAGTTCAGCGGAATCGCGGGCGGAAACGAGACGATCGGCGACCAGTTCGTCGCCTCCGGAATACACGACAATTTGTCGTACAGCGTCGGTCAACTCCACTTCGACACGGCCGGATTCCGACAGAACAATGACCTGCACAAGGACATCGTCGACGCGTTTGCACAATCCGAGATCAACCCCGATACGTCGCTTCAGATGGAGCTTCGCCACGAGGAAACCTCTGGCGGCGACCTGGCGTTGCGCTTCGATCCCAACAATTTCACCCCTACGAGTCGAACGCACGACATCACCGACACGATCCGGCTGGGAGGCCGCTACGTTTTCAGCCCGAATCTCGATTTCATCGTGTCTCCGATCTTTCAAGAAGCACGGGGCATATTCAACCTCGGGGATCCTTCCTTTCCGTTCTCGTTCACGAACAAGGACCGCAGCACCGCTGTCGAGCTTCAAAGCGTCTATCGAGCCGAGGGTTTCCATTTCACGGTCGGAGCCGGGCACTACCTGATCGCCAGCAATTTCGAAATCCTCGGCGCGGAGCAGCCCAACCCGAACGGATCGGACACCAACGTCTATGGATACGGGCACGTCAAATTGCTGCCGCACCTTGCGATCGACCTCGGGCTCAGTTACGAGCGGCTGCGTGCTTTGGACGTGCGCCGTTCACAATGGAATCCAAAGTTCGGACTGATCTGGAGCCCGTTGCCCGCGACGACGATTCGCGCCGCAGCCTTCCAGGTGGTGAAGAGGCAGTTCGTGACCGACCAGACCGTAGAGCCGACCGAAGTTGCCGGATTCAACCAGTTCTTCGACGATCTGAACGGCGCCGTGTCAAAACGATTCGGGGGTGCCATCGATCAAAGACTCTCGGCAGATCTGCATGCGGGCGTGGAAATATCGGCGCGTGTGTTGGAGAAAGTTCCATTCACGTTCGTCGGAGAGTTCGAATGGCTGGAACAGGAGCGCGGCGCTTACGTGTACTGGGCTCCGACCCGCTCGCTTGCAGTCACCGCGAGATACCAGTACGAGCACTTTGAAAGGCCCGTGGATTTTACCGGTGACGAGCAGATCATCGAGGTGAGGACGCATCGTGTCCCCCTGGGAGTCAGCTTCTTCTCCCCTGGCGGCGTATCGGCCAGGGTGAATGCCACATTTGTGAATCAAACCGGCAGCTTCGACGATGTCTTGGGGAACCCGTTTGCCGGCAGCCAACGATTCTGGGTGCTCGATGCGTCCGTTGGCTATCGCCTGCCGCGCCGCGTAGGTGTGTTGACGGTCGACGGGAGGAATTTGCTGGACAGGACGTTTCGTTTTCAAGAGACGGACCGGGCGATGCCGAGTGTTGCGTTGCGACGCGTAATCTTCGCGAAGTGGACGCTGGCTCTATAGAGGAGAAGTAGGGAAGCTCCGAAAAGAGGGGAATCTGGCACAGGGGAGGAGAATATGAGTCAAGACGTCGCGATACCGCTGGCCACGCTTGCCGTGTATTTCAATGAGCATGGGAGGCCCGTGTTCTTCGAAGATGTGAAGGAAATTGCAAGGAAGGGGCGGGCAGCGGAAGCGGGCGAACCCCCGTGCCTGTGTGACGTACGACCACTGGCGTTCAGGTGCTGCTACCACAACGGGTTCTGCATTCCTTGCCCGCTTTACAAGTACCTGCTGGCGCTTGTCTTCGGGCCGCTTTTCCGTCTTTTCAGGCGCGCCTGAAGCTTCGAGGCGCGTGCACCCGATGAAGGCTATTTCTGTTCCAGTCTGACCGTCGGATACCAAGTCTCGACGGCAGGGTCGACAAGATAGGCCTCGCAGCGTTGCAAGTAAAAGCGCGAAGGACCATCCTCCGGAAACAGCCGAAGGATGTCGGAGAAGCAGCCCGCCGCCTCGCGCCAGCGGCGCGAGCGATACGCGTCGAGCGCCTCCTCGAACCTGTGGCACAGCGGCGCCATCAGCTCCCCAAAGTCCGGCGCGCGGCCGAGCAGTTCGACGATCGGCACCGAAGTGGACTTTCCGGCGAGAAGAAAGGAGCCCACCGGTCGCGTCGCGATGCCCTCCAGGCCGGCCGCCGTCTGTTCGGAGGCAAGGATGCGCGCTCCCAGGTATTTGCCGAGGCCCTGAATGCGGGTCGCCGTGTTCACCATGTCGCCCATCGCTTCATACTGGTAGTGGCCAGCGGCGCCGATGCTTCCCAGAACCATCGGCCCTGAATGCAACCCCAGGCGCGTGTGCAGTGCCGGCCTGTCGGTGGCAGCCAGGTTGAAACGCTGCAGCGCCTCGCCGATTTCCAGGGCCGCAAGGCACGCCTGTCGGCCGGCGGCGGCGTCGGACGAAGAAGCGACCCAGATCGCCAGCATCGCGTCGCCCGCCACGTTGTTGACAAAGCCGCCAAAACGCTCGACCGGGCCGAACAATTCGGCGTAATACCGGTTCATCAGCCGGGCCAGGTCGGCCGGATCCATTCTCTCGGCCAGGGCGGTGTACTTCTCCACGTCGGTAGCCAGACACGCGCCGTGCACGAGGCGGTCCGCCGAAGTGATCGGATTGATCTGTTCGACCAGCTTGTCGACGACGTGGACCGGCAGATATTGACTGACTGCCTCGCGGATACGCTTGCGCTCCCTGCGGGCGTCCCGGTAATTCAGAAGAACCCCGCGGAAAAGGGCGAGCGGGGCCTGAAGGCCGAGCGGCACCAGCAGCGGCATCCATAGTGCCTGCTGGCGGAACACGTGCACACTCACGAAGAGATACGCGCACGCGGCCGCGGCTACGAGCGCTGCCGACGCCCCCGGGCGAAGGAGCCGGCACGCGAAGCCCAGCGCGGTTCCCCAGAGCATCAGGAGCGCGAGTCTGAAGGGAGTCGAAACCGGCCAAACGGCGCTGTCATTCAAAAGATCGGCAAACGCGGTTGCGGCGATCTCCACGCCGCTCAGGTTCAGTCCGTTGGAGTCTGAAAAGACGGTTTGGTAGTCGTCGCGGATGCGATCCTGCCCGGGCTGCGACGAAGCGGAAAAGCCCACGAATACCGCCTTGCCCTGGAAACGCTCGGCAGCATCGCCGGCCGAAAGGTTCACGACGTCCTGGTAGGGCACGGTCGCGATTGCTCGAGCCGGGCCGCGGAAATTCAGATAGCGGGTTTCGCTGCCCTGGTACAGGCCGGCCAGCGCGCGAACCAGGCGTTTCATCGGCCGGCCGAGCTCCTGGTCGCTGATGCCGTCCAGCTCGGTCTGGATTCGAGCGCCAAGGCCCGGGTCGCTCAGGAACGCTCTGCGCAGTGCCTCGCTCAAGCTCGCCGCACCGTAGGTTGAGACCACGCTGCGCGCGGATTCGGGCGGGGTCAGGTCGAGCGAGGGAGCGGCCTTATAAAGCAGCGTTAGAAACGGACGGTACGCGTCGAACGCAAAGGCTTCGAGCGCGACGGCCGGAAGCGTCGGCCTGTCACCGGCACCGCTCTTGAAGGTCCAGTAGGTGTCGACCCGGGACTGCCTGGGCAGAGGAAATGGGGCATGCGCCAGCGCCGCCTCTTCGAGAACCGGGATGGGCGCCTCGAGCGTCTCGAATTGGAAGGCAGGATCCGCTCCAGAACGACCCCGCGTCGGCAGCGGGAGGTCCTTTCGGAGAAAATCGGTCAACACGACGTTGCCCGCACGGCGGATCGAATCGGCAAGCGCCGCGTCGCGCTTCGGCTGTGGGCTTGGCGCTTCGAACGTCAAGTCGAAGCAGATGACGCGCGCGCCGGCCTGCGCGAGATGGTCGATCAGCCGCGCGTGCGTCTCGCGCGGCCATTCCCGGGGCTGTTCAGGAAGGCTGAGACTGCGGGCGGTCTGCTCATCGATCGCGACGACGACGACTTCCGATGGGGCAGGTGGAGCGTCGCGCAAGTGAAACAACCAGTACAGTTCGTCGCCCTGCTGCCGTTGCGATACCCACGGGAGCTGGGCCGCCAGCATCCCCGCCAGGCCGATCGCCAAACCCCAGATGAGTCCCTCCAAAGAGCGCCGCATCGGCAGGTACGAAGGGAAGGCGAACCAGGCTAGCGCCCGGGCGGAAGCGGACGAAGGATGACGATGCAGCGGCCATCGCGGTGGATATGGCCGTCGGCTTCCAGCACCTTGATCACGCGGTTGATCATCTCACGCGATGCACCCACCCGGTCACCGATATCCTGCTGGGTCAGACCGTCGACGACCAGGCGACCGCCCGTGTCATGCGCGACGGACTGCAGCAGCTTGCGCACGCGACCGTAGGCATCGAGCAACGCGAGATCGCGAAACCGCTCATTCATCGACCGGATCCGGCCGATCAGGTTACGGATCAACGCCAGCGAGGCGTCGGGATGGTGCGCCAGGAAGTCGCGGAACACCTCGCGCGACACGACGGCTACCCGGCACGGCTCGAGAGTCATGATCGAGGCCGACCGCAGATCGTCGTCCAGCATCATTTCCCCGAAGTAGCTGCCTGGCCCCATCGTGCTCAGTACGACCTCCCTGCCGTCCTGGCCCGAGACGAACACCTTGACCTGGCCTGAAAGCACGATCTGAAGGGATTCCGCGCGGTCCCCCTCGCGCACGATGATCGCGTTGGCAGGGTGGTTGCGCGGCACGGTCGCAGCAGCGAGCGGCGCGAGCTCAGCTCGCTTCAGACCGGCAAAAAGGGAGACGCCCGCCAGGGCGTCGATCATCAGCTCGCTCACTGGTTAGCCCTTGAAAGACTGTGAACTAGTTCACAGAGTTTGCGCGCCCTCCTTTGTACAGTGGCCCCGCATGCCAAACAAGCGAGGTGCAAGATGAACTTCAACCGACCAGGATGCAGAGACGACTGGCTGTTCGTGATCGCTCTGGCGCTGCCGGCGACCTTTGCCGGCGCGCGCTATTTCGAATCCGACCGCCAGATGACGGAAATCGCGCAGGCGCAGGAAAGGCGAGCGCTGGCGGAGGCGTACCGCCGCCAGCCTGAGGCGCGCCTGCGTCTTCCGAGCGCCGAGCTCGGCGGTTAAGGGTTCGCCGCACAACGGCGGGAGCAATGATGGCGCTGTCAGCTGCACAGGTCGCGCGGATGAGCGAGCTGCTGGACGAGGCGCTGTCGATGGACGTGCTTCAACGGCGCGGCTGGCTCGAGCGGATGCGGGCGCAGCATGCCGAGCTGGTACCGGCGCTGCGCAGGTCGCTGTTTTCGACGACACGGTGCGAAAACGCTTCAATCGGACTAGACACGCTGCCCCGGCTGCGCGGCGCAACGGGCGAAGCGCGTGCTGCGCGTGCATCGCTGAAACCCGGTGAGCGAGTCGGCCCGTACGAGCTGGTGAATCGGCTCGGCGCCGGCGGAATGGCCGAGGTATGGCTGGCGCGTCGCGCCGACGGCGCGTTCACGCGCCAGGTTGCACTGAAGGTTCCGCTGCGCTCGGCCCGGCGCCCGGATCTGATGGATCGCTTCGCCCGGGAACGCGACATCCTGGCGGGTCTGGAGCACATCAACGTCGCACGCATGTACGACGCCGGGTTGACCCCGGAGGGCCTGCCGTACCTGGCGATGGAGTACGTATCGGGCGAGCCCCTGATCGAGTGGTGCGACGGCCACCGCCTCAACCTCCGTGAGCGGATCAAGCTGTTCCTGCAGGTGCTCGATGCGGTCCAATACGCGCACTCCCATCACGTCGTTCACCGCGACTTGAAGCCGTCGAACGTCCTGGTCACGCAGGAGGGCCAGGTGCGTCTGCTGGACTTCGGGGTCGCAGGTCTGCTGACCGAGGAAAAACGCCGAGCGACCGATTTGACACAGACCTACGGGCGCGCGCTCACTCCGGAATACGCCAGCCCGGAGCTGTTGCGGGGCGACTTCGCCGACCCGACCAGCGACATCTACTCGCTTGGAATCGTGCTGTACGAACTATTGACCGGCTGCCGCCCATACCGCTTCCTGCGCACCGCATCGATCACGCAAATCGAGCAGCAGATCGAGACGATTCACGTCGCTCGGCCAAGCGCCCACGTGCCGCCAGAAGCCGGGGCGGTGCGGGCGACTTCGCCGCGCCGGCTGGTGCATGAGCTGAGCGGCGATCTGGACGCAATTGTCCTCAAGGCTCTATCGCGGCAAGCGCAGCACCGCTATGCCTCCGTAGCGGCATTGGCCGACGATCTTTTGCGCTACCTTGCGGGTAAGCCGGTCCAAGCGCGAAAGGAGCGGACAGTTCGTCGCGCCGGGCGGTTCGTACTACGTCATGCAATGGGCGCTGCTGCGGCTGTAGCGGTGCTGGCGACAATGGTCCTGACGTTTGCCTGGGCCTCAGCGCCGCAGTCGTCCGCACCGCGAGCAGCGAGCGCGAACACTGCCGCAGGATCGATTGCCGTTCTGCCGTTTGCTGACATGAGCGAAAAAGGCGACAAGGGCTACATCGCTCAGGGAATCGCCGACACGATCCGGGGCCTGCTGTCGAACTCGCCGCAGCTGCAAGTGGCTGGAAGTACCTCGTCGTCCCGGCTCCGGTGGCGCCCGTCGTCGGCCGCAGATATCGCACGGGCGCTGGGCGCTGCGCATGTGCTGGAAGGCAGCCTGCAACTTGCCGGAGAACGGTTGCGGATCAACGCGCGTCTGGTGCAGGCCGACGGGGGTTTCGTCGTCTGGTCCGGCACCTACGATCGCACGCTGGACGACTCGTTCAAGTTGCAGGACGACGTAGCCGCAGCGGTAGCGCAGGCGGTGCAAGCGTTGCTCACGCCACCAGCGGCTCGCGATCCGGCGAACGCAAACCATCGCGATGCCTTCGCTCTGAACCGCTGAAGCAGTTTGTTA
>Ga0187846_10002098_pt1 | contig 11068 bp, 9 predicted proteins | sample TC_taG_FD_161473 | JGI IMG/M metagenome (GOLD analysis project Ga0187846, IMG submission 161473) | Biofilm microbial communities from the roof of an iron ore cave, State of Minas Gerais, Brazil - TC_06 Biofilm (v2) | ecosystem: Environmental > Terrestrial > Deep subsurface > Cave > Wall biofilm ... | reverse complement strand
ATCGAGGGCCTGCACCTCGAACGCCGGTAGTGCGTGCTCGTCGAATGCTGTCACGAATACGATCGCCGGTGGCTCCTCGCGAGCGACCAGATGCCGCGCCACTTCGATGCCGCTCATGTCAGGCATCGTGATGTCCAGCAGCACCGCGTCCGGTCGCAAGCGGTCGACCGCCTCCAGCGCAGCCAACCCGCCTTCCGCGGTGCCGATCAAGTTGAGCTCGATCTCGCGGCTGCATTCGGCGAGCTGCTGGGTCAGCCGCGAACGGGCCAGCGGTTCGTCGTCGACAATCAAGACGTTGAGCATGCCTCGGAACTAGCCCGCCTTGTGCTCGACCGGAAGCGTCATCGTCAGCTCGAAGCGCCCGCGCCGCGCACGCGTCTCCAGCCGCGCCTCCAGATCGTAAATCAGCGCCAGCCGGCCCCGGATGTTATTGAGACCGATCTGGTTGCCCTCGCGCTGAATCGGCTCCTGTGCGATCGGATTTGTCACGCGGATTTCCAGCGTGAAGCCGTGCTGACGCACCTTCACCTCGATCTCGCAACGTCCGGCCACGCGCTCCGCGCCATAGCGAACGGCATTCTCGATGATCGGCTGCAGAAGCAGCTGCGGGACACGCGTGCGCGGGTGTACCGGCGCGATCTGCCAGTTCACCTGCAACCGTTCTCCCAGCCGCGTCTGCTCGATCTCGACATACCTGCGGCACAGATCCAGCTCGTGTTCCAGCGACACAAGCTGACGCACGTCGCCCATCACGGCGCGGAACAACTCGGCCAGATTCTCCAGCATGCGCTCGGCGCGCGCCGGATCCGACTGGACGACGGCCAGCACCGCGTTCAGGCTATTGAACAGAAAGTGCGGACGGATGCGCGACTGCAACGCCTGCAGCTTGGCTTCGGCCACCGTCGGAGAAAAGGCGCGCGCGCGCAGTTCCAGATAGTGCTGCACCGCTACACCACCGGCGAGCGCCACTACAGTGCCGGCCCACACGGCGCCGGCGGGCGATCCGCCTGGCCCCAGCAGCAGGCGCAACACCGGATGCGCGATCACCGCGGGAACGATCCACGCGAGCGCACGCAGCGCGCCGGTCCATCGGGCTGTCGGCACTCCCACCAGCAGGCGCCGCAGCAGACACCACCCGAGCAGCGTCAGCAGGGTGACCGGTTCCAGCACCGCGGCGGCCGAAAGGAAGGTCGGACCGAACTGACCAGCCTCGGAGGTGGCCGCCATCGTGAGGATCAGGGCTGCCACGTTGACACCCACGGTCACGCGAAGCAACGTGCCCAGGTTGCATCCGTCGGGAATCGGAGCGGCGGCGGCGCCGGCCGGACGAATGCGCCCGGCGTCGGTGGCGCCGCTCACAGCGGCCGGTTTGAGGGCGGACACGTCGCGCATCATGCGGGCGGGCACGGCGTCGTTCCCGGCTCCCTTCATCGCTACACTTCGGGATCACAGTCTTGCATAGCCCGCGCCGAAATGACAGACAGCGCTTCCAGCCGGCCTGCGGGCACGCCCGAAGAGTCGCCTTTGCACGCCAAGGATCGCGCGTGGTCCGGGCGCTTCGCCGAGGCAGTCGCGCAGTTCGTGCTGAACTACACCGCCAGTGTCGGATTCGACCGACGGTTGGCCCACGCCGACATCCGGGCATCGCTTGCGCACGCCTCGATGCTCGCCGCCGTCGGCGTGCTGGACCCGCGGGATCTGGCGCGAATCGAACAGGGACTGCGCCAGGTGCTGGTCGAGATCGACGCAGGGACGTTCCCGTGGCAGGTCGCGCTCGAGGACGTCCATTTGAACGTGGAAGCGCGCCTGACCGAGCTGGTTGGGGACAGCGGCAAGCGGCTGCATACTGCGCGCTCGCGCAACGACCAGGTCGCAACCGACCTGCGGCTGTACGTGCGCGGCGAGGTAGACCGGCTGCTCGAAGGCATCGACGCGCTGCAGCGGTCGCTGCTCGCGCTGGCCGCTGCGAACACCGACACGGTCATGCCCGGTTACACACACCTGCAGGTCGCGCAGCCCGTCACCTTCGGACATCACCTTCTCGCGTACGTCGAGATGCTGGAACGCGACCGCGAACGGCTGATCGATGCGCGCCGGCGCACCAACCGCCTGCCCCTCGGCGCCGCCGCGCTCGCAGGCACGACGTTCCCGATCGACCGTGAGCGCGTGGCGCGCGAACTGGGGTTCGAGCAGGTTTGCCGCAATTCGATCGACGCCGTATCGGACCGCGATTTCGCGGTGGAGGTATGCGCAGCCGGTGCGCTGTTGATGGTGCACTTGTCGCGGCTGGCCGAGGAGCTGGTGCTGTGGGTGAGCCCGGGTTTCGGCTTCCTCGAGCTGCCCGACCGCTTCACGACCGGCTCCTCGATCATGCCCCAGAAGCGCAACCCCGACGTTGCGGAGCTGGCGCGCGGCAAAAGCGGCCGGGCCGTAGGCAATCTGGTCGCCCTGTTGACGATGATCAAGGCGCAGCCGCTCGCGTACAACAAGGACAACCAGGAGGACAAGGAGCCGCTGTTCGACACCATCGATACGCTGCACGCGACGCTGCGCGCGTTCGCCGAGATGCTGCCCGGGGTGCGGGTCGATCGGGAGGCGATGCGTCGGGCGGCGCTGAAGGGGCATTGCACTGCGACCGATCTGGCCGATTACCTGGTGCGCCGAGGAGTTGCGTTCCGCGACGCGCACGAGGCCGTGGCTCGCGCCGTGCGCCGCGCCGACGAGCTCGGCTGCGCCCTGCCCGAGTTGCCGCTGCAGGAGCTGCAGTCGTTCGCTCCACAAGTGGGCCCCGACGTGTTCCAGGTGCTGACACCCGAAGGATCGGTGGCCGCCCGCAATCATGTGGGTGCCACGGCGCCGTCGCAGGTGGCGGCGCAAGTGCGGCTCTGGCAGCAGACCCTGGACGAGCGCGCGCATGGCACGGCCACACGGCGTGGCGCAGGCTCACCGGCCTGACCGGTTCGGTCGACTTGCGCCCGCAGCCGAGGCGGTCAGCTGCCGCCGACCGTCATCTCCTCTATGAGAACGGAACCGCTGATGCGCCCGCCGCGGACCACCTGGTCGGCACCGACGGTAACGACGCCGCCGAACATCTCGCGCAGGTTGCCCGCTACCGTGATTTCCTCCACCGGATGGCGGATCCGTCCGCCCTCGACCCAGAAGCCGCTGGCGCCACGCGAATAGTCGCCGGTGACCAGGTTCACCCCCTGGCCGATCAGCTCGGTGATCAGCAACCCGCGGTCGAGCTTGCGCAGCATCTGGACGAAGTCGTCTGCAGACTCGGTGCGCGAAGACAGCAGCTCAAGGTTGTGAGCGCCGCCGGCGTTGCCGGTCGTCTTCATGCCGAGCTTGCGGGCGGAGTAGCTCGACAGGAAATAGCTGTTCAGAACGCCGCCGCTGACGAGGTCGCGCTTGAGCCCGCGCACCCCCTCCTCGTCGAACGGGCTCGATCCGAGCGCTCGCGCCAGGAAAGGATCCTCCCGGATCGTGACGTGCCCGGCGAAAAGAGGCTTACCCAGCCCATCGACCAGGAACGATGCCTTGCGGTACAGCGCGCCGCCGCTGGCGGCCTGGATGAAATTTCCCAGCAGTCCGCACGCCACGGGCGCCTCGAACAGGACAGGGCACTGGCGCGTACGCAGCTTGCGCGCACTCAGCCTCGCAAGCGCGCGATGCGCCGCGTACCGTCCGACCGCCTCCGGCTCGGCCAGCTGCGCCGGTACGCGCGAGGACGAGTACCAGTCGTCGCGCTGCATTCCGCTGCCGTCGCGCGCGATCGGCGCCACCGAGATCGAATGCCGCGAGTACGGATAACCCGACACGAACCCCAGCGTGTTGGCCAGAACGAAGTGGCCGCCCGAGGCGTACACGTTGGCGCCCTCGGAGTTCACGATGTGCCCGCTTACGTCGAACGCGGCCTGCTCGGCCCGCTGGGCGATGCCGATCGCCTGGTCGGTATCGATCGGCCACGGGTGGAAAAGGTCGAGCTCGACCGGGGAGCGTTCCAGCGCATCCTCGTCCGGCAGGCCCGCCGCATCGTCCTCCGCGGTGAAGCGAGCGATGTCGTATGCCGCCTGCACCGCCTCGCGCAGAGGCGCGGATGCGAAATCCGATGTGGACGAATGCCCGCGGCGCCTGCCGATGTAGACCGTGATCGCCACGCCCTTGTCGCGCGTGTTCTCGATCGTCTCGACCACCGTCTTGCGCGTCGTCACCGACAGGCCGCTCGACTCGCTGGCCTCGCACGCGGCCGCGCTCGCGCCCAGCCGCGTGGCGATCGCAAGCGCCTGCAGCGCGATTTCTCGCAGTTCTTCGCGCGGGATCGATAGTTCCACGGCCATTGGCGCTTGCTTCTGGTTGTCGGTTCCGGACCCGGCATGCGCCTGCAATCCCGACCAGGTGACTATCATAGCGACCTCGAATTGGCCGTCTGCAGTTCATTGAAACATGAAGGGCGCACCACCTCCAGAGAACCCGAAGCCGCGGCCCGCCGCAGCTGCGGGCGCTGCGGACGAGCGCCCCAGCAAGACACGGCGCAAGCACCGGATGCACGAGCTGCAGCGGCTCGGCGAGCAGCTGGTGGCGCTGGCGCCGCCGCAGCTCGCCCGTATCGATCTGCCCGATGCGTTGCGCGAGCAGGTGGAACTCGCACGCAGCATCCGGGCGCGAGAAGCGCTGCGGCGCCAGTTGCAGTATGTGGGACGCTTGATGCGCGGCGACAACGTATCCGCCGACGCAATCCGTTCGGCCCTTGCTCGCATCGACCGTGCGCGCGGAGGAGCGCGGTGACCCGCGCCGTCCGCAACCACCCCGATGAACTGGTGGTCGGGCTCGTGTCGGTATCGGATCGCGCCTCGGCCGGCCACTACGCCGACGAGGGTGTTCCGGCGCTGCGTGGCTGGCTCGGCGCCGCGCTCAAATCGCCGTGGCAGGCGCACGAGCGCCTGATCGCAGACGACCGCTCCCGGATCGAGGCGACGTTGATCGAACTGATCGACGACGTCGGCTGCGACCTGGTACTGACCACCGGAGGCACCGGCCCGGCGAGGCGCGACGTGACCCCGGAGGCTACGTTGGCCGTGGCCACCCGCGAACTGCCCGGCTACGGCGAGCACATGCGGCGCATCTCGCTCGAGTTCGTTCCGACCGCTGTGCTTTCGCGTCAGGTCGGCGTGCTGCGCGAGACTTCGAATCACTGCGGCCTGATCCTGAACCTGCCGGGGCAGCCGAAGTCGATCGCCGAAACACTCGGTGGGCTGAGCGAGGCTGCCACCGGTCGCATCGTGCACGGGATCTTCGCCTCGGTTCCGTACTGCATCCAGTTGATCGGCGGCCCCTACGTTGAAACGAACGAGCAGATCGTGCGGGCGTTTCGCCCCAAGAACGCGATGCGCGCCAGTGGCGCCGAACGCGCGCGCGGAGCCGGCGCTTGAGCGACCGCGATCGCTCGGACGACGGTCTGCTCGAATGCGTCGAGCTGCAAACCCACCCAGGCGCTGCCGCGTCGATCGTGTGGCTGCACGGACTAGGCGCCGACGGGTTCGATTTCGTTCCGATCGTGCGCGAGTTGCAGGCGCTCGGCGCCCCGCCCGCGCGTTACGTGTTTCCACATGCCCCCGAGCGCTCGGTGACGGTCAATGGGGGCTTGCGAATGCGCGCCTGGTACGACGTCTTGGGCACCCGGATCGACCAGCGCGAAGACGACGCCGGAATCCGGCTGTCGCAGGCGCAGGTACAGGCGCTGATCGAGCGCGAAGCCGCGCGCGGAACCGCTCGCTCGCGCATCGTGCTTGCCGGCTTTTCGCAAGGCGGCGCGATCGCACTGCAAACGGGTCTGCGACAGCGCGAGAAGCTGGCCGCGCTGGTCGTACTTTCGGCGTACCTGCCGCTTGCCGACAGCGCACCGGCCGAATCTAGCGCAGCCGGGCGGTCGATCCCGATTTTCATGGCACACGGGACCCAGGACGGACTGATCCCGGTGCAGGTTGCGCGCACGTCGCGCCAGGCGCTCGCTGCACTCGGATGCAGCGTGCAATGGCACGAATACGCGATGGCGCATTCAGTGTGCGAGGATGAGCTGCGGGACCTCGCCCGTTTCCTGTCCGAAGCGCTCAAATAGGCGGCAAATCGGGCCTAATCGCATCTCCAAGCCTCGGACCATAGCCGCAGGCTCGAGTCCGTAAGAATTCGGCTGACAAGGTCGCGCCCCAATTGCCTCTGGGGTTGGCTTTTTTAAGTACTCCTCCATCCAGTCGATCCCCATAATGCGTGCAGGTGGCATTGAGTGCTACCACGTTTGCGCGACAGTGAGCAGGACTTTTTAGGGGAAGAAGCCATGAGCGCAACTTCGACACCGACATCGGCGGACGGCCGCACCTACGGGCAGCTGCCGCGCTACTTTCGCTGGTTCACCGAGCACTGCGTGCTGCGTCAACTGGACGGGACCGACGTGCCCCGCATCTGGCGCGCTGTCGTGCAACCGTCGTTCCGGCACTGCTGGTCCGAGCAGGTGCCGCGCAGCGAACGCGAGGTAAAGGATCTGGTGCGCAGCGCGACGGTAAACTGGCTGCACGGAATCGAGTACGCAATGGCAGTGGTCAAGCGCAACACGCACGAGTTCGTCGGGTTTGTCGGGATGCGCTCGGTCGGGAATACGCGCACCGTCTGGACGATCACCTGGTTCATCCACCCGAACTTCCTGGGAAGCCCGGTCGCAGTCGAAGCGATCATGGCGACCGGCGATCTGACCTTCGCTGCGCTCGGCGCTCAGAAGCTGTATGCGGGCTGCCCGGCCGCTCACGAGGCGTTCGAACAAATGCTCAACGACGCCGGTTTCATCGAGCTGATCCCGGCAGGCAGCCTCGATCAGCACACGCAAGAGCCCCGCAACTCGAGCCTGTTCGAGATGAGGCGCGAGGACTGGAAGGCGATCCGGCACGCGTACAGTGATCACACCGGCGCACCCTCCCTCGCTTCGCTCGGGATGGCCACCGTGCGCCGTCCGGCTTTCGAGCTGCTGTAAGCGTCAGGCGCGGCTCGCCAGTTCGTCGGCGAACGCGCCGCCAACCGAGAACACGACCCGGTTGCCGCCCTCCATTTTCGCGTCGTACATGGCGCGATCGGCCAGCCGCATCAGCCATTGCGGATCGTCGCCATGGTCGGGCGCCATCACCACGCCCACGCTTGCCGTCAGGCGCGCGCCGCCCAGCTCCGATGAGCTCAGCGTCAGTGGTTGCGCCAGCTCTCGAATGATGCGCTGGGCAATGCGCCCGACGTCCTGCGGCGAGCCGCAATCGGGCATCAGCAGCGCGAACTCGTCCCCGCCGATTCGAGCCACGGTGTCCTGAGGCCGCACGATCGTGCGCAGCCGCTGCGCGATCTCCCGCAGCACCAGATCGCCGGCCGCATGGCCGAAGCGATCGTTGATCGGCTTGAAGCCGTCCAGGTCGAACACCAGGATTGCGCAGCCCGAATTGCGCAATGCGCTGGTCGCCAGCGCGGCTCGCACGCGCTCGGACAGCAGCCGCCGGTTCGGCAACCCCGTGAGCTCGTCATGACGCGCGTCGTGGTGCGCGTGAGCCTCGCGGCGCCGGATCAGGTCGATATCGGCGAGCGCGATGACATACTCGCCCGGGCCGATAGCGCGCAGCGTCACCTGGCACCATAGGGTCCGGTCGCCTCCGCCGCCGGCGCGCCGCACCCGCATCTCGCGCGTCACGGCGCCGTCCGATGCGGCCGCCCGCTCGGCAGCGCCGACCGCCTCGTTCCAGTAGCTGCGCTCGGCGAACAGATCGGCCACGGCCGCCTGCGCCAGCTCCTGCGGAGTGATTTGCAGCAGATGCAGAAACGCGTCGTTGCAACGCGCCACCGTCCCGTCCTTCACGACGGCGATCGGCTGCCCGGCCGAGTCCAGTACGCTGCGCTCCACCCGTAGCGCCTCGGCCAGCCTTGCTTCGCGTTGCTTCAGGGTCGACAGGTCGACGTTGATGCCGATGGCGCCGGCGAAGCCGCCATCGGAGGCACGCAACGCCACCGCACTCACCGCCGCAGTGATGTGGCGGCCGTCTTTGCCGACATGTGCCATTTCGAAATCGCGCAGAGGCCTGCCGCTGCGCAGACCGAGCAGAGCCTGGCGAGTGGCAGTCTGATCGGCGTGCGGATCGAGCAGTACGCTCAGCGGCTGGCCGACGATTTCTTCGACGCCGCGGTCGTACACGTCACGGCAGGCGCGGCGGCTCGCGAACGTGATGCGAAACGCCGAATCGCAGGCCCAGATCAGGTTCGGCGAAGCTTCCACCAGGTCTTTGTATTGCGCCTTGCTCAGGCGCAGGCGCTCGATTTCCAGCAGCTCCGGAACCGACGCGATCGTATCCATCACCATCACGGCGCCGATTCCTTGCGCTCCAGCCGCCTGCAGAGGCACGAAATGCGTGCGCAACGGGAGCTTGCCGCCGCTGCGTCCGGTCCGGTAGTTCAACACGTCGTATGTGGCTTTGCCCTGACGTGCCCGCGCCACTGCTCGTTCGAACGCATCCTGCGAACCAACCTGCAGCGCCAGCGCGCTGGCCCACGGCGGACGCAGCCTCGGCTCCTGCCGCATCCCCCAGCGGCCAACGTCGGTGGCGTGAGCATGCACAACCCGGCCTTCGCCGTCGATCAACCAGATCAGCACCGGCAACTGACCGAGCACAGGCAGCGACAAACCGGTGTGCAGCTCGAAATCGGCCACCAGCTCCGAGTTCGGGGCGAGCGCGACCACCGCTACGGCGGCCTGGCTGCCCGAGCGCCCGACACGAATCCGAGCGGGCGCCGGCGCAGTCGCGCCGACGGCGTGCCCGTTCGGCACCGGCGCGACCAGCGCGTGCCGCTCAGCCGCCGGGTAAGCGGCATCGAGCGCCGAGGGCGGATCGAGTACCAGCAGATCGGCGGCCGCGCGGCCGATACAGTGTTGTGCGGAGCGGCCCAGGAAGACCTCGGCACTGCGGTTGAGCTCGAAAATGCGTCCGTCGTAGACGCCGATCATCGGAGCGCTGCTGGCGTGGATTGCCAGTTGCATCCCGCGCCGTGTCGACCCGCCCGACGCCTTTGTTGCTGGCAACGCAGTGCGTAGCGTCGAACTGCGCACCGTCGGCGGCTTGGGCTTCGGTTTGCCGGGTCCGAGACCGGCCCACGCGATGATCGGCACCAGCACCAACAACGCCACGCAAACCGCCGGCTGCGAGCTCCAAAGTGCGGCCGCGGTTGCAAGAGAGGCGGCAACCCACCCGCCCATCGCCGCGAGCCAGCCTGCTCGCCATCCCCGCAGGCAAGCGGCAGACAGCCACATCGCCAGCATCAGCCCGACCGCACCGCGCATCGACTCCGGCTGCGTCGACTCTGCGCCAAGCAACAGAACCCACAGGAAAGCCTGTGCAAGATGGGTCGAAACGAAAAGCGCCGCGAGCTCGGAATCGGTGCCGCGCGAGCGGCGCGGCGACAGTGCGCGAACAGCGGTCAGAACCCGAACCAGGGCGATTCCGCCCGCAGCCGCGACCCAGGGCCAGCCATTGGCACCTCCCAGCTGCACACCGGCATCGCCGAGCAGGAAGATCAGCAGCCAAGCAGGAAATGCCGGCGGCTCGCGCAGAAATACGCGGCGCAGCTGCGGTGCAAGCGTCTGAGCCGAGGCCGCCGAGGCCGAAGCCGAAGCAGAAGTGGCCGCGGGCACAGCGGTCGCTTCAGCCGCGGAACCCTGGCGGCTGTTGGCCCCGCTCTCGTCCATCTGCAAAAGGCTCCGGCCGCGACTCGTGTTCAGACCCACGATGCCAAGGACGCGCCGCGCCGTCCCAACCTCCGACGAATTTTGATGAATACCATAATTCCGGTATCCGCAAGCGTCCGGCGTTCGGTGCTGGTCGGCTCTTCCCAACCATGACGTAACGTCGCCGCTCCTGGATTCGTGATGCCGTCCCCCACGCCAAACTTACCAGCCTTTCGGGACGACCGGGCAGAAAACCTGAACGCGCAGGTCGGAAATAATCGGTCAGGCAGCACGCGGCCGCAGCCGCAAAAATACTGTGGTCGATTTGCGCCCTCGCCCACTGGTCCGCTGCACCTGGGCTCGCTGGTGGCAGCGCTCGCCAGCTGGCTGGATGCGCGCGCGCATTACGGCCGCTGGCTGGTGCGGATTGAAGACATCGATCCGCCGCGCGAGGTACGCGGCGCAGCACGTCTTCAGCTGCAGGCTCTGACTGCGCTGGGGCTGGTTCCGGACGACCCGCCCGCCTATCAGAGTGCCGGCTTCGAGGGCTATCGGAAGGCGCTGGCCCGCCTGCAGGCACAGGGCAGCGTATACGCGTGCGTCTGTTCGCGTGCGTCCGCGCAACGGGCAGCCCGGCTCGAAGGGCTCGCCGCCACCGTGGCCACCGTGGCCACCGTGGCCACTGTGTATCCGGGAACGTGCCGCCACCTCGCGTTGCCCGATGCGGGGGCCGCGTTGCGCGTACGCGTGCCCGCCGGCCTGTCTGCGGTCTCGTTTGTCGACCGGGCTTGCGGAGGGTTCTCCCAGCAGCTGCAGAAGGAAGTGGGAGATTTCATCGTTCGCCGCGCCGACGGATTGTGGGCCTACCAGCTCGCGGTGGTCGTCGACGACGACGCACAAGCGGTCACGGACGTGGTGCGCGGCGCCGACCTGCTCGACAACACGCCGCGACAGATCCACTTGCAACGGCTGCTGCAGCTGCCGACGCCCCGTTATCTGCACGTTCCCGTCGTCCGCAATGCCGCTGGCGAGAAGCTCTCCAAGCAGACCGGCGCGCCGCCGCTGCGCCTTGCCGACCCTGTTGCGGAACTGGAACGTGCGCTGTGCCTGCTGGGCTTCGCGCCCACCGGCGCACCGACCGTCGGCGAGTTCCTGGCGCGATCGGTGCAGGCATGGCGGGCACGCTGGGGTACCCGAGGCAATGCGAAGGGCGCCGATACAATCGCCCTATGAGTAACCGTGTCGGCAGTCAAGCGTTATGACGCGCGGCGTTCCAACGGGTGCGGTCGCGGACCATGGCGTTCAGGATGGTCAGGAGCTTGCGCATGC